>Ga0182018_10000638_pt1 | contig 44174 bp, 43 predicted proteins | sample 812P2MmetaG_FD_120490 | JGI IMG/M metagenome (GOLD analysis project Ga0182018, IMG submission 120490) | Permafrost microbial communities from Stordalen Mire, Sweden - 812P2M metaG | ecosystem: Environmental > Terrestrial > Soil > Wetlands > Permafrost | place: Sweden: Stordalen | collected... | reverse complement strand
CCGGATGGGATTGGAAAAACGCCAAAAGCGCTTCGTCGCTAAGGCTCGTCGTTGCCATTGGGTCCGATTCCCTTGATTGCCGAATCGTCAGCTTACTCCCACACAACGTTGAATCGCACCCCCCGAACCATCCCTGGCCCTACCGTGACCGCTCCGGAGCACGCGAGGCTCGCCTGTGCCAAGACCTGACGTGCATTTGCCCGCTGATGGACTGATCGCGGTGGTGAAGCGCGACTGCCCAACCTGTGAGCTGACCGCTCCGGTGCTGGCGGAACTCGCCGTGCATGGCGGTCTGACCGTGTTTACCCAGGATGACCCGTCGTTTCCGGAATCCGTGCCGGACCGGATCGACGACACCGCGTTGAACGCCTCGCACGTGCTGAAGGTCGAGATCGTCCCGACACTGATTCGCCGGGTCGATGGACGAGACGCCGATCGCACCTACGGCTGGGACCGCGCGGAGTGGGAGCGAGTCAGCGGCTTCCAGGGCATCGGTGCCGGTCTGCCGGCATTCCGGCCCGGTTGCGGTGCGTTGAACGTCGAACCAGGCACGATCGAGGACCTTCTTATCCGCTTCGAGGAAACCGGCCTCGCCGCTCGGCGCATCTCACTGGGCGACGACGAGGATGAATTCGAGGCGGCGTTCGAGCGTGGCTGGTCCGATGGGTTGCCGGTGATCCCGCCAACCGAGCGACGCGTGCTGCGCATGCTGACCGGGACATTTCGAAAACCCGACGAAGTGGTGGGCCTGTGTCCGCCCAATCTCGCGCCACTGACGGTCGAAAAAATCGCCATCAACGCTGTCATGGCCGGCTGCAAACCCGAGTATTTGCCGCTGGTGCTGGCCGCCGTCGAGGCGGCGCTCGATCCCGCGTTCTCCATGCATGGCGTGCTCGCGACGACGATGTTCGTCGGACCGGTGCTGGTGGTGAACGGGCCGATCCGCCGCCAAATTGGCATGAACGCGCTTGGCAATGCACTGGGCCAGGGCAACAGGGCCAACGCGACGATCGGGCGGGCATTGCAGTTGATCATTCGCAATGTCGGCGGTGGACGGCCGCGCGAAGTGGACCGGGCGACGCTCGGCAATCCCGGCAAATACACCTATTGCTTCGCCGAGGATGAGGAAGGGTCGTGCTGGGAACCTCTGTCAGTCGATCGCGGCATTGCCGAGGGCGTGTCGGCGGTGACTGTGTTCGCCGGTTTCGGTTTGCAAGGCGTGGTCGATCAAAAGTCTCGCGATCCGGAAAGCCTGTCGCGCAGCTTCGCCGAGTCGCTGAAGGCGATCCACAACGTCAAACTCGCGCCGGCCTGCGACGCGATGCTGGTGGTGTGCCCGGAACACGAGCGGACGTTTCGCAATGCCGGCTGGAGCAAGGCACGGCTTTACGAGGAACTCTACAAATTATGTGAAATTCCCGGCGATCTGCTGGTCGCCGGCGCGCGTGGTATCGCGGAAGGGTACCCACCCTCGGTCGCCGGAACCACGCGCAACAAATTCCGTCCGGGCGGTCTGCTGATCGTCCGCGCGGGTGGTGGTGCCGGAATGTTCTCGGGCATCATTGGCGGCTGGTCTTCCGGTGGCGCCGCCGGATCTCTCCCCGTAACCAGAGAGGTGAAATCGTGACCGTCTTATTGGATCCGACATCGGAACAAACTCCGGCGTCGCGCGAACGGCTGGCCCGGCCGGATAAGTTGCTGGGGCTGACGGTGGGTTTGCTGGATATTTCCAAGCCGCGAGGTGACGTGTTCCTCGACCGGCTGGACGCGTTGCTGACCGGACGCGGCATCACGGTGAAGCGCTACATGAAGCCGACCGTCGCCAAACCCGCACCGCTGCCGTTACGGCAACAGATCATTGGCGAAGTGAACCTCGTCATCGAAGGGCTGGCTGACTGAGGCTCCTGCACGTCGTGCTGTACGCATGACCTCGCGGACCTTGAAGCCAGTGGCATTCCTTCGGTCGGTGTCGCCACCACCGAGTTCATTGAGGCCGCCGCCGTCCAGTCGAAGGCGCTTGGCACCGATCCAGCCTATGTGTTCGTTCCACATCCGGTGCAGGACCGCACGGATGACGAACTGAAGAAAATGGCCGACGATCACCTGGAAGCGATTCTGACGCTGCTGGTGAAGCAGGCCTGATCACCGCGAGGGGTGGCGCGCGGCGTCACCCCATCGCCTCCTCGGCGGATCGAATGATGTGGCGCAGGTCGCCGGCGCGGCGCGTGATGTCCAATCGATCAAGATATTCCAGCACGATGATGGTCAGGTTGCGTCCGATGCCGGAGCGCTTGTTGAATTCGGCCGCGGTGAACCCGGCTTCTTCCGATTCGTTGGCCAGTTCATGCGCGATCGCGCCAAGCGCCAGGAGGGTTTCCGGCAAAAAATAGCGGTTGCTGGCGACGCCGGCCAATCTTCCGAACCGTTCCAGGCGCGCCAGCGACGCTTCCATCGCCTCCGGCGTCATACCCACCGACAGCGCCAGTTCCCGCACTGTCGGCGGCCGTAGACCGGACGCTTCCAACACAGTTTTGATTCGGGTCCAGGTGGCCTCGTCAGTTGATCCCAGTACCGGCCGGTGATCGGGGAGCCGCCACACCATCCCATCGCGCATGATGTCGCCGCGGGAGCGGAGCACGTCCAACACCGCCTCAGCGATGTTCGCCGGCACCGGCGCGGCGGCCCGCAGCAGTTCCGCTTTGCCTTGTCCCATCTGGTCGGAATGCGCGTCGTGCCAGGCGCGCAGGTGGCGGGTCATGGCGGTTCCGGCGCGCACGATCGTATCCGCTGAAACCAGTACCGGAGAAGCCGCCGATCCAACGCGGATCGCGTCACCACCGATCGCCGGAGAGAAATCGCCCGGCAGATTGCGCGCCAGGATGAAACGCCGAAGATCGGCCCAACCCTCCGCCGCGAGCAGCGCGTGCAATGAACCCGCCGGATCCGCGATGGCATGCGCCTTAAGCGACGCGGTGCGAAGCTCGCGCCGAACCCGGCGATCCGGCGAAAACGGATCGCTGACGCGCCCGCCGGCCACCACGCGCCCGGTCGAATCGTCGCGCAGGATCACGCGATCGCCATGCAGACAGACACTGGGTTTATCGAGCGCGATGGTGACAAAACCCGCCTCGTCTGGCGCGAGGTCGGCGGTGGTGTGCGTCAATGCCCGTCCGGTCAGACTGGCGGCGCCAAAATGGACATGCACGCGGGCCGCGTGGCGAAGGCCTCTATCCTCCGCCGCGCGAATCTGTACATCGATGCGTTGCGTTGGAGCGTGCAGAGAGGGCTCGATCAGCCAGTCACCGCGTTTCAGCCTGGCTCGCTCGACGCGTGGACCGGCGATAGCGAGAGCGCATCGGTCGCCCGCCCGCGCGGTCGTCGCGACTTCGTTGTGCACCTGGATGCCGCGCACACGCGCCGCCAGATGCGAGGGAGAAATCAATAACCGATCGCCAACTGAAACGATACCGGAGGCGATCGTGCCGGTGACGACAAGGCCCGCTCCCGCCGGCGAAAAGCTGCGATCGATCGCGAGGCGAAAACCACCCGAGGCGTCGCGTTCCCGCCACGCCGCCGCCTTCGCTTCGATATGGGCGAGCACGGCGGGAATGCCTTCGCCGGTGACGCTCGACGCCCGCATTAGCGGCGCCGCGGGATAACCCGCGCGGGCCAGAGTGTCGCGCACCGCTGCCTCGGCCTCCGCCAGACCCGCCGCGTCGACACGATCGATCTTGCTGACTACCACGGCGATATCGGATGCACCGGTCAGCCGCAGAATGGACAAATGTTCTCTGGTCTGCGGCATCGGTCCGTCGTCGGCGGCGACCACCAGCAGCACGGTGTCGAGCGACAGCACACCCGCCAGCATGTTGGACAGGAACCGTTCGTGGCCCGGAACGTCGACGAATCCCACCAGTTCGCCCGATTTCAGCCGCATGTGCGCGAAGCCGAGATCGATCGTCATGCCGCGCTTTTTCTCTTCCGGCAGCCGGTCCGCGTCGATCCCGGTCAGCGCGCGGATCAGCGCCGTCTTGCCGTGATCAACATGTCCGGCCAGAGCGATGATCATGACATCGTTGCTTTATCGCCGGGGCCTGCGTTCCTGGTCGTCATGGCGCGGCCCCTCATTCGTCATGGCCCTCCTCTGTTCGTCATGGCCCGGCTTGTCCGGGCCACCTGATCCAACGTCGTGCGGCGACAGGTGGCCCGGACAAGCCGGGCCATGACGACCAGAGGGCTTGGCCATGACGACCAGAGGGCTTGGCCATGACGACCAGAGGGCTTGGCCATGACGACCAGAGGGCTTGGCCATGACGACGAGGCGGCCAGGCCATGACGAACCGGCATTCAAGCCGTTCAGTCGCCGACCTCGATCACCGCGTCCACGGCGAAGGCGCCTTCGCCCTCGGGCATGGCGAACACCGGGTTGATGTCGATCGATTGCAACCGCGGTCCGGCGGCGGCGGCGAAGGCGGACAGGCGAGACAGAGTCTCGGCCAGCGCCTTGACGTCGGCCTTCTTCCGGCCGCGCGCGCCAAGCAACAAAGGCGCGCCTTTGATCGAGCGGATCATGTCCTCGGCGACGTCGGCACCGAATGGACAGCGCCGGAACACGACATCCTTCAACACCTCGACGAAGATGCCGCCCAGACCGAACATCGCCATCGGACCGAACACGGGATCGCGATGAATGCCCAGAATGCATTCGACACCGCCTTTGAGTTGTTTCGCGACAAGAACGCCGTCGAGTTTCGCGGCAGGCGCCGCGGTTTTCGCGCGATCAAGCAACAACGCGAAACCCTCTCGTACCGAAGCCGCGTCGATCACGTCCAACAACACCCCGCCGATTTCGGATTTGTGCACGATGTCCGGCGACAGGATTTTCATTACCACAGGGTAGCCAAACTTTTCCGCCGCCGCGACGGCCTCATCCACCGTGGCGCACTCCGCCTCGGGCGCGGAGGCGATGCCGGCACCTGAGAGCAAACGTTTCGCTTCGGCTTCGGATGGGTTCTTCGCGGGCAAGGTCACCGCGGGCACGGACGGAGGCGGGGCGGCGGCGGGGGCGGCGAAAGCGGCGCCATAGCGCCCCATCGCGTCGATCGCGGTCACCGCGCGCGTCGGATCTTCGTGCACGACCCAGCCATCCACTTCCAGTTCATCGCGCCGGTCCGGCGGCACGATCACGGAAAGCACATAGAGCCGGTCCGGATTTTCCGATTTCACCAGGTTCAACTGCTCGCGGATCGACGGCCAGCGGCGCGACGACGCGGTCATGCTGAAGAAGCCGAGCACGGACGAATAGCCACCATCGCGCACCATCGATTCCGTGAATGTCTTAATCAGCGTCACGTCGTTCGACACCTGGGCGGTCGCGTCCACCGGATTGCGCGGCGCGCAGAACGGCACCAGATCGCGCAGCTTCTTCTGCGTCGCCATCGGCATTTCAGGCATCGCGAGGCCCAGACTTTCCGCCACGTCGGAAATTAACACGCCGGCGCCGCCGGACACCGTGATTACGCCCAGTGTATTGCCGGCGGGATAGATTTTGCGCGTGGCGGTGTGGGCGATGTCGAGCATCTCCTCGGAATTGCGCGCGCGGTAGACACCGAACTCAGCCATCACCGCCTCGGTGACCGCGTCATCGCCGGCGATCGAGGCGGTATGCGACTTCGCCGCCTTGGTGCCGAGTTCGCTGCGGCCCACCTTCTGCATGACGACGGGTTTCTTCGCCGCGCGCGCCGCTTCCAGAGCGGCGATCAGGCCGGGGGCCTCGCGGATGCCTTCGGCGTAGACAGCGATGACATCGACCTCGGGGTTTTCCGCCAGCCAGCCGATGCATTCGCCGACCGTGACGTCGGCTTCGTTGCCGGTCATCACACACAGCGACGCGCCGATGCCGCGGTTACGTGCCAAAGTGTAGAGATGCGTGCCGTAAGCGCCGGATTGCGACGCGATGCCGATGCGTCCCGGCACCGGCCAGCCGCTGTCGAACGACGAGGAGAACGTCGCGTAATACGACCGGCGCGCGTCGAATACGCCCAGGCAATTCGGACCCAGAAGTCGCATGCCATACGACCGCGCGGTGGCGACCATTTGCGCCTGAACCACTTCGCCCGCTTCGTCCATTTCCGCGAATCCGGCGGTGAACATCACGATCGCCTTGCAGCCCTTCTTGCCAAGTTCCTCGATGGCGGGCGGCACGTGCTCAGACGCGATGGCGACGATGGCGACGTCGGGCGTTTCCGGCAGATCGGCGATCGTGGGGTACGCCTTCAGTCCCTGCACTTCGGTTCGGTTCGGATTGATCGGATACAACCCGCCCTGAAATCCTTGCGCGCGCATGTAAGCGATCGGACGGCCCGAGATGCGGGTCGGATCGGACGACGCGCCAAGCACGGCGACGGAGCGAGGGGCCAATAGCGGCGTGAGGCCGGAGAAGCGGCTGGACATTGCGGACCTTTCCCAACGAAATGCGATGGACCTGGTGGCGGCCCGCGCGTTGGGGTCAGTCTGGCGCCGCTGTCATCGAACGGCAACCCGGCCGGAAATGGAAGACGTTATTGACGGTGCTTCAGCGCGTTGGCGGCATCCGCGGTCTGAACAGGATTCCGGCACAGATACGTCGCGCGGATTATATTTCCGTCGCGCACGTTCAGACTTTCCAGAACCGCGCTACTCCGGTGAAAAAGCTGGCACTGCTGGGTCGCCGTGTCGTTCGCCGCCACGAGTTCACCCGGCGGACGCGCGGCGAAATCGAGTAGAACTGAATCTGAATTGGAGGCGACAAATTCGACGGAGTGCCCAGGGGCCCCGTTGCCACACCCGCTCAGGGCACCAGCCACGAAAATCATGCTGACGATAGTGGCGATGCGCATTGAACGACGTCCTTCCCCATGGAGCATCGGCCGGGATCGGGTCGATCCAGCCTTGCATGAAAGATGGGTAATCGTACCCGTACCGGTCGGCACTGGCAAGGTGAACGACTTCCCGGCATGCTATGAACCGCCATGACCCTGAATTTTCCCACACGGCGGCCGCCCGGCGCGGCCCGGCCGGTTAAACGGTGTCCCCGATGATCCCTGACGATGATCCCGTCGATCTGGAGCCTCTGGGCGACTTCCTGGACTCCACCCGCGCGCCCGAGGCCTGCATGGACCTGTCCGAACTGGACGGGTTTCTGGCTGGCCTGGCCGTGAGTCCCGACCCGGTCCTGCCTGACGAGTGGCTGCCAATGGTCTGGGACGACGAGGATCCGGAGTTCGAGGATCAGGCGGAGGCCGATCTGATCCTCGGCACCATGTTCGCCCGCTACAACGAGATTACCGACGGGCTGGACAATGACGAGCCCGGCTACGACCCGGTCTATTGGCAGGACGCCACCGGCCGCACCGTTGTCGAGGACTGGACGGTCGGCTTCATGCGCGCCGTCGGGATGCGGCGCGACTCCTGGGAGGGCGTGCTGGAAACCGCCGAAGGCGCCAAGCTGTTCATCCCGATCGTCGCCGTGGCCAGCCTTTCCAGCGACGACATCGACCCTGAGGATATCGGTATCTCGGCCCTCGACATGGACGAACTGATGGCGCACGCCGACACCGTGCTGGCGGCCTGCGTGGTGGGCCTGCATGCGTTCTGGCGGGAGCGGTCGTCCACGGCCCGGCCCAGGCTGACCATTCCGATTTCGCGGACACGGAAGCCACACTAGACATTGAAAGACGAGGTAATGGCGTGGGAGACGCAATGCAAAGCATGCCATGGCCGATTGGCGGTTCGCGACAATTGACGCCCAGGTCAAATTAACGAGGCTGTACCCGGCCCTATGAATGACTCGACCGATTAGTTCGACTTCAGCCGATCCGCCAGCCTTTCGACAGCGGCCTCAAGCGACATCCGCAGGACGACCTCCTCGAATTCTTCGTCAAGAATGACCACTAAAGCGTCGAACGAGGCATCGTGTTTCGGATCGCCAGACGGAAACGTTCCGTTGCAATAGAGTAACGCACGGGCAGCCTGGTGGCGATGTTCGCCCCTTGTGCCCCGAATCATCTTGTATAATCCTTTGGTTTTTCTTTTGAGTTGGTCGAGGGCCGTAACGCCGCCGCTGGCAACCGTGCCGATGGCCACCCCTCCCGCCACCCCGCCCACGACCGTGCCGGCGACCGGAACCACGGATCCAATGGTTGCTCCGGTGGCCGCGCCAGCGACAAACCCGACGAACTTCGCACCAGCGATCACCGCCTTGCGGTTCGACTTGGTGAGCTTCTTCGACCTGGCGTACTTGATCGCCTGCTTGGCGTCGTTGAGCGGAATATCGCCGCCCTTATAGACGGCATTGTCGTGAAAATAGGTCTGCAGGATATCTCGGAGCAAATCCGATTTTGCCCGCGCCGTGATGCTTGTGACCGCGTCGCCCGAGCCGGGGATAAAGTGATTTCCCGCCATCTTCGCGACCGAACTGCCGAGATAGGTTCCGGACATGCGCGTCTCCTTGCATTCATGGTGCATGGTTTTGGATCGGGCTGATGGGACGGCACGGCGGATGACCCGATCAATGCCAACGGTAGCGCGATTCCCCACGGCCACACAACAACCCTCAGGGCATCCCGCCATACCCGGCGGGAGCACTTGCATTTCACTCCGCCAGGTCGAGTTGGCGCGACGCTGCTCTGGCAGGTTCACGGATTGATCAAAGCGATAGGACGCGAGAGCGATATTTTGGGTACTATTTTGGACAAATCGTGTGGTGCTGATCGAGGCCGCGGCCATGCCACGAAGACGACTCATGACTGGCGATGTGATCCGCCGACAGACCGCCGCTTTGGCCGCGGCCACCACTGTCGGCGCCGGCAGCGGCGGAAATCGTACTCTCCCGATCGACGACGGTGCCCGAGCAGGGCTCGTAGCCAGCATGTCGCTACACGATGTTCGCGGGGTGCATTTCCCAGCGCTGACGCAGTTGGGGCTGGAGCTGCTCAGGCGCTCGGTTCGATTGGCCGCACCGGGAGGGCAAATCAAGACAGAAAGCTGGAACCGTCGATGGCCGCTTCGCGCCAATGTCGGCCGATTGGACCGCGGCCGCGAAGGACTTCTCGGGGTCGATACAGGACGTCTAAATCGACCCTGGGCTACCTACGCCCGACCAACGCCGCCACCCCCTCAAGCCGAGCCACCGTTCCGCCGTCGGCCTGCCCGGTTATCGCCTCCGGCCGCCAGTGGCGTTGGAACGCACGCAAGACCGTGGACAGAGCAGGGTCCAGTGCGCCCTCTGGTGCGACCTGGTAGCCGATCGCCGCCAGTGTGGCGCGCACCGGACGCAGGCTCGCGGCGTCCCGGATCACACTACCGGCCCCGAGATTGGCGATGCCGAGTGGCCACAGGCCGACCCCGTTCTGAGCGAGGTCCCGCCATCTGAACTTTTCGCCCGGATCTTCCTTCCGCTCCGGGGCGACATCGCTGTGCGCGACGACATTGCGGGCCGGAATTGGGTGACGGGACAGGATCGACAGACACAAATCGCAGACCGCCGCCATTTGCAGCGCCGGAAAATCGCGATAACCCCATTCGTGGCCCGGATTGACGATCTCGATCCCAATCGCGCGTCCGTTCAGGGCGGTGTGGCCTCGCCAGTACGAGACGCCCGCATGCCAGGCCCGGCGTTCTTCAGGCACGAGGCGAAAGATCGTCCCATCCTCATCAACCACGTAATGCGACGACACCTGGGCCTTAGGATCGCGCAGGCGGTCGATCGCGTCGCGCGCGGATTTCATGCCGGTATAGTGCAGGATCAGTACATCCACCGCCTCGCCTTGTGGCCGTTCGTCGTGATTGGGGCTGGGAAGCTCGAGGACCGCCTGGCTCACAGGCCGCGTTCTCGCTTGATGCGGTCCCAGGCGGCGTTGATGCGGGCGACCGAGGCGCTGGCTTTCTCGATGAACTCCGGCGGCACGCCACGCGCGGCCAGGGCATCCGGGTGGTTTTCCCGCATCAGTTGCTTCCAGACAGCGCGCAACGTTTCCCTGTCGGCCGAACGGGGTACGCCGAGGATTTCGTATGGGTCCGGCTCGTCGGTGCCCGATCGGGGCGGCGACGCTCCGCTGGCGCGGTCCCAGGCCAGCCGGTCGAGCCGGAAGGCCCTATGGACGCCGGTCAGAAACACCTGCTCCTTCGCGTTGACGGCGCCGTCGGCGCGGGCGATGGCGAACAGGGAGAACAGGACCAGTTCCAGCATCGCGTGGTTTTCCGCGAAGGCCTCGCCCAGTTGGGCGGCGTAGATTGCGAAGTCTTCGGTGTTCTCGCGGGCCTGGTCGAACAGGCGGCCGATGTCCCGAACGTTGCTATCCGGGATGCGGAACTGGCGGCGGAACATGTCGATTTCGGCGCGCTTCACCGGGCCGTCGCATTTGGCGAGTTTGGCCGACAGCGCGACCACGGCGATGGAAAACAGTTGCTGCTTCTGGCCGAGCATCGCCGCGACCTTGGCCTGACCGGCGACGGGATCGGCGATGGTCGAAAACGGAAAAGGGAAGCGCGCGGGCATACCACTGTCCGCGGCATGACCCAGAGCCGCGCCGATGGCGGCACCAAACGGGCCGCCCATGGCGAACCCGGCCATTCCTCCGATGACTTTACCCCAGTAGCCCATGGGTTGTGTTTAGCACCTTTTTTGGCGACTCGCGCGCGGCATGTAGAGGTTCACAGGGGCGGAAATTGGAATGGAGGGAGTCACCCACGGTCCCGCTGCTCCGCTTCCGCGATCAATTGCTCGATCGCGACGGCGAGCGCGGGCAGGTATTCCTCGATGATATTCCACGTCGCGGTGACGTCGGCGCGCTGGTACTCATGCCGAAGCAGGTTACCGATCGCCGCGATCTGGCGCCAGGGAATATCCGGCGTAAGAGCCTTCAGGTTGGCCGGGACATGACGGCTGGCCTCGGAGATGATTTCGAGGCCACGTTCGACAGCCCGTTGCATGACCCAATTGTTGGCGAAAGCGTCGAACGCCACGCCGGCCGTGGCGTTCTGGATGCCGCTGATCGCGTCGCGAATATCGGAAAGGCGAAGAAGGATGCTTCGCGGCACGTCAAAACACGCGCAGCGCTTCCGCTTCGATCCGCGGACGAAGCATCGGATGCAGGCTGGCCCGTGTCATGACGTCGGTTTCAGCACCAAGAATATCCTTCACCTGCTCCTGGACATCGACCAGTTCGATGAGGCTGAAGCGCGGATTGTCGGTGTCGAAGAACAGATCGACGTCGCTATCCGGCCTGGCTTCCTGACGAGCGACCGAGCCGAACAAATACAGACGTGCGACACCGGCCCGGTGAAGATCAGCTTCATGGGCGCGAAGGGTCGCGATCACATGGTCTCGATCCATCGACTGCCTCTCGGAACGCGATACCTTCGTACTATCTCCACCTCCTGGCTTCAAGCAACCTGGAAAGGGTCACGCGGTGCCGTCCGAGATTCGACACAGGGAGGGTGGGGATGAGCGGCGGTGAAGAGTGGTCCCGCCATACGCGCCCTCTTCGTCTCGCCTCGATCCCCGCTTGCACCAGACAGCCGTTTCGCTCTATTGACGGGCCCTCTTTAACGTCCAGCCGCGGGAGGGATGCATGTTCGCCTACAATCAGCATCACCCGCGCGGATCCTGTCAGGCCCAGAGACACTTCATCTCTGGGCGGGCCTGAAACCAGACTCTGTCGTTTCCGTCCGGTTTCGCCTGTCCGGCGATCTGTTCGCCTGCTTCCTCGGCAAGATGCCCTGATCGCTTCGGCGACAGGACCGGACAAGAGAAAATTCCATGAGTCTGATCAATCTTCACGGCGTTGGCGTCATCTCGCCCAGGCCATTGTTCAAGAACCTCGACCTCGCCATCCATGAAACCGACCGCATCGGCCTGATCGCTGGCAACGGCATGGGCAAGACCACGCTGCTGCGCTGCCTCGCCAGACAGGCGGAGCCAGGCGCGGGAGAGATCACGTACCGGCGCGGACTGCGCGTCGGGTTCGTGGAGCAGGACGTGCCCGCCAATCTGCTCGATCTGACGATGACCGAAGCGATCAGGCGCGCGTTGCCTCTGGCGGAGCGGGAAGAGCAGGCCTGGAAAATTGGCCTGGTGCTCGACATGCTCGACACGCCCACGGACATGCGCGAGCGGAAACTGTCAGCGCTCAGCGGTGGCTGGCAGCGTCTGGCTTTGATCGCGCGGGTCTGGGTCACCGATCCGGATGTGCTGCTGCTCGATGAGCCGACGAACCATCTGGATTTGCAACGTCTCGTGGTGCTGGAGGACTGGGTCAATCACGCCACCGAGGGTGTGGCGATGGCGATCGCCAGCCACGACCGGCAATTCCTGGACAGCTGCACCAACCGCACCGTGTTCCTGCGTCCTGACGAGTCGAGGGTTTACGCGCATCCGTTCAGCCGCGCGCGTCAGTTGCTGCAAAATGACGATATGGCTCACGAAACAAAACTGGCGCGGGACGCGAAGGAAGCCGAGCGTCTGCGCCGCAACGCGGGTCAGTTGCGCAATGTTGGCATCAACAGCGGCAGCGACCTGTTGCTGAAGAAGGCAAAATATCTGACCAACCGCGCCGCCGCGATCGAGCAGTCGTTACGGCCGATTGAACGGACGCGCGCCGGCGAGATCAGGCTGACCAACCGTGGCACGCACGCCAAGGTGCTGATCACGCTGGATGACATTCCGATCGACACACCGTCCGGGCAAACTTTGTTTCGTAGCGGCGTGCTGAGGATATTCCAGGGCGATCGGATCGTGGTGGCGGGTGCCAACGGCGCCGGCAAATCGATGTTCGTGCGTCTGTTGCGTCGCGCGGTGGAAGGCGAAACGATCCCCGGCATCACGGTCAGTCCGACCGTGGCGGTTGGTTACGTCGATCAGCAAATGTCGCAGCTTCCATCAACGGAAACGCTGCTTGGTTTCATTACCGGACAGTTCCGGTTGGGCGATCAGCGCGGCGTCAGCCTGCTTGCCGGCGCCGGCTTTGACTTCGACGCGCAACGCCGCCCCATATCCCACCTCTCTCCTGGGCAGATGGCCCGGCTCGGTCTGCTGGCGTTACGGCTGACCGAACCGAACTTCTACCTGATGGACGAACCCACCAACCACATGGACATCGCCGGTCAGGAACGTCTGGAAGCCGAAATCCTGACTCACGAGGCGACCTGCGTGCTGGTGTCGCATGACCGGTTCTTCGTTCGCGCCGTCGGCACGCGATTGCTTCGGATCGAGGGCGGAAAGATAACGGAGACGGAGGTCCCGCGAGGTGACGACGACTGAGGCATCGGCGATGGGCGCGTCAATACCCTGCTTCCTTCTGATGCCGAAACGCCAGCACTAACACCGTGTCATCAGCGGGATCATACCGGTAAGGTGTCATGTAGCCGGAATCGCCGAATCCGATGATCAATTCGCGTAGCTCTGGGGCGTCATCGAATGGTCTTCCAACATCCGGCGTGGTTTCCAGGAGCAAAAACTGACGAGTGATTGCCTGCCCCGCCCGAATTGCCGCCCGCGGGTTCTTTGGCGCCAAAACCGACGGCAACGCTCCAGACCAAGAAGCGCTGCTTCGGTGATGATTACTCGTGGCACTCAGGCGGGTCCGCCTCGGCGTCGCTCCCCCAGGTGCTCAACCAGGTTCTTGCTTCGGACCCGGTTACGTGCCTCCCGGTCTCCTGATAGGCCGCCCAGGACGCCAACGCTTCCTGTTTGAAGCTTTCGCGAGCCTCCTCGCGTTCGACATATTGCCTGATCGCCTCACGCGACACCCAGTGCGGCGACCGCTGCCGCGTCTTCGCCAGGACCTGGACGCGAGTTTTCAGATCGTCGTCGAGCTTGACCGACATCGCCATGGCGGGCCTCAGTTTATCAACCAGTACTACCTGGTGATAACATAGTCGCGGCGAGGCTTTCCGTCCATCGCGCGTTCAGCAGTTCAAAACACAGACTACAGAGCGAAATTGAGACTGTCTCTCGCCACGCGACAGTTTTATCCAGGCGGGTCGGCCGCCAGGCCGGTGTTGAACTCATTTTGGCGGGTCGTTGTCCCCTCCACGTCATGCCCGGCCCTGACCCGAGCATCTATCGCGCCACGAACGCCTGAAATAGTGGGCATACCAACGACCGACGGGGGCGGAAGAGATGCTCGGGGCTGGCCCGGGCATGACGGCGTGGGGTGTCTGGCGGCCATGATGAGAACTGCTGTCGCGGGTTTGGACGCCTCAGCCGTGCGCCAGCGATGGATCCAGCAGCGTTGTGTCCTGCCCGATCACCGGATCGGCGATCGCGGCTTCCAGGCTTTGCGCGCCCTTCCATTGGTTCGCCGGGCGGGCTTTGCCTTCCGAGCCGATCTGGTCGATGCCCCAGTAGATCTCCAGGTTATGTCCATCTGGATCGCGGAACTCGATGGCGATCTGCACGCCGGCACGGCGGCGGCCTTCGAAGTGGATCGGCACGTCGTGTTTGCGCAAATGGTCACGCGCGCGGAACACTTCGTCCAATGACCCAACCTCGAACGCCATGTGATGCAAGCCGGCGCCGGGGTCGCGATCCTGCGTCGCCTTGAACAACGCGATGCCGTGATGGTCGGTGCTCAGCCGAATGAACGCCGCACCGCCCGGCATCATGTTTTCCTGATAAAGATCGGAAATCCGGAAGCCGAGCACGTCGACGTAAAACCGCACCGAACGCTCGATGTCGGTCACGAACAGCGCGACATGGCCGATCTTACGCACCTGAAACGGCATGCCATGCGGACGCTTCAGTTCAGTCAGTGGCACGGTCATTGATTTAGCTCCCCGGGCTCAACAAACTCCTGGCGGCGTGGACCGTGGTGTCCTGGCCCTCCACCGGGTTGGCGATCGCGGCTTCCAGGGAGCGGACCGATTTCCACTCGTCTTCCGGGCGAACGATCCCCTCGGAGCCGATCTGGTCAATGCCCCAGTAAATTTCCAGCAAATGCCCGTCGGGATCGCGAAACTCGACGACCAGTTGCACGCCGGCGCCGCGGCGGCCGTCGAGGTTGATCGGGATCTGATGCTCGCGTAAATGTTCGCGAATGCGAACGATTTCATCCAGTGTCGGCACTTCCATCGCGACGTGATGCAGGCCGGTGCCGGCGGGATGGTCCTCGGTCGCGCCGAACAGAGCGATCGCGTGATGATCGGTGGCGCAGCGCAGGAACACCGCGCCGCCCGGCAGTTCACCGGGCGCGATGGCGTCGCTGACCTGGAAGCCGAGGATTTCTGTGTAGAACCGGGCCGACCGTTCCAGATCCTTCACATACATCCCGACATGGCCCAGTTTGCCGATGCGGAAAGGCAGGCCCTTTGGGCGGCCCATGGCCTTGATGGCGTCAACGTTCATCGCTTATCCTCATTTCCATGCCAGTGGGTCCGGGCTGGCGGGTGAAGTGGTCGCTTACCGGCGCCGCGGCGGATCGGTCAGCGGCTCCGATCGTGCTCGCGCGGCTCGGACGGGCGCGCGACGATGGCTCTGTAAGGCGAATTTGGCAAGCCGGCCGCGTACCGCCGGACTGATTGCCCAGGGGCCTCCGCCTGCCCGGCCGTGCTGCGTTGCCCGGTGTTGACCGCGACTGCTCCGGGCCGAGATTGGCCGCGGTGGCGGCTGATCTGGCATGGAATTGATGCTGGCTGTCCCAATACCCCAGCACGCCGCCGACCACGACGTAAGGCGGGACTTCAACGATCGTGTGGCCAGGCGCCGGTGTGACCTCGAGCGGGCCACGGTCCTGTGATCCATTATCCGGATCGCGCGGCGGGTAAATGACCGATGGAAGCGAGTCGGCCGCCGGCCTCGACGGGTCCTGTCGCGCCGCCGCTGGCCCGCCCAACGGCGAAGCGGCCATCAAGAGGAATCGGGCGACGGAATGCTGGCGCGCCCCTTGGGCGCGGTTCCCGAAGATGGCGGCGGCGGTCGATCGCGGGCCGCCGCATGGGAGATGGTGTGCGGTCAATGGTGTTCCTCATGCTCCCGTTGTGGAGCCTGGCGCGCCGGTGCGGCTGCCGGGCGTACGCCCCCGCCGCCGGTTGGGCGGTACCCGCCGGGTACCACACCAGGCCGGTAGCCTCCGGCGGGTGGTCCATAGGCACGTCCGCCCCAGCCACCGGGCCGGCCCCATTGGCCGCCGCCATAGGGGCGGTAACCGACGCCGCCCGGATGACGCATCCCCAACCAACGGCCGACCGGACCCGGTGCCCCGTGCCAGCGGTGATACCCGTCCCAGTAACCCCAGACGCCGCCGTAGAAGACCAATGGCCAGGTCACTCCCTCAACCACCAGCGTCGGCGAGCCGTTATTGTAAGCATAGCCGGGATAGGCGAGGTCGGGTTGACCATAAGGGACGGGATAGCCAGGCGGGGGATAGCCTGGTGGGGGATAACCGGGCGGGGGGTACGGGTAAGGACCCGGGCCGGCGTCCGGTGGCACGACGCAACCCGCCAAAGGCAACAGCAGCGCCGCGAAGGCGAGACGTAAGCGCATCATGCATCCTTCCCTGGGACAATTCCGCGGTCCCGAAGCAGGGATTAGGGGCCGATCCTGGCGTTATCAAGGCATCCTTCCCCCCGCGCATCATCGTCGTGCCGGCATCGGGCGACGCCCAACCAGCCAGCACCCGATCGAGGAAATCGCCAGACCCAGCAGCATGAAAGCCGTGAGTTTCTCACCCAGCAGGGCCCAGGTAAGGACCGAGGTGACGCCGGGGACGAGATAGAAGTTGACGGTGGCGCGCGCGGCGGTGCCTCGGGTCAGCATCAGGAAGTACAACGCCATGCCACCCATGGAAACGGCGACGGTGTTCCAGGCGATGCCGGCGAAGGCGGCCGGATCCCAGTCGGTCCACGGCGTCTCCAACAGGATCGCGCAGCCCATGCAGACGACCGCCGCGGCAAGGAATTGCGCGGTCGCCCCCGGAAGCGGCGGGATGGCGCGGCAGAAGCGGCGGAAATACAGTGTGCCCGCGGCCAAGGAGCACACTCCGCCGATGGTCCCGAACAACGCGGGCAACTCCGCCCGGCTGTTCACCGCGGCGAGCCCCAGAATCAGCAGCACACCCGCGAAACCGAGGAACAGTCCAAGGAGTTGCGACGGGCGCAGTCTCTCGCCGAGCAAGGGCCAGGCGAGCAACGCGGTCATTAGCGGATTGAGAGTTTGAATGAGGGCGATCGGCGCCGCCTCGATGCGGGTCATGGCGACATGCGCGGTCATCAGCAAGATCGACTGCGTTGACACGCCCGCGACCGCGCAGTGCAGCCACTCGATGCGCGACAAAGACCATGGGCGGCGCAGCACGATCATCACCGCGACCAGGATCGCCGCCGCGAGCACCATGCGCAAACCGACGAACCATAACGGCGACATGTGACGCAGGCCGACGCGGGTGCCGAGGAAGGAACTGCTCCAGAGCAACACGAACAACAACGGCGCGGCCCGGTTCACCAAATCGCCTGTGGAACCCGCCAATCCTGGGCGCCCCGCCAGTGTCGTCTCGCGCGGGTCCGTGCTGGTCATCTTGCTCCCGGTGGCGTGCGCGATCCTGGTGGCGGCGCGAGCCCGGGTTACGCTTGCGTCCGCCGCGCATCAAGATCGATCAAATGGGCCACGCCGGCGCGCGGTATGTCCGGACGATGCCTGTGAGGACTCGGGATGAACCTGGTGGGAAAGGCGCTCTGGTATATCGAAAGCCACTTCGCGGAAGAGATTTCGCTGGAGGACATCGCCGCCGTCTGCGATGTCTCGCGCTTCCACATCTCGCGCGCGTTTGGCCTCGCGACCGGACGATCGGTGATGCGGTATGTGCGCGGCCGGCGGCTGACCGAGGCGGCACGATCTCTGTCGCTTGGCGCGCCCGATATTCTGAGTGTCGCGCTCGACGCCGGGTACGGTTCGCATGAGGCATTCACGCGGGCGTTTCGCGATCAGTTCGGTGTCACACCGGAAGCGGTTCGTCTGCGTGGCGATCTGGACAATCTGGACCTGATGGAGCCGATGAAAATGGATGACAACGCGAAGACGAAGCTGGCGGAACCGCGGCGTGAACATCTTGGGCCGTTGCTGATCGTGGGCTTGCGCGCCCGCTATTCAATCGAGACGATCGCTGGAATCCCGATGCAGTGGCAGCGCTTTGCGCCCTTTATCGGCTCCATCGCCGGACGTGCCGACGGACGAGCGTACGGCGTTTGTTGCGACTTCGATGAAACAGGTCATTACGATTACGTTTGTGGCGTCGCGGTATCCCGTCTCGTGGAACTGCCGCCCGAACTGAGTATCGTCCGAACAGAGGCACGGGATTACCTGGTGTTTCGGCACGCCGGTCACACCGCCTCGATCTCAGACACATGGCGCGCGATCATGAATGACTGGCTGCCGGCGTCGCCGTATCGGCCGGAAGATGCGCCCGGTTTTGAGTGTTATGCCGAGGACTTCGATGCTCATACCGGTCTGGGCGGCGTTGAAATCTGGATCCCGATCGCGGCGTGATTCCATACCGTGGATCGTCATGATTGTGCCATCGATTGGGCCGTCGATTCAGTCGTGCATTGGAGCGACGATTGGGCTGGCGGAAGCCGGCCGGAAAGTGCTCTGATGCGGTCATGATCCAGATGATACGATTGCTGTTGCTCGGTTCCTTGTTGGTTGGCTGCGCGTACTCGGCGCCCATCGCCGACAATTCGTGCTGCGCGGCACCAGAACCGGGAACAACCAGGCTTCATTTGAACGGGAAAGTGTACACCGGCGTCGATGTTTCGCACTGATCACCCGGCGTTCCGCACCTGGATGAGACGCGATAATCGATCTTTGTAGCCGCCGCCGCGCATCCTATCGAATTTGTAAGAAATCCGGCTAAGCTGACGCCGGACCCCATTGGAAGGACCCGGCCATGCCTGTCAAACACATCCGCGGCGTCGATATCGTTTACGAGGTGCTTGGCGACAGCGGTCCCTGGGTCACGGTCACACCCGGCGGTCGCCGCGGTCTCGTGGGCGAGCGCGCGCTGGCCGGTCTGATCGCGGAAGCGGGTTACCGCGTGCTGATCCATGACCGCCGCAACATGGGCGCCTCCGGCATCGCATTTCCGGGTGATTCCGAAAGTCACGAGCAAGCCGAAGATCTGCTGGCGCTGCTGCGCGAACTGGGTACCGGGCCGGCGTATATCGCGGGCTCCTCCTCCGGTGCGCGGATGTCGCTGGTGCTGGCCCAACAGCATCCCGACGCGGTGAAAGCACTGTTGCTGTGGCGCGTTACCGGCGGCGATTACGCGGCGAAGCGGCTCGCGTTCAATTATTACGAGCAATACCTCGACGCCGTGGCCGCGGGCGGAATCGGCGCGGTGCTCGCGACCGAGCATTTCGCGGCGATGGCGGCGGCCAATCCGGTGAACGGCGAAACGCTGCGCCGGATGGGCGCCGAGGCGTTCGCCGATGCGATGCGGCGTTGGCTCGCCGGGTTCCGCGCCGGGTGCGATTACCCGGTCGCCGGGATCAGTCCCGAGGACATGCGGAAGATGACGCTGCCCGCCATTGTCATTCCCGGCAACGACCGCGTGCATCCGCCGGAGGGCGCCCAGGCCGCGCACCGGTTTCTGCCGAACAGCACGTATCAGGAAGTGCTGACGCGACAGGTCGAAGCCGATGTGGATTTCGATGGTTGGGCGCGAGCGACCGGAACGTTGGCCGCACGGTTCATCGATTTCCTGCGAGGGCAGGAACGCGTGGCGAAGTAGTGTGTTCGCGCGACGATCACGCCGCTGCTATAGGGATTGACGTCCATACGCAAGTCACGTATAGGATGAACCTCCAGGCGTCCTGTTGCACCGCAACGAGCCGTCTTCGGAGGCTGAAGTGCCCTGGCGTCTTGCAGAACTTGAACTCGACGTCAGCGATGTCGCTTACGTCCAATTGTCGAATGGTTTGATCGTCGTTGAAGCCATGTTCTACGCGCCTCTGACGGGGCGCGTTGCGGCATTTGGCCGGTTGGATATTCAAGGCGCGGGGCCGAACACAATCGGTTGGGCAGGATTGCGTGATGTGGCGCAATCGGTCATGGAGTTGCTGGATGTCGACGAACTCCGAATTGAGGGCGCGGCTCGCACGTCTGGTGCCGTTCCGGGACGCCGACCCGCCCCCCTCATTTTCCGGCGAGCTCTTGACCCTGGTACTGCGGCTGGTAGGCCCGCTTGATAAACCGATTTCCGTCGCGAAACGTCTTCGCGCCGCGGGACTCACGTTGCGAGCCGCGCACGCGATCATCAACCGGTTGGCGGAAACGCGGCTGGCGGTCTGCCCGATCGCGGAGGGCGCCAACATTCCCGCCCTTGCCGCCGACCTGCTGGCCATGAACGTGCACACCTTTCGCCGTCGCCAGTTCGATCCTGGGCAGATCGCCGAGGTGCGCGCTCGCCACGGACTGTCGCAGCGGGAATTCGCCGGCGTTCTTGGTATCGATATCGATACGTTGCAAAACTGGGAGCAGGGACGCAACCGGCCGGACGCCGCGGCGCTCAATCTGGTCATGGCGTTCGACAAGGCGCCCGAATTGATCGAGCAGACGGCGTGTGAGCCGGTCGCCTGAGGCCGCCGCTAACCCTCGCTCCGCGCCTTCACCATGCGTAACGGGTTGTAGGTCAGCACCAGCGTTCCGTCCTGTTTGACGACACGATTCATCGTGCGAACAAGGCCGCGATTGGGCCGGCTGTTGCTGCGGCGGTTTTCAACCACCTCACATTCGACGTGGATCGTGTCGTTGACGAAGGTCGGCGCATGCACGTTCAGTTCCATGTTGAGGAACGCGAAGCCGGTGTGTTGCATGGTGGCGTGGGTCAGCAATCCCTCGGAGAACGAGTAGACCATCGCCCCCGGAACCACGCGCTGTTTGATATCGCTTTCGTTCTTCAGGAATTCGATGTTTGAGAACAGCACCTCGGTCAGGCCGGTGACGCTGATAAAATTCACCAGGTCGGCCTCGGTCAGGGTGCGGCCGATGGTGCGGAATTTGCGGCCGACCGGCAGGTCCTCGAAGTAGATGCCAAGGCCGAGGACTTCGTAACCGTCGATTTCCATCATGCGTGAAGGTTCCCTTAACCGTTCCTGGACCGTGACGACGTTACGCGGCCACGATCACACCATCGTCAGCCCGCCCGACACGGAAATCGTCTGGCCGGTCATATACGCCGCGTCGTCCGACAGCAGAAACGCGATGATCCCTGGATAATCCTCGGGGGTTCCGATCCGCCGCATCGGGATCGCCCGCGCCAGTGCCTCGCCGATCTTCGCGGCGCCGGCTGACCCCGCCTTGAACGCATCGAACAGCGGCGTATCGGTGGGGCCCGGACAAAGCACGTTCAAGGTCACCTTCCTACGCGCGAGTTCGCGGGCCAGAGTTTTGGTGAACGCGATGATGCCACCTTTGCACGCGCTGTAGACCGCCTCACCCGAGGAACCCACCCGGCCGGCGTCGGAGGCGACGTTCACCACCCGTCCGAAGCCTCGCTCCGCCATACCGCGCACCACGACGTGATGCATGTGCAACGGACCATAGAGATTGATGCCGATGATTTTGTCCCACAGTGCCGTGTCGGTATCGAGGAAGTTCATCGGGCGTTCCCAGCCCGCGACATTCGCCAGCAGATCGGCGGGGCCAACGTCACGCTCAAACGTGGCAGCGGATTGTTCCACCGACGCGCGATCAGCGATGTCGGTGCGATAAGCTCGCGCATGGCCGCCGCAGATCGCGACCGTGGCATCAGCGCCCGCCTCGTCGATGTCGAATATACCGACCTCGCAACCTTCCGCCACCAGCCGCACGGCCGTCGCGCGGCCAATGCCGCTGCCGCCGCCGGTCACGATCGCGCGTTTCGCCGTCAGTCCTCGCATGGCTTCCTCCGTCCGCGATCGCTTGTCGGATGTTCCACCTCAGAGGTCCAGATCGCCCCAGGCGGTCGTCCGAGCGATCCGCATCGCGATCACCGGCAATGGGGCCAGATCCATGGTCCGGTACTGTGGATAGCGCTCGCGCAACCGGGCTTGCGCCTGGTCATGCTCGGCGCCATCGGTGAGAATTTCGGCACGGCCACGCAACATGACCCAGGCGAGGCGGCGCCAGTCCTCATCCCAGCGATCGACGGTGACCGCGATTTCCGGGTTCTCGGCGATGTTGCGAAGTCGTTTCAAGGGCATAGCGGTTCGTTTCGGCTTCTCGTCGATCGTGATGTAGAGCGATGAACCAATGATCGCGAAACAGACCGGCACCAGATGCGGCACGCCCTTCGCGTCCGCCGTGGCCAGCCGTGCGACGCGGCTGTGTTCGCAAAACGCGCGCACCTGATCTGTCAGACCAATCATTGGCTTTCCGGGCCCGTGGGCCGCCCTTCTTCATGACGACGATAGGACCAACGTTATCCCTCGAAAAGAGGCGAAGCCGCGAGCCGTGCCCAGGCGCGGATCGTTGCCAGGGTCGCGTCGGCATGCCAGAAAAGCCGTGCGAACGACCCGTTCCAGGATCGACCAACGGTAGCGCCATTATGATGAAACTCTGGTTCCGCTGTGCGGCGATCCGGTCGCTTTTAATCGGTGTAATGCTGGTGCCTTCGATCGCGTTCGGCCAGGCCGAAGATCACGGTCTGGGTTACACCCCAGACCCTCCGGAGCAACCCGGCACAATCACGCACGTGCCTCGGTTTCGGGCGTTCCTGCCACCATTCAAGGATCTGTCCGCGTCATTCCCTCCGCCCGGAGACCAGGGCAAGCAAGGTTCCTGCGTTGCTTGGAGTGTCGGTTACGCACTGCGCGGCTACTATTACCGCCAGCGGACGCAAATCAGGTCCAGCGATCCATCGACCCTGTTCAGTCCGGCGTTTCTTTACAATCAGCTCGTCAGGACACCCGACTGTCAGGGGGGCAGCAATATCAAGCAGGCGCTTGAACTGATGCGGACCGAGGGCATCGCGACGCTGGCCGACTTCCCCTACGACGATCGAAGTTGCGTCCGCAAGCCAAACGATGTGGTCATCCAGCGGGCCGCGCCGAACACCATCGCCGGCTATCGATCGTTCGGCCAAAACGGAGAAATTCATCCCGACGATATCAAAGGCGCCTTGTTGGCCGGCGATCCGGTGGAATTCGGTATCAACATCGACGTCAAGGCGCTGAGCCGCCTGAAACGAGGTCAGGTCTATGACGCGGATGGGCCGGCCTCATTCGATGGTCATGCCATGGTCGCGACTGGCTTTGACGATCGGATCCAGGCGTTCAAGATCATGAATTCATGGGGTCCGAAATGGGCGGATGGCGGCTTCGGCTGGATCTCGTATCGGGCGTTTTCGGCGAATGCCCATGCGGCCTTTGTCATGGCTGACGCGCCGGGCGTCTCGCCACCCGCGCCCGAGCCGGCTCCTCCGCCGCCATCACCGTCGCCTGGACCTGGCCCGGCGCCGGCCAGCGATTTGGCAACTCTGGCGCGAATGATCGCGGAGCGAACGAAAGATTTTGACTGCAGCCGGTTGGCGTTGCGAAAAACCAGCGCGACTGACGTCACGGTCCGCGGTTGGGTCGCAACTCAGGATAATCTGGATGTCGTGAACGACCTGCCGCGGACAGTGCCGTCGACGCTCCATATCACGACCGAGGCCGTGCTGCGGCCGTGGCCGCAATGTGAAGCTCTGATGACGCTGACCGACGGTGTGAGCGCCGATCATGGCCTGATGCTTTCCAGAGTCGATCATCAGGGCACCGATTACGCCGCCGGAACCAAATTAATCATGGCGGTCAAAACGCCTGACTTCCCAAGTTATCTCTACGTCACCTACCTGCCGGCGAACGGCGACGCGGTATTGCTTTACAAGCCCCGCGGCGTTGTTCCTCAGGCCCTGCCACCACGCACGATCGTCAATCTCGGGGGCGGCGACGACCCACGCGTGTTCCGCGTCGGGCCACCGTTCGGCGCGGAAATGGTGATCGCCGTCGCCACCGCCAGTCCGTTGTTCACCGACGGCATCCCTTCCTCCGCGACCGAGCGTGACTATCTGACCGCGCTGCGTAAAACCTTGTTGTATAAGCCCGACCCCAGTCAGCCGGATCGGGTGGTAGATGGCAGCGCTCTCGCGTTGACGACTCATGAACGCTAGAACGGTTTCCAGTCGGGTTGATCCGGGTACAGTTGCCTTCCTGGTTCGTCATCCCCGGGCTCGCCCCGGGGATCAGTACAAGCACGGTGCCGCGATTGATCCCCGGGTCGAGCCCGGTGATGACGTCAGTGCAACCTGATCGGAAACTGCTCAGCTTCTCCGTCCCATTCGTCAGGAAGGGATCATATATCATGCGTTATTGGCTCGCGGCCGCGATCCTGACCGTTCTGTTGAGCAGCCAGGCTCAGGCCCAGTCCCAGAACTCGTGCGCCGGCGCACTGACCGCCGAGCAAATCCACGACTGTCTCAACCATCCGTTGCTTACGCGCGGCATAAAACGGGCCGCCCGCGGGATCGCCGTGGAGGGTCAGCAAGCACCGGCTCAGGAGAACTCGGTCGACCTGACCGTGAATTTCGAATTCAATTCAGCTAAGTTAACAAACGACGGCATGATTTCCCTCGATGCACTTGGCACGGCATTGTCCGATCCGGATTTGCGGAGCGCACGGTTCCGCATCGCCGGTCACACCGACGCGGTCGGATCCGATAGCTACAATCAGAAACTGTCCGAGGCGCGCGCGCTGGCCGTGCGGACCTATCTGGCGCAAAGTCACGGATTGAATCCGGGCAACTTCGACGTTGTCGGCTATGGCAAGACCCAGCTTTACGATCCCAACGATCCGACCGCGGCGATCAACCGGCGCGTGCAGGTGACGAAACTGACTCAGTGAGCCTGGTGAGGCGCGCTATCCAGCCTCCTGATCGAACTCCGTCGGCAGCCCGGGTTCCCGCCGGTGCGCGAACATCCTCGTGATATGGTGTGGCAAGGTGCGGCCCAGTGAAAGATCGGCGGGGATGTCGGGTTCGTGGAACCAGCCGTGACCGGTTGTCTCCACACTCGTGCGGCCTTCGCCACCCTCCAGAACGCAAATGAAGAACAACCGCACGACTGAATAAGGCGAGGGCGGTAGCGCCTGGCGCGAGCGATCCCACACGGCGGCGAGTTTCACTGGGCGGGCATGAAAGCCCGACTCCTCGAAGATCTCCCGAACGACAGATCGCGCGGGCGTCTGGTTCACTTCCGCCCAACCCCCGGGTAACGACCACCGATGATTGTCGGCGGCCTCGCGGACCAGCAGCAATCGTCCCGAATTGTCGAACACCGCGCCGCGCACGCCGACTTTTGGCGTCGCATAGCCGGCCTCGGCTTCGAACAACGCCTCGATCCGCCTGCTGTCGGTGCTTGTGTGCGCCGCCATGATCCGCGCGCCCAGACGGCGCAGCGCTTCATAGCGTTCCTTGTCGTGCGGGTTGGTTGTGTAGGTCAGGCCGGTTTGCGCGGTCGCCAGCAACTCGCGCGCCCAAACCAGCCAGTTCGGATCACCCTGGTCTGGGTCGCCGTCCGGGAACTCGCCGGTCAGATCGCCGGCTCCGTAACCAGTGCCGATTCGCCGACAGGGCCGCCGGTGACGTCCATGTCAGAGTCTGTCAGCGTCCGCCAGGTGCCGGAAATCAGCACCTCCGACGGCCGGAACCGCGCCTTGTACGCCATCTTCCGGCTCTCCGGCACCCAGTAACCCAGATACACGTAGGGCAACCCCAGAGCGCGCGCCCGCTCGATCAGCCACAGGATCGCGTGCGTCCCAAGCGATCGCTTCTCCAGCGTCGGTGCGTAGAAGCTGTAAACCGCCGACAGACCATCGCCGAGCCGATCGGCCAGGCAGGCACTGATCAGCCGCGTGTCGGGATCGCGGAACTCGGCCAGGAAGGTTTCGACCGGCGTGTCCTCCACCATGGCGCGGTAGTCGTAGAAGCTCATGGTGGCCATGTCGCCGCCGCCGTGCCTCGCCTGCTGGTAGCGCTGGAACAACTGGAACTGTTCCGCCGTCGCCCGCGGCGGCGCGATGAAGCCCTCGACCTGAGCGTTCGCTTTGGCGATCCGGCGCAGCGTGGCTCCGGGTTGAAAAGTGTCGACGGGGATGCGGATCGGGATGCAGGACTGGCAGGAGGGACAGACCGGGGCATAGGCGATGTTGTGACTGCGGCGAAATCCGGCGCGCGACAGCCGGTCGTGCAAAGCCTCGGTCCCCGGTCCGGCGATTTCCGTCACGACCTTTCGCTCCGTCCGGCCCGTCACGTAAGGACAGGGCAACGGCGCGGTGGTGTAGAAGAACTGCGGGCGGCGAGGGGCTTTGAAATTCATCGGGACGTTCCTGCCCGCATGTTCCAGAGTACCGTGCCCCCGGTCAACAAGCATATCGTGAAAGATGAATCAGGAGACGTTCGAACCGCTCGGCCAGTGGGTCTGTCCGCTCGCAGCCATCACAACTGCGTCCGGGCCAGCGCCGCGAGTTCGCGGACCACGTCAGGCGCGGCTTCGCCCACCACGATGTACGAGTGAGTTCCGTCGCCCCAGGTCGCGAGGTTGACGTCGCCGCGCCGCTCCACCACCACCGTGTCCGGCTTGCCAACGTGATACAGGACGCAAAATCCGATCGGCAGTCCATCCTCACGCGTGTACATGAGTTCAGCCACCGGCTCGCCATGCAGCACGACCAGGCGCCCGCCCGCGAAGGTCAGGCCAGCCTGTTTGAAATCAGGAATGATCAGGGTGCCGTTCACGCGTTTACCCAGCCAGGCCTTCAGATGGTCGGTCTGGGCGGCCGGAACTTCGACCAGATGAACGGTCTCCCGCGAGTAAATCGAGTGATCTTCCGCGACCGCGCTGAGCATACGGTCCCGCTCGGAGCGGATCAGATCAGGCCAGAACGCCCCGGCACCGTAGCCAATCATCCCCATGACGACGGAAGCGGCGATTGCCCATGCGTATCCAGGTATCCGGCGGGGTCGTGACAAAGGCGGCGCGCCAGCCTGATCGCCCATCGCTTCGGCATAGCGGCTCTCCGGGAAGGCGGCACGCAACAGGGCAGACGTTTCGCGATGGACAGAGACCGTGTGTTGGGCCCCTGGCGTCGCGGCGATGTAGGCTTCGACCTCCGCGGCGGCCGCGTCGTCGAGCTCGCCATCCGCGTAGGCCGAAAGCAGGGCGTCCATGTTTTGCGGGTTCGTCATGTCAGACCGGTCTCGCCCGCCCAATCGCCGCGGGCGCCTCGGAGTGTCGTGCCGGGAACGGCGTAACGGAATCCGCGCTGGTGCGTCCCGACAGACGCTGATGTAGGTCCTGCCGCGCGCGCGACAATCGGCTCATGACCGTGCCCACCGGCACGCGCAGAACCTCCGCGGCTTCCTTGTAGCTGAGGCCATCGACACAGACCAACAGCAGGACAACACGCTGTTCGGCCGGCAACAGGCTCATGACCCGCCGGACCGTACCGAGAGTGATCCGCCCATCCGCCTTGGCCTGGCCGTCCTCGCCGATCACCTCGGACGCGGCGTCGATCATGTCGTGACGCCGCACCTTGCGCTGTCGCATCTCGTCGATCCAAAGGTTCCGCATGATCCCATAGAGCCAGGCGTCCACTCTGGTGAATTCTCGCAGTTGATCGGCATGCCGCAACGCACGCTCACACGTGTTTTGCACCAGGTCCTGTGTATCGGCCACCGAGCCGGTCAGCGTCTGACCGAACCGGTAGAGCCGTGGAAGCACAGCTACGAGTGCCTTCCGGAGGTCGTTAGACACGGACATCGGCTCCCAGACATAGTTCATGACGGATCAAGGCGAGGTCTATTCCCGAACACGCCGGGGATTTAACTCGCCCTCATCATCATGGCCGGCCCATGTCCCCGGGCTCGTCCCGGGGATCGCGCCGGCCATCCACGTCTTCTTCGGTCTCGGCTGAAGACATGGATGGCCGGCACAAGACCGGCCATGACGACGAGGGGGGCAACCGTAACTTCGCGCGTATGGGGCGTCACCCCGCCTGGTGGGACCATTGATCGAAAGCGTGGCGCCGCACAACCACCAGGCCGCTCGCCAGATCGTGCAAGGTGCGGTGCCGGACGGTGAACAGCGCGATCAGCAGCAACAGGCCGGAGGTCGCCATGGTGATGTAAAACACCACGGTGAAGATCAATGCCTGAAGCACGGTTGGCGGGCCCAGATCCTCATCCCGGCGGACGGTCAGGCCCAGCAGCGATTGGCCGGGCGTGGCGCTGGCGGGTCGCAGCAAACTCAGGAAATGGTAAAGGAACGGCACCGCCGGAAGGATCGCCATCGCACCAAAGCCGAACCCCAGGGTCAGCAAGCCGAACATGAACAACACGAGGAAGACGGGAACGAAAATCAGACAGATCAGCACGACGTCGATGGCCCAGGCGAGGCAACGCCGCGCCATTACGCCGGCGAGGAAGTCTTCGTCTCTGACCGCCTGAATTGTTTCGCTCATGGCTCCAACCGCAGGACGCCCGAAACCTCGACCGGTTGCGGGCCCAGAAGTATCATCGCGCCATCGCGCCAGCGGGTCAAAAAATCCCTTGCGTGGCGGCTCAACGGGTTGCCGGACTGCCCAGGGGTCACGATGAACAGACTCCGGTTGAGATCGGCGAGGTCGTAGACGCCACGATAACTCGCGCCGTGCACTGATTCCAATGCATCATCCGTGCCGCCCCGGTCGAGGGTGGTGCCGTCGCCCGGCACCGCGATCCGCGAAGTGGTCAATGCCCCAAGGATCGGCAGCGGACGCAGGAACGGATGAGCGAACACCGCCTGATGCACGGTGCCCCATCGCCAGGTGTTGGGATCGGGTCCGAACCGCGCGGCGAGCGCGGACATCGTGCTGTCGAGCGTCGATTTCAACAGCGGCCCGCAATCGCCGTCGCACCACGACTCACCCTCCGGAGACAGCACGAAAGGCACGAATTCGAACACCGGCGAACTGGCCGCGAGCGACAGGCCGCGCTTCGCCAGCACGGCACGATGAAAGGCTTGCATCCAGGCGGAGAAGATCAGCGGCTGTGGCGCGTTCTCGGTCATCGCGCCGTCCCAGTCGCGTAGCACCTGCGGCGCGCCCGGCACGACCCGCAAAGTGGGCAACAAGGCGGCGGCATAGGTGCTGACCACGTCCACCTGCATGGCGGCGAAATCGCTGGTGGAGAATTTGGGCGCGCTGTCCAGCAAGGTCCGAATGCGCCGCGCGCGCCAGTCGCGGAACGTGTCACGGCCCATGAAGACGTTGAAGCCGGGTAGCGCCACGGGCTCATTGCCGTTGATCAGCCGGCCGCTCGCCGGCGCCACGATGTGCGGCAACGCGTCGCCGCTCGCCAAGCCAGACCAGCCATAAAAATCATCCGTCGCTGGAATGGCGGGACTTTCCGGCGTCGCCGGCGCGGCCTCCGCCGTCGAGGTGGTCTGAGGGCCGGACGAAATTCCCGGCACTGGCGCCCAACCGTCGCCGTTGCGACGAACTGGCACGCGGCCGGTGGTGAACAGGCCGATTTTCGTGTGATCCGCCACCAGCAGATTTTGCACCGGTGACGTAATGATTGGCGCGGCCTTGCCGGCTTCCTCCACGGTGCGGGCGTGGTTCAGCGCCAGCAACCCGGTGGCCGCGGTATCGCCCGGCTGGAGGTTCTCCATCGCCACCGCCATGACCGGCCCATTGCCTGGGGTCAGGTCACTGATCACCGGTCCGTGCCGGGTTTCCCGCACCGTAAGAACCGTGTCGGGCTGGCCGCGAACCTTGATCCGCTCCTCATGCGAGATGAACTTCGCTTCAGGCGGTTCGAGGTAAACGTCCTGCGTGTCGGCGCCCGTGGTGGTGAAGCTCCAGGCGATCTGGCCGTTATGCCCCATGACCAGGAACGGCACGCCAGGCCCGGTCGCGCCCGCGAGGACATGACCCGGGAACTCGATCCGCACGAGGTACCACAGGCCGGGGAAGCCAAAATTCAGATGCGGATCGCCGGCCAGCAACGGGGCGCCGGTGTCCGAAAAGCGTCCGTCCACCGCCCATTCATCCGAGGCAGTCGACGGCAGCGTGAACGGGGCGGGAAACGCGGGGAGGGCGGCGAGTATGGCGGACGCCTTGGCTGAAACGATTTGTTGTTCAGTGGGCGACGCCGTCTTCCCGACATCATCCCTCGTTGCCGTTCCCCAGTCTTTGTCGCCGGGCTCGATGCAGGGTTTTCCGATTGAATATCGTGTTGACGACTGGTGTTCTTCGTCCGTCATGGCCGGGCTCGGCCCGGCCATCCACGACTTCACTGGCCGTGCCAAAGACGTGGATGACCGCCACAAGGGCGGCCATGACGAAATGCGACAGTCCCGGGGATAACGCTGAAGATCGGCATATCGCGTATCCGTGAGCATCGCGTCTGGTCGTGGCGTTTGTGGGGGAGCTGGCCATAATTGTTCCAGCACTTGCGGCGACACTTTGTCGCGCAGGACCTGACGAGTGAGTTCGTTCCGGTAATTGGTCGACAACCACAGCCCCATCGTCCGGCCCCAGAGCAAGCTGTCGGACGGACGCCACGGCTCGGGCGCGCCAAAATATAAAAATTCCAGCGCGGCGAACCGGCCGCGGCTGCCGATCCAGGCATTCACGCCTTGTGCGTAAGCTTCGAGCAAAGCCCGTGTTTCGGGCGATTGCGCGGCCACGTCCCCTTCCGCGAGGTGCGCCAGGCCAAACACCCGCATCTGTTTGTCGATCGCCAGCGCGGCGGGACCAACCAGTTCCGACAACCGCCCCGAAGCGGCCCGGCGCATCAACTCCATCTGAAACATGCGATCGCGAGCATGAACAAACCCAAGCGCTATCACCGCATCCCGCTCATTCGACGCGCGGATCCTGGGCACGCCATTGCCGTCGATGGTAATGTTGACCGGGGCCGAGAGGCCAGGAATTCGCAAGGTCTGATTGTCCGGCGCCACGGTCAGCCAGAGCACGCCGAAGACGAGAAACGCCAGCAACGGCACGATGGCCAGAATGCTGAACACAATGCCGCGCAGCCATCGCCGCCGTGTGCCTGGACTGGCGGCGATCTCGGTTCTGCGACCGAAGCGGCGGCGGCGGGCCAACGGGGCGATCGTTCCGCGTCAGGCGATCGGCGGCAGATCGACGCGTACGATCTCCGGATTGCCGTTCAGCATCGGGAAGCGTTTCAGGATCAGCGGATCGTGGCCCGGAATTACATGGTCCGGACCGTCGGCGAGACTGTTGATGATGTCGTAGCCTTTCAGCATGCGCGCGACATCGACCACGACCGGGAACGGATTACGTTGCCTGATGTTGCCCCACATATGCGCGGCGTCGCCGGCCAGCACCACGGTGCCTCGCGTGGTCGGCACGCGGATCGACTGGATGCCGCCCGAGTGGCCGCCGATCAGATGCACGGTAATGCCGGGCGCGATTTCCACCGTGCCATCACACAACTTCAGCCGCTCACTGTATAACGCCGTGACCGCGCTTTTCACGTCGTCGACGTCAAACGGGCGCTTCAGGAATGGTTCGCACATGCAAGGACCGGTGCAATAGGCCATCTCGGAGGCTTGCAGGTGGAACATCGCTTTCGGGAAATACTCCATGCCGCCGGCGTGGTCCCAGTGCATGTGGGTCAGGATCACGTCCTTCGTCTCCGCCGGATCGATCCCCGCGTCCAGCAGCGCCTGGGCTGGCGTACGCAGCAACTCGCGGCCGCGGCGGGCGGCGGAGACCGGATTGAATCCGGTGTCCATGACGATGGCGCGGCCATTGCCCCTGATGGCGAACACCAGGAAGTCGAGCGGGTCCGGCGCGAGATGATCGTCCGGGATGATGTAGTTTTGATACTGCAACCGTCCGCCATCCAGGATGCCGTAGCGGAGTGCCAGGATTTCGTAAGTGATCGCCATCTCGTCTCTCCCATCATCGGTGCACGCGGAGTGAACCGCTTGTCGCCCGGTCGCGCAATCTCTAGGGTCCAGCCCGCCGTGATTTCCAAGGAGAGCCCCTCATGGTCGATGTACCCGATCGCCCCGAGTATCAAAGTGACCTTTTTAAGAAGGGCCTCGCCGTGCGCCGGGAAGTGCTGGGTGCTGACTATGTCGATGCCTCGCTGGCTCGCGCCGACGATTTCAACGCCGCGTTCCAGCAGATGACCACCGAGATCGCCTGGGGCATGTGCTGGACCCGGCCCGGCATCGATCGCAAGACACGCAGCATGATCAACCTGACGATGCTATCGGCGCTGAACCGCGGTTCAGAGTTGCGCCTGCATCTGTGCGCCGCGCTGACCAATGGCGTCAGCCGGGACGAGATCAAGAAAATCCCGATGCGGGTCGGCGCCCTGTCGCGGCATTCCGGCGTGCCTGGAAGCGTTCAAAATCGCCACCGAAGTGTTCAAGGAAGTCGATGATGCCCGAAAGTAAACCGACCGTTGGCTTCATCGGAGTCGGTAACATGGGCTGGCCGATGGCGGCCTGCCTCGTGAAGGCCGGATTTCCCGTCCTGATCAATGACTCGCGGCGTGAGGTCGCGAATAATTTCGTGCAGCAGCACGGCGGCTCGGCACCCGACACGCTGAAGCAACTCGCCTCTGGTTCCGACATCGTCGTGACGATGCTGCCCACCAGCGCGATCGTCGAGCACGTGTTGGGCGGCGGCGACGACAACATTCTCGCGGGAATGAAGCCGGGCACGATCGTGATTGAAATGAGTTCGGGTGTGCCCTCGATGACGCAGCGCCTCGCGCTGGACGTGACGGCTCTGGGCGGCCACATGATCGACGGCCCGGTGTCCGGCGGCGTGCCGCGTGCGAAGACCGGCGAACTGGCGATCATGGTGGGAGGCGAGGCATCCATCATCGATAAGGCGATGCCGGTGTTATCGGCCATGGGCACGGTCCTACGGACCGGAGCGGTCGGATCGGGTCAGGCGATGAAGGCGCTGAACAACATGGTCAGCACCGGTGGCTTCCTGATCGGCATCGAGGCGCTGTTGATCGGGCAGCGTTTCGGGCTTGATCCCGGCGTGATGACCGATGTGTTGAACGCCGCCACCGGCATGAACAACTCGACCATGAAGAAATTCCGTCAGTTCGTGCTGTCGAGGAAGTTCAACGCCGGCTTCACCATGGGATTGCTTGCGAAGGATCTCTCCATCGCCATGCAGGTGGGCCGGGAGACCGGCACCGCCGCGCCGTTGAGTGCTTTGGTACGGGAGATGATTGTGTCGGCCGAGGCGATGTTCGGATCGAATGCGGATCATACCGAGATGGCGAAGTGGCTGGAGAAGCTGGCGGGGGATGAACTGAAGACGCATTGAGCCCGCGGACCTGGTAACCAGAATCCTTGAAGCCAACACACGACATCGTCATGGGCCTCCCCCGACTTGATCGGGGGACCAACCGGCCCATCAACATGACGGAGAGAGCGATGGCCCGGTCAGGCCCAGGGCTGTGCGGTTGAGCATCGGCCGAATACTCGAGGCAATACTGGCCGGCCGTTGCATCTCGTCATGGCCGCCCTTGTGGCGGCCATCCACGTCTTTGGCGCGGTCAGCAAAGCCGTGGGTGGCCGGGCCATGACGTGGAAAAAGCACAAGTCGTCAACACGATATTTAATCGGGCAGCCGTGGGCTAAACCGGGCCATGACGATGTTGCGATATAGCGAAGCGCGCTCCATTGATAGTGGGTACTAGGTATTTTCCGGGGGTAGACTCCGCCCACCCGCCTCGGGATGATTCCAGCCGTCGTGCCGTCCGCGTGTCCGGGACGGCGGCGTGGTCGCGGCGCGTGAGGACAAGACACGACCGAGCTGATTTCGGCCTGGAGAATGCGAAACGTGGGGAACACGATGCCTAGGCGATACAGATCAAACCTGATGAACTCAGTGGCATCAGCAACGGCCAGCCGGCTTGTGACCGGGTTCAATGGATTCTCGCGCCTGGCGCGGCCAATTTTGTTGGCCGCGGTTCTCGGCGGCGCCTGCGTGGCGCCGCTCATGGCCGCGCAACTTCAGCTACCGGCACTCACCGACCCAGCCAGCCAGGAGCATCACACTGGCAAAATTATTCTCGTTGAGTTGGTGACCCCCGATATCGCGTCCGCGAAACAGTTCTACGGCGGATTGTTTGGCTGGACCTTTCGCGATTCGCGGGACGGCGGTCTCCAGTACGCCCAGGCGTCTTTGGGCGGTCATACGGTCGCGGGACTGGTGCAGCGGGATTTGCCGGCGGGTGAGCATCGGCAGCCGGCGTGGTTGAGTTTCGTCTCCGTGCCGGACGTCGACGCGGCGAAAGCAACCGCGTCGGCGCACGGTGCGAAGGTGCTGTTCGAGCCGCGTAGCTTTCCCGACCGTGGCCGGGAGGCGGTGTTCGCCGATCCGCAAGGCGCCGTGTTCGCGGTTCTCACCTCCACCAGCGGCGATCCGTCCGACGTTCTGGCCGCGCCCGGAGACTGGATCTGGAGTTCGCTGATCACCAGCGATCCGGACAACGGCGCCGCGTTCTATCAGGACCTGTTCGGCTATGAGGTCTTCGAGTTGCCGGCCGCGAAAGGCACTGAACATCTCCTGCTCGCATCTGACAATTACGCGCGTGCGAGCGTGAATTCGCTGCCCTCGAACACGCCTGGCACGCATCCCCATTGGCTGAATTACGTGCGAGTCACTGATGCGGTCGGGATGACCGCGAGAGTCGTGGCTCTGGGTGGCCGGGTGCTGGTGGAACCGCGGGTCGACCGGCATGGCGGCAAGGTCGCCGTTGTCGCCGACCCTCAGGGGGCACCCTTCGGATTGCTGGAATGGCCGTCCACCGAAAGTAAAGAGGTGCCGCGGTGATCATTTCAGTCATGCGCTCCAGGTCGATCGGCTTCGCGATCGGACTGTTCGCGGTCCTGGTGTCCGGATGCGTTGTCGCCCCTGGCGGATACGACGCGGGTGCGTACCCGGGTTACTATGAACCCGCTGGAGCCTATTATGGCGGCTGGGGACCCGGCTATCTGGTCGGGCCGCCGGTCGTTGGTGGCATCGTTGTTGGCGGCGGCGGGGGCTATCGTGGGGGCCGAGGCGGTTTCGGCGGCGGGCAGCACGCCTTCCGGGCCGCGCCCGCTTCGCATGCGGCGCCGTCCATTCCCGGTGCGCGTGGTGGTGGTGGCGGCGGCCGTGGCGGCGGACGGCGATAGGTCTGGTGCTCGTTCCCCATCATGATCCTTATTGGATCAAATTCGGAACGAACGGCATCAGCGGAACCGGCAGGTCAGCCAGACATCAACCAATCCAGAATCGGTCCATTCTCCTCACGCGGGTAAGTATGCGATAAGTCCGCGATCTCACGGAATACGACATTCGCGCCCGCCATCGTCAATGCCTGGTTCGCCGCCCTTCCGGTCTGGATCGGAAACATCCAGTCCAGCGCGCCATGCACCAGGTATATCGGCAGTCCGCGTATTCGTTCCGGTTCCGTCATCGTCACCAGCATCGGATGAAACGATGCCGCCACCGGCGCCAGATGCGTGAACGGAGATTGGCTGTCCAACCCGCTCAGCAAGGTGAATGTACCGCCGTCGCTCATCCCGCCCAGAAGCAGCTTCGCCGGATCGACGGCCCAATGTTCCCGCACATACGCCAAAATCCGTGACAAATGCGCACCGTCCAGGTCCGGCTCCATCAACGACCACGTATCGCCGGTCGCGGTCGGCGCCACCAGGATCGCGCCCCTGGACCGCGCCTCCCGCAGCCATGTCCACAGCGAAGTTCGCCCATGGCCCGAGCCGCCATGCAAAGCCAACACCACCGGCGCCGGCGAATCGCTGCTCAGATACTCCGGCACGTAAACCGAAAATCCGCCACGCGATCCGGTGTCGTTATCGAAATGATACACCCCCGTATCCGGTTCCGGTTGTCGCGCCGCCTCGATCCGCGCCAACAGTGCGGTGTCGTCCCGGCGCGCCGGCTCAATGAAAAACCGGCTGATCGAAGGCAATGCCGGCGCCAGCGGATAAAGCGCCTCGATCGCGCGGTATTGTTGGCGAGCCGCGCGGTAAGCCAGGAACCGTCCGGACGGCGAACTCCCGGCCTCGCGCAATCCGGCATGCGCGCGCGCCACGCTCTCGGCCGCCAGAACGATCTGATCACGGAATGGCGTCAGGCCCTCTGGCCATGTCGCCACACGCACCTGCTCCAGGGCGTCTGTCAGCGCGACATCATCCGGGCCGAGCGATTCCGCCAGTTCCGCCAGACGGGGCGGATGCATGTGCCGGGTGATCGCTTCCAGACGATCCAGCGACTCCAACAGAAGCGGGATCAGGCGGACCAGCCCCTCCTGAATGTCGTCTTCCACGCCGCTTCTCCTTCCCAACGCGATCCCGCATCCTGACGCCACCCCGAGGGAGCGACAACATGACCCAGCCGCCAACGCTGACCGAGCGTCTGATCTCGCTGTGGGATCACCTCGGTCTCAAGGCCGCGCATGTGGCGACGCAGATGTCCGGGGACGTCGCTGACCTGGCTCGCCTGCATCCCGGCCACATCGCCGGGTTGCTGTTATGCGTGCCGTCCCGCCTCGATCCCTCGCCATTCACCTCGGTTGCCGCGAGAACGGTCATGGTCTCGGGCGCGCGCGGCATGACCGCGGAGGTCACCGCGCGCGCCGAGCCACGCCTGCCAGGCTCGCGCCGCGTCGTCCTGACCGATTATGACGCCCCCGGTTGGGCCGATGTCGTGGCTGACCGCACCGATGCGATCGTCAACTCGGCGCGAAGCCTGACGGGAGAGGCGACCGTCCCGGCCCCGAACGCCGGCCCCGGGATCCACGCCGGCATCACGTATCAGGTCTATGGCGGCGGACCCGCGTTGGTGCTGCTCCCCTTCTTCCTCGCGCCGTCCCAGTGGGAGCCGGCGATCCCGGAGCTCGCCCGTCATTTCACCGTCATCGTGCTCGGTGGCCGTCACCTGGGCGGCGTCGCCGCACTCGAAGACCGCGCGCGCGGCCCGAGCTACGCCGGCATGATAAACACGATGTTCGACGTGATCGCGCCCGAAGCCGGCGACACGATCCTGGATGTCGGTTGCGGGTCCGGTGCCCTCGACCGGCTGCTGGCACACCGGTTTGCTGGCGCCAATCCGATCACCGCCACCGACGTCAACCCGTTCCTGTTGCGGGAGGCGGCCACGCTCGCCACCGAGGATGGCGTCGCCGGCCGGATCGCCTTCCGCGAGGGCAACGCCGAACGCCTGCCGTTCCCGGATGCCAGCTTCGATCACGCCTACAGCGTGACCGTGCTGGAGGAGTGTGACGCCGACCTGGCATTGCGCGAACTTTACCGTGTCGTTCGGCCCGGCGGCCGCGTGGGCGTGATCGTGCGGGCGATCGACATGCCGCAATGGTGGCACCTCGACCTGCCGGACGCGTTGCGGCGGAAGGTGGACGTGCCGCCGCGATCGGTCGGTCCTCGCGGCGTCGCCGACGCCAGCCTGTATCGCCGCATGCGGCGGGCGGGGTTCGAGGACCTGACCTGCTTCCCCACGCTCGTCACCTTCGATCGTCCCGACGGCCCGATCTGGCGCTACCGTGAGGACCATATCCTGGCGCAACTAACCGATCCGGAGACCGAGACATGGCGCGCGGCCACCGCCGCCGCGCGTCAGGCCGGACTGCTGTTCATGGCCAATCCGCTGCATCGCGCCGTCGGCCGCAAACCGCTCGCCTGACCGGGCCGGGCGGCGCCGCTTCTTAACCGAATGGTGAGGATTTACCGCGACAACTCGCCCTCGGCGTCGCGATGATCTTCAATTCCTGGCAGTTCCTGTTCGCCTTTGTGCCGGTGGTTCTGACCGGCACATTCCTGCTCGCGCGGTTGGGCGCGGCGGCGGCGCAATTCTGGCTGATCGCGGCCTCGTTGTTCTTTTACGGCGTCTGGAACGTCGCTTATCTGCCGTTGTTATTGGGTTCGATCGTCTTCAACTACCTGATCGCCATACGGATGGCCCGATGCGTGAACCCGCGTCCGCGCACCGCGCTGCTTTGCCTGGCCGTGGCGATCGATCTGGGCTTGCTCGGCTACTACAAATACACAGGGTTCTTTCTGGAAAATCTGAACGGGATCGCGGGCACCAATTACGCCTGGCGGTCAATGATTCTGCCGCTGGGGATATCGTTCTACACGTTTCAGCAAATCACCCTGCTGGCCGACATCAGCGCCGGTCAGATCAAGGACTTCCGCTTCCGTGACTTCCTTTTGTTCGTCACGTTCTTTCCGCATCTGATCGCCGGCCCGATCGTCCATCACCGGGAGATGATGCCGCAATTTCAAAAGGCCGATTATCGGCTGGAATGGGAAAATGTCACGGTCGGGTTCGTGCTTCTCGTCATTGGCCTGTTCAAGAAATCCGTGCTGGCGGATACCATCGCCGACTACATCACACCGATCTTCACCGACGCCGCGTCCGGCAAGCCCATTTCGCTGCTCTTCGCCTGGGCGGCGGCGATCGGCTTTACCTTGCAAATGTATTTCGATTTCAGCGGTTACTCTGAAATGGCACTCGGCCTCGCGCGCATGGTTGGCATCAAACTGCCGATGAATTTCAACTCGCCGCTGAAGGCCGTGAGCATCGTGGATTATTGGTCGCGCTGGCATATCACCCTGACCCGATTTCTGACCGCTTACGTTTACAGCCCGATGGCCGTCACCCTGGCGCGACGCCGTGCAGCCGCCGGCAAATCGGGAGTCGCCGGGAGCCGCACCACACTGGGCGCTTTCTTTGGTGTCATCGCGCTGCCCACCCTGGTGACCATGTTCATCTCCGGCCTTTGGCACGGGGCGGGTAATCAGTTCCTGATTTTCGGGCTGCTGCATGGCGTCGCTCTGGTGATCAATCACGCATGGCGGCTGGTGCGGCCGCTTGTCTGGCCGAATACCGTCCGTTACCAGCGGAATTTCCGGCCGATCGGCTGGTTGCTGACCTTCCTGGTGGCGATGGTCGCGCTGACCTGGTTTCATGCCGCCTCGGTCGCGGCCGGAGGCAACATCGTTGCCGGCATGATGGGCCTGCATGGCAACACTCTGCCGGAATCCCTCGCCCCGTCCTGGCCCGGGCTCGCATCCGTTCTTGGCCACGCCAGGTTTCGCTTTGCCGGGGAAGGGGGCAATGAGCTGCCCGCGCTCTGGGCCTGGGATGCCTTGTTGCTGACGATCGCGTTGGTGCCGCCAAACACCTTGGAGATCATGCGGAAATGGCAACCGGCGATCACCATGCCGGCCGCCGTGCCGGCCGAGCGGCCGCCGGCCGGCCGGCTCGACCTGTGGCGTGGCCTGTCGGCACGGTTGAATTTTTCGCTGACGCCACTATGGGCGTTCGCGACGGCGGCGCTTGCCGCTTTTGGCGCGTTGAGCCTGAATCGGATGTCCGAATTTCTCTATTGGCATTTCTGAACGGGCCGCGCGGCGGGGCTGGTTTACCGCGTTGTTACCATTGGTCTGGTTACCAGCAACGGCGAAGCTGCCTTTTCGGCCCAGGTCGCATTTGTCGTTGGAGGGGTGATTGAGGGGTACTGGGCGAACGGCTGGGGTTTTCAGGCGGACTCGCGATGGACACGGCGCGCGCGGTTGTGCCAGAACCCGGCATCTTCAATCGGATGCACTCCATCGTGATCGCGCGTTAAGGGTGGCGAGCACTCCCCATGCTGTTTAATTCTTACGAATTCATTTTCGGCTTTCTGCCGATCACGCTGATTGGATTCTATTGTCTGGGCGCCAGACGCCGGGACTGGGCTTTGCTCTGGCTTACCGCCGCATCGCTGTTCTTTTACGCGTGGTGGCGGCCGATCAACGTTCTGCTGATCGCTCCGTCGATCCTGATCAATCTCGGTCTCGCCCGCCTGTTGGAGCGGTACCGCATCGCCAATCCCGCTCTGGCGCGGGTGGTTTTGATTAGCGGGATCGTGTTCAATTTGTGCTTTCTGGGATATTTCAAATACACGATGTTTCTGCGCGGTGCCGTCAATGACGTATTCGGCACGGACCTCGTGCTGACGCACATCATTCTGCCCCTCGGCATCTCCTTCATCACATTCCAGAAGATCGCGTTTCTCGCCGACGTGCACGCGGGCCGCGTCACGGCGTTCACTTTGCGTGAGTACGCTCTGTTCGTGCTGTTCTTCCCGCAACTGATCGCCGGTCCAATCGTGCATTACCGGGAAATGATGCCGCAGTTCCGCGCGATCACGGCGCGTTTCAACGCCGAGGATGCCTCGGTCGGCGTGACGCTGTTCTTCATGGGGCTGGCGAAGAAGCTGCTTCTCGCGGATCCGTTGGCGCCGCTTGTGTCACCGTTCTATCTCCGCGCGGCGCGAGGCGAGGCGATCGGTCTGGTCGATGCCTGGATCGCCGCGATCGGATTCTTGTTCCAGGTCTATTTCGATTTCTCCGGCTATTCCGATATGGCGCTGGGTCTCGCCAGATTCTTTGGCATCAAGCTGCCGGTCAACTTCTTCTCGCCGCTGAAAGCCAGCAGCATTGTCGATTATTGGTTACGTTGGCATCAGACGCTGACGAGGTTCCTGACCGCGTATATCTACAATCCATTGACCTTGCGGTTCACCCGCTCCTGGATGGCGGCGGGACGGACCCAGGTGGGCGGACGTAACATGACGGCCGCGGCGTTCATCCGGCTGCAGATGGTGCCGACCATGATCACGATGTTCATCTCGGGCCTATGGCACGGCGCCGGCTACACTTTCCTGATTTTCGGCCTGATGCACGGAGCGTACATCACGATCAACCACGCATGGCGGCAGATCAGGCCACGCATCTGGCCCGGATCGAAAGACCACGAACTTTTGCTGTCGCTGTCCGGCTGGGCTCTCACCTTTCTCTCCGTTACGTTCGCGATCGTGATGTTCCGCGCGCCCACCGTGCATGGAGCGGTCGCGGTGTGGACTGACATGCTTGGCGGCCACGGTGTCACGCTGCCGGAAGGGTTGCTCGCGCGCCTGGGTTCCGCCGGCGCGGTCCTCAGTTCGCTCGGCGTTCAGCCCGACGCGACCAGTGGAGCACTCCTGACCGAGGCCACGATCCGCATCGTGTTGCTGCTTGGGATCGTCCTGTGCCTGCCGAACACGCTGGAGATGCTGGCACCGTATGAACCGGCCATCGGCGTCAGGCCGGCAAAACAGGAAAGCTGGCTGGTACGCCACCTGCGTTGGACGCAATCCGGTTCATGGGCTATTGGTATGGCCACCGTGGCCGCCGCGGGCATCCTGTCGCTGGGGCAACTCAGCGAATTCTTGTATTGGCAATTCTGATGCCGGGGCGATCACGTTTTCTGACGATCTGGTCGATTGCCCTGGTGACGGTTCTTGTATTGGTGGCCGGGCTGAACACGGCCGTCAATCCGTACGATCTTTTCCCTTGGCGGCGCATTCCCGGGATCAACGTACTGAAGCCCGCGATCAAGAACCACGCCGCTCTCACCAAGGCTTATCAGATCGAGCGGGTTCGCCCGGTCACCGTGGTACTGGGTACCTCACGCGCCTATCTCGGGATCGACTCCGCCAGCGCGGCGTGGCCCAGTACGTATCGGCCAGTTTACAATTATGGCTTGCCCGGGACGACCATGGGCCGATCCATGTTGCGTGAACTGCGCGAAGCCTGGAGTACCGGCAATGTGCGTCACGCCGTTGCCTTCCTGGATTTCCCCGCCTTCTTCGCGCCCGATCCGCCAGCCAGAGGCGAGGAAGACGAACTGCGCCTGATGTACCTGGACGATGGCGCGCCAAATCCCAATTGGCGAATGCAACGGCTCAATGACACGTTTCTGTCGGTCTTCACTCTCTCGGCGTTGACCGATAGCGTGACCACGATCCTGAGTCAGAGAGGCGGCGACCGGGTCCTGGATTTGCGCCCGGACGGCACGTCAACCGACGCCGATTTCGCCAACGCCGCGCGGGCCGAGGGAATGAACGCGGTGTTCGCGCAAAAGGACGAATACGATCTGGCGCGGTTGCCAATATTTCAGCGCATTCTCGCCGACTGGCGGGGACCGATGCCCAATATGGACATCATCCGCGAAATGATCCGGTTCTGCCAAGTGCATGACATAAGCCTGACGTTGATCCTTGGATCCTCGCACGCCGACGGTATGGAGATTTACCGCCGCGCCGGGTTTTGGCCGCGCATCGAGCAAATCAAGGTTGACCTGGCGGCGCTTGTCACCGAGGCGAACAGTGAAACGATCACCGCGTGGGACTTCCTGGAATATGCTCCCTATACGACGGAACGGCTACCGCCCAGAGGCGACCGTGTGACCAATTTGCAATGGTTCTGGGAGCCGGTGCATTTCAAGCGGGCTTTGGGCGATATCATGTTGCATCGCGTCTTCCTCGGCACGCCGGCCGATTTTGGCGCTCCCCTCACCACAGCCACGGTCGACGCTCGTAATCAGGCCGTGCGCGAGCAACAACGCGCTTTCATCGGCTGGCATCTCGCCTGCGAATCGAACCAGCAGGCGAAATGCACCCCGGCGGCCGATCTGTCGGCGGAGGCAGCGCGGTGACACGCGGCGTGCGACCGGCTTGATCGCGTTGAACGGGCGTGGCGTCGCGCTCTTGCTCGCCGCGGGCATTTGCACATTCCTGGTTTTGATCGGCCTGTTCTGGGTCGGCTTCCTGGGATCGGACGACTCGCTGTACTGGGCTGGATCAGGAGGCTGGCTCGGTCACATCCCATTTCTGGGCGGCACGCACTGGGCATTGCGCCACACCTTGGTGATCCCGATGGCGATCGCTCGCGCCGTACTGGGCGACGGACCCCTGGCACTTCTGCTGCCTTCGTTGCTTTATTCGATTGGCGTGCTCGTCCTGGTGGCTGTGTGGATCAACCGCACCACCGGATTGCCGGCGGCGGCCGCCGCGCTGGCGCTCGTGGTCACCAATCCGCAATTCGTCATGCTTTCGAGCATCGCCAATATCGACATCACCGAATGTTTCTTCATCCTCGTCGCGCTCGCGTTGATACATCGCGCGTTGGACCAACAGGCACAGCGATCGTCGCGACAAATCCGGGTCTTGCTGCTGTTGGCTGGGGTTTCCTGTGGACTGGGCATGTTGTCGCGGGAAACCTCGGCCTTCGCGATGGTGGCGGTCGGCCTGCTGTTTCTGGCCGGTTACAGCACCAGCCGTGTCAACTACCTCTTCACCGCCGCCGGTTTCGCCGCCGTGGTTGGACTGGAGTTCGCTTATGACTGGTGGATGAGCGGTGACTTCCTTTATCGCCTCACCATCTCCTTGCACCACGACATAACGATCGACCGGCGCCTGGAGCAAGGCGCGTCAGTCCCGCTGCTGCATCCGGTCATCGATCCGCTGACGATGTTGTTGTTCAATCATAATTTCGGCCTGTTGGCATGGATCGGAGTGCCCCTGGCGATCTGGCTGATTCGACGCGGTGATCTGACCGGTCAGGCTCGACGCCTCGTGGTGCTGGCGATAACGGTCGGCCTGGCCTGGACAATCCTCGCCGCCGCGGCGTGGACAGAGCTCAACCTGGCGCCGCGCTATTTCCTGCTTCCCTCGCTGTTGCTGTCGCTGCTGTCCGGCATGGCGTTGGCGAACCTTTGGCGGCGAGGCGCGAGGCGCCCGGTGGTGGCTTTGAGCGCGCTGTTGATCGGAGCGAACCTGTTGTCGGCGTCGATCGATTATCGCAACACGGCGATGTACGGCGAACGGGTCCTCGTCGATATCGCGACCCGGGAACCAGGCCCGATCCACACGGACACCGAAACGCTGGCGCGAGCCAGCTTGCTTCTGCGATGGAGCGGCCTGACCGGACGTGTCACCGATGCGCCCCCTGGGCCGGGCGATCTGTTCTTCTTCAATCCTGGACGTGCCACTGAAACGCCAGGCCACGATTGGACAGTCGTGGAGCGGCACGGACTGGGCTCGTCAATCGGTCAGAGTCTCGCCGCGCACCTGCTCCCGGCCGGGACGCTCTCATCGGCGCAATGGACCAGGTTGGGCCGCGGACATCCGGACGTGACGTTGTATCGCCTGCCGTGAGTATTACCCACGATCGTTGATGCGCCATTCGCGGCGGCTTCCAACTGTCATTGCGAGCGAAGCGAAGCAATCTCCAGAAGTGGG
>Ga0182018_10000637_pt1 | contig 44177 bp, 25 predicted proteins | sample 812P2MmetaG_FD_120490 | JGI IMG/M metagenome (GOLD analysis project Ga0182018, IMG submission 120490) | Permafrost microbial communities from Stordalen Mire, Sweden - 812P2M metaG | ecosystem: Environmental > Terrestrial > Soil > Wetlands > Permafrost | place: Sweden: Stordalen | collected... | reverse complement strand
TGCCGTGAGCAACAGTGATTCGCATGGGTACCCTCGTTCGAAGAATACACCGCGGGTGCGCTTTTCGCAGCGAGGTGGTGATTCGGGCGCGGGCACTGAGAAGCCAAGATATCTTTGTAGATGATAATTTCGCTCCATCTTTGATGGGGCGTTTGCGGAATAGGCGGCCTGGTTGGCTTCGCTACTCGTAGCGGAGGGCTATTTGTGGGTCGATGGTGGCGGCACGACGGGAGGGTAGCCAGCAGGCGAGGAACGCTATTGCGGCTAGGAATATGGGGACGGCGGTAAAGGTCACGGCGTCGTGCGGGCGGATGCCGTACAGGAAGCTGGCCGACAGTTTTGCCGCGGCCCAAGCGGCGGCCATGCCCAGCGCGAAGGCGATCAGCGCCAGGAACATGCCTTGGCCGATGATGAGGCGCTGGACCGCCCCGACTTGGGCGCCTAGGGCCATGCGGATACCGATTTCGCGGGTGCGGCGGCTGACGGAATAGCTCATTACACCATAGAGGCCGACGGCGGCCAATAGCAGGCCGACAAATCCGAAGGTGCCGAACAGCGTACCAGCGAGGCGCGGGAGAAAGAGCGCGTCGCGGAGATGTTCTTCGATTGTTTGCGCGTTGTAAATGGCTAGCGTGGGATCGAGTGAATGAATCTCGCCGCTGACGGCGGCGGCGAGGCCCGCCGAGGTGGCGGACGAGCGGACCAAGACAGAGTAGCCCTCGAATGACGGATCGGCGGCGATGGACTGCGCGAGAGAACGGTAAAGGACGGGCCGGAGGTCTTCGCCCAGGGTGCGGGACTTGATGTTCCTGGCGATGCCGATGATCTGATAGGAGATGCCGACGCCGATGACGCGCTGGCCGATGGGATTTTCGTTCTTGAAGAAACGCTGCACGAATGCTTCGTTGACCACCGCGACTCTTGCAGATGTGGCGCTGTCGTTTTGGAAGTCGCGGCCGGCGATGAGAGGAGTGCCGATGGTGTCGAAGTAGCCTGGAGAGGCCATGTAGAGCTCGACAACGGAGTCTGTCGTGGGGGCGGGACGACCTTCCACTTGAAATCCATCGCTGCGGTGGCCGCCGGAGAGAGGGATGGCGTCGGTGTAGGCGGCGGAAGTGACGCCCGGAACAGTGGCGATGCGTCGGCGCAACTCGTCGAGGAATTGTACGGTGCGCTGGGGAGTGTAGCCATGGAGGCGAGGATCGACAGACATCATGAAAATGCCGTGAGAGCGAAAGCCGATGTCGATGCTGGAGGCGTTTTGCATGCTCCGGAGGAAGAGTCCGGTGACGCAGAGCAGGACGACGGACATTGCAATCTGGGAGACCACGAGAACGTTGCGGAGGCTCCAACGGCCGCCGGGACGGGCCAGGAGATCTTCACCTTTCAGCGCGCTCGATAGAACTATGCCAGACGCTGCCCACGCGGGAGCGAGGCCGAACAACAGGCCGGTGCCGACGCTGAGAGCGAAGGTGTAGAGCAGAACGCGCCAATCGACGGTGACGCTGAGATCGAGTGGGACGGGAGCTGGGAAGCGGAATGCGGAGAGGGCTTTGGTGGCCCAGAGAGAGAGCGCTACGCCGAAGAGGCCGCCGGTTAGCGCGAGGACGACACTTTCGGTTAGCAACTGCCGCATTAGCTGGGCTCTGGTGGCGCCGAGAGCCAGGCGCACGGCCATTTCGCGCTGGCGGCCGGAGGCTTGGGCGAGAAGAAGATTGGCTACATTGACGCAGGCGATACCGAGAACCAGTAAGACAACCACGGTGAGCGCGACCAGAAAGGCGAGGACGACGGGCTTGTCTCGTGGAGAGAGCGAACCGGCTTGTTCGAAAGCAAAGCCGCCGTCTTTTTCGGTAGCGGGATAAACCTGCGCGAGGCGTTGGGCAATTCCCTTGAGTTCGGCGGCTGCTTGTGACGGCGTGACACCAGGCTTCAAACGCGCGACGACACTAAGCCAGTGGTAATTGCGCGAGTTGTAGTTGCTGGTGTTGGGGAGGAGCTGGTCCAAATTATCGAGCGGAACCCAGAATTGGCAGTCGAGGACGAGATCGAGGCCGCGAAAGAAGGGCGGCGCGACGCCGACTACCGTGAAGGGGCGGCCGGAGAGCGTGATGGATTTGCCGGCGATGGCGGGATCGGATGCAAAGCGGCTTTGCCATAGGCGGTGGCTAATCACGACGACGGGAACATGCTCTTCGCCGGCGATGAAGCCGCGGCCGAGGGTCATGGGTAGTTCGGCGACGTCGAAGAAATTGGCGGTCGTTGCTTGACCCCACACGCGCTCAGGTTCGCCGTTGCCGCCGAAGGAAGCGGGAACAAGTTCGGCGAAGCCGGCGACGCCGGAAAAGGATTTAGCTTGTTCGCGAACGTCGGAGAAAAGGGGCCAGGCGAAATGGTTGCAGCACTCGCCGTGATCCGTGGTGTGAAGAGCCAGCAGCGTCGCGGGTTCGCGGACAGGAGCCGAGCGCAAAACGAATCGGCTGACGATGGAGAAGATGGTAGAGTTGGCGGCGATGCCAAGGCCGATGGAGATGACGACGGCGGCGACAAAGCCGGGGAATTTGAAGAGACGTCGCAACCAGTGGGTTAGATCTTGTAGCCACGCCGCCAATGGTAGTCCTCCGGTAAGTTGCTAGTACGCAAAGGCCTTGGCGATTGTTCCCTGTCGATGGCAAAGAGCATTGGGTCGATCTCCGGAAGTGGCGAAATCGGAGACGATCACAGCAATGTCAGGATTTTGGCAGCTTCACCCATGCCGCGTTTTGTTTTGAGGAGTCGAGGACGGCGGCTATGAATTGGACTCCGGCGACGCCGTCGGCGACTGTGGGGACTAGCAGGGATTGTTTCGCTGGAGGGCGATTGGCTTGGCGGGCGGAGATTTGTTCGGCCAAGTCGGTGTAGAGCTGGGCGAAAGCTTCGAGGTAGCCCTCGGGGTGGCCGCTGGGGATGCGACTGGCGTATTTGGCGGAGGGTGTTGCGTCGGCGCCGTTGCGCGTGAGCGTTCTGGTCGGCTTGCCGTATTGGCTGAAATGCAGGTAGTTGGGATTTTCCTGGGCCCACTCCAGGCCCCCCTTTTCACCGTAGACACGTAAGCGCAAATTATTCTCGTTGCCGACGGCTACCTGACTGGCCCACAGCATTCCGCGGACTCCGTCTTGATAGCGCAGCAAGACTTGCACGTTGTCGTCGAGGCGTCGGCCGGGGACGAAGGTGGAGACGTCGGCGGCAACCTGTTCGGCGCTTAGGCCGCTGACGAAGCAGGCGATATTGTAGGCGTGGGTGCCGATGTCACCGAGCGAGCCTGCCGGGCCGCTTTGTGCCGGATCGGTACGCCAGACGGCTTGTTTTTGGCCGGTGGTTTCGAGCGGCGTCGTGAGCCAGTCCTGGGCATATTCGACTTGGACGAGGCGGAGAGGGCCTAGTTCGCCAGCGGCAATCATTTCGCGAGCTTGGCGAACGGTGGGGTAGCCAGTGTAGTTGTGGGTAAGGCCGAAGATTAGGCCGCTGTTTTTTACGATTTGGGCCAGCGCTAGGGCGTCGTCCACTGTTGTGGTCAGGGGCTTATCGCAGATTACGTGGATGCCCAAGTCGAGGAAGGCTTTCGCTGGGGCGAAGTGGAGATGATTCGGGGTGACGATGGAGACGGCGTCGATGCGGTCTGGGCGCTTGGATTCGGCGTTTGCCATTTCCGCGAAGCTGCCGTAGGCACGGTCAGCAGGGATGTGGAGATCTTGCGCGGCTTTGCGGCTTTTTTCGGGGTTGGAGGAGAGGGCCGCAGCGACCAGTTCGAAGCGGTCGTCGATGCGAGCAGCGATACGGTGGACCGCGCCAATGAAGCCTCCTGGGCCGCCGCCGACCATGCCTAAGCGGAGGCGACGATTTGCAGTCGAAGTGGGAGTCGCGTCGATGGCCATTTGTGTGTCCTCTCGTTTTCATTTCTGCATCGTTGCAAGTTTCAGCGCAGGTCGACCGCCTGTGTCGTTGGTCGGTTCAGTCGGGATTCCTCTAACTCCGCCCGCGGAGCAGGGCGGCTACAGTTGTGCTCGTGGTGACGCCGGGCGGAGCAAGCCCCGCCCCTACAACGGAAGTGCCAATCGCTGGTGTAGGAATTGGTCGGCATGAGATTCAGCTTCAGCTCAGGCCGAGCATGCGGCGGTTTGCGGCTTGGTCCGTGCCGGAGCTGGCGAAATCGTCGAACGTGGTACTGGCCGCTTGGATGATGTGGCTGGCGATGAAGGGAGCGCCTTCGGCGGCGCCTTGCTCGGCGCTCTTGATGCAACACTCCCATTCGAGGACGGCCCAGCCTGGGTAATCGTACTGTGTCAGCTTGGAGAAGATGGCTTTGAAGTCTACTTGGCCGTCGCCTGTGGAGCGGAACCTGCCGGCGCGGTTGATCCACGGTTGAAAGCCGCCGTAGACACCCTGACGACCGGAAGGGCGGAACTCGGCGTCCTTGACGTGAAACATTTTGATGCGCTTGTGATAGAGGTCGATGTATTCGAGATAGTCGAGTTGCTGGATCACAAAGTGGCTGGGGTCGAAAAGGATGTTGCAGCGAGGGTGATTGTCCACGCGCTGGAGGAACATTTCGAAGGTGATGCCGTCGTGGAGATCTTCGCCAGGGTGGATTTCGAAGCAAAGGTCGACGTCGGCTTCGTCGAAAGCGTTGAGGATGGGGCGCCACCGGGCGGCGAGTTCGTCGAAGGCAGTTTCGATCAGGCCCGCCGGGCGTTGCGGCCACGGGTACAGATAGGGCCACGCCAGCGCGCCGGAAAACGTAGCGTGCGCGCTCAGGGCGAGGTTGGCGGAGGCTTTGGCGGCGAATCGGAGTTGCTCGACGGCCCAGGCCTGGCGGGCTTTCGCGTTGCCGCGGACTTCCGGCGGGGCGAAGCCATCGAAGGCGATGTCGTAGGCGGGATGTACCGCGACTAACTGGCCTTGGAGATGGGTGGAGAGTTCGGTGATCGCGAGGCCGTGATTGCTAACGATGCCGCGGATGGCGTCGGCGTAGGTTTTGCTTTCGGCGGCGCGCTTCAGATCGAACAGGCGCGCGTCCCAAGTGGGGATTTGCACGCCCTGGTAGCCGAGCTTGGCGGCCCAGACACATATATTTTCCAGGGTGTTGAACGGGGCCTTGTCGCCGGCGAATTGCGCGAGGAAGATTGCGGGTCCTTTGATTGTTTTCATTCTCCGTTAGCTCCAACCTGCATCCACAGTGAAATCTTGCGCGGTGCATTTCGATGCGGCGTCCGAGGCGAGAAACAGAGCCATATTTGCGATGTCTTCGGGCAGGACGCGCGCGGTCAAACACTGGCCGGCCATTACTTCCCTTTCGAACTCCGCTGTGTACCAGAGTTTGATCTGGCGCTCGGTCCAGACGGCGCCGGGGAGGATGGTGTTCACGCGAATATTGAACGGGCCGTATTCGCGGGCTTGCGTACGGGTCAGGCCGCAGACGGCAGCTTTGCTGGTGCTGTATACGGGAAGGCCGGTGTGCTTCAGACGCCAGATGATAGAGCTGAGGTTGATGATCGAGCCGCCGCCGAGGCGCTTCATGTGGTACGCGACGGCTTGCGAGGCGAAAAACATGTGGCGGAGATTCACCGCGATGCGGTTGTCCCAGTAGGCGTGGGTGACGGCGTCGAAAGCGTGGCGATCATCGCTGGCAGCATTGTTGATGAGGACAGCGACGTCGCCCAGGTCGGAGCCGATTTCTTCGATCGCGGTTTGCAAGGCGGGAATGTCGCACACATCGCACGGCGTAAATTTCGGGATGCGGCCGGTTTCCTTTTCGAGCCGCTGAACGAGGGCGCGGCTGGGTTCTTCGGCGAGATCAATGAAGGCTACACGGGCCCCCTGTTGCAAGAAGGCTTGCGTGAACGCGGCGCCGATGCCGCTTCCGCCGCCGGTAACCAGCACGGTTTTATGGGCGAGATCGGGATACGTCGGGCGGCTAGTGTCCATCTTCTCGGGAGCCTGCGTCATTTTCTTCGCGAACCGCTACTGTACCGATTCATCGTTTCAAAGGGAAGGTCTGAACAAGGCGCGGTAGGACGAAGTGGAAGAACTGGTCGGAATCAGAAGAAAGGCACGCGGCGACGTTGGGAGCGCCTGTGCCGGTGCGGGTGAAGCCATCTTTGTCCACGGTGATCTGGAATTGCTGCACCGGGCAGAGAGCGGGATCGAGCACGTAGGCGACCGCCATCACGTCGAACAGGGTCGGCGTTTGCTGGCCCCATTCGTGATAAAGCAACGTGAGAGCGTCGGTGAGCGGCGTGCCTTGACGGAACAAGAGGGAGCGCATTTCTTCGTCGAGTTTCAGCTGCGTGGAATCGAGCGGCATCATGAAGATGGGAACGCCGCTGGTGAAGAGTTTTCGGGCCGCGGGGACATCGCTGACGATGTTGTATTCGGCGTCAGGACCGCGGTCGGGCGTGTAGCCCAGGTCGCCGTAGCCTTTTCGGATCGAACCACCCATCAATACCACGCGCTTTAGCTTTTTGAATGTGGCGGCATCACGATCGATGGCGGCGCCGATGTTGGTCAACGGAGCGATGGCCACGAGGGTGATTTCGCCAGGATTCTGCCGAATTTGGTCAAGCAGGAAATCAACGGCCGCAGGATGCGATTTTGGTGGCGGTCCGTTTTCAGCCCAGCGGGCTTGGGAAAACGGCGTTTTGCTTTTCGTCGGAATGCCTTCGGAGACTGGAATATTTGCGGCGGCGGTTTCGAGGAGGAGGCGGTCGACCAGGCGGGCGCGGAGTTGCGTGTCGCCCCAGGCGGTGGTGATGCCGAGGATTTGCACTTCGGGGCTAGTCAGGGCGAGGCCGACGGCAAAAGCATCGTCGACATCATCACCGATGTCGGTGTCGATGATGATTTTTGTTTTTGTGGCGGGCACCGGCGATGCGATTGTGCTGTTGCGAGGAACAGCTTGACTGCGAGCGGCGTTTGCCGCGAAGGCAAAAATCAACGCCGCGCGGAGAGCTACGAAGAGAATTTTCTGGCGCCGGTTTATAGCCATGGTTCCCGCGGGAGTATCGCCCGAAGAGAATATCTGCGCAAGTGCAGGTGTCATGTTTGACGACTATACGAGGTATGGGTGGCAGTTGTACGCTAGCCATGCCGAGCAAAGGCACGCTTCAGATTCGGCCTCGCTTGGACAATTACATCATGACTGGATGGTCTGCCTTGACGGATTCCTTGTCATCGTCTGAAGTTAAAGAACTCACAAAAAAATATACGTACGGGACCTGGCGGCGGCAAAAAGGCTGGAATCCGCTGCACCTTGTCGATGCCGAGGGCTGCTATTTCACCGATGCGGACGGCAAGAAGTACCTCGATTTTTCCGCGCAACTTATGTGCGTGACTCTGGGCCACAAGAACAAGGCGGTGATCCAGGCGATTCAAGATCAGGCGCGGGACCTCGCCTATGTAGGGCCAGGCTGGGCTACGACCATTCGCGCGGAACTCAGCAAGCGCCTGGTGGAGGTATTGCCGCGCGGCCTGGACAAATTCTTTTTCACTACTTCAGGGACGGAGGCGAACGAAGCAGCGTTCAAGATTGCCCGGATGGTGACGAGCAAGACGAAGATTATTTCGCGCTATCGCTCGTATCACGGGTCGACCATGGGATCGATTGCAGCCACGGGCGATCCGCGTCGATGGGCCATGGAGCCGGCCGGCAAGATACCGGGAGTGATCTTCGCGCCGGAAGTGAACTGCTACAAATGTCCGATCCTGCACGAATATCCCGGTTGCGGGATCGCGTGTGTGGAATACATCGAGCACATGATCGCAAATGAAAGCGACGTTGCGGCCGTGATCGTCGAGCCCGTCGTGGGCACCAACGGTGTGCTGATTCCTCCAAAGGAATACATGCCGCGGCTGCGCGAAATCTGCAATCGGCACGAGGTGCTCTTGATCGCGGACGAGGTGATGACGGGATGGTGCCGCACCGGCAAGTGGTTCGCAGTAGACCACTGGAACGTCGTGCCGGATATTCTGACGACCGCCAAGGGGATCACCAACGCGGCGATCCCTCTGGGCCTTTGCGCGACCTCTGAAAAGATTGCCAGCTATTTCGATGACCACTTCTTTTCGCATGGTCACACCTACGAGGCGCATCCGCTGACGCTGGCACCTGCAGTCGCGTCGATTGAGGAAATGAAGCGGCTGAATCTAGCGGCGCGGGCCGTGGAATTGGGCGCTTACATCGCACCAAAGCTCAATGAATTGAAGCAGCGGCATCCTTCGATCGGGGAAGTTCGCGGGATCGGGATGTTCTGGGGCGTCGAGTTGGTACGTAACCGAAAGACTAAAGTACCGTTCAATACAATGAAGGATAAAGTTGCGGGAACACCGTTACTCGTGGACAAGATCGCCGCTCGCATGATGGGCAATGGAGTCTATATCCAGGCGTGGATGAGCCACTTTGTGATTGCGCCGCCGCTGATCGTGACGGAAAAAGAGATCGACTTGGGACTGGCTGCGTTTGATGAAGCGTTAAGCATTGCCGACCAGGAAGTCGAAGCGTAATCGCGCGCACAATCTGAGGGTCGATCCGTAGATTCGCGGACTCGCCTCGCTCATGGTTGCGACCAGCCAGGCGAAGCGCTATTGATTCACGCCGCTCGCCAAAGCCCCACCATCGACCGACAGCAAATGTCCGGTGACGAAACTAGCCGAATCGGATGCTAGAAAAATCGCGGCGCCGATGAGTTCTTCGAGCTGACCGAAGCGGCCCATCGGCGTACGAAGAAGAAACTCGCGCCCACGAGCCGTGCCATCCAGCAACGCAGCGTTCAGATCGGTTCGGAACACTCCAGGGGCAATGGCGTTGACGCACACTCCATGGCGCGCCCATTCGATTGCCAGAGATTTTGTTAGCGACGCGACTGCTGCTTTGCTCGCGGAATACGCGGCCACTTCATACAGGGCTACGAAAGAAGACAGCGAAGCGATGTTGATGATGCGGCCGCGTTTGCGCTCGATCATGTGACGCCCAAAAACCTGGCAAGCGCGCAGCGTGCCGCTCAAATTTGTCTCCAGAATGTTGTTCCACTCGGATTCGGAGACATCGAGAGTTGGCGTGCGCTTGGTAGTTCCAGCGGAGTTGACCAGGATATCGACCGCGCCAAATTCAGCGATGGCGGCGTTACGAAGCGCTTCGAGGCTGCCGCGATCGGTTACATCGGAACGCATCGCAATAGCTTTACCGCCGGCTTTCTTGATGTCGGCGACAGCGGATTCCACCAGTTCGGTGCGGCGCCCGGTGGGCAGCACGTTTGCACCGGCTTGCGCCAGTCCTTTGGCGATGGTCAAGCCAATGCCGGAGGTTCCGCCGATGACGACGGCGGTTTTTGCAGTCAGCTCGAGCGGAGCGTATCCCATCGGTAAAACCCTTTGTATGCGAACGGATCGCAGACCACTGTTTTGTAAAATGCGCTTTGGCAACGCAGAGTCTAAGGGTTGAAGTGATTTATCGCAACCTGCGAAACTGAAAACCCGTCAGCTTTTATTTCGGCAAAGACTCGATCTCAACGTAGTCCAGCGCGGCGTGTTCGTCGCGATCGGGTATTCCTTCGATCCGGATTTCGTCTCCCGGACGAAGCATGAGTCCTGTTATCCGGCGGCGCGTGGAGGAATCACCTCCGATCTTCGTTGCTGGCAATTGGTCGTTGGCCACCCATTGGTCGACGAGTTTATCGTCGACAAAAACGCGGAATTTAGACTCGCCATTTTTTTGGTCGAAATATTCAACGTCGAGCGTGTATCGCCCGGCTTCGCCTGGGAACCGCAACGATGCGGAACACCCTTGAGGCTGCATGCATTCGATGGCCTTTCCAGACGAAGCATTCTCCCAGGGAACCACATCGACAACCGTGTATCCTTTGAGCTGCATGGACTCGGCTTCGATACGGTTTGGAAAATTTCCTGCGCGGCCTTTTGTGTCCGCGATGCCGGATTTGCGCAGGAAATAGCTGCAGATCGCGTCCCGCCAAACAATGGCATGCCCGGCCTGATATTCCAGACGCGCAAGCACCCCGGCGTAGCGTTCGGCGTCAACATGCTCCTTTAGCGATTCCCATTGCCGGACCAATTCCTCGACGTGCTCCGCGCCTTCGTAGTGCGAGTCGTAGATGTGCTGGATTACGGTCTTCCCTGAATTCAGAACGTAGGTGTAGGAAACGTGGTGAAAGAACAGCAGCAATTCGTCCGGCGTGGTCGCCAGCGATTCGTAAATCCGTGCGACGGATGGCCAATACTGGCCGACAAATCCGGTACCGGTCGCCACCGTGCGATCCATACCAACGCCTAGTTTGTCGGCGCGGTGCCATTGACCCCAGCCGTTTTCTTCTGACGATTCAATTCCCGGACCGTAATGGCTTCCGAGAATGTCGGTGAGCGTTTGTGCGCCGAGGGGACCCGTGTAGCTTTCGTACGTCGGCCAGGACGAAAGTTGCATGTTTACGATTGTGCGCACGACGGTGGGGTCGTTCCCGAATGTCAGCCGCGTCCACTCCTCGGCAACGGTTGCCGGGCTTAGGTCCGGATTCCACGCCAGGCGGCCGAATGCGTAGAGATTCGCCAGCGCCAGAGGATGAGCGAGCCAGTTCGTATCGAGTCCCGCGTTCACGATGCCGACGAAGCCGCCAAGCGGACGATGAAACGTCTTGCCGGACACGAGGTCCTTTATCGGCGTTCCATCTCTGCCGGCGTGCATGTCGAAATCGAGAACTTGTTTCCACATGGGTGCCAGGAAACAAAGATGGCGCTGTTGACCCGTGTATTCCTGGGTGATCTGCAACTCGATGGCTTCGTTTGTTTTTTCGAGTCCGCTGAGAAGTGGCGATACAGGTTCGCGCGCCTGAAAATCGATGGGGCCGTGCTTGATCTGGATGATGACGTTGTCGTCGAACTGGCCATCGAGCGGGTGGAAATTATCGTAAGCGGCTTTGGCGCGGTCGTTCTTGGGATCGCGCCAGTCGAGATGATGGTTGTAGACAAAGGCGCGATAGAAAACGATGCCGCCATGCGGCTTGAGTGCGCGAGCGATTACATTTGCGGCGTCCGCCGGCGTGCGGTGATAGGTGGATGGGCCGAGGCGGCCTTCGGAGTCCGCCTTGACGACGAATCCGCCAAAATCGGGGACCAGGCGGTAAATCTCGTCCGTTTTCTTGCGCCACCATTCGGCGGCTTGTGGGTCGAGAGGATCGAATGTATCCAGTCCGCCAATGAGTTTTGGGCTGCTGAGATCGACGGCAATCGTAAGGCGAATGCCCCAGGCACGGAAGATGTCGGCGACGCGTGTGAGTTGCGGCAGGAAGTCCGACTCAATGACATGGGGATTGGCGTTGACGTTGTTGATGGCGCAGCCGTTGATGCCGACCGAAGCCAGCAAGCGGGCGTAATCGCGAACGCGGGTCAGATCGGCGCGAACTTTGCCGCCCTCGAAAAAAATCGAGCGGCCACCGTAGCCGCGTTCGATGCTGCCGTCGAGGTTGTCCCACTGATTGGCCCAGCGAATCGGGGCGTAGGGCTTGTGGGTCTCGTTTAGAGAAGTTACGCTCTCCCGCCGAGCAATCTTGCCGAGCAATGCGAAGACGCCGTAAAGGACGCCGCGATCGGTAGTGGAGACAATGGTGAGGCAATTAACTCCGTTCATTGTCTCGGTGCGAATCCAGAATTGGTCTTCGTATGGTTCTGGGTGGTCTGGTTCGAGGTGCGCGGGATGATTGATAGCGTAAATTCCCTGGAGCCTCAGCGCCTCTATCGTTCCCAATACAATGGCGGACCGAGAGAGCTTTCCGGAGATCGGGATCAGGGTCGCACCCAACATGCCCTTAACGCCGCGAACCAACTCTTCGCGAGCGGATTGCATCACGACGGAATTGCCCAACACGACGATATTGCCGGGCAGCGCGTCGTATTTGCGCACGGCACTTTTTTCTAGCGGTGCATAGCGGAGCCATCCTTCGTATCCGGTTTCTGCGCGCGCATTTGAGGCGTTCACGCACGAGACGAAGGCGAAGGTGAGGATCGAGACCGACAGACGAAGTTTCATGAATTGGCTCGCGTCACGTTCGCACAGGCTGCGGGAAAATGCCAACGCGGTTCCCCGGGGGCAGAAGCTGGATCGGAGACGCGCACGTTAACACTCGCTCTGCTGCGAAAGCCAAAAATTTAACATGAGTCTTGCGAAATCGATTGCCGATTTAACATCTGATGGCGAATTTTATTCTCACCGGTGATGGGGTTGTGGCACTCTTGCGCGTGAACTTTCGGACAAGCGGGAGGCCACTTTCCGGTTCCCATCGTCAAGCAAGCTACTTTTTGTCCGTTTTAGGCTGTCGTCTTTGACGGATCTAACGATCGGCCACAACGAGGATTCGCAACGATGAAAATTGTAGACGCAAAGGTGATTGTTTGCTGCCCGGGACGCAATTTCGTCACGCTCAAGATCGTCACCGAAGATGGAATTTACGGGCTGGGTGATGCCACTTTGAACGGACGCGAACTCGCGGTCGCGTCGTATCTGTCCGACCACATCGTGCCCCTGCTGATCGGCCGGGACACCCGCCGCATCGAGGACACCTGGCAGTACCTTTATAAGGGCGCTTACTGGCGACGCGGACCGGTAACCATGGCGGCGATCTCGGCGGTCGACATCGCGTTGTGGGATATCAAGGCGAAGAGCCTGAATACGCCGGCGTATCAATTGCTCGGCGGTGCTTCGAGAGACGGCGTCTTGGTTTATGGACACGCCAGCGGCGGCGACATCGAAGAGACCGTGCAGGCCGTGGCGAAATATAAGGCCGCCGGTTACAAAGCCATTCGCGCGCAATCCGGAATCCCCGGGCTGCTAAGTACTTACGGCGTTGGGCGCGGATCACTTTACTACGAGCCGGCGGAGAAAAATGCTCCGCCGGAGAGTCTTTGGTCCACCGAACAATATCTAAATTTCGTACCGCAGCTGTTCTCGCGTTTGCGCCGTGAGTTTGGGCCCGATGTGCATCTGCTGCACGACGCACATCATCGGCTGACACCGATCGAAGCCGGTCGCCTAGGCAAGGAACTCGAACCGTATCACCTCTTTTGGCTGGAGGACCCGACACCAGCGGAACTGCAGGAAAGTTTCCGCTTGATTCGCCGGCATACGACGACGCCGTTGGCCGTGGGCGAAGTGTTCAACAGCATCTTCGATTGCCAACAGCTCATTCAGGAGCAACTGATCGACTATATTCGCACCGCGGTCGTTCATGCCGGCGGCTTCACGCAGATGAAGAAAATTGCCAGCCTGGCCGAAATGTATCAGGTGCGGACAGGATCGCATGGGGCAACGGACATGAGCCCGGTGTGCATGGCCGCAGCGTTGCACTTTGACCTGAGCGTTCACAATTTTGGAATTCAGGAGTACATGCGCCACTCCCCGGAGACCGACAAGGTATTCCCGCATTTCTATTCCTTCAAAGACGGATGGATGCATCCAGGAGACGCCCCAGGCCTCGGCGTGGACATCGACGAATCGCTAGCTGCGCAATATCCTTACGAGCGCGCCTATTTGCCGGTCAATCGAAAGCTGGACGGGACCATTCACAGTTGGTAGATGGGGCACGCGTCAGCCGAGCATTCAACCGCGCGCGGCCGGGACACGGTCGGTTTCCGACGCGGCCGGAAGTTCAAGACCCAGATGCTGGCGTGCATTCTCGAAGCAGATATTCCGTATCACGGACCCGAGGAGTTTTTCCTCGTTCGGGAGTTCGCCTTTTTCCACTTCGTTGCCGAGCAGATTGCAGAGCACGCGGCGAAAATATTCGTGCCGCGGGAAGGACATGAACGATCGCGAATCGGTCAGCATGCCGATGAAATGCGCGAACAAGCCATTGTTGGAGAGCGCGTTGAGCTGCCACTCGATGGCTTCCTTTTGATCGAGGAACCACCACCCGCTGCCAAACTGAATTTTCCCCGCCGTCACGCCATCTTGAAAACTTCCGATGGCGGTAGAAAAAACGTAGTTATCGACGGGATTGACGTTGTACAGGATCATTTTCGGCAGCGCGTTTTCCTGTTCTAGCAGATCGAGATACCTGCAAAGACTTTCGGCATGCCTCCAATCCCCAACGACGTCGTAGCCGGTATTAGGACCCAACTGCCGAGTGGCGCGCGTGTTGACGTTGCGCAACGCCCCCAGATGTAACTGTTTCGTCCAGCCCTTCTCCGCGTCCAGCCGCCCAAAGAACAGCATCAAGAAAGAGGCAAATTGCTCGTGCTCGGCCGGAGTCACGGCTCGGCCCGAACGCGCCTTGGTAAAAATAGCTCCTGCTTGTGTCTCGCTGCAAGGAGTTGCATAACAACACGCCAGACCATGATCCGAGAGTCTGCCGCCATTCGCGTGAAAGAAATCGTGGCGTTTGCTGAGCGCATCGAGGAAATCGTGCAGGAACGACACCGTCGTCGCGCTGGCGCGCTCGAGGCGGTCAACCCAAGCGTTGAAAGCATCTGGTTGCCCCACCAGGAGCGCATTATCCGGTCGAAATGTCGGATAGATCCGGAACCCGGGTGCGGCTGCCGATACCGCTCGATGATGGCTTAGGTCGTCGCAAGGATCATCGGTAGTGCACACGACGCGAACGTGGAATTTTCTAAGAATGCCCTGCGCCGTGAGATCCCCGTTTTGCAGCTGATGGTTGGCCCGCTCCCACACAGACTTCGCGGTGGCCTCATCCAAAAGCTCATTGATACCGAAATAGCGTTTCAGTTCGAGGTGCGTCCAGTGATAGAGGGGATTGCGTAAGGTAAAGGGAACCGTTCGCGCCCAAGCGAGAAACTTTTCGTAAGGCGCGCAATCCCCGGTAACGCACGACTCGGCAATCCCGTTGGCCCGCATCGCACGCCACTTGTAGTGGTCACCCTCGAGCCAAGGCTCAAACAAATTGCCGAAGCGGCGGTCCGCGGCAATGTCGCACGGCGGCAAGTGTGAATGGTAATCGAGAATAGGTTCCTGCGCGGCGTAGGTGTGGTAGAAGATTCGGGCAGTCTTGCTATGCAGCAGGAAATCATCGTGGATGAAATCCATCGAACGCGCTCCCGTTGACTATCTCGTGCGAGAACAAATGGAGACAAGACGCAGGAGATCTGCGCCTACCGAAACTATCATATCGCACACACGCCTTGTTGCTATCGGACTCCGGTAAGAACGTCGATCGTGAGTTGGTCCAAACGTTCGTAGGGCAAACTCTTCTTCAGGATGGCGTCTTTGTCGAAGGAATGCGCCAGCAGGGCTGCCGCGCCCTTCTTGGAATATCCACCTAGTTTCGGTGCACCATTGGAATTCGAGCCGACCTCCTTGAGAATGGCCTGAATTTGCTTGTCGGAGTTCCAACGCTCAGCCTTCTCTTTGAAGATTAAGTAGTTGCGCATGCATCCACGCGCAAAATCCTTCACACCTTCATAATCCTCCGTGCGGTAGGCATGCGCATCGAAGTGCCGAGGTCCCTGGTAGCCCACATCCTCCAGAAATTTCACCAGCCAAAATGCGGCTTTGATGTTCACCGAACCAAAGCGCAAATCCTGATCGAAGCGCCCAGGCATTTGATCGTTGAGGTCGATGTGGAAAAGCTTCCCGGCCTCCCATGCTTGCGCCACGCCATGCAGAAAATTCAGACCCGCCATCTGCTCGTGCGCGACTTCTGGATTGACGCCGACCATCTCCGGGTGATCAAGGGTGGCGATAAAACCCAAGTAGTGACCCGTGGTCGCCATGTAGATGTCCCCACGCGGCTCATTGGGTTTGGACTCCAGCGCGATCTTGAATCCGTATTTGCGGTCAATGTTGTACTCACAAAGATAGTTGACCGCTTCGCGCAGATGTTTGATGGCATCGTCAGCGCGCCGGCAGGCGTCGGTCTCAACACCTTCGCGTCCGCCCCATAAGACGAAAATCTTGGCGCCCAGTTCCGCGCCAAGGTCCATCGCGCGCATGGTCTTCTGCAAAGCGTACGCCCGCACCTCGGGATCGTTTGCGGTGAAAGCGCCATCTCGAAAAACGGGGTGAAAGAACAGCGAGACCGTCGCCATGGGCACGACCAGCCCGTGTTCCTTGCACGCCTTCTGGAAGTCGCGCACGATCGCGTCGCGTTCCGCGCACGTCGCATCGATCGGCACTAGATCATTGTCGTGAAGGTTGACGCCCCAAGCCCCGACTTCTCCCAGCATCGCCGCGATGTCGACCGGCGAAATCACCGGCCGCACAAAATCTCCAAACGGATCGCGTCCGCGATTTCCCACGGTCCACAGCCCAAACGAAAACTTATGCTCAGGCTTCGGCTCGTATAAATGATTCCTCGACATCAAAACCCTCCGATGCATTCCCTCGACGAAAATACATCTACGAATTGAAAATCGATTTCATCGCCGGATAAATTCGACGATAAGCAGCGTAGTTCCTCTCCGTCACTTCGGCGTTGGCCGGGTTGGGCCGGATCCGATCGACAACGCGAACTACCGCATCGCACGCGGCATCCACCGAAGGCCAAATTTTCGCGCCGACTCCGGCAAGAATGGCCGCTCCGTACGCAGCGCCTTCTTCCGCTTCGACAATTTCCACTTCGTGCCCGTACACGTCCGCCTGAATCTGCCGCCACAAAGGCGATCTTGCTCCGCCGCCACCCAGACGAATGCTCTTCACCGGCACTTTCATCTCGTCGAAAATCGTGAAGGTGTCTTTCAGACTGAAGGCCACGCCTTCCAAAATCGCACGCACGACGTGCGCGCGCGTATGTGATGCGGTTAGGCCGACCAGGGCCCCGCGCGCGTCGGCATCCAGATGCGGTGTACGCTCGCCCATCAAGTAAGGGGCCCAAAGCAGACCGTCGGCACCCGCAGGAACCGTCGCCGCCTCAGCAGTAAGCTTTTCGTAGGGATCGCCTCCGGGTTTTGAAGGAGCGCACTCGAACCGATCGCGGAACCATCGCAGCGACAACCCCGCAGCCTGCGTTACTCCCATCACGTGCCAGCGGCCGGGAACCGCGTGGCAAAATGTGTGCAACCTGCCGCGCGGATCAAGCGCCGGCCGATCCGTCGCGGCAAACACAACCCCGGACGTTCCAATCGTCGCGCTCACAGCGCCGGGCGTAACGATTCCCATGCCCGTGGCTCCGGCGGCTTGATCTCCCGCGCCTGCAACCACGGTTGTTCCCACCGCTAGGCCCGTAGCTTCGGCGCCAGCGGCAGAAATCTTCCCGCAGATGTCAGGAGACTCGAACACCGGAGGCAGCAGAGTTGCATCGATCTGGGCCGCCTCGAGAACTTCCGTCGACCATTTGCGCCGTGCCACGTCCAACATCAGCGTGCCGGAAGCGTCAGCGACATCCATTGCCCGCTCTGCGGTCAACCGGAACCGAACGTAATCCTTCGGGAGCATGACAAAACGAACGCGCTTCCAGTTTTCCGGTTCGTTTTCGCGCACCCACAAAAGCTTGGTCAGGGTGAAGTTAGGCAAGGCGGGATTACAGGTGAGTTGAATCAGCCGTTCGGCGCCGACGCGTTCGTTCAGCTCTTTACATTGCTTTTCGGTGCGAACATCGCACCAAATCAGCGCGGGGCGAACCACCTGGTCGGCGGCGTCCAGCATCACCGCCCCATGCATTTGACCGGAGAAACCCACGCACGAAATCTGATCTCCGCGCAGGTTGCTTTGCGCCAGAGCCCTGCGGACGGCGATGCCCGCAGCGCGCCACCAGTCTTCGGGTCGCTGCTCGGCCCAGCCAATCTTAGGAGAGGAAAAAGGTTCGTGTTCTTCGGTAGCCGACGCCAGGATGCGCCCGTTGTCGGCAACAATCAGAGCGCGGGTACCGCCGGTACCAACATCAATTCCCAGAACGCGCGCGGGCATAGTTCAGTCCTGTGACATCGCAAAGCAATTTTGATTCAGCCGCAGTGGCAACGTGCCCTTGGCGATGGTCTCGATCGAACAAGCCATGGACGCGTTTCGCACGGAAGCGGGGCACAGGAAACTCTCTACGGCGCATCGAGTATCGAACGAAACAGGGTTAGCGCTAACTCTTTTACCGTGTACGTTAACGGTGGTATAGTACCACGCACTTTTTGAATTGCAAGTATAGACAATTTTTCTGGAGGCTTCGTTGAAACACTCTTTCCCAGTTCGCACCTCCGTGCGGATCTTCGTGGTCCTGCTCGTGTGTTGCGCCGGCCGCGAAGCGCTCGCCCAGAATGCCTTGCCTTATCGAGATCCGAAAATCCCGGTCGAACAGCGGGTGGCCGATCTCCTCTCGCGCATGACCCTCGAGGAAAAGATCGCCCAGCTCGAAGGCGCCTGGGAAAACAAACAGTTCTTCCCGGATCCGCAAGCCATGTTTGTGGACGAGAAAGGCGCTTTTTTGCCGGAGCGTGCAGCGGCATTGATCAAGAACGGCCTGGGAGAAATTTCACGCCCCAGCGAACATCGCGACCCTCGCACCATGGTGGACTTCACCAACACGGTGCAAAAGTGGATGAGAGAAAATACACGTCTCGGCATTCCCGTCCTGTTCCACGACGAATGCCTGCACGGGCACGTCGCGCCCAAAGGGACGTCGTACCCGCAAGCGATTGCGCTAGCCTCCACTTGGGATCCGGCTCTGCTCCATGAAATCTTCACTGCGACGGCCGCCGAAGCTCGCGCCCGCGGCGTCCAACAGTGCCTCGCTCCGGTGCTAGATCTCGCGCGTGATCCGCGTTGGGGCCGCACGGAAGAGACCTACGGAGAAGATCCCTACCTCGTGTCACGTCTGGGAGTCGCTGCGATCACCGGCTATCAGGGAATCGGACCAGGAATCGACAAAGCCCACGTCATGGCCACGGCCAAGCATTTCGCGGTTCACGGTCAACCCGAAGGAGGCACCAACGTCGGTCCCGCGAATTATTCCGAGCGCACCATTCGCGAATACTGGCTGAAGCCCTTCGAAGCCGCCGTCAAGGAAGCACATGTCGCCACGGTGATGCCGTCCTATAACGAGGTTGACGGCATTCCCTCCCACAGCAACAAACACTTGTTGCAAGACATCCTGCGTCAAGAGTGGGGCTTCCAGGGACTGATCACGTCCGATTACTTCGGCCCCACGGAGCTGCGCACCGTTCATCATATCGTTGCGACCGAGGAGGAGGCAGGCAGGCTCGCGTTCGAATCCGGCGTGGATGTCGAACTCCCGTTCAATCAGGCTTACGGCAGCCTGGTCGAGCAGGTAGAAGCGGGAAAAGTGTCCGAAGGCGCTGTGGATCGCTCTGTCACTCGCGTGTTGCGTGCGAAATTCATGGCCGGACTCTTCGACGATCCGTATTCGAACGCCGATTACGCCGAAAAGATCACAAACAGCCCCGAACATCAGCGACTCGCCCTGAAAGCGGCGCACGAAGCGATCATGCTGCTCAAAAATCAGGACAATCTGCTTCCGCTTGCGAAAGGCAAGTACAAGCGAATCGCGGTTATCGGCCCGAATGCCGCCGATTTGCACCTTGGCGGCTATAGCAACCAACCGGGGCGCGGCGTCAGCGTGCTTCAAGGAATCAAAAACAAAGTAGGCCCGTCCGCGGAAGTGCTCTACGCGGAAGGATGCAAGATCACCGAATCGGAGCCGGATTGGGACGCCGACAAAGTGGTCCTTGGCGATCCCTCGTTGAACGCTAAACGCATCGAGGACGCCGTCAAGGTAGCCGAGAAAGCCGACATCGTGATTTTGGCTCTCGGTGGAAATGAGCAGACATCACGCGAAGCCTGGGCCGCCAATCACCCCGGCGATCGCGACAGCCTCGATTTGCTGGGCAATCAAGATGATTTGGTGAAGGGCATCCTCGCCACAGGAAAACCCACCATTGTTTTTCTCCAGCATGGCCGTCCGAATTCCATTCTCTACATCGCGGAACACGTGCCCGCTATTTTGGACGGCTGGTATCTTGGACAGGAAGGCGGCACGGCAATCGCCGATGTGCTGTTTGGCGATTACAACCCGGGTGGAAAGCTGCCGATTACGATTCCCCGCTCTGTCGGGCAGCTTCCGGACTACTACTATCAAAAGCCTTCCGCGAAGCGCGAATACCTTGGGAGCACCGTCCAGCCGCTGTTTCCCTTTGGTTGGGGTCTGAGCTATTCAACTTTCAAATTCGCGAACGTTCGAGCCACACCGGACTCGATCGGCACAGAAGGTCGCAGCACCATTTCGGTCGATGTCACCAACTCCAGCGCAGTTCGCGGCGACGAAGTAGTTCAGCTCTATATCCGCGACGAAGTAAGTTCCGTCACCCGTCCAGTAAAAGAGCTTCGCGGATTCCGCCGGATCACCCTGAACCCCGGCGAAACAAATACGGTGGAGTTTGTTCTGGGCCCCGATGAACTTTCATTTCTCAATCGCGACATGCACCGCGTAGTCGAGCCCGGCGTCTTCACCGTCATGGTCGGCGGCAATTCCGTCGACCTGACCCAAACAAAACTAAACGTAGTCGAAAAATAAATGCGTTAACCTTTCTCGAAGCTAAAACGTCAGCAGGGCGAGGCCCTTGTAGGGGCGCAGCACTGCTGTTCCAAACGCCCGGACTGTCCAGGCGCCTTTGCCGGGTGGCGTCGATCTGCACGACTCTCGCTCTTGGGACGCCACGTATCAGCTGGCGAGACATGAAACTCCCTGCTGTTCAACCGAACGGCACCACGCATTCATGTCTTCTGTTATCCGGTCGGTTAGGTAATTAACGATTTATCATCGCTATTTACCTTCAATCCGGCAGCGTCGCTTCTCCAGTGATCGTGAGCTGCGTCCGAACTCCAGCCGTTTCCCCCGACCCCGCGCGCGCAACCGGCTGGCCGCCGCCCACCCAAATCTGCACATCGCCACGAACGACCCGGCGCTTCCCTTCCGCGTCTACAACGCTCAATTCTCGGTCGCTCAACGAAAACGACACGGTCTTCTTCTCTCCGCGATCGAGGCGCACCCGCTGAAATCCCTTCAGCGCCCGGAGCGCCGCGCCGTCCACCCCGGGATGAGTAAGATAAAGTTGCACGACCTCATCGCCAGCCATCGCACCCGTGTTTGCCACTTCCACCGACACCGTCGCAGCCTGTCCCGCCTTCAGCTTGGCGTGATCAACGCGAGGGTTTTTGTATGTAAACGAAGTAAAGCTTAAACCATACCCGAACGCGTACAGCGGCTCTCCATCAAAATAGCGATACGTGCGTTTCGCCATCGAATAATCTTCGAACGCGGGCAATTGTTCGACCGACTTGTAAAACGTCATCGGCAATCGCCCCGCGGGACTGAAATCTCCAGCAATCGCTCCTGCCACCGCCGTGCCGCCTTCTTGCCCCGGATACCAAGCCTCAAGAATCGCAGGCAAATTTTGGTCGGCCCAATTCACCGCCAGCGCGCTGCCGTTCATCAACACCAGAACCGTAGGCTTGCCAACCGCAAACACACGCTCCAGAAGCTGCTCTTGCGGAGCCGGCAAATCAATCTTCGTGCGATCGCCGCCGGCAAAGCCATCGGCATCCACCTTCATTTCCTCTCCCTCAATCCTTGCCGACAGCCCCATTGCCACAACAACAAGGTCCGCGTTGCGAGCCGCTTCGACCGCTTCAAGGCCGCCTTGATCCGGCAAGCTCCAGATAAATCGCGCCTCCGCGCTGCGGACATCCTGGAAGTATTCGATCTTCACCGCATACGGATGGTCCTTCTCAAGATGAATCTTCTTGGTCAATGTCGAAGCCGGATGGTGAATGTTCCAGTCTTCGGTAACCAAATCGTTGTCCACCCAAACCCGGTACCCATCCTGCCCGGTAAATCCGATTAAATAATCACCCGTAACCGGCGGCACCAGCACTCCGGTCCAGCGCGCCGAATAATTCTTCAACAATTCCCGCGACATCCCCGTATCGCCCCACGCAAAATCCACGCTGCTATCCGTGCGCGCGAGCGTCGGCGAACCCTCCAGCTTCATGTTGGCGAAGTATTCGCCCTTCAAACCGTGTTCGCTGCAAGACGCGTCAACGCAAAGGGCGCTCGCTGGAACCGCCTTTGTGACCGGGCCAACCAATCCGGTGCCCTCAACGTAGACAACCTTGGACTGCGGGAAACGAGCGCGAATGCCGTCCAGAATCGTCACCGGTTTCGACGGCGTTCCGTTGTAATTCCCCTCCAACGCGTCCAGATCATTCGCGTTGGGACCAACGACCGCGATCGTCGCCGGCGCGTTCTTCAGCGGCAAAAAATTGTCCTTATTTTTCAGCAGCACAATCGCTTCCTGTGCAACTCGCAGCGCAAGCTGCCGATGCGCGTCGGAATCATTCTCGCTGGCCTTGACGTTCGAATACGGCACCATCGCCGGCGGATCAAACAGCCCCAGCCGGAACCGCGCGCTGAACAAACGATCCAGGGAACGATCAACGTCCGCTTCCGGAAGCAGTCCGTGCTGCACCGCTCCGACGAGCGCCGTCCGCTCCGTGCTCATGCCGTTTCGATAATCCCCGCAGATCAAATCCATCCCCGCTTTGATCGCCGCCGAAACTCCCTCCTCGCCATTAGCCGAGAAGTGGTGCCCGCCAAAAATGTCCGCAACCGCCCCGCAATCCGAAACCACGTACCCGTGGAACCCCCAATCGTGCCGCAAATGCTCCTCGAGCAATGTAGGATTGGCGCAAGCAGGCTGCCCATTCAACGAGTTGTACGCGCACATCACCGACTCGGCTTTACCGTGTATCACCGCGGCCCGAAACGCTGGAAAATACGTGTCTTCCATATCGTGCCGCGAAGCCTGCACGTCTACTGTGTGCCGCGTCGACTCCGGCCCGCTGTGCACCGCAAAATGTTTCGGCGTAGCCACCGTCTTCAGATATTTCGGATCGTTTCCCTGCAACCCGGTGACAAATGCAACGCCCATCCGAGCCGTCAGAAAGGGATCCTCCCCATACGTTTCCTGCCCGCGCCCCCACCGCGGATCGCGAAATATATTGATATTCGGAGACCACACCGTCAGCCCGCGATACCAGTCCGTGCCCCCATCCCGGTGCACCGTCGCGTAATATTTCGCGCGAAACTCCGTACTGATCACATCCGCGACGTCATGCATCAACGGAACGTCAAACGTCGCGGCCAGCCCAATCGCCTGCGGAAACACGGTCGCCGTCCCCGCCCGCGCCACACCGTGCAGTCCCTCATTCCACCAGTTGTATGCCGGCACCCCCAGCCGCGGAATAGCTGCAGCCGTGTGACCCAGTTGCGAGACCTTCTCTTCCAGCGTCATCCTCGACACCAGGTCTTTCACGCGTTGTTCGACCGGCAGCTTCGCGTCTTGGTAAGCTGGCTTTTCCGGAGACTGCTGAGCGAAGGATAGGGAGGGACCGGCCACGCACAGGAAACTCCAAACCAAGCCGAAGACTATTTTTGTCCGCATATTGCCTCGGTGCAGCTGCTGATTGTTCACGCAAAAACAAGAATTCCGCACTTCGCATCACGACCGATTCTTGCCGATATTGATTTTTCTTGCTTCTTTGCCGCCCGCCGCCGCGCTCAGCCTGGCGCCGTGTACTCCTCGTGAAGCCCCCAAAGGATTTGACACAAAGCGCCGCAGTATAGCACCGTTAACGTACACGCCTAAAGAGCCCGGTCGCACCTTTCACCGCGCTCCCGCCGTGTAACGTGCGATCTACGCGGACCTCCAGATGAGCAAAGAACGACGCGGAATCCATCTGATCGCCGAAATGGCGAACGTCTCCATCGGCACGGTGGATCGCGCGCTCCACGGCCGCGGTGGCATCAAGGATGCTACCCGCCAGCGTATTCTCCAGGTTGCGCGGCAAATCGGCTATACCCCGAATCTAGCCGCCCGCGCACTTTCGGTCACCAAAGCCAGCGCGCGCATCGGCGTCTGCATGCCCAGGGAAATTCATTTCTTCTACGATCAGCTCTGGAGCGGTGTCTTGGAGGAAGCCCGTCGCCTCGGTCAATTGGGAATCCAGTTTGTGAATCGCCCCGTGCAAACTCTCGGCCAGGACGACACCGCCGCATTCAAGGAGTTGATTGAGAGCGGCGTCAACGGAGTCATCCTCACAGCCGGAAATCCGAAAGATCTCACGCCCCTTATCAATGATGCGGAAGAAAACGGCACACCCGTCGTTTGTGTTTCCACCGATGCTCCCGAAAGCCGCCGCTCCACCGTCGTCTGTGTCGAACCCTGGTTGAATGGCTGCCTGGCCGGCGAGCTCATGGGCAAACTCCTTCCCCCGGCCTCCAAGGTTGCCGTCGTCGTGGGCATGCTCACCGCCGAAGATCATCGGAAGAAGACCGATGGTTTCTCCGACGCTTTCCCGCGCCATTGCCCCGGAGGAAAAATCGCCGCTGTTGTCGAGGGCCACGAAGACGAGGATGAGAGCTTCCAAAAAACGTTTGACTTGCTTCGCCGTATCCCAACGCTCTCCGGCCTTTACGTAAACACCGTCAACTGTCTGCCTGTGTGTCGCGCGTTAGGAGCGCGTGGTTTGGCGGGAAAAATAAAACTGATCACGACAGACCTGTTCGCTGAGATGTCGTCCTACTTCCAAAAAGGAACGATCACGGCGTCCATCTATCAACAGCCGCACCGGCAAGGTCAAATCGCAGTGCGCATCCTGGCGGACCATCTCACCAACAAGACCACTTTTCCACCGGCTGTTCACCTCAGCCCAGGCGTCGTCATGTCCTCGAACCTTCACCTGTTCCGCGAAATAAGAATGACCGACATCAAGCTGACCGAAGCCATTCTGAAGGCCTCACGTTAACCCTTTAACCTGCTTTGCTCGCCATAACTTTCGTACTCTTCCACAATAACCTGGAGCCAGTTCGGTCTACGCCCGCACAATTAGTAACTGGTTTATAATCAGCGCGATAACCGATGCACTCCGAGGCTCAGAGACGGCGAAAAACGTCGCCTCAGACCGATCCCAGTCCCAAAATGCGCATCCCGTAGAACGCTAGGAAATCGATATTCAAAAGCCCTTTCAAGCAATACCGTCGCTCCACTAAATCGAAAAAAATGCTTGACAAGGGTACCACATTGGGAGGAACCTCCGTGTACGTTAACGGCGATACCAAATCGCTGTGGGGTGTAGGAGGCAAGAATGCATTTCCGTTTATGTGGTCGAAGTGTGGTCGCTGTCGTCAAACAGTTGCGCTTGCATCATTTCCTCGTTTTCTGTTTTGCTTTGGTTGCCCTCTCATTCAATGTAAAGGCACAGGAAGCTACCGTCGTAGGGACCATTACCGATCCCGGCGGGGCCACTGTTCCAAACGTTTCGGTTACCATCACCAACACGGATACGGGTTTTACCCGTACGACATCCACCGGTGATTCCGGCCAGTACGTCCTCCCCGACATCGGGACTGGTCATTATAAATTGAAGGTCGAAGCGAGAGGCTTCAAGGTCGAAGAACGCCAGAACATCGTTCTGAACGTCGGCGACCGAGCCCGTATCGACATCCAGCTAACCATCGGCGCTGCATCCGAGACCGTCACCGTCGAAGCCAACGCCGTCAAAGTGCAAACAGATTCCGGCGAAGTCAGTGACGTCATCACCGGTCAGCAAGTCACCAAGCTCGCCACCAATGGCCGCAGCATCTACACCTTGATTAACCTGACGCCGGGCGCCTCCAGCCTGCAGACCGATTTCCAGAACCCCACACCCGTCGGCGGCGACGCGACCACCAGCTTTAACGGTGCCCGTGCCGGCCACAACATCTATTTGCTCGATGGTGGTGAGGATCTCGATCGCGGCGGTTCCGGTACCTTCAGCGTCATGCCCTCCCTGGAAGCCATTGCTGAGTTTCGCGCTCTGACCTCCAACTACAGCGCGGACTATGGCTTGTCTTCCGCGGCTACCTTGACTTCGGCATTGAAGTCGGGAACCAAGTCCTTCCACTTCTCCTTGTGGGAATATCTGCGAAACGATGACTTGGACGCCCGCAACTTTTTCAATCCGGCCCCTCAGCCGGTCGCCGAACTTCGCTTTAACACCTATGGTTTCAACGTGGGAGGCCCGGTTACCTTCGGCAGGCTGTACAACCCCAACCGGAATAAGACCTTCTTCTTCTATAACATGGAATGGCGCAGCCTGATCCAGGGCGGATTGCTCAATCTGCCAGTTCCCCCGGCAAGTGAATACGGTGGCAATTTCGGCTCCACGACCATTATGGTGCCGACGGCTGCTCAGGTCTCTCCGGCCATTTTGGCGCAGTATGCAGCGGACGGCCTGACACCGGGAACGCCTTTCCCGAATAACACCATTCCGGCGAATCTACTCTCTGCCAACGCTCAAGCCTTGTTGACTGCCGGCGGCAAGTACGGCGGCATCTTCCCTGCTGCCAACAACGGCAACAACTTCCAGGGCGGCAACAATTCGCCGACCAACGTCCGCGAAGAGATCGTTCGCATCGATCACCAGTTCACCGACAAATTCTCAATCTTCGGTCACTGGATTTCCGAGCAAATCTCTCAGGGCTACGGAACCACGCAGTGGAGCGGCGATAACGTCCCCTCCGTCGGCGACACGTTCGGTAACCCATCCTACAGCGCGGTGATCCACGCGACGTACGTCATCAGCCCCACGTTGATCAATGAAATCGCCTTCAACTACAACGGCAATCGCATCAACATCATTCCCACCGGCTTGTTCACTGCCCCGGCCGGATTCGACTTCAACAGAGTGTTCGACGGCCCCAACGCTGACAGCCGTATCCCGTCGATCGATCTCGCTGGCAGCACCGGTGCCAACTTCACTACCAACTGGACTCCTTGGACCAACAAAGCCGACAGCTACCAGATCAAGGACGACGTGTCCTGGACCCGGGGCAAACATCAGTTCCACATCGGCGGCGATTGGCTCCTCTACAAGAAGATTCAAACCTACTTCGCCAACACGGAAGGCAACTTCACCTTCAACGGCAACTTCACCGGCAATGACTTCGCGGACTACCTGCTCGGTTATGCCAGCAGCTACTCCGAAGACGCCGTGCAGAGCGCCGGACACTGGAACAACGTATCGTGGGCTGCTTACTTCCAGGATAACTGGCGCGTAAACAGCAGGCTCACCCTGAATCTCGGCTTGCGCTGGGATGGTGTTCCACACACTTACGAAGCGGATCACATGCAGTCGGATTTCTATCCTGCTCTCTACAATCCGGCCAACGCTGCTGTATTCCTTCCGGACGGCACCATCAGCCCTCTGAGCCCGGGTTTGGGCACCAGCCCCAATCCCATCCTGGCGGGTCACCCGCTCTACTTGAACGGCATCGGTATCGACGGCCTGAATGGTGTTCCTAAGGGCTTGGCGCAGAACCACTGGGCAGCATTGGGCCCACGCATTGGTTTTGCCTACGATCCGACAGGCAGCGGCAAAACCTCCATCCGCGGCGGCTTTGCCATCATGTACGAGCGCGTCCAGGGTAATGACGTCTACAACGGCGCCACCAACCCTCCGTTCGGCACTACGGCGAGCTTTAACAACGTTCTGCTCTCCAACCCGAACACCAGCTTGACCACCGGCACCACGCTAATTGCGCCCATCCCGGTCGCCAGCATCACCGGCATCGACGCCAACAACTACGACCTGCCTGTTAGCTACCAGTACAGCATCGGCGTACAGCGCTCCTTGGGCGCCAAGTCCGTGCTGTCCGTCAGCTATGTCGGCAATCAGGAACGGCACCAGAACTTCTACACCGAGACCAATCTGCCGCCTCAGGATTTGTTGGCTGCCCTTCAGGCCAGCAACGGCGTCGGCTACAACCAGGATCTACCCTATCTCGGCTACCGCTCCATCAAACAGTCCACCGATGAGGCCGATGCCCACTACAACTCACTCCAGGTCGACCTCCACGCCAATGTCCGGAACGACCTGACGGTGCAGTTTGGGTATACCCTCTCGCGCGCCATCGACCCAACGACCGGCACCGGCAGCGGCGCCGATTTGAATAACGTTTCGGATCCGTACGAAGGCTGGAAATACGACATGGGACCGTCAATTTATGATCGCACCAACGTCGCATTTGCCAACTACGTCTACGACATCCCCTTCCTCCGGAACGCCGAGAACCGTGTGCTCCGCACCGCCCTCGGCGGCTGGGAGCTCTCTGGCATCGTCACCATGGAAACCGGTGCTCCGCTCAACATCGGTATCTCCGGCACCAACGTTGCCAGCGTCGTTCAAAACTCATCCAACCGTCCAGACGTCACTGGGTCGATTTCCTATCCCCACACCGCCGCGGAATGGTTTAACACTTCCGTATTCTCCATGCCCGCGCCCGGCACTTGGGGCGACCTTGGTCACAACGTCGTTCGTGGCCCTGGCCGCGACAACTGGAATATGTCTCTGTTCAAAGCCTTCGCCTTCGGCGAAAAAGGCCGCCGCTTGGAGTTCCGCGCCGACGGCTTCAACGTCTGGAACCATACTCAGTTCAAGGGCGATTACAACAACGGTGGTATCTCCACCAACTTCGGCTCCAGCAACTTCGGCGCCGTAACCTCCGCGTACGATCCGCGGACCTTCCAACTGGGTTTGAAGTTCGTATTCTAAATCCCAGCACCTAACCCTTAACCAAAGGCGGCGCGGCGGGCATTCCCGCCCGCCGCTTTTGTTTTTCAGCCACAGCCTCCTCAGGTAAAATGAAGGGGGCGGCTCAGCGTTCTGCTCTTCAGGAGGTTGAAGTTTCGATTCTCCAGCAGGTCAGAGCCTTAGAGTTCCTGTGAGAACTCCGGCTTTCGAAGGGCACGGCTTCCGCCGGGCCGCGACGCCGCATCAATAAGGCTTTAGACCCTGAGGGCCTGGCGCGCAGTTCTCAGACTCTTCGAGCCGCACCGCAAGGCGTTTGGTCTCAATGAACCCACTACCGACAGAGTCCCCTTCACCAAAATGATCAAGCGAAACCTGCTCTTCGTAATTCTCTCTCTCCTCTCTTCCCTATCCCTCCGCGCGCAGACTCCCACGCCTGCTGATGCCATGGCGTTCGAACAACAGGGAAGCCTCGCCGAAGCGGAACGCACTTGGCGCTTGATCACTCAGAACACCCCGGATGATGCCGCCGCCTTCGCGAGCCTCGGCTTGGTGCTTTCCAAAGAGACCAAGTACGAGGAAGCCATCTCCGCTTATAAAAAGGCGCTGGCGCTGAATCCTAAGCTTCCTGGCATACAGCTCAATTGGGGCATTGCCGAATTCAAGCAAGGGCACTTTCACGAAGCCATCGCCCCGTTAGCGGGTGCCCTGGCCGCGGACCCAGGCAGCGCCCAGGCTCGCACCCTCCTCGGCCTCAGTTGCTACGGCGCCAAGCAGTTCGCCGAAGCCTCGAAATATTTGGCGGTCGTCGTGAAGACCCAACCTTCCAACACCGAACTCCGCAAGGTCCTGGCGCAGAGCTGTCTTCTCGCCAAAAACTATTCCTGCGCCGAAAGCGAGTTCCGCCAAATTGTCCAGCAAAACCCAGACTCCGCATCCGCGCACGTCCTCATGGGCGAGGCTCTCGATGGTATGAGCCGGACACCGGAAGCCATTGTCGAGTTCCAGGCCGCCGCCAAGGTCGCTCCGCGCGAACCGGACGTCAACTTCGGTCTCGGCTATCTGCAATGGAAGTCGCACCACTACGACGACGCCAAGGTTTCGTTCCAGAATGAGTTAGCGATAGACCCAAATCACGCCCAAGCGCTCGCCTATCTGGGCGACATCGCGATGAAGGAAAACAACTTCGGCCAGGCCCTTGCCTACCTGGAAAAAGCCGTGCAGCAAAGAACTGACCTGCGCGTGGCGTACCTCGACCTGGGTGTCGTCCTGATGGAGCAGAAGCACTACCCAGAGGCAATGGCAGCCCTTCAGACCGCTATCAAGCTCGATCCAACCCGACCAGACGCCCATTTCCGCCTTGGCCGCCTGTACCAAGCCATGGGCAACGCTCCGGAAGCCGAACGCGAATTCGCCAAAGTCCGCGAACTCCACGAAAAAGAAGACGACGTAGCCTCCAAAATGGGAAAGCCCCCCGAGTAGCACAGGCACTCCTGTTTACTGTGAGCTTCGAAGAGCCCGTGCTCCCGTTACCCGCACCACAAGATTTGCCACCTAGCACCGAGTCACCCTCTGCCTGACATTTTTCTCCCGCCGCCGAATATCCATCCGCGCTCATCCAAGGTTTTACCCTGACAGCTAAATATTCATTTGGTGTCGCAGTATGGTAGGCCTCAAGCGTAGCTCGCTGTCGTTCCCAGATTGTTCTCTCGTCTCTCCTGCGCAATTCGTTCGGCATAGCCGCTCGCCCGGAAAGCCTCCATAGGATCCACCGGCAAGCCCTGGGAGGCCCGCCACTCCTTCACGATCGGTCTCACATCCACCCAGAAGGCATTGCGCAAAGTCTCTTCCGCGTCCACCAGCGAGCACTCCTGCTGCAAGGTCGCCAGCCGGCCGTGATCCACCAGAGCCGCCCGCGCGTAAAGCTCCTGCGCCACGCAAACGGTCTGGATCATGGCCTCGATCTTCCCTTTCAAGTTGTGGCTCTGGTCCACCATGTACGCAACGTCCGCGGTAGTCCCGTTCTCCCACTCAAACATCCGAATCTCGTGAAAAATTCTAAACACCTGGTACGGATCGATCGAAGCTAAAGTGAGGTCGTCGTCCGCATACCGCCGGTCGTTAAAATGAAATCCTCCAATCATCTCGTGATGCAGCAGCCACGCGACGATCTGCTCGATATTCTGCGCCTGGTAGTGATGTCCGGTATCCACTAACACGAGCGTCTGCGGTCCAGCATGCTTTGCCAACAGATAGGCCATGCCCCAGTCCGCAATGTCAGTGTGGTAGAACGCCGGCTCGAATGGCTTGTACTCGACCAGCAACCGCTGCCCCGGCCGTAGCGCGTCGTGAATCTCCTTCAACCCTTCCTCGAAAAATACGATCCTCTTCCGCATATTCTGCGTTCCCGGATAATTCGAGCCGTCCGCAAACCACGGCGAGACATCGCGCGATTTGAGCGCCTCGGCGATGGCCACGCACTGCAAGATGTGATCAATCGCCATCCGCCGGATTGCCAGATCGGGATTCCCTAGCGATCCGTACTTATATTGCTGATTTTGAAAGATGTTAGGGTTGATTGATCCAGCGCGAATCCCATGCTTTTTCGATAGCTTCTCAACCTCGCCTACATCCTTTAGCCCGCGCGGCAAATCCCATTGAACGTGCAGCGCCAAAGTCGGGCAAGCTCCCGCGAACGCATGCACCTGGGCCGCATCGCTGAACTTCTCCGCGATGTTGGTAGCCGCGCCAGCCTGAATGAATTTCCCAAACCGCGTTCCCGTATTCGCAAATCCCCACGACGGCAGCTCGATCTGCAGTTTGTCCAACGCCTTCCAGGCAACTTCCGCAAGCCCGTCCTTCATCATCGCGTCACCATTCGGACCATCTCCATTCGAGCCATCCCCATTCGCACTATTTCCATTCGCGCCATTTCCGTTCGCACTCAGTTCATACGTGCCATTTCTATTCGCGCCTGTCTATTCGCGAAGCCTTTTTCGGTTGAAGAAAGCATCGTCTCGTGTGATCCGCTCAACTGTCGCGATTCGCCGAAAACGCCAATGGACGCACCGAAATTCTGTCCGCCCACTTCGCGACTGAAGCAGCGGGCACGCCGCTTGCGTCACTCCATTCGCCCGCCAGTGCCGCCATCTGTATCGCGAAATTGCCGATCGTCGTACTCTCTGTGGCTCCCGCAACAACTTCCAGTCCCGTCCGTTCCGCCGTCAAACGGTTGAGTAGCACGTTCCGGCTGCCGCCCCCAACAATGAACACCCGCCGCAACTTTTTTCCCGTGATGCGCGCGACGGCATCGAGAACCTCGGCATAACGCGTTGCCAAGCTGTGTAAAATCAGATTGGCCATAACCGCCGGCTCGAGTTCATCGGAAGACGCTGCAGCGCCGCCGTGACGCTGCAATTGCGCATTTATCTTTCCAAGGATATTCCCGGGCACGAGCAATTCTGGATCATCGACATCGATCAACTTCGTAGGCGCAGGAAGCGAAGCACATTCCTGAAGCAGATCATGCACTGTCCAGGAAGAGCCGCGGGATTCCCACTCATCTAAACATTGGCGGAGCAGCCACATCCCGTTGACGTTCTTCAGGAAGCAGAACGTCCCGCCAACACCGCCAAGGTTAGTAAAATTCATCGCCCGCGCGTTTTCGCTTACGCACGGAGCGTTTAGCACTGCGCCTACCAGAGACCACGTTCCCGAGCTGATGAACGCCCAATCGTCGCCGGAAGCGGGAATCGCCGCGATGGCCGACGCGGTGTCATGACACGCGGGCACAATCACCTGAGTCTGCCGAAACGCGGTCAGCTCGCTGAGATCCCCGCGAACGCCACCCACAATCGTGCCGGTCGGAACGATTTCAGGCGCGGCCTTCTTGTCTAATCCCGCGGATTGGAAGATTTCCTCGCACCATCGCTTGCTTCCCAGCTCAACCAGTTGGGTGTGCGTCGCGTTGGTGTATTCGGCAACGGGCCGCCCGCCCAGGCGATAGGTGATGAATTCCGGCAGATTCAACCAGCGCTTCGCGGGAACGATGCCAGCAATATTATCGGCATACAACTGATACAGCGTGTTTATCCGCAGCAGTTGAATTCCCGTCAGCGAGTACAACCTTGCGGGAGAGAGAATCTGATGGATTGCTCTTTCGGCAGAAATCGTCCGCTCGTCGCGGTAGCAGAACGGATTTGCGATCTGGTTTCCGTCTTCATCCAGCCGGACGTAATCGACCGCCCAGCCGTCAACGCCGATCGCCGCAATTCCCTCCGTCGCGATGCCCGCGCACAGACGAAGTCCGGTCTGAACCCCATCCAGGATCACACCGATATCCCAACAAACACCTGCGGGCGTGACGATCGGACCATTCCCAAAACGATGCACGATATCAACGTGAGGATGGCCTTGAGAAAAGCGAAGAAGAGAGACACGGCAACTCTGGGCGCCTAAATCGACCGCAACAAGAGCTTTGTTCTGCGACAATTGCATCGTTTATGCTCTCGCTCGCAAACAAAAACGAACGGCTCGCCAACTTCGTGCTCTGTGCCTCTTGATCGCGCCGCGGATGCGCTCAGCGGCCAGGCGCGAAGCGTCTACCGCAGAAACGCTTCGGTCAATCCTCCGTCCACTGGAATCAAATGCCCCGTGGTGCAGCGCGATTGCGGCCCGGCTAGAAAAAGGATTGCGGCCGCGCAGTCTTGCGGGTCGATCGGCTGGTGTGTCAGCGTGCGCTTGGCGTAGAACTCGGCGAGTTGGGACCTAAGCTGCTCGTCCGACGCGCCTGCATCATGGGCAATTCCATACTTGTTCAGCGACGCGACCACTCTGTCTCGCGGAAACATCGTGGAACCTTTTACGACTGTCGCCGGACTAATCCCGTTGACGCGAATTTTCGGTGCACAGGAAACGGCGAATTCGCGCACCAAATGGCTAACAGCGGCCTTGCTCACGTCGTAGGCTTCGCTTCCACGCTTAGGCACAACAGCATTCGCGGAACTGGTCAGCACCATGCTGGCATCCAAGTCTTGTTCGCGCAGGATTTTCGCGACTTCCTCCATCAAACGGTGGTTCGCGGTGACGTTAATGTCCAGAGTCAGTGCCCACTGCGCGTCGGTAATATTGCCGTCGGCAGAAGACGGAAAGATTGCCGCAGTGTTCACAACGATGTCGATCCCACCGTAGGCCGCCAATGCTTCGCGCAAAGCTGTTTGAATCGAAGCACGGTCGCGGATATCGATCGCGACCGCCGTTCCCGTCTCTTTGCCGCCAACCTTCAGGACTTCACCTGCGACCGATTTTGCAGCGTCGAAGTCTTTGTCGGCCACGACCACATGCGCTCCGCGTTGGGCCGCCAGCAGAGCGCTCTCACGCCCAACGCCGTTTCCGCCACCGACGACGAGAATTACCCTTCGGCTCAGTTCCTTTTCCGGGGGCTGCCGGCGAATCTTGGCTTCCTCCAGCGCCCAGTACTCGATGCGAAAGGCCTCGGAAGGCGGCAAAGCGACATAGTTGGAATGCACGCTGAACATCTCGGTTTTCGCCGCTGGTCCCGCTTGCGGCAGCACCGGCGGCGGCGCTCCGGAACCGAGCGATACCGCACCTTCCATCACATGAATGGCGTTGGCATAAAACTCTCCGGTGACACGCGCTTCGCTCTTGTTCTTGCCGAAACTGAACATGCCGATGCCGGGAACCAACACGACGGTCGGATTGGCATCGCGCATCTTGGGAGAATCTGGCCGCGCAAACGATTCGTGATACTGACGATACTCCGCGCGATATTTCTCCATTGACGAATCGATGCGCACTCTCAGAGCTGAAATATCGTTAGAAGGCTCCCAATCGATGAACAGCGGACGAATTTTCGTGCGGATAAAGTGATCGGGGCAGCTCGTACCCAAGTGTGCGAGTTTCTGTGCATCCGCGGAATTTACAAAGCGCAACACTTCGGGCGAATCGCCGAAGCTTCCGATCATCCGCTGCCGCGCGGACACGCGTCCTCGCAAGAATGGACAAATATCCAATGCAAGTTCACGCCGATTTTCGAGCGCCTTTCGCTTGGCGCCTCCAAACAAGGTCGCGCCGCGCCGCTCGACGTGATCGAGCACGAATTGTCCAAGTTGGTCGATGATCGACAGGGTGTTGAGGTAGCATTCGCGCTGCGTGCTCCCCCAGGTGAAAAGCCCGTGGCCCCCGAGCACGATGCCGTCGCAACCCGGGTTCTCTTGTACCGCCTTTTGCAACATCATCCCCAGTTCGAAACCTGGCCGCTGCCACGGTAACCAGACTAGGCGATGCCCAAAGTGGCAATTGAATTCTTCCATTTTTTCGCGGCCGTTCGCTGACGCAGCCAACGCGATGGCCCAGTCCGGGTGCAAATGATCGATGTGTTCGAACGGAAGAAATCCGTGCAACGGGGTGTCGATGGAGGCCGCGACGGCGTTATTGCCAAACGCGCACAACGGGTACATCGCAACCATTTCGTCTTCAAATTCTAAGCCACGATAGCGGTTGGCGAGCCCTTGCAGCTTGGAGAGGTAAAGCACGGCAAAGCCGCTGCGCTGGATGCTGCCGATGTCTCCGCCGCTTCCTTTAATCCACAACGTAGTTTGCCGAGAACCGTCGAGAGGGTCGAGATCGGTGAGCTTGGAACTGGTGTTGCCCCCTCCGAAATTGGTGATGCGCAGGTCTGAGCCGAGAATGTTCGAGCGATAGCGCAAGAGTTCGGCAGGATCGAGGTTGCCAGCGATGCGGTCGTCCCAGCGGTCTTCCAGATAGCGCAGTTTTTCTTGAGTCTTCATCATCGACAGAAGCCGTATTCCCCGACCAGAATGTTTCTGGCGATCGCTGCTGTAAACGACCGCCAACCGAGAGTATATCTCACGAATGGCGCCTCGTCGGATAGTGAGTTGAAACGCTTAACTGATGTTGACCGCGTTGCGAGGCTGGACTAGAGTGCTCGTCGGCCAGAGAGCACCGCCAAGAGTGGCGGTGCTACGAGAGACTTTTGGAACCGAATCCGCTTCTTGGCGTTTTCTTTCATTGGCTGGGCGGATTGGCTTCCGGTAGTTTCTATGTTCCCTACCGCCGCGTGAAGGGCTGGGCGTGGGAAACGTACTGGCTGGTTGGTGGTTTGTTCAGTTGGATCATCGTGCCGTGGATTTTGGGCGCGGTGATGACCCGCGATCTGCTTCCGGTCCTTGGCGAAGCTCCTCACAATGCACTTTATTGGACCTACACGTTCGGCGTTCTGTGGGGCCTCGGAGGCCTCACCTTTGGCCTGACGATGCGCTACCTCGGCATGTCGCTGGGCATGGCTGTGGCGCTGGGATATACGGCAGCGTTCGGAACGCTGATGCCGCCGATTTTCCGCCGACAGTTTGGTTCCGAGGTGTTGGGCACGCATTCGGGGCGAATCATTCTTGTCGGCGTGGGAATTTGTCTGTTCGGCATCGTGTTCGCCGGAGCCGCCGGAATGTCGAAAGAAAAGGAGATGTCCCAGGAGCAGAAACGCGCTTCGATCAAGGAATTCGATTTGAAGAAAGGCCTTCTGGTGGCCACTTTCTCGGGCGTCATGAGTGCGTGCTTTGCGTATGGCCTTGCTGCGGGCGATCCCATCAAGGCAATAACGATCCGCCACGGAACTCCGCCGTTGTGGCAAGGACTACCCGTGTTGGTCGTCGTGCTGCTCGGTGGATTCACGACCAATTTTATCTGGTGCTTGATCCTGAACGTTCGCAATCACACTGGAAGACAGTATTTCAATTCGCGGGCGGCACACGCTGACCAGGGAACGCTTGCGCTTGAATCCGTTATCGATGCGCCTGCCGAAGAAATGGCCAGGGCGGGGATTCGGTCGGACGTGGTGACCCGCGCGCCAATGCTCTCGAACTATCTGTTTTCGGCGCTTGCGGGGACGACGTGGTACATGCAGTTTTTCTTTTACAGCATGGGGGAGACGCAAATGGGGCGTTACAAATTTTCGAGTTGGACGTTGCACATGGCCAGCATCATGATTTTCAGCACCTTGTGGGGTATCGCGCTTCGGGAGTGGAACGGGACTGGGCGGCGGACGAAATTGCTCGTAGCTTTCAGTTTGCTCGTGCTTGTCGCTTCTACCATGGTGGTGGGTTATGGGAATTATTTGGGGTTGCCAGGTCAGTGACGAAGACGGCCTTTGCGCCCCGGACATCGGCTTTTGCCTTGATGCAGAATTGAGATTCGCGCTTGGTTGCTGAATCCGGGCACAGCGATGCTTTGTCCCTACAAACTTAAGAGGCGTGCCCCCGGTTGGCGGTTCATCAAACACCGAAGCTGCGGGTAAACCGGATCGAGTTATTTGCACTCGTTTTTCAGTGATCGACCTGAAACGCGTAGGTGCCGGATCCGGCTTGGAAGACCGGCCCGGTCGGTTCGTCTCCGACAAATTTCACGCGTGTGCCGTCTAGGCTCTTTCCGCTTTCGGTAATCTGCGTGCGATTGGTCCTCGCGGGAAAGTGCAACATCGCCGTGGTGTTTGGCGGGATTGTCACGCTCCACGTCACCGTGCCTCCTGCCACTTTCCAGTGCGAACCGATCGGGCCGTAGGCCGACTCGTAGGTCGCCTCCAGTTCTCCCAGATCTGCGTTGAATTGCGGATGCAGCACGATCGTGTGGAATCCGGGATCATCGGCGTCGATTCCGGCGGCGTAGCGATAGAGCCACTCTGCAACCGCGCCATACGCGTAGTGATTAAACGAGTTCATCGAGGGATCGTCCATCTTCTGGTCGCCGTTCCATCTTTCCCACATGGTGGTGGCGCCATGGTCGATCATGTAAAACCACGATGGGTACGTAGTCTGCAGGAGCAAGTGGTAGGCGACGTCGCTGTAGCCGCTCTTACTTAATTCGATCAGAAGATAAGGCGTGCCGAGAAAACCCGTGGTGAGATGAAAGTCGTGGGCTTTAATGTCGTCCACGAGTTTTTGTGCGGCGCCGGTCCGCTGGCTCTCGTCGAGCAAATTCATGTGCAATGCCAGGACGTAACTGGTCTGGCTGCCGGTGCCGACGACGCCGTCGGGCTGGACGTAGGCCTGGTTGAACGCGCTGCGCACTTGCTCGAACAGCTGTGCATACTTGTCGGCTTCAGAGTTTTTCCCTAGGGCTGTCGCCATGCGCTTCATCAGTGTCGCGTCATAGGCCCAGAAGGCTGTGGCGATCAGATCTTTCGGCGTCTGACTGCCGATGGCGAGCCAGTCGCCATAGTCGTTGCCGCGCTCGTTGAGCCACAGATGGTTCGGATTTGCGCCGGCAAGGTGCCGCATCCACTTTTCCATTGAGTCCCAGTTTTCCTGCAGGATGGTCTTGTCGCCGTACTGCACGTAGGCAGTCCAGGGAATGATCACGCCGGCATCACCCCAGCCCGCGACGCTTTCGCCGGTTGGACCCACGCGCGGAGAGACATCTGCGAATGCGCCAGCGGCGCTTTGCGCGTCGCGAATATCCGTGGTGAATTTATGGGAGAAAGCCGCGAGGTTGGCATCGAAGGTGGCGGTGCGCCAGAAAACCTCGGCGTCTCCCATCCAGCCGAGGCGCTCGTCGCGCTGGGGACAGTCGGTGGGGACGCTGAGGAAATTTCCACGCTGGCCCCACAGGATATTGCTCCAAAGCTGATTGAGCGTGTTGTTTGCCGTGTGGAACTTCATTGTGAACGGAGCGCTGGTATAGAAAGCGATGCCTTCTACGGCGTCGCGCGCGGGCGTTCCCGGAAATCCGGTCAGTTGAATGTAGCGAAATCCGTGAAAGGTGAAGTGGGGCTCGAATACTTCGTCGCCACCTCCGCGCAAGATGTAGGTGTCGGTGGCTTCCGCGGTGCGCAGATTTTCGGTGTAAACGTCGCCATCGGGTTTGAGGACTTCGCCGAAACGCAGCCGCACTTTTGTTCCGGCTTTTCCGGAGACGTGCAAGCGCGCCCAACCGACCATGTTTTGGCCCAGGTCGAAGACGTAAACCCCCGGCGATGGATTTGTCACGCTCTTCGGTAAAAGGGTTTCGTGGGGCCGGATCGGTTGATAGTCCTGGGCGACGAGTGGAGCTTGCGGAGAGTTCGCTACAACAACCTTCTCCCAACCGGTTTGTGGCGAAACCGAGGCGGTCCAATTCTGCTTGTCGAGGCGAGCGTCGTAGACTTCGCCGTTGTAAATGTCGGAGCTGAGGATCGCGGACGAAGCGGCGCTCCACGAATCGTCGGTGGTAACAGTTTCGCGCGTGCCGTCGTTGTATTCGATTTCGAGCTGGCCGAGGATACGAACGGGCGGCGGGCCGAAGTTGTAACGAACCTGAAGCCAGCCGAGGCCGTCGGCGTACCATCCGCCGCCGAGGATAGCGCGCAAGGAGTTCGAACCGGGGCGGAGTGCGGTCGTCACGTCGTAGACTTGATAGGGAATGCGCTTGCGATAGTCGGTCCAGCCCGGGGCCAGAATATCCGCGCTAACGCGCTTGCCATTTAGATAAAGCTGGTAGGCGCCGAGGGCCGTCGAGTAAATTCGCGCGGCGCGCACTGCTTTCGTCACATGGAAATCGCGCGCGAGCCAGGAGACGGCTTCCGCGGGCCACGGCGTCCCCAGAACGCTGGCTCCAATCTCCGCGGCGACGCCGGCGTTGGGCCATGCGCTGTCGTCGAAATCTTTGGCGGTCCAGTTCGAATCGTTTTGTGCTTCGACAGTCTTCCAGTCGGTGCCGGACATGATTCGCTGGATTGTACCGTCGGGCATTTCGAAGCGGAGCATGGCGATGAAACCTGCGGTGACCGGCGACTTAGCTCCCCCCGTTTTGTAGACCGTCACCTCGGCGGAGATGGAGTTTTTCCCGACGTTCAAATCGCTGACCGTGATCTCGTGAAATGTTCCCCACGGATCGCGCGGGCGCCCAAACTTGCTCATGGGGGACGCCTCAAGGAGAGGTTTCCCGTTGATCCACGCCGCGATATTGTCTTTGCCGGTAATCAGGAGAACGGCGTTTTTCGGTTTCTGCGCAAGTGTAAAGTCAAGGCGAAACTCGCGTTTTCCGGGGGTCGCCTTGGAGAGCGCATCCTCCGTCACTGCCCAAATCCACTTTGGGTTGGAGTCGTAGTCGCCGCGCTCGACAGGCAGATCGCGAGTGATCCACTGCGCTTTCCAGTCTTGCGGCGACAACAATCCCATTTCCCACCAGCTCGGCTTGCTGTAGTCGGAGGGCTTGTCATCCGCGTCCCACACGCGGACTTGCCAGTAATAGCGCTGTCGCGAGATGAGAGCCGGCCCGGAGTAAGCAACATTCACGGAACCGTTCGACTCGACTTTTCCGGTATCCCATACATCTGGCTGAGCCGGATTCAATTTTTCGAGCGCAGTGGCGACCCGAATCTCGTAGGCTTTCTGCAACGCGCCTGTGCGAGCGTCGTTCAGTCGCCATGACAGCCGTGGCTGCGTTGCACCGATGCCTAGTGGCTCTACCATCGCTTCGCAAGTCAATCCATTGGGGGCGCCGCTCGTTGATTGTTCCGCAGCTGGAGGAGGGGACGCGAGCGATTGCCACAACGGCAAGAATAGGATCGCGACAACTGCGAACGAGAGCAAACGCGAAGCGAGGGAACACTTAGCCATCGACAGTTCTCCTGGAGCGCTAGAGTTGCGCGTATTGTAGACGAAGGAAGACTCGCAGGTGGAGAAGCAATTTGTTCCGCATCGGCAGGAAATGCTCCCTTTCTGATGTTTTTGCATTCCCGGCCCTCCATCCGTCCGGTCCCAGCAAGAACCCCTTGCCGCTTTCTCGAGGTCGGCGTGTTTGAAAGCCGACGCCATCCTGTCAATTTCCGCGTCCTTGACTCCCATACGTTCTGCGATCAAGCGCCCATCTGCCGGGCGATTTTGCGAGCGGCTGATGCATCAGCTGAAAATATTCGGCAACTTCCATCGCAAGGTCGACGGAAGCGGTCCCGTCGTCCTCGTTAATAGCCGTGGTCAGGACGCGCGGCTTGATGTCGACCGGCACAGGATTGAGATCGTATGCCGGCGAGAGCAGCCACCCATCTGGCAAAGTCCTGGTGGACTGCGATGACGAGATTGCGGAGTCCCTGGAAGTGATCGATATCCTGGGCCCAATCTTTTTTAAGTTTCCGTTTTTCAGCCACAGCATCCTCCCAGTTGGCATGCGTTCAACGACAGATTGATTCCATTCCTGAAAAAGCGAAGTAATAGTTGGGGACAACTAACTGCGACCATTGCTGCCGCCAAATGCAAGGAAGGAATGAGCGCCAAGGGAATGTGACCCTCCCCCCACTGATATCTAATACGGCATCGAGCGAGTTAACGTATGCGGCTGCATCGCGACATGCGCCAGAATCAAGGCTGGCAGTTTTGTAAGAGTCGGTGTCTTTCCCTCTCGACTTACAGCGTTGGGCAGTGTAATTCGGACGCTGTGATCATCTCGAAGTAACCCCCTTCCGGCGAAGTATGAATTGCGATTACTTATCCTTCTGAAAATCAGTCGTGGCGGAAAAACAGGGCCTTCCAGGCAACAAAAGGCTGGAAAGCAGCTGTTGAATTGGCTTCGTGCAGTTTTGGAGACAGAAGAATGAGAGTTCGACTGAGATCGATCCACAGCGCCAGACGCCGCCCGCCGCCATCGCTCAATTCTGAAATCCTCAAGTTTCTAACGCGTGGCTATCTCAGTTTGGCCGCCGCTGCTCTGATGACGATTCCTGCTTGGTCGCAAGAGAAACCAAAAGACCTGGGTGACAAGAGCATCGAAGACTTGATGAACATCGAGATAACCTCAGCGTCGAAAACGGAACAAAAACTCTCACGCACGGCATCAGCCGTTTTCGTCATCACCCCGGAGGATATCCGGCAGTCGAATGCCACCAACATACCTGATCTCCTTCGAATGGTGCCGGGAATAGATGTCGCTCAGATCAATGCCAATACATGGGCCGTCAGCGCGCGCGGACTGAACAGTCGCTTCAGCAATGAACTGCTTGTGATGCTGGACGGTCGGAGTGTCTACACGCCGACCTTCGACGGAGTCTTCTGGGATGTCTTGGACTTGCCTTTAGAGGACATCGAGCGAATCGAAGTGATTCGCGGACCCGGTGCATCGGTATGGGCGACAAACGCAGTAAATGGCGTTGTCAACATCATTACAAAGAAAGCGTCTGATACACCAGGCGCGATGGTGGTTGCGGGCGGGGGAACGGCCGATCAGGGCTTTGGAACCTTGCAATACGGCGGAAACATCGGCAAAGATACGTCCTTCCGGGTGTTTACGAAATACTTGAATCAGGATCATTTTCCCAATCCCAACGGACAGGATGGAGGGGACGGCTGGAACCTCGCTCGCGCCGGTTTCCGCACGGACACGGTTTTCTCGCCCAAGGACACGCTGACATTCGAAGGAGATTTCTATCGGGGTCGCGAAGGTAACCCGGGCTTGGGCATTTCGTCGATTGTTTCGCCTCCAATACCAGACGTGCACATGCAGGTGAACCTGGGCGGCGGATCTCTTCAAACGGTTTGGGATCACACATACTCATCCAGTTCGGGCACGAGTCTTCAACTGTCCTACGACGAGTACGAGCGCAACGATGTTCTCGGAGAAACCCGAGCGACCTTTGACATCGCGTTTCAGCACCACTTCGCCTGGGGCGACCGGCAAAACCTGGTTTGGGGTGTCGAGTATCGCTATTCGGCCTCAAGAACAGACGGCACCCTCATAATCTCCCTGGATCCGCCGAACCTAAAAACCCCACTGTTCAGTTCCTTCGTTCAAGACGAAATCGCTCTCATTCCGGATCGGCTTTTTCTGACTGTCGGTACAAAACTTGAACACAATTACTACACCGGCTGGGACCTGCAGCCGAGCGTGCGAGTGGCGTGGACTCCCACCTCCCGACAAACACTATGGGCGGCAGTTTCCGAGGCTGATCGCACTCCCGCAGCAATCGATACTTCCATCGTTAGCAATCTTGGCGGATTTACCGGACCGAATGGACCTGTCGCCCTAAGACTGCTGGGCGACCCAAACCTTGGCAACGAGAAAACGATTGCGTACGAAGCAGGCTACCGCATAGCGCTCGGGGAACATATCTCCTTGGATTTCGCAGCGTATTACAACGATCAATACGACCAGGAAACGACCGAACCCGGGGCGCCGTTCTTCGAGTCCGCCCCTTCGCCTCCCCATCTCGTCTTGCCGCTGATCAACGCCAATCTTAGCTACGGAGAATCGCACGGCTTCGAGATCGCCACGAATTGGAAGGTCGCCAGACGTTGGACTCTCAGCCCGGGATATGCGTTCGAGCAAATTCATATGCACTTGGAACCCACAAGCCACGACACTACCTCCATCGCTGCTGCTGAGGGAAGCAGTCCAGTGAATTCGGCCCAGCTACGTTCGCACGTTGCGCTGGCGCACGCCTTGTCATGGGACGCATCGGTTTACTTTGTGGATCGGCTAACCGATCCAGTCATCCCAGCGTACACCAGGCTCGACACCGGGCTCACCTGGCAATGGAACAAGAAGTCATCTCTCAGTCTGGTGGGTCAGAACCTTCTAAAGGATCTTCACGAAGAATTCGTTGATTCGACGGGTAGTGCGGCGACGACGTTGATCAAGCGCAGCGTTTTCGCAAAATTTACTTGGCGATTCTGATCGTGGATCAAATGCCTGCGAACGATACGAAGCGATGGCGAGCCGGCATGCGCCGGAGGAGACCGAGAACCGGGTCCATGCAGGCCGCGCGCTGTCGCGTGCAGTTCTGCGCAGCGGTTCTCGCGGCGCTGCTGTCCCTGGCTGCCGCAACTCCAATCCGCGGCCAAGCCAATCCCTCGATCGAGTATCAAGTCAAAGCGGCTTTCGTGTTTAACTTCGCGAAATTCGTCGAATGGCCTTTAGATACGTTCAAAAGTGAAAATGCCCCAATCGTTTTCTGTGTGTTCAGGCACGACCCTTTTGGCAGCGCCCTCGATGAGATCATCCGCGGAAAGGCAATCAACAACCGCGCGGTCCTGGCGCGGCGGATCACCGAATTGTCCGACTTAAGGGCATGTCAACTTGTCTTCGTCAGCAGCGTGGAGTACGAGCACCTGTCCGAGGTTTTAAAGAGCCTGAAGGGCACGAGTGCGCTGGTGGTTGGGGAGAGCGAGGGCTTTGCAGAGCGTGGTGGAGGGATTCAATTCTTCCCAGAAGATAAAAAACTGCGGTTTGCAGTCAACGTGGATGCGATTCAAAGAGCTCGCCTGACCGTCAGTTCCAAACTACTCGCACTGGCCAGAATCGTCCACGATTAGGTTCATCCGGAGGACAATCTGAGATGCTTCATACTGGGACATGTCCATCCGTCTCCGGCACCAGAGGCCGCCGGTGCAGGTATACGTTGCCGGTCTGCTTCCTTGCTCTTGCTGCTTGTCGCACACCGCGCAATCCCTGGGACATGCGTTTCCCACTCCGTGTCAGGCGCATGTGTGATTGAACGATGTTCTCCTGAGTCTGTGCCCTTCCCTCCCCGGCCTCCGCGGAAAGTTGCCTTTCGTTGTTCGGCTGGTTCACTGGTAGTACGGCACAGTCCGACTTCTCCTGAACGTTCGCGTCC
>Ga0182018_10000636_pt1 | contig 44192 bp, 37 predicted proteins | sample 812P2MmetaG_FD_120490 | JGI IMG/M metagenome (GOLD analysis project Ga0182018, IMG submission 120490) | Permafrost microbial communities from Stordalen Mire, Sweden - 812P2M metaG | ecosystem: Environmental > Terrestrial > Soil > Wetlands > Permafrost | place: Sweden: Stordalen | collected... | reverse complement strand
ACGGTGACGTTCCAGCCGTCAACCACCACCAGAGGCCGCGCGCCGCCGAGATCCTGCAAACCTGCTTCAATCGCGATGGTCCGGCTCTCTCCCGGCAGCAACGAAACATAATTCTCGGAATAGTAAACCGGCAGCACTCGTTGATTGGTTCGCTGGTTCCGAAGCTGCACATGCGCCATCACCGCGATATTGTGCGTGGGATTAGAGAGCGTCAGTTCCAGGCGGCTGTTAGCGCCCGCGTCGCGGTGGGCCACGCGCCCTTCCAACTCCACATCCGGGATGGTATCCAGCGTCCGCAGATCGTCCTGCGCGGTTTCCTTCCAATAGAAATTGTCGGATACCGCCTGGCCTCTCGAATCCATCAATTCCAGCTTTACGAAGTGAACCGCCGACAGGCCGGCGGGAGCCGGCAGAGTTCTCAGCTCCAAAGCCGTAGACGCAGGCGCCGCCGCAATCGCGGCCGTTTCGTCGAATTTGACGCTGCCATCGAGATTGAGAATCCGCAGACGGTACTTCATGTCCTGCAGCGGCACGGGTGTGTGGTTGACGAGCATGATCTTGAAATCGTCCTGCGTCATCATGATGTGAACCTGCTCGCTGGCTTTGCGGACGGCGAAATACGATGCGAACGGCTCCAGCGAATAGTCGTAAATCTGCCAGACCAGGCTGGGACAGGCGGGATTGCTCATCCACGTAATAATTGCCGTCGTGGGGTTGAACAGGCGCGACATGCGAGCTTCGTACATCGCGCGGAACGCCTCATAATCGGCAAGCTGCGCTTTGCGCACGAAGTCGGCCAGCGTGTTGTAAGGGCCGTAGCGTTTGGCGATCGTCGCCTGCAATGGCTTGTCGACCGGGTTGCCGTTGCCGCTCACCAGAAAGTGCCCGGCCCAATCGTCGTTGGGAAAATTGAGATCGAAAAGATCCTTCTGCGGCATCCATGCCTGGATCGCTTCCAGCGTGGGAATCGAGGCGCTGCCGATTTCGGTATTGAATGCCGGGTAGTTTCCATAGAACAGCCGCGGCTCGCGCCAACTGTAGCTCACGCCCGACACCACGCCGTTGCCCGCCGTCGAACTGGATTGGTAGTAGCGGTCCGGGTCCAGTTCCCTGACCAGCCCGGCGATTCCGCGATCGATCTCGGGCGGCGGTGCGCCTTCGTTGCGCCCGCACCAGATCACGATGGATGGATGGTTCCGGAAGCGCAACACCTTATCGCGGACATTCGAGAGGTACAAGGGCGCATCCAGCGGGTTCAAACCGTTCGCCGGGTTGGCCTGGAAAAACTCATCCCACACCATGATTCCGGACCGGTCGCACAGGTCGTAGAGGTCTTCGGTGGTGCTCTGGCCCACCCAGTTTCGCAGGATGGTGTAGTTGGCGAGTTTGTGCAGCTTGATTTGCGCTTCCAGCCTCGTGCGCGGAATGCGCTTCAGGACTTCGTCCATGCCCCAGTTGCCGCCTTTGGCGAAGATGCGCACGCCGTTGACGGAGAGCGTGAGATTCCGCGAGCCATCCACGAAATACGTTACCTTGCGAATTCCAACATTCAACTCCATTGTGTCCGATACGCCGCCGTTCACCGAGAAACTCAGGCGCAAGGGGTACAGATTCGGCTCGCCGAAACCGTTCGGCCACCAGAGCTTTGGATTAGCGACCCGCAGAGGACTTAGTTTGACAAGCTGCGAGGAGTTAGGGGCGAGGGTGACCGGGGAAGCTTGCAGCCCGATATCGCCCAACTTACCGGACACGCTCCCCGTCTGGGTTGTGTTGGACGTATTGTTGACCGTCACTTCTATGGAGACATCCGCCGAGTCCGTGCGCGGCAGCGGCAGGTCGGTAGTGACGCGAGGATTTTGCAGAATCACCGGACCGGTGGCCGAGAGCGTGACCTTTTGCCAGATGCCGATCTGGCGATCGCGGACGCCGCCAACCCAGTCCCAGCCGATGGAGGCGACGAACGTAGGTCCGTCCTGTCCCAACGGCCCGTTCGGTCCGCCGCCGTTGGGCCCGCGCTGATTGGCGACGGTCTTTTCCCACGGATCGCCAGCGTGCGGCGGCGGCGCGATGAGCACCGCCAGCGCCGCCTTCGTCCCGGGCTTTACCAGGGCCGTAACGTTGAAATTCCCGCGAATAAACGCCCCTTCGATGGTCCCCGCTTTGTTCCCGTTGACCCACACATCGGCGATATAATTGATGCCCTCAAAGTTCAGCCAGATCTGCCGGCCCGCATAATCCGCCGGCACGGTGAACTCGGTTCGATACCAATAGGAAGTGCGCGCCAGGCTTTCGGGGATGATATTGGGCCGGTTGTTCTCCCCGTAAGTTGGTTCCGGGTAGATGTGGTTGTTCACCAGCGTGGTGAGGACCGTTCCGGGAACGGTGGCGCGATACCAATCGGGCGATGAGGGGCCGGGCGCCTGCTGCCATTCCGACGAGTGGCTCGGCCGGTTCTTCTCGGGATCTATGGGCCACGAGACAATCCCTTCCACCCGCGGCGCGTTGCGATAGCGTACTTCGTCAGGGACCTTCGACGCGGTAGGCGGATTGGCTCCGGCAGTCGGTGGCGCCACGTACGGCGTCACTACATATATGTGCGGCGTGAATCCGACTTTCGATATCGCCTCGCCCGATGGCGTCACATGCGCCGCGTCCTGCATCAGCCAGCCGGTGGAAATCCGCACGGCGCGTGGTTCCTGTGCTGTCGAAATTCCCGCCATCGCCAGGAATCCAGCAAGCAACGTGATTCGCATCGGTTTGGAACCGGTCTTAGGTAGCAGTCTTTAGAAATCGGAAGGGCGTTACCGGCCGCGGCAACTGGATGTGGCGCGATGGAGCACCGCCGCGGTAGACTTTGCCGCTAGCCTTGGCGGATGCGATTAACGCATTCAATTCTGCCATCCGCTGGTCTGCCCGGCCGCCATCCTTCAGAACGCAGGACGTGCCCGAAATGTACGGATCGAATGTGTTCATCCTCTCTAATGATAACAGCTGGGAGACGGCCCGGAAGTATTATAAGTCAAGGAGTAGGGCGCTATGACCACGCTTGGCCGATCCGCAGTCCGTGTTTTTGCCGCCAACGAACGCATGAACCAGACTCTTATCGAACATCTTGACCCTGCCGCCTGGAGCGCCAAGCCGCCCGGCAAAGCCCGCACCATCGCCGCGATCTTCACTCACATGCACAACGCCCGCACTAAGTGGATCAGGCTTACGGCTCCGCACCTCAAAGTTCCACCGCAGCTTAACCGCACGCATTGCACGCCACAGCAGGCCCGTGCAGGATTGGCCGAGAGCGCCGCTGGCTGCGCGGAAATGCTCGCCGAAGCGCTCGGCGGTAGTGGGGGCCGCATTGAGAAGTTTCACCGCGACGGTTGGGCCAAGCCTTGGCCGGCCGGGGTGGAAATGCTCTGCTACATGCTGTCTCACGAGGCCCACCATCGCGGGCAGGTTTGCATGCTCGCGCATCAGCTGGCGCTCTCCTTGCCGATCGAGGTAACGAGCGGGATCTGGAACTGGGAGAAGCTGTGGAAAGAGTGCGGGTCCCCTGACGGCCCCGGCTGCGATTCTTAAGGAACCGCAGGAGGGCACACAGGCCCCCCACGCATCAAGTCATCGGGCCATTGCCTGCAGCGCCGAGACTCTGAACTCCTGATGTCGTCCCCGCAATTCGCGGTTGATGAGGAAAATGGCCTGAGCCCGTTTTCGCGTCCGGGACCACTCCCTAACGGTCGTGGCTCGGTGTCGGCACACTGCGTTTCCGAGCCGCGACCGTGAGGAGTCGGTTTGCGGGCTCATGGCAAATTTCACGAGATCAGGAGTTCGGAGACTCTGCTCGGCGCGACGGGGCCAAGGTTCCCCCACATCGTCATTTGTACTGCCATTGATCGGGCTTCTCGGACGCGGGAGCGCGACTGGCGATATAAGTCGCCATAGTCTGAACCAGTTCGGCATTCGTGGTGGGCTGCCAGCCATGGCCCTTGAGCGGACGCCCGTACTGGAACGACCCGGCATAGTAAGGGCTTTTCGTGCCCTCCAGGAAGTCCTCCAGCAGATACACCGCGAGGTTGGCGAAACCTCCGTCTTCGTCCCCGCAAAGCATGTGCAGCTTCCCCGCAAGCTTCGGCCCAAGGCCAGACCAATTCCGTTCTAGAAATTCCCTGAGGTCGTAATTATTCTCTTTCATCGACTGGACGACCTCGCGGTCGATCTTCCCCGTAGCGAGGTCCCACACCGGTCTGGGAAGACCGTCTGCACCCACCGGTGTAAGCTTGTCCCACTCGAATGCGCCGTCCTGCGTGCCCAGCACGGCAATTCGCTGGCTGCTGAGCCGATTCCCTCGCCCTCCGCCCGCGAAATACCGGCCAGGCTTATCGGCGAAGGCGTTGTCGTCTTTATAAATATCGACGCCGCCATAGTAGCGTCGAAAATCGACCGGGTCGGGATAGAAGCTCCAGATGCCGCCGAAGAAGTCGGGGTGAAAGAGCTGCATCGCCAGGGCGCCCCAACCGCCGGTCGAGCCTCCCGTCAGCGCGCGCGCGTACGGCTGGCGGATGGTGCGGAAGCGCTCTTCCACCGCGGGGATCAGCTCGTTCATGATGGCATCGCCATAAGGGCCCGCGTTGGGCGAGTTGACGCCGTATGAATCGTCGAAGTAAGGAGTCGGGTGCTGGAAGGTGACGGCGATCATGCGAGGAAACTTGTCCGAGTTCCAGGCCTGGAAGAATTCGTAGCCGCTCTCCACGTTCATTAATGCTCCGTTATAGTGCGTGCCCGGCGGCGGCTCCGGCATATTGTGCAAATGCTGAGCGGCCCATTCCTCCCGCTGCCGCGCCCAACTCTTGGACCCCGCGGGATCGGGCTCGGTGGTGAATCCGAACGGCCCGTCCATGCTGAAATGGCCCTGGAGGTAGATGACGGGATAGCGAACGCCGGCATGCGCGTCGTAGCCCTTGGGCAGCAGAACTGTCGCGCCGATATAGACGGGATGCCCCCAGAATTGAGTGAGGAGCTTACTCTCGAACTTGATGCGCTTCACCCACTCCGAATCGGGCGGCATTGGGATCGGCGGAATGACCCTGTTCAAATTGACTTTGAGATTGCCGCCGGCCGAATCGAGATGAAACCGCTGCGGTTCACTGACGAGATTCCCCGGTGAGTACTCAAATTGCTGGCCCTCCCACTGGTCCATATGGGCCCAAACCGTGTGACCGTCAGACCGGTGGAACTCGCTGTAGACATTGAGAACCGCCTGCACGAAATAATCGCCCGGGGGCACTTCCGCGAGCGTTCGAGCCGGGTACCCAAGAGTGTCGCCATCGATCGCCGCGGGTTGGTCCGGCTTGACCGCTTTTACATCCACTCCCAACAGTTCCACGGGCTGTTGGAAGCGCGGCTCCGTGCCAGGTTCGCGGGCCAGAATCAGGAACACGCGACCCGTCACGGGCGCGGCGTGCGCCGATGCCGGAAAACTGATTTCGAAACGCGTACCTGCACACGACGGCACAGCGAACGCAAGACCTATCGTCAACGCAATGGTAACGGGCGCCTTCATGAGGGCAAGTATATCCGAGCACGGCTTATCCTGCCCAGGCGGCCGCCAGATTCCAGGCGACCAACACCGAATACAGCACATTCACTTTCGGCAGCAGCCTTTTGCGGCCCGAATACCACGCTACCGTTGCCAACACGATCGCCAGAACTTTCGGAATCCCCACCGCCGTTCTGGGATCTGCCGAGGTGGCCAGCGCCACCCCGATCAGCGGATTCGCCTCGTGTACACCGCGGTGCAAAAACAGCAGTGTGGTCAGCGTGTCCATTACTTGGAGACAGATAAATGCAAATAACGCCATGAAAGGACAACATAGCGCTTCCCATGCGGGGCGCCAATGGCAGCGGTCCTGGTACTTTCGTGGCGCAGGCGCTCTTGCCGGCGCTCTTGCCGGCAGCGCCGAGACTCCGATCTTCCGATGTTGTGGAATTTGCCATGAGCCCGAAAACCACCCGGTGGTCGCGGCTCGGAAATGCAACGTGCCGATACTGAGCCGCGACCAAAGGGAGCGTATGCGTGACGCCAAACTAGCTCAACTCAACTTCCCGAGCCCTGCCCGGCCGCTATCCCGATTGGGACATGGGACCTTGTAAACCTTGGTAAGCATTCCGTTCCGCGCCGCTTGCTGCCACACTTAGCGGCGGAAGGTGAAGACCATGCGAAGTTTCTGTCTGTTTTCGGGGTGCGTGCTGGGGTTGTTGGCCTGCCAGGGTCCGGCGTCGGCACAGACGATGGTGGAGTATGGGGCCGCCAGCAGCGCGTCGGCGACGGCCGCCAGCGCGTCGAAGGGAGTTGGCAACAGCGTGGGCGGAGTGTTGGACAGCCTCGGCAAAGCGCTCAATCAGTCGCAGGACCAGGTGCGGAAGGTCGAACCAGCCACCAACGGGCGCCCTGCAACCACGAAGTCGGCCAAGCCCAAGCGGGACGCCATCAAAGAGGCTGCGACAGCCGCCGTTCCGCCGCCGAGCTACGAAGACGCGATGGGCATCCGGAAAGGCATGAGCTGCGAGGAAGTGACGCGCCGCTTCGGTCCACCCGCGATGTCATTCGCGGGCGAGGATGACGCTAAGACGATGAGCTACGCCGGAAAAACCGGCCGGGTTCAGGTGGAATGCCAGGGCGGGAAAGTGGCGGCGGCGGAGAAATCCTACTAAAGAGTCCGATGGCGCCGATAATAGACTGAAACAGGCCCTGAAATCCGCTGTCTACAGGCCAACAGGCCGAAAGTTCCAAAAAAGAGGCCGAACAGCTACTGTTCGGACCCCTATGGGTCCTACCTCCTGTCGCCTGTTTTGTGGATTCTGCACTTACCGGCAGTAGCGCGGCGAAAAAAGAGTTACGCCCTATGAACTCAACCTATGCCGCCGCGCGCTCATTCGCCGGCCGCCGGAGTGTTCTCGGAAACCATATATTGAAACCAGGGAGGAGAATGCCATGACAGAGAACGGAATGATTACGATTCTGAGTCGACACTCGGTGGACGAAACCGTGGCAACGGTCAAGAAGGCGCTGGAAGCCAAGGGCGTTAAGCTCTTTGCACTGATCGATCACAGCGGCGAGGCGGAAAAGGCGGGTCTCGAGATGCGGCCCACCAAGCTCCTCATCTTTGGCAATCCCAAGGCCGGAACCCCGCTAATGGTCGCCGTCCCCAGCATCGCAATCGATCTTCCGCTGAAGCTGCTGATCGCGGAGGATGCCGAGGGCCAGGTGCGGATTTCCTACAACGCTCCCGCTTACATCCAAGCCAGGCACCAACTGCCGCCAGAGTTATTCCAGGCATACAGCGGCACTGGCGTGGATGTGCTGGCGGCGAAAGCCGCGGAGTGAGTGCGATCCTGAATACCATGCCACCCTCGTTCGCGGTTGTCGGCGCCGGCGCCGTCGGATGCTACTTCGGAGGAATGCTGGCGCGCTCCGGTGCCCGCGTCACCTTGATCGGCCGCCCGGTGCATATGGATCCCATCGCGCGCGAGGGCTTACGCATCGACGGTCTGCGAGTCAACGAGCGTATCCCCATCGCGGCCACATCCAGCTTGCAGGAAGGACTGCGCGAAGGTGACGTAATCCTCTTCTGCGTGAAGACTGTAAACACCGAAACCGCCGCCCGCGAAATGCAGCCGTTCCTTCGACCCAACACCGCCATTCTGAGCTTCCAAAACGGCGTCGACAATGTCGACCGCATTCATGCCGCGATCGGCCGGCACGCTATTCCGGCCGCGGTATATGTAGCCGCCGAGATGACCGCGCCGGGCGTCGTAAGCCACACCGGACGCGGCGATCTCGTCATCGGCCACCGCTCGGGATGGCCGCGTGACGTCCAACTCCCGCCTCTGGCCGCCATCTTCGAAAGCGCCGAAATCCCGTGCCGCGTGTCGGATACCATCGAAACCGAGCTTTGGACCAAGATGGCGATGAATTGCGCTTACAACGCTATTTCCGCTCTCACGCGGGCGCAATACGGCCGCATGGTGGCGTTCCCGGCGGTGCGCAGCCTGATGGACCGCGCGGTTTCGGAAACCGTGGCGGTCGCCCGTGCCGAGGGTGTCCCGCTCTCTGCATCCGCCATGACGGAAGCGGTCTATCGGCTGGCCGGAAACATGAGCGCCGCCACCTCTTCTACCGCGCAGGATATTGCCCGCGGCCGGCTCACCGAGATCGATTCGCTCAACGGCTATGTCGTGCGCCGCGGCGCCACCCTGGGAATCGCCACGCCGGTCAGCGAAACCCTGGTAACGCTGGTGAAACTACTGGAAGATTCCGCCGTCAACCGACCAGCAGGTTGATCTGCCCGATGCCGCCTTCCACGCTTAGGTGGATGCGCACCTTGGCATCGTCATACGCGTCATTCACCCAATGATCCCCCTGCTTGCGCAGTCCTTCGGTGTGAATTTCGCCGATGCCGCCGTTGCCGGTAGCATAAATGCCAACGTCTTTCGGCAGATGAATGGTAGCTTCCCCCACTCCGCCTTGAATGCGTACGTCGAAGTCGTGTTTGGGAGTCCCGCGCAGATCCATGTTCAGCTGGCCCACCCCCATTTCCACTTCGACGCGCCGCATCGTCAAACTGCTGAGGTCCAGTCGCGCGTCGCCGGCCCCCAGGTGAGCGATGAGCTCCAGCGGAATGTCGTTGGCTGCCTGGATGTCCCAAATGTAGGTGGTGTCGCCAATATGGGTATGGCCGCCTCGCGGCTGCTCGATAGTCAGATCGCTGGTGCTGCCCAGGGTGTGGTAACTGATCTCGGGTTTCCAGGCATCCACGTTATAAGTGAAGTCGGCATGAGCCAACTGCGTCGCGTCGCCCCGCACCTTCACTTCACCCGCGCCCATGTGCAATTCCATGCGCAGGCGCTCGATGCCCTTTCGCTCGAACTCGCGCGATTCGTGGCGGGTGGGGCCGCTATGGACTTCCACCACGCAACCGGTCAGGCACAAAAACCCGAGAATGGGGGACCAGCCTCTGGCTATCATTGGCTTCTCCTTTAGTTCCCCATACGCGCGAGTTCCAAAAAATGTTCCGTAATCGGCTGAATAAAATGACTCTCTAGGGCCACGACGATGGTGGTAACCGATAGCGCGGGAGCTCCGTCGTACCAGGAACGTGAGTCCACGTCTCGACGTCCGCGCCTGTCTGCGAGGCTGGTTCCTGTTGGCCGGCGTGCTATTGGCTTCGTTCCCCGCAAAGTCCCAAGTGCTTGAATACGCTGAAGATTCCTGGTCGGTAGCGTATGAAGTGGAGAGCGTTTGGCCGAATCCCTGGGGTATCGAGCCGGTGAGGCCGGCGGAGCCGGTTTTCAACCGGGACCGCATCCTGGGGGTCCTACCGGATTACCAGACCGTCCGCGACACCACCCGCTGGGTTGCGCCCCTCTCCGTCAAGGAGAAGTGGATCTTGGCAGTGAAGCAAACCATCGATCCTGTCAACATCGCCACCGCGTTCTTCACCGCCGCCGAGTCGCAGGCCGGCAACGAAACTCCGAAATACGGCGAGGGGTGGCCCAATTACGGCCGTCGCGTGGGCGCCGCGCAACTCGATTTCGAGTCGCAGAACTTCTTTAGCGCAGGCGTTTTAGCCAGCTTGCTCCACCAGGATCCCCGTTACTTTCGCAGAGGACCGCAGTCCAAATTGGTTCGCCGCTTCTTTTACTCGATCGGTCAACTGGTCATCGCCCGTCAGGATTCCGGGCGGCAAAGCTTCAACGCTTCGAACATCGGCGGGATGGCGATGGGAATCGCCGCTTCCAACCTGTATTACCCCGCCGCCAGCCGCAACGGTACCGTGATGGTGAGCCGTGTTTGGACCAGCACGATGGGCGGCGCGGTGGGTAATCTGATGTCGGAATTCTGGCCGGACGTGCAGCAGAAATTCTTCAAACGCAAGTAGTGTGGGACCTGCTTTAGCTTGTCCGCTCACCGCCTCCGATTCAGCCTCAATAAGATATTCAGAATCGCCACGAAGACATTGAACAGCCCCGCGAACAGCATCAGCGCGCCGGGAATCGGACTGTCGGCCATGGGATTGTGCAGCACTTCGCTGGTGGCGTATACCAGAATGCAGACGCCCAGCACGCCAATTCCAGCGGCAATCAAAATTCCCAACAGCCCGATATTCAGGAAGGCGTTGAGGACGATGGCGGCAACGATGCTCACCGAAATTCCCAGCATCAATCCTCGCGGCGCGGAGAACGTCCGCCCAGACGCCATCACGAACATTGTGACCGCGCCGAACACGATTAGTGTCATCACCAGCGCGATTTCCGTCGTCCCCGGCGAGTAGCGGCTCGCCAGCCGCAAAATCGGCGCCAGCACCAGTCCGGAAACGAACCCATCGGCCAGCAGCGCCGTCACGCCGAGCACCGGATTGTGGCGGGCAGCCATGGCCACGCGTGGAATCAGGTTCAGCAGGAGCATGGCGAGAATCCAGCCGATCCAGCCTGTGAACAGGTTGGCCAACGTGTCCGATTGTGAGCCCAGGTATCCGCCGCAAAGCGCCCCGGCCACGCTGAGGCCCAACAGCATGTAAGTCTTGCGGATGGTGTCGGCCCGGCTGGCACTTAGCGCCGTGCTTCCGAATAGATTGTCAGCGTCCATGCTTCGAAGGATACCATTCCTAGCGCGGGCGCCTTGGCTCGCTTGGACAAGCTGCTATTGCGCCGGCAGGAACTGCACGTTGATCTGCTGACTCCATGCCGCGCCGCTGGCATCGCGGCCGGTGAACACGATCGGCACCGTCGCCGGGACGGCAAGATTGCCGGCTTTCAAGGTCGCGGTCAGCTTTCCATCCGCCGGAAGTGTCGTCGAGCCGAAGAACTTCGCGATTGACGGGGCGAAGCTCATGCCGTCGAATGTGAAGCCCGTCAGCGTGGTGCTCACTCCAGCCGTCTCCTGCAGTTGAATGGTGAACGAGAAGGTGGCCCCATTGGCATCCGGCGCCGTCCGATAAACCGGGTTCGGTGTCACCGACAAGGTCACCGCCGAGATGGCAGGCGTGCCCAGAGTCAACTTCGTAGTCGCCGAAGAAGCGCTGAATATCGGACTACCGGCATACGACGCCTCAATGGTATTACTCGCGGCCGTCAGCTGAGCTCCGAAGAGGGTCAGCGTTGCCGTACTTGTCGCTCCCGATCCCGACAATTCCGCCGATCCGAGCACCGTGCCGCCCAGGGTGAACTGCACCGGTCCCGTGGGCGTCCGCGTGCCGCTGCCCGCCGTCACCGTAGCGGTGAGAACCGCCGAACCGCCGGTGGAAATCGTCGCCGCGCTAGGCGTAAGGATCATCGTGGTGGCAGCAACCGGAATTCCGCCCCAGGCGGTAACCAGGTTGTACGCGTCCACCGTACCCAGGCCGGTTACCAGGTCGTAGCCAGGGCCCGCGGTGTAGCCGAATTGACCCTTGGAGCAGTCCGGCGTCCCCCCCGTGCATGGAACGATGTTACTCCCGCTTGTAATATCGTGAAACACGCCGGGAGCGTTCTCCGCGGCCAGACTATATAACTTGATGTTGATGTTACCCAATCCGGAACCTGTCTGAACCTGATTCTGCACCAGGTACTGGTTGACCACCGCAATCATTCCGGCGAACGATGGCGCCGAGGCCGACGTTCCGCCCACCAGGACCGTTGCGCCCTCCGAAAACACCACGTACGGGTCGTGCGCGTTGGATGCGTCCAGAGACACATCCGGCATGTCGCGGGCCCCATCGTTCGGAACTCCAGGACCGGATTGCCAAGCCGGCTTCGGATAGACCGAGCTCTTCCCTCCGCCGCTGGCCGCCAACCCTCCGCTCACCAGCGTATCGTTCCAACTTGTCTCGGGAATATAGGAAATTACCGACGCGCCGTTCGGATTATTCGCCGCATTCCAATAACTCAGAGCTCCTTCGTTGAATTCGGTTCCGCCTACGGCGGTAATTTCAGGAACGCTGGCCGGCAGGCTTACGCCGAACCCTTGTGTCGCCGTCACCGCATCGTAATCGCAGCCGGCGGCGCCCGAATCTCCCGAGGAAGCAAGCCATGTAATCCCCAGCGCGGCGCCTTTCTGCGCTTCCACCCGATAGTTGGCCAGGCCGAGGCGATTAGACGCCACGAAGTACTCGCACAGCCCGAAACTTTCACTGATCACCGGCGCCAGGTTGTTATCGATGGCGTAAAAAGCGGCGTAGTTCGCATCTTCGCCAAATACGTAGATCAGGTTCGCCTTCCGCGCCACCGATCCGGACCATTCCAGATCCAGGTCCGCTTCGATCTCATCGCCTGTGAAACCGGGGTAAGTGCCCACCGGGATCACCGTGATGTTAGTTGCCGAGAGTCCGAAAGAACTACGAAAGTCCGCGATATCGGTGGGGTCGATGTCGCTCTGGCCGACAATCGCGATATTCTGCCCCGCGCCGTTGTACCCGAACTGGTAGAGTGGCGCCAGATCGTAGACGGTCGCGTAGTCGTCGGGGACAAGATAGTTGTTCCCGTAGGCGTCGGTATAATTCGGCGCAGTCGTCTTCCGCGGGGCCCTAGGGTGAAAATCGTGCAGTCCCAGAACGCCGGCGATCATCGGTTCGATCGCCGCCGGCAGGGAAATATCGCCGGCATTGGCAAAATGATTCGTTGCGCCTCTCCGGTAACGATGGATCTCCGTATGGAATGCCGACTGCGCCTGCCTCGCGGTACCGCTGAAGCTGACGAAATCGCGGCCGCGCGCCGTCAATCGCACCGCGAATCCCTCCGAGGTCAGCCAATCGGTAAGTTTCCCCAAATCCGCGGCGCTCGCTCCGAAGCGATCGGCGTAAGTTTCCGGCGTCAACCACTTGTGGTAGTCAGCCGATGAGGGATCCTGCTGTTCGCGCAGCAACTGTTCGAGCGCGCTCTGCTGCCCCGCCGATGGCCGCAGCATTAAGGTAATGTTACCGAGTGGGAAGTCTCCCGCCACTGCTCCCTCATCAGGCAGGGATCGGGCTTGGGCGGGAACGCTCCCGCGCACAACCACTGAATTGCGGCCATCGATCGGGCCGCGAATACGGTCCTGCTGGCCCGGTAACACCGAAGTAAACAGGCAAATGAGGAGTGCGGTACGGACACTACGGCACGATAGCATGGCCTCTTATATCACACGGATCGGAGTGTAGCCATTACCCAGAGGATGATATACGTAAGTTAGTAGGTGAAAGTTGGCTAGCAGTCATTTGGACGAGGCGCATGTGTGACAAATGTGGGACATGCTTCAGCTTGTCCAGGCATTTTGGCTTTTCACAAATTATTCCTGCTAGCGATGACGGACCCACTGGTCCGAATTATTACAGCGCACTGCCGAGCGGAGCTCTGCAAGGCGGCGGACTTACACTCTGACTGGCGCGGGCGGCACACAGGCCGGCCCGTTTACGGCGGCCGGCGCCTTTCCCAATAGTTTCACCTCCAATTTGAGCTCACCACGGTGTACCACGCGCAGGTTACCAGCGTGGTTCCAGCCAATTTGGCACATTCACTGTGCCCGCGGCGGCGCTCGCCTATCTGCCGCCCTCCGGAACCTGGCAGATCGAGATAACCGCTGCCGTGAACCAGGGCGGAGTGGCCCGCGCGGAATCCGGCACTTCGACAGCCCCCACGCCTTCCCTCGCCGTTCGGCGGGCAAGTCAATTTCGGCGCGTTCACGGCTTACATCGCGAACATCGTGACCGCCAAGTTCAAAGAAGCACCGCTCCTTTGCGGTCGCGGCTCTTTAGAACGGCGCGCGCGATTACCACCGTTCAATGCCGGTTGATGAGCCGCGGCCGCAAGCGGCGCCTTTGGCTCGATTCAGCTTGCCCCAGTCGGGCCCCGAAACCTCTTATGCCACAGCTTCTCCGTCAGAGTCCCGTGCCCGGGCGCGAACTGCACCGCCGCGCCGTGCAGGTACGGCCGGAATTCCCGCGTCCAATACGCCACGAAGCCCGTGCGTGAAATCTCCTCCAGCGATCGCGCATAGTCATCGAGAATCGCCGAGCCCAGCACCTTGCCTGTGCGCCGCGCCGCCGAATGCGCCGCCCGCGACAGCCACAGCACATTCCCCGGCACATGCCTCATCGCGGAAACCGCCATCAGCGACGACACCGTGAATACCGATCGCTTCTGTTCTTTCGCCGTCCGCCGCAATTCGCTCCAGATGCTTTCCAATCGCTCCGGCGCCGGCACGCGCTTGGGCGGAATCGCCTGCACTTCCTGCCGGAAGTGATCCCATTCGCGCCGCAGGCCGGCGATATCCACCGGCGGCAAATTCAACGTCTGCGCCAGGTGCGAGCTCGTCTTCTCCAGCCCGTCGAGCATCTGCTCCATCGTCTCGAAGCGCGCCCCCGGTTCCAGCAGTCCTTCGTCTTTGAGGGCCTGCGAAATCTCCCGGATGAGGGTAGTTCCCGCGCCCGTCACATCGGCCAGCGCCGCCAGCACCCACACCGGCGACGCGTGGAAGCTCAGAATGCCCAGCAATTCGATCCCATGGCTCGCCGTGCGTTGCAGCAGGAAATTCTCGGCCAGATGACCCTCGGTTGGATAAACCCCTTCCACCTGTCCGACCTCTTCGATCAGAAATCGCAGCGTCACTTCCACCATCGTGCGATACAGCGTCGTCCGCCGCAGGCTACCTGGCACCACCACCTCGCCGATCTCGCGCAGCAATCCACCGGAGAGCGCCCCCAGCGATCGCAGCACCCGTTCCGGCAGCGACAATATGTAAGGAGCGGCCACCCTTCCAGTCTAGCCTCGCTCCTTCTCCTCTACTAGTTTCAAAAACGACTCCGCCTCCGGATATCCCGGCTGAAGCGCCAGCGCCCGCTCGAAATCCGCCCGCGCCTTCGGCAGATCGGGCCGATACAGCAAGTGATAAACCCCCACGAACAAGTGCGCCCGCGCATCGTTGGGCCGCACCCCCGCGATTCTCTCCGCCACTTCCGCCGCTTCGGCGTACATTTCGAGCTGGTGATACTCCGCCGCCAGAAAATCCAGCCGGGAATCGTCCGCCGGATCGGCGGCAATCTCTTCCTGGAGAATCTCGATGTACCAGCGGTTCTTCCGTCGACGCGCCTCCGCATCCGCGCGGAACCGGTGATCGATGCGGATACCGGTGCGGATCAGCTTCCCTCCGCCCGCCAGAATCGATGCATCCACCGTCTCATGAACCCGCCCGCGATACCGGATGCCCGGCCGATTGGGAAACAGCCGCACCACATGATCGGTGAACGGCTTCTCCGCTTCCGGCGACCGGTTCACGCGCTCCAGAAAATACCCGGCATTCCGCCCCTCCGCGACCAGTTTCCCGATACCCGCCGCACCCCCGGGCGCCAGCGTCTCATCGGCATCGAGCATCAGAATCCACTCGCCCCGCGCCCGCCCGATGGCGCAATTGCGAGCGCCTGCGAAATCTACGGCTGTGAAATCGAACGGTATCGTTTCCGCCCCATATTCGGCGGCAATCTCCCGAGTCCGGTCGGTCGACCCCGTGTCGACAACGATCGTCTCGCCCGCCAAGCCACGCACCGAGTCGAGGCACGCTGGCAGGTCCCGCTCCTCGTTCTTGGCGATCATGCAAAAGCTGATCACACCGTCGATAATACCGTGAAGATCATTTTGGGCGACGGAATCGAGAGAAGAAGGGCGACAAGCCGCTCGGCGAAATGAAGGCCAGAGCGACATCCGTCAGTCAAATCGGAGGGCGTGTGGCCGAGAAGGCGCTCGCCGGGAACGCCCAGATCGAGACTTGGCAAAGGACCCTCTACAAACCCATCTCGACCCGAAAGTTTCCGAAGTCATCGTTCAAATCGAGCAGGCGCGCGCCGAGCTGGTAAGCGTGTTCGAGAATTGCGATGACGTCGCCAATCTGCTCGTGCAAACCCTCACCGCGGATATTGACCGCGCCGCGGCGTGCGCCAAAGAGGTCGAGGCGACGACCGCCAAGAGGAAAAGGAAACTGAACTGGGCGGCAAACTCCATGAGCTGCAAGTCGTCGACGCCTCGCTCAGGCAGCAGACTCAGGCATTGGGGCCGAACAAAATCGCCTCCCTGCGGATCGAGACCTCAACCACCGCCGCCCAAGTCCTCAACGTGGCAAATATCGGTCTGTCGCGCCAACTTGACGAAATCATGACGATCCGCACTTGGGAGGCGGAAGCTGACTTCATGGAAGCCGAATCCGAATTCGATTTCCGTGTCAAGGGCAATCTGCCCGAAGCTTGACAGCCGTCCTCAGCGATTGATATCCTACCCCTAATATCTTTATGCCTAAGCTAGATATGCCTTCGGGCGCTCTCGTGCTGCTGATCCTGCGGGTGCTGCGCTCCGGCGCTCTGCACGGGTATGCCATTGCGCAGCGCATTCACTCCCTCTCGTCGGAAGCTCTCCACGTCGAGGAAGGAGCGCTCTACCCGGCGCTGCAGAAAATTCTACTCAAAGGCTGGGTGACCTCCGAGTGGGGAACGTCCGAAACCAATCGGCGGGTGCGCTTTTATCGCCTGACTCCCGCCGGGCGTAAGCAGCTGGAAGCCGAGATGTCGGCCTACGGCCAGGTGCACGAGGCCATCCAAGCCGTACTGCGCACCGCCTGAGAGGCATCCTATGAAAGAACTCCTTCGCCGCCTGCAATACCTGTTCAACCGCCGCCGCTTCGATGAGGAGCTCGCCGCCGATCTCGAAGTCCATCGGGAAATGTCTGCACTCCAGGGCGGCATTCCCGTCGGGAACACGCTGCATCTGCGCGAAGAGGCTCGCGACACCTGGGGCTGGACGTGGATCGACCGCTTCGGGCAGGACCTTCGCTACGCCGCCCGCACGTTGCGAAAATCGCCCGCCTTCACCGTCATGGCGGTGCTCATGCTCGCCCTCGGCACAGGTGTCAACATCGCCGCGTTCGGCTTCTTCGACTTCATGGTATTGCGGCCGCTCAACGTTCGCGATCCGGCCACGCTCCTGCGCTTTCATCGACGTTCTCCGCAGGCCTACTCCTTCGTTTTGCCATACCCGGAAATAGCTTTCTTCCGCGAGTACAGCAAGACGCTCTCCGCCGTGCTGGCGTTGGACTATACCAACCTGGCGGTCGACGGAGAGGAGAGGCCGCTGAAGGCGCACTTCGTATCCGAGAACTGGTTTCGGGAATTGGGAGCGTCCGCCGCGCTTGGCAGGCTGTTCGAGCCCGCGATCGACGGAGTGGTCCATGCCGAGCCGGTAGTGGTTCTGGGCCACGGATTCTGGCGGCGCCACTTCGGCGGCGATCCGTCGGCGGTCGGCAGGTCTGTCCTCTTCAACGGTCAGCCGGCCACGGTCATCGGCGTCGCGTCGCCGGAATTTTCGGGCCTGAGCCTGGCGCAGCCGGATATCTGGGCGCCGATCACTCAACAGCCGTATTTCTCGCCCGGAAGCCGCCTGCTGACGGACTTCTCCATCGATATCGGCTGGGTGCAGATGTGGGGCCGACTGCAGCCCGGCGTGACACCGCAGGCGGCCCAGGAGGAGTTGAAGTCGCTGGCGGCGGAGTTGCACCGGCAGCATCCCAACGACATTTGGGAGCATGAGAGCATTCCCGGCGAGCCCAGCGGATACGCGCAGAGCCTGCTCACCGGCGGCAGGCGCGGCACAGGCGCGGAGGCGCGCGACAATATCTACCCGGTCGCCGCGCTCGTCGGCACTCTGACGCTTCTGATTTTGGCGGTGGCGTGCGCCAACCTGGGCAGCCTCCTATTGGCGCGCGGCGTCGCGCGCAGCCGGGAGATCGCCATCCGCATCGCCGTGGGGGCCGGCCGCGCCCGCCTGGTCCGCCAGTTCTTGACCGAAAGCTTCATGCTGGCCGTGCTGGGAACAGCCGTGGGCTTGCTATTGGGCCACTTTCTTCTACGGATGTTGATGGTGTCGAGCGGATCTCCTTTGTGGCTCGATCCCACGCCCGATTGGCGCGTGATCGCCTTCGCCATCGGGGTCGCCGGCGCCACAGCCTTGCTGTTCGGACTGGCGCCCGCGCTGCAGATCGCCCGGCAGCGCCATCGCGTAACCGCCGTGCGGCAAATCCTCATCGGAGCACAGGTAGCCGCGAGCAGCGTGCTGCTGATTGTCGCGGCACTTCTGGTTCGCGCGCTCGACAACGCCACCGCCGCCCAGCCCGGCTTCGCATACCGCAGCATCGTCGCCGTCGAGCCGGAACTCAATATGCACGGCTACACGCCAACCCGCGCACGGACGTATTTCGACACCCTGCAGGAACGCCTCCGCCATCTTCCCGGCGTGGAATCCGTGTCGCTCACCAACACTCCTCCCTTCGGCAATGTGATCAGGACGGAGCGGATCGAAATCGACGGGCGCGCGGTCTGGGCCCTCAGCGATAACGTTGAACCCGAGTTTTTCCGCACCATGAAGATTCCCCTTCTGCGCGGGCGAACGTTCATGGCCGGTGAGAGCAATGCCGTCATCGTCAGCGAATCGTTGGCGCGCCGTTTCTGGCCGCAGTCCGACCCGCTGCAGCAACAGCTCCCGGTAGGCGAAGACGCGAGCAACACGGTGAAATGCACGGTCGTCGGCGTGTCCGGCGATGCCCGGGTTGCCATGCTCGAAGATCCCGATGTGTCGGAGATCTACTTTCCCGCCGCCCCCGACCAACTAACCGGCATGACCGCGGTGATCCGCACAGCCGGCGCACCGGAGAGCGTGGTCACGGCCGCGGCATCGATCGCCAAGACGATCGACCCGCAGGTGCTGCCATCGGTCCAGATGCTGCAGCCGGCGCTGCGCCGCAAGCTGCAAACGGCCCGATACGGCGCCCTCGCTGTAACGGTGCTGGGTATTGCCGCGCTTGGCCTGGCGTGCCTCGGCATCGTTGGGGTCGTGGCCTACACGGTCTCGCAACGGATTCAGGAGATCGGCATCCGAGTGGCCCTCGGCGCCAATCCGCGGCATGTCCTGTCAGCCATTCTGCGCCAGTTCTCGCTTCCCGTCGCGGTAGGACTGTCGTTCGGCGTTTGCGCTGCCGCCGGCCTGTCGCTCGTTCTCCGACGCGTCCTCTACGGAATCAGCGGCCTCGATCCGGCCGCCTATCTTTCCGCCATCGTGCTGTTCGCCCTCGCCGCCGCTCTGGCCGCATGGTTGCCGGCCCGGCGGGCGCTCCGCCTCGATCCCATGCGCGCGCTCCGTTGCGACTGACACGGGCGGTGGCAATATGGGGGTATATTAGTTCGTCGCCGCAGAAAAGAAACGCGAAGCACGATGCAGGACAAGATCGCTTCCCGTATGCCGCGTGGCCTGTCTCCGCGGCCGCGAACCTGGCACTGTGGACCGCAGGTGTGTTCGCCGCCCTGGTGCTCCGGATGCACTTCCGCCGTTCTGACAGCAAATTAAGCGAGTAGTCAACCCCGTTGTAAGCGATTGTGCCCCGTGATACCTTCGGATTCGGACGAAAACGTCTTGAAAGCGAGGCCACGACGGATGAACAGCAATACACGCGTTTTCTGTTTTCTCGCACTCACGATCGCTGCATTGAGCGGCTGCTCCAGCGGACCACCGGCCAAAGATTCCAAGAAGGCCGCGGTCGTGCTGGACAAAATCGAGGGAAAAGCCCAGGTTATGGCGGGATCGAACGGCGCGGCCGATGCCGCTCTGAACGCCGGTGGACCCTCCTTGTACGTTTGGGAAGGCACGCAGCGCTACCGCCTGTTCCTGAGGACGGCCGTTGAGCTGATCCACGGGCAGCGGTATATTGCCGAGGGCATCTATGCCCAAAAAGCCATCGACGAGATTGGCGATCCGGACCAGGGCAAGAACGGCTATCCACTCCAAGCAAGCTGCCAGGAAGTCGTCAGGAAGGTCTGGCACAACCTGGCGATGGATGAACTGGAGTCGGATGCCACGGCTTTGCGCACCATGGTGCAACGCTATCCCGCCAGGCCGATATTTCTGGTTTCGCGGATACAGCTCCTTACATCTAAGGAGGGCAGCGGCGCTTCCGCGGAATCGAAGAGTGATACCGCAGCCGAGGGGAAAAACATCCCTGAAGTCGAGGTTGCGGCGGAGAAACAACAAGCTTCCCTGATTGAGGGTCCCACCGTGCAAGCCGCACCCCTTTGGCAACCCGCCGGGGGAACGGCTCATTGCAAAGTTCTCATCGACCAGGAAGGGAAAATCTCCGGCCTCGAAACCGGCATGCAGCTCTGTGAGAGTGTGCCGTGGTCTAAGTTTCGTTATCAGCCGCTAGTCAAGGCCGGCCACCCCGTCAAGGTGAGAACCGAGGTTGAAGTGCGCTTCGACCCGCGAAAGTGAAAGGCTCCGAACTCCTGAGGTCGCCTCCGGGGTTTCGGCGCGCCCGGGAAATTGACGTGAGCCAGCGCCGGAATAGGAGGATCGTCTGGGATTTGCCTTGATCCGCGATCTTAAAGTCGCTGGCGGTCAAATCCGTCACCGGCTGCCCTTTGGAGTCCAATATGACCGGGTACAAATGAACCAGAGGCGGCGGCGCGCTAACTTGTCCGTACAGTCCGGCCGCAGCTATGAAAAGCGCGGCACAGAATCTTCCCATGCGCCCTATAAACGCCGTCCACATTGTAGAGGCCTCGTCCTCTTCAGCATCGCCGATCCATCCTTCGCCGCAGCCCGGCCGGTGCTGGAAGCTAATTCGCTCGTTTGCTATCGAGCCGAAGGAAGCGTGCCGCATTGTTGTACAGGATGTCGCGTTTTTGTTGGACTGTCAGGTAATCGGCGTTCTGAATGATGCCGATCGAATAGCTCATCAGCTTGGGCCAGATCAGCTGGTCGGTACCGAACATAACGCGGTCTTCGAATCCCGCGTCCACCAGTCGCTCGATATAACGATTGACTTCCTTGATCGGATAGCTCCAGATGAGTCCCGCAACGTCCACGTAAACGTGCGAGTTCGCCTGCAACAAGGTGAGCATATTGTCGATCATGGGATAGCCGGCGTGCATCGCTTGAACCCGCAGTTTCGGGTGGCGCGCCAGGAGTTCCTCGAGCAGGAGCGGATTCCCCATGGAGCCGCGAAATTTCGGCGTTGTCAGATTTGCCCGGCCCGAGCCGCCTGTGCCCATGTGGATAGCCACCGGAACATCCAGCTCCTCGGCGAGAGCGAAGTAGGCATCCACCGAGAGGTCGCTCGGTGAGATGCCCTCATATTGGAGGCCGATCTCGCCCATTACTTTGAAGCCGCCGCGGGTGAAATCTTTTCGCAACTCGTCGAGCGCCACCCGCTGGCCGGGAGCCATCCCGTCTTCAAAGGATGTGCCGGGGATGATCCTCGCGGGCGCCGCGTCTTTCCATTTCTGCACGCTCTTCGGATCGCCAAAAACAACCGCTGTAACGTTGAGCCGCTCCATCTCCGCCAGAACGTCCTTCATATACTCGCCCGGAGCCGACGGGTAGAGCGCCGGCGTGCATGGCTCTTTCACCCAGCCGAATGGGTCCTCCTTCCCTTTGGGGTCGGAAGCCATGAAGCCGGAAGTGTTGGGACACATGGGTGCAACGCCCGGAAAGCTTCCGTCCATGGCATGGACGTGAACATCGATTACCGGCGGAGCTTTGGCCTCGGTATTTTGCGCAAGAGAGACCCTTGAGCAGGCTGAAAGCGCTACGGCGCAACGCAAAAACCTCCACCAGGGGCCCGAGGACATTCAAAATCTCCTTTTTTGAAGACACACGTAGCTTCGATCCGCCATACGTATATCACATCTCTCCCGGCCGTGCGGGGCCGCGGCTAATCGATCGTTCGGATCGCCAGATACAGTCTGCCGAATACCAGGATCGAAAGGGCTGTAATGGCCAGAATCTTTACGATGCTCTCGGTGCGAGAGATTTCGATATGTTCGTCGAGCTTGATCCGATCCTCAAGGCTGTCAAACATAGTTTCCCGCTCCACATTCGTACCTTCGGTAAGGTCCTTACTCCGCAACTGGAGGTTCTTTTTCACCTTGGCTCCTGAGCATGCTTTCCGCCAGAAACCAATCTTCCCGATCCGATCGGGCACCCTCTAGCCAACCACAACTGGTAGGCCAGTGCCGCAATACTAGCCTCCTCGGGCTGGGCGACAGATCTCGCGGCTTCGCGCGCGCTGCCACCGCTCCCGGCAGACGATTTCATTTGCTTTGCCATACTTCTCTCCCTCCTCCGGCGAAGTGCCGGAGTTCTCGGAGACGGCATGCCGATTCCAGTTGCCTTTACTGGCCAGGGTCAAACGGCCGACGATTCACTCCGGAGTTTGGCGGTCTTGGACTCCCATTCTTTCAGGAGTTCCGTACGGCGCTTCAGGACGTATGCTTTGGCGTCTTCAAAGCTGCCAAACGTGCGGTGGCCCTTGATGACGTTGCAGGGCTGGCACGCGGTAACCAGGTTGTCGGCGACCTTCTTCCCTTTGCGCGCCCGCGGATGAAGAAAATCGACTGTCATGATGAGCGAATTCTCGAAACTCGCCAGACCGTCCAGCCCGCAGTACTGGCAGCGATACCGATCGCGCTCCAGAATCCGATTACCTTCCGCAGATGTCAAAGGCTTAGCCAGCCGGGTCAATCCGAGAAGTTCCGGAATCGGCATGAGACACCTCCAAGAATGGTCTCGTACGGCATAATTATGCGCCCACTCCGCGGAAAAGAGAAGATGCCTTTTCCGTTCGGATTCACACCATTTTGGAGCTCGTTTAGCCCCGCGATGGGAGGAGTATGACAACAGTCGCGGATCGTCTAGGAAGGCCGTGGACCGGCACGTCTCCCCACTGGCGGGAAAACGGGCTTCCGGAAACTACACCGCGGCGGTCCGCTTTGATTTTACGACGTCGCCGCGTGCCCGGAAGAGTCTTAGGACACTTCAGACTCCGCGGACCATCGGAAAAAGGGATACCCCCTCCTTCCGGCGGCGTAAAAAGCGTCGGTCAGTTACTGCGATACTCCGTGCGGAAATACGCCCGGATCCCCAACCGGGCGACCGTGATTTTGATCGCGCGCCACCGGCCGCTTCGGCCATTGTCAATGGGAACATATCCGATGGTGTATCGATTCCGAAGCGCTTGACGGATGTGGGCGGCTGCGGCGCCAATATCCTCCCGGCTACGCACCGCAAAACTCAATCCACCAGTCTTGGCCGAGAGTTCATCCAGGAAAAGGCGTCCCCGGTCTTCTTCCGTCCGTTCCATGGGTTTGGCATACTGCTTCGCCGGGTCGCTGACTACGATGGTGTAGATCTGTGCGTCGGATTCCATTGCCAGCTGCAGCAGTTCCCCTTTGGAGCGCCGGCTGTGGTTGTCCATTCCGTCGGAAATTACCAGCAGCGCCCTTCTCGTATTCACGCCCGTGCGTAGCTCCTGCAAGCTCGCGTAGAGGGTATCCACCAGCGCCGTGTTCCCGCTGGCGTCCTCGAATGCAACCAGGCGCAGAAGATCGTCAAACCTCGTCGTGAAACTGGAGTATGGCCGCGGGCTCGAGGACACCGCGTTGAGGAATGCTTCGTCTTCGGGATTGGCGTCCCTCGTCAAAGCCTGCAGCGACTCCTTGGCGCCGCCGAGGACACTTTTCATGCTACCGCTCAAATCCAGTACAATTCCCAAAGAGACGGGCGCTTCCTCCTCGCTAAACGAGCGTATCTGCTGCCGCACCCCGTCCTCGGTTACGTTGAATACTTCACTCGAAAGTCCCCGCACAGTTGCCCCGCGGCGGTCCACCACGGTGACCGGAACTACGACCAGCTTGGAATCGACGCGGAAGGCCGCCACTTTCGGCAGCATCCGGCTCTGACCGGCCGCGTGACCCGCGGCCGCTATCATAGCTACGGCAACGGCGACGATTTTAGAATCTTTCTCCCAAGATGACCGCATGAGAAACGCGCCCATCGCCCCCTCGCGGGCGATTCAGACGGAAAACCGCTGCCAACATCGAGAGCCATTTCGGTTTCCATCCAGGGTGAGCACAAGAGAGTATAGATCGCCGGACATGAAAATCGCATAAAGATCCGGCAAGTAAACCCAACTTGTTCCGGTAGCGCTAGCCTATTCAATAATCCACGAGACCGGTCAACTGATGGGCCTGGAGCATCGCCAAAGCGGCATCGTGAAGGCGGCATTGGTTGTGGCCGGACCTCCTGGAGGCTGCGCGAGGCGGGTCGTGCTTTGCTGCGGATCAAGCGGAAAGACTCCGCGGCGCTGTCCTTGGCAGTTCAGCCCGCCGGAACGTAAGGCGCACACTGAGAATGGTTCTGGACGAACGGGCTTTCGGTAACTACCCCCGGTCCAAAGCCCCTCCTCCAAAGCGATGCTCGATGCAGGCCGTCGTTTTGAATGCCGCGACTACGTCTCCGTACAATCGAGCGGAAGGCGACGCACGCGCCAGGAAGCCCCGGAACCAATCGCGGCGCCCGGCCGTATCGTGCGGTTCTCCAAATCGCACAGACCCAGCCCACCGCGGCGCTTCGTCAGACTTCGATTCCCGCCTTGCGCATGATCGCCCGGGCGGACTGCAAACCGAGCCTGGCTCCCTCCTCCGCCGACATCTCCTTCGGTATCCGGCCGAGCGGCTCGGGACTCACGCTCCCTTCCCAGCCCATCTTCTTCAACGTCGTGAATATCCCTACCAGGTCGATCGCTCCTTCGCCCGCCAACAGCCGCGCGTTGTCCCGTACGTCCTCTGCCGGCATCTTGGCCGCGTCCGACAGATGCACCAACACGATCCGCGACTTCCCCGCGTTGCGAATGTCGTCCAGCGTCGAACCGGAATGATACCAGTGCCACACGTCCAGCACGACTCCGAAGCCCGGCCCGCAGTCCTTGGCAAATTCCACCATCTCGTTCATCTGCCAGATGAACGGGTACGGCACTCCCTGCCGGAAATGTAATGGCCCCAGAAACTCGAACGCGCATCGCACCTTGTGCTCGGCCAGCACCGGCGCCATGGTTCGAAAACGCGCCAGCAGCGTCTTCCGCAATTCCTCTTTCGGCGTCTGGCTCGCCGGGGGTATGACCACCATCATGCGGGTGCAACCGGCCCCGGCGGCGAACTTCACATGGTCATCGAACGTTTCCATCCCCTTCTTGAAGGCATCCTCATCCCCGCGCGTAGGGTTTACCGGCAGATTCGCAAACGATACCTTCAGCTTCAATTCCGCCAATAGGTCCTTGGTAGCGTCCAGCCCTTCCTTTTCCGCCGCGGGAAGGTTGAAGTCCGTACCTCCGTACCCTACCTTCGCCGCCAGGCGCGCGAACTCCGGCCACTGGACTTTGCCGCCCACCAGCGAGGTGTTCAGCGCCACAAACATGCCCGAGCCGGCGCCCTCCGCGCCGCGGGCCAAGCCCCACGCCGCACTCACAGCGCCCGACGCCGTTAAGAATTCTCTTCGGTTCATGCTCTCTCCCTGTGCATCGCGCCGCCTTGCCGCCCCTCAACTCCGCTTCAGGATGGCAGCCAACGCGCGCATCCGGCTTGCATCGGCTGTGGACTTCGCCTTGGCAGCATCTTTATCGAGAGTTTCGCCCATCGCCTTGAGGTCCGCCGAGTCTTTGCGGCTGGCGCCCGGTCTCTCCACCTTGGTGATCGCCGACTTCAGAGACGCAATCCGCTGTGCGGCCAGCGCGCCGCTGCGTTCCAGTTGAGCGACGTACGCCTTGCCGACAATCAGATTCTGCGGCCACACGATCTTCGGCTGGCTCTGCACGTTGAGGATATCAAAGTGCACCTGGTTCGAGGCATCGATCTCTTCCTCGGTGAGGAACTTACTCGGCGTCAAGCGGAAAACATCGACGCCGCGCGCGATTTCCGAGCCATAGATGTAGCCGTTGTACCAATAGACCGACCAGAAACCGCCCAGGCCGCGCTTGACGGCGTCGAGCGGTCCGCGGTCGAAGTAGGCAATTTCAAACGGGTGCGAGGGGTCGGTGAAATCGACCATCGAGACGCCGCCCTGATACCAGGCCTGGACGAAGACGTCGCGCCCGGGAATCGGCACCAGCGAGCCGTTGTGCGCCACGCAGTTCTCCAGGTCGCTCTGCTGCGCCGGCATCTTGTAATAGGACGACAACGTCAGCTTGCGGTTGGAGAGCGAGAAGATGGCGTCCGCGCCCCAGTGCATCGGGTCGGTGGCGCGGCAACGAGGCTGGGCCCCGCCGCCCCATTCATCCGTGTAGAGCACCTTGGAGCCGTCGTTGCTGAAGGTGGCGGAGTGCCAGTAGGCGTAGTTGGGATCGCTCACCGCGTCGATGCGCTTGGGGTTCACCGGGTCGGAAACATCCAGCAGGATGCCGTTACCGGAGCAGGCGCCGGCGGCGAGGCCGATGTCGGAATAGATGGTGATGTCGTGGCACTGGTTGGTGGTGGAGGTCGATTGCGTGCCCTCGCCGTGAGTGCCGCCCTTCCAGAGACCGTCCACGTCGCCGGTCTGCGTGTCGGTGAAGATGCGCGGGCTGGACACGATCTTGGCCTGCTCGGGGTGAGCCAGCGGCACCTTGATGATGTCGATGCGGAAGAGCGCGGTCTCCGGGTTGGCCTTCGGGTCCCCGCCGGAGCAGCCCGCGAGTTCCTCGGCTTGACGGACCGGGCCGGTGCCGGAGATGTAGACGTAGATGTTGTCCTTGTCTTTGGGGTCGATCAGCAGCGTGTGGGTGTGAGAGCCGCGGCAGCTCTGCACGGCGGCCACCTGCTTGGGGTTTTTGAGATCGCCGATATCGAAAATGCGCACGCCGCGGAAACGGTCGGGGCTCGGCGGCGTGGGACGGCGGCCGCCGCCTGCTGCCGGTATGCCGGGCGCTGCCGCGGCGGGTGGCGGTTCGGGAGGAGGAGGCGGAGTTGCACTGGCGGGAACCGGGATCCCCTGCGTACCGCAATCGATGCGTCCGTTAAAGGCCTCGGCCGACATGAAGAGCAGATGGCCGTAAACCGAGACGTCGCCCTGTCCGCCGGGGCAGACGAGCGAAGTGCCCAATTTGATCTGCGCCGGGTTGTCGATGTCGTAAAAGTTGATGCCGTAGTAATTGCCGACGAAGAGGTGGTTGCCGCTGAAGGCGAGGTCGGAGTTTATCGATCCGGTGTTGATGGTGGGACCACGGCCGGCGCGGCCGCCTGCGGGCGGGGCAGGCTGCGAAGGAGGTTCGGGCGCGTTGGGATCGGGCGCGAATCCCGGTGGCTTCTGCATGCTCGCGACCTTCTGCAATCCGAAGATCGCCTCGCCGGCGTCGTAGAGGCCCGGCTTGAGGCCGATGCGCGGATCGTCGGGGCCGGAGCGCGGATTGGAATAGACCTTCGGGGGCGCGGCCTTGGACGGGTCGACCGGATTCGGGGGCGGGGCCGGGGCCGGGGTCTGCGCCATGCAGAGGGCGGGAACCGCGAGGGATGCTGCCAATGCGAAGCCGGCGCGCAAACGGCCGGAGTGTGGTCTTGCGATCAAGGCTTCTCCTTTAACATTCCGCGCATGATTTTAATTTCCGCGCTCTGTGTGGCATCGATATCGATGGCGAAGTCGAACAGGGCGGGGTCCTGAGCCGCGCCGGGAGTCTTGAAAAGTTCATCCACCATGGTAAGGGCGCCGCCATGATGCTGGATCATTCCGGTAAGGAAGAGGTGGTCGAACTGCGCGCCGCGCGCCTTGGCCAGGGTAGCCATCTGCTCGGGCGTCAGCATTCCGGGCATGAGCATGTTCATGTTTTTCATGTCCGCCGCGCTCATGTGGCTATGGTCCATTTCCATGGTGGTGGGCTTGCCGCGGCTTTCCAGCCATTGTTTCATGAAACGGATCTCGTCGCTTTGCGAGATGGAGATCTTCGCCCCGAAGGATTGCAGGATGGGGCTCTTGCCGCGCGTGCGCAGGAGCGCCACCATGTCGACCGCCTGCTGGTGGTGCATGATCATGCCCTGCATGAATTCCACGTCGGCGTTGAAGGGGGCTTTGGACGGCGCCCGGACGGTTGCTTCGGTAAGGAGTCTGCCGGGCTGGCCAGGGGCGCCGGGCTGCACAATGGGAGCGGATTGCTGTGCAGGGGCCGCGATCGCGCCCAATAAGAAAAGCCCGGCGATCGGAAATCGACTGCAAAGAGCCATGCGTTACTATACAATTCGCGTTTTCGGGCAGTCAAATCCGGCGGAGCCGTCAATGCGGCGGAGCGGTCAGCGCGGCGGAGTGGTCCGGATGTCCGTTCGGCAGTTTGCGAACGGCTACCTCAAGGGGCAAAGGCGTCTGCGCCTCCGCACTAACGCCCGCTCCACGAGGAACGGCGATTCACGCGATTTTCGACCTTCGAAGACCGGAGAAGCCTATAACCAAAAGACCTGCCGCGAGCACCAACATGGCCCATGCGGAAAGAGCCGGCGCAGCCGCTGTGAGCGGGACAGGAGCGGCCAGGAAGGCAACCAGGTTTTCGGCGAAGGGCACCGTGTTCACGCCTCCGCTCGCAGTGGCCAGGAAGTTCACATCCAGGACCGCAATTAACGTCCCCGTTGCTGCTTGGCTGAGTGTCCCCGGAGCGAAGACGGCCGATCCGGCTATATGGCTCGAATCGAGGGTGACGGCCGTTCCGGAGCCGAGGGTCGAAAATCCCCCGATCGCTTGAAACGTGACTGTGGCCACCGAATTCGGACGGTAAAAGGCGGTTGGACGGTTTGCAGGTTGGCTGAGCCATTGCCCACGCTCGACAGGGTCAGCGAGCCGCCTCCCGCCGCGGCGATCAACGCGACAATCGAATTGTCCCGCGCCTGGAAACTGAAGCCGTCATTCTCACTTATGACAAACAGCGAACCGCCCCCGGCGAGGTAGGCGACATAAGCGGTAATATCCGTTCAGCATTATCGATAACAAGGACATCCATAGCCGCAGTCGTCGTTTCCAGTCGCAGCCCTAACTGTTGTATAAGTGCAGAGGGATAATCGATCTTGAGCCGAATCCCGGACGTTTTCGGGTCCTTCTCTCCACTAAACACGAGACGAATTCTATACAAACCTCGCAGACCAGTGCGATCCACCACAGGCCGGCCGAGCGCCGATTGACCTCTCTGGGAGTTCAGGTAACCGACTAATTCTTGTATGGAGCTACCGATCAAAAAGGCGGGCCGGTCGGCAGACGAATCGGAGTCCGTCCAGTCTTCATCCCTGCCAAGCGGCGCCAGCTTAGGCCCACTCTTATCCACCGTTAGCGCAAACGCGGGCACTATCCTTGATTCGTGATGCACTCTAAGCTGGAATATCTTGGCCAGGAGGGTGCGGAGCATCGTCAACATCTCCGCGCCATCGACAAGTCCTTCCGATTCCGCCGTGATCGCATAGGTATCGGATTCCATCCACCCGGAAATTCCAGACAGTTGGTAGTCCTCGACTCCAAATGCCTGCGTAATGAGATGGCGCAAGGATATGCAAGGAGCGTGAACAACGGCAGAATGTACCTCCAAACGTGGGGCTGGAGGGATTCCTTCCGGACCACGCTTAATAAGCGCCGCATGAAAGGAATCTCGGCCCTGAGCCTTGGCGGGGATGAGGCGCAAACAGAAGCCAGCGCAATCCCGACAAGCACACGCGTTCTGGCATGGGCGAACACTATGGCACTGAGCATCGTGCATAGAACCTTTCTTTGTCTCGACTCCTCACGCCTTTGGAGAGGTAATCACTTTCACGGCCGACGCTACTTCCTCATCAGTCAATTCCCCCACGTGTTCCCATAGCAAGGCGCCGTCGCCGCCGAATATCATGGTGGTTGGCGTTGCCATCGGGGGCGCAACCGCTACCCACCCCATACCGACAAAGTCGAGCTGAAACGCGGCGCCGATGCCGTAGGCCGATCGAGGAAGTACCGACGCCGCAGTGGGCACCACTCCAACCAGTGAACATCCCAAGTCAGATGCCCGAGATGCCAGGGAATTCCATTCTGACTTTTCCCTCAGGCAATACGGACAGTCCGACTTCACATACCGTACTACCGTACATTTGCTCGGGCCGCTAGGTTGCACATGGACGGCACCAGTGGCTAGATGCCTTACGGGAATTCCGGACGCGGGGCTGAACGCAAGGGCGGGTTGGGAGGCCAGATGGATCTGTTTCTCAAGAAACAGACAGCCAGTCGAAACGACAACATTCCCGGCAGCCAGTACGATGAGCGTTACTGTTAGAACGGAATCGGTTCTCATTGATCATTCAGTAAACGGGTCGCAGTCGCGGCGGCTGGCTCGCCACGCCACCGAACGGCGCCCTTAATCTTCCCGAGGTGGTTTACGATCAGCGCGTCACCGAGCTTGTCGGCGCTAACCATTCGCTCCAGCGCAGTGACTTGGCCGAACGCCAGGACGGGGAAAAGCCCCACTGAGCTCTGGCGGGCAGAAGCCACACAGGTCTGATCACTGCAGATGGCAAGAAAATCAGGATTCCCTGTGGCTTCCGCCCTCCGACTCACAAGATTCCACACGGCGATGTCGTTTGCGTAGGATGATGAGCGAAGAACGAACACTACCGTGTCATGCTGTAAGTCGACGGTTTTAGGCACATAAATATTACCCCAAATATCGACGCCAGTCGTTGACAAGAACCCCACCCCGCCAGGCATCTCCGGGCTGGGCAACTTCGAGCGAGCCTCCAGCAGTCTTCCTCGCAGACGAACGGCTTTCACACCTTGGGAGCCGAGAGCGACCAGAGCCACAGCAGCAAGTAGCAGCCGCACCCAGAACCACATCTTGCCGGAGTGGCCCGCTTTGTTCGGACTGTCGATATTCAACTTCCTAAGTCGCAAACGCCGCCGCCCACGCAGTATCCTCCGATGAGATCACAGCAGTTGCAGGCTCCAGACCGGGTTACACAGACGCCGTTGCCTCCCGTGCCGGCTACCCAGCAGCCACCGCTACAGGAGGCTGCATGCACTTCAGGCGGTGCTATGGCTAGTGCAGAGGCCCCGATAGAAGCCGCAATCAGTGCTATCTTCGCGATCAGCTTGCCAAATGTTGATTTTGAAACTGACTTCATCACATGTCTCTCTTTCTGTTATCAGTGGGCGTCTACGGTTTCCCATAGGCTCCTCTGCAAGAATATAGCTCGGGCTTGCAGCCGAGTCAATGAAAACAGATCAACTTTTGGTGCACGACGGCTCCTTTAGGATCGTTTACATAAGCCTACATACACGTCGGGGTCGCCAAAAGCGAAGAGCTATTTGTTTACCAGCCTGAAACCTCGACTGAAATTGGCCTTCTGGAGAATCTTGTTGGACAATTGGCAAGGGGCTCGGCTCCGTAGGGTTAGTTAAGACCAATCGGCCGGCGGCGCGGCAGACCGACATCCCGAGAGCATCGAGTTTGTTGCCAAGTGGGAGTTGGATCGGGCGCAGCAAGAGAACGAGCGGCTCCCCCGACGCGTAGTTAACGGCGACAGGAGGATGTCGAGCGCCTGAAACGGGAGACCCAGCGGGGCTGCCGAAGCCGCATTGGGCGCCAGTCAAGCGTCAGGCCGCGCCGCATTCGCTGGGTAACCTTAAAGCGAATCCGCTGCGACCGGGAGCGGAAACCGGGCCGCAGCTGTGGCCGACGGGCATGCCGCCCCGTCCCGACGGCCTTGGACGACTAGATTACCGGTGCACTGCCGGAGCGTTGCCCGCATGTGGCGGCGGCGCGGAGCCGCAAAGCTGAAGCTATCTCCGCAAAACTACGAGGATACTCACGCGCAAGGATTCGGGCGTGGCGTTGGCCGGCTTGGCATGGTCATGCGCCGGAAGTCCTGGAGAATGCGGACTCAGACCAACCCCTAGCCGACTGCCGCTTATCAGTTCCCGTTGCGCACGCGCTCAGGTTGCTGAAACGGCTGGATCAAGCCTTTGAGCGGGAGACGGGCGAGACACAGTACTCGGACTATTGTAGACCCGAGAGCGCAGGAACCATGTCGGCAGGCTGTCGGGACAGCGATTCAGTACGCCGTTGAGCGTTGCGCCAGAACTGCGATTTGCCAGGAGTTGGTGGCGGAGGGTGGACATTCTGGAAGCCGCATTGGCTTTTTTCGCCAAATGACGGCTTGACAACGCGCGTCTCGACGTCAGGCTTTCGTCTGAGGGAGTACTACCGCAAGGGCGTCCGGGCGGAAGTCAGGACAGGCGACTCGACGCATCGCAGCGGCCGCACCGCACGCTGAATTCGACTTCTCCCGAATACTGTTGATCCAGTAGCGACAAGAGCAGCCATTTCGTACTGATGAGCTTGTTGTAGGACCCACACAATATGCTCCTCATTTCATCATCTGTTTGAGAAAGCCTAATCATAGGCTCGCACCAGTCAATTCTCCGCTGGCTTCTGCTCGATATGATCGATGACCAGCACCGGCATCAGGCGCTTTTCAGTCTTCAGTTTTAACCCCAGTTGCTTCTCGATTACTTCGGCGAACGAGAGGTACACCGATGGGTCCGATGCCGCGGGTGACCCTCCGTCCGGTTGCGGAGCGTGATCGGAAAGACTTTTAGCCGCATCGTAGGTGATGGTGAAGTCCCAGGCGCCATCGATACCGGTGGCGTCGAGCACCGGGTAGAAGAGAGTGAGGTCGAATCCTGGAATCTGCTCCGCGAACTGTGCCATCGTCATGTTCCGGCAAGCCAACCGGAAAATAACAGCCGGGCCGAGCACTCCTTGTTGTTCCCGCGAACAGCCAGTTCGGTTCACCGGATCGGCTCCGGTCAATTTCGGCTTCACTGCTATCAGGGTAGGGGCAGCCACTGGACGGTCTTCGTAATGAACCTTCATCTTGTAGCGATCTATCAAAAGCGCACGCAGCATTTCATCGAGGAGATCCTTGGCCTGCTCGTTAAGCTGAGGCTTCGCGGCGATACCAGCCGGCGCTTTGGCATCGATGGTAACCCTGTTTGGGTTCGCTGTGAGCCATTTCGGCGCTCCCACCAGTTCAGCGAAGCTGGGCAAATTCCACGCTTGCCGGATCAGGTAGGTCAGATCCATGCACGTGACATTGACGCGCCCGCCGGGCAGAAATCGGAGAAGGGCCGGTTTGCTGGGGCCATTGCACGGCTTGAGCGATGCGACTTCAAACTCAGGTGCCGGAGGCCGAGGCAACGCCGCGGCCAAGTTAGAAGAATTCGGCGAAGGCTGCCGATTCACGCTCTCGACGATGAAAACCGGCTCCGGGACCTTTCCAAGTTGGAGTTTTAACCCGAGCTTGTCGATCCCGTCCAGGACACCGCTGTCCGTCGACGAATTCAGCCGTTGGGAGTAACGGAATTCGAAGTCCCAGCCACCTGGAAGACTGGTCGAATCCACGACCGGCATATTTTGGAGAGGTTCCGCGACAAGTTGCGCGAGCGCTTCGGCAAATTCCGCCATCGCCACGCTGCCGCATCGAATGACGGTATTCACTAGATCGCCCTCGAACACCCGATCCTGTATTAGGCAACCGGCTGACTTGACTCCGCTGACGGCCGCTTTCAGTCTCAGCTCGCGCTTGCCCATTGAAAGGGCATATCCTGGAACTTGCCGTGTCTCTGCGCGGACCACGAGATGAAAGCGATCGGCAAGCAACGTCTGGAGCATCACACGCAATCTCTCCGGAGGTGTCCCGGGCCGGGTCTTGGCAAGGACATCGAACCGGTCGTAATTGAGCCAGTTCGGCCCTCCGAATACTTTATCGGCCGGGACGTTGTATGCCGTCCGGACCAGGTCGAGCATGGTGGCTTTCCGTACTTCGTACCGGTCGCGGTTGAGGAATCCGCCTTGCATCCGGTGCGAGCCGTCAGCCGTCTGATCATAACGCGCACTGGTCACCCGGACATCGGCGGCGTCAAACGTTGGTCTTGAGGCTTGCGGTTGACATTTGCCAATGCATGGGAGCAAGGAGATGAGGGCAACGCCCGCGAACGCTCTTAGCACCATTCCATCCTCCTCTGGGCTAGTTGACCGGCAAACACCCGATGCCCCGAAATGGAGTGCAGCCAATCCGCCCGAGCAGTAGACATCGTCCGGGCTCCATTGTTCCCGAATCAATTTCGATACAAAGATCGACTAGGGATGTCCTGCGTTGAATGTTGGGATTATCCATATCCAAGTAAATCGTCTCGTTGCTTCACCCTCTCGGTACGCGACCCAGACGGAAAGGACCGCGGCGACCGATCAGAAACCAACTAGCCCAAGTGCGCCGGGACTTTATGGTGCACGAACTTTTCAAGCACCTCGACACATCGAGCCGGCGGGAGTTGACCAAGCGACCACTTTTCGATGATACTCAACAGGGCTTTCACGGGAGCGGACGCTTGCGCCCGCATTTCCGAGATCTCCGAGGCCTGGTCGCGCCGATTCTTTAACTTGCGCTCGCTCCCACTCTTCCTCTCTGCGAGATTCTTTATGTCCATCTGGTAGGTAGTAGAGCCTCGCGTCACGGTCCGAACATTGGCGTGCAAAGATAGCTTGCTACGCCAGTATCGCACCGTAGCCTCCGGAACCTGCAGGAACTTAGAAATATATACGTTGCTGAACTTGTTTGCGTTGGGGTGGCGAAGGGCATCGCAGATCACGGCCGTAGTTTCCGAGCGGGTTCGCCGTAGTCCATGGGTGGAGTTTGCGGCATAGCTGTCCCATTTGGCATCGGCGAATGTGCCGGCTCGGATCTCAGCACGGATTTCCTTGCGCCCAGCTTCCTCGGCAGCGGCGGTTCGGTGGAAGCCGTCGGAGAGCCAGTAGATATCACCGTCTTGCCAAACTGTGACAGGTGGGAATTCCGTACCGCATCGCATCAACGCCGCCCAGTCCCGGACGACATTGATATCGATGGCGCTGCGATGTTGCAGGCTTTCATCGCGCCGAATACACAATATCTTGAGCATGCGAATACCCGCTGACTCGACGGCTTTTCCACCGCAAGAATCCGCTAAGCCACTGCATGAATTGCGCCCGATTGGAGATTCTAACATCTGAATCTGAGGACTCGTAAGACCATCCTACGTTTGCAAACTCGCTCCAACCCCTGTTGCGTAGCATTCATACAATTTGCCAAGCTGTGGTTGCTGAGACTTCCCACGCACAAAGGACATTCTAAGCCTCCTTAGATTGTATTGCAAGCCTCAAAACCGTACATGTTGCTGGCTTTTCAATTGCTGGTCCAATTAGCACGTGAAATGTCCGCTTAGGGCTGACGCAACAATAGATTCACATCGGAGCAATCGTATAATTCCAGGCTGGTAGAGTCGAATGTCGTTTGAGACAAAGACGACGGACGCGCTCTGGATCGGGTGAGGTGCCGGTTGGATACTGCCGCCGGTCTAGGTAAGCCGAGACTGTGAGACCGGTTCGGGTGCAGGTGTTGCGGATGAAGTTTAGGACCTTGGGGTAACTGTCAAGAGGCTCGGCGGCCCAGTTCTTGGAGATCTCGGAGAACAGGCGGTGCTCGATGGGATTCCATTTGGAAGCGCCGGTGGGGTAATGAGCAACGGTTACGGTGAGCCCAAAGCTGTTACAGAGTTGGTTTTGAAGTTCGGTTTTCCAGGCGCCGATACGGCAGCTGTTGCTGCCGCCGGTATCGGCAAGGATGAGCAACTGCCGGCGGCGATGGTAGCGATCCGCGCCGTCGCGCTTCCACCAACCAGCGATGGAGTGGGCGGCGAAGGCTGCCGTGTCATGCGAGACGCCTACGAAGACCGAGCCGCGGTTGGCGAGCAGATCATAGATACCATAAGGGATCGCGACGCCGATGGCATCGGAACGGAAATCGTGATCATTGACGCGCACGGGCGTGCGATCCCACTTGACGCCATTGTTCTTGAAGTTGCCGACCAGTTCTCGCTTTTTGGTATCGACGCTGATGATGGGAAGCCCCTGGCGCTCAAAGCGTGTACGTAATGACGAGATGTAACGGAACTGTTGGTCGCGGTCCGGGCTCGAATCGGTGGCAACGGCTTTACGATTCACGCGGAGGGAAAAGTCCATATCGTGAAGCAGTCGCGCCACAGTCGATTCGAGCGTATTGGACTCAAAGCCAAGCAATATCGAGCCCATTCCTTGGTGATCAAGGCCGCTAGCGACATCGCACCGCGAAGCTCACGGAATGGTCACGGCGCCGTTCAGCCCCGACATTAGTTGTCCTTCAGAATCTCTGACTACCAGTCGAATCATGTAGCTCCCCGGCGGCACGGAAAAGTTCGTTTTGACGGTCATGACCCCGGTCGTCATCATTTTGGCCAGAGTCTCGTCCTTTATGTTAAAGTCCAACGTTTTCACGATTCCCGAGATGAAGTTGCCGTTGCGGTCGAACACCGCGGAAACCACCGTCAGGCTGTTGCTATTGCGCCCGCCGGCTTTCTTGAACTGGATGTGCCGGGTGTCCATGCGGCACACCACGGAGATGGTGGCATCTTTCTCACTGGACTTGTAGAACTGCGTGTGGAGCTCCACCGGGAGCTCGCTGAGTTCGTCGCGGGAAAACACCGACGCCTCGATCTCGCCTCTGGCGGTCTCCTCGGCGGTGGATGCCTTCTTGGGGGCGTAGTAGCCCTTGCGCGCCTTGATATTCAAACTCACCGGCGGCGTAGTTTTGACGGTCACCTTCAACCCATGAAAACTGCCGTCGAGCTTCAGATTCTGCGGCGCGAAGGCAATCACGTAGTGGTATTCCGGCGCGCCACCCAACTCCCTCATGCCCTGGTCGAGGTCGTTGTTGTTTTCAAACAGCGATCCGCCCGTGCCGTCGGCCATTTCGGCCAATAGATCACTCTCTGCCAACGCGGTTTGGTGATCGTATTGCCGCTTCAAAGCCAGGAAGGCCGGTGTGGAAGCGGCTTGTTGACTGGCCTCGAACATCTGGTCAACCCACAGCCCGCGGGCATTCAGGCTGTTGATCACCACATTGGCCCTAATGGCCCGGTCCAGGATGTCGCTTCTGTCGGACTGATATTCGGTCGGTGAAAAGAATCCCGGCGAAATCAGGATGACGATCCGCTGGCCCGGCATGGCCGACATGCGACGGACCACGTCCTTCAGCACCGTCAGGGTAACGTGGGTTTCCTGTAGGCCCGTGGCCAACACCGGCTGCGCAAGCGATCTGATCTCGTCCGAGGTCACGGCTTGTGCCGGAACGCCGAGACAGATCGTTGCCTCCTGGATAGCCAGGCTGAGGGCTTGCGAATCGTCATAGTTGATGATTCTGTCCGCCATGTAATAGCTGATGTCGGGACATTGTGGCATACCGGCTGGTTTGGATATGGACCGATTACGGATTAGCAGAAGGTCGGCATGCAGCTTGGCGATGTCGTCGGTGAACTCGACCTGGTTCTGGCCGGAAGTAGTGTAAATGGCAACGCGATCGGTCTTCGCCAGTTTTGCCAGTTGACGGCCGGCAGCGTCCCGCGAATGCACCAGATCTTCGAAGGACAGGTGCATATCGTCGAATCAGTAAACGAGGAAGCGTTCCGGACTGTCGGGTGTGCCTGCGGGTTCGCCCTCGGTAGGCATGGCATCGACGGTTTTGGCCGCTGTGGCGGCCTGCTCGCCGCTCTTCTCCACTGCGAAACGGAGGATTTCCTGCGGTTTCCCTTTGTCGAAGACCTGGAAATTCTCCTTGGTTAAAGTCCCCACGACGTGACCTTTGGAGTCGCGTACCACCACCGGCACGGAGACCATGTCGACGCGTGTCTTGAATACTGCCGGCGCTTCTTTTTGAGTTATTTCGGGCGCGTTCTTGTCGACGGGCGGTGTGGTTTGCGCGGTACCGGGGGCAGTCGCGGGAACCGGCGGCAGGGACTGAGCGCCGGCAGCAGTCAACCACACCAACAGGACAGCGCGCGAGAAGGATGCCGGCAACTTTACCACAAGCAAACCCTAATCATACCGGAATCAATCGCCCGCGACATCTCGTGCTTATGCTAATCGAGCCAGTGCCCTAACCGAAATCGGATAAAAGCGGAACTGCACGTTCCGCTTCTGATTCAACGCCGCGAGATTCTTCCATTCGAACGCCCGGTGCGGCGCAACTGTGCGCGAAATGTAATGCTCAATTTGAGCGAAGACCTGTGCGCCAAGTTGACCTTAGCAGAAAGCGCACTTGCCTCATGTCAGAGCCAGTAGCGGGTCCTTCAGCACATTCTTGGCCTTCTTGGTGGCCCACTCGCCTCGCGATCGGCCTGCCTGAATCTCCTGCCAGCGCACGGTCCAGGCCCGCTTGTTCTTAAGGAGTCCGGCAGGTGCTACGGGGCGTCGTCGCGTGCGTACCATCAGCGCAGCTTGGCGCTCCGGGATGGGCGGTTTCCGTTGCCCTTCGGCGGACGACCCTGAGGCCGCTTTTGCAGAGGGCGAGTGGCCAGCTTATGAAGAAGACTCGTTTGCAGAGCGCCCGGGGACTTGTCGATCAGTTTCAATTCCTCGCTCCGTTCGGAAAGGTTTTCGGAAAGAGCTTCAAGCTGTTCCCGTTTCAGTGCCGTCAGCTTCCCCACGGCCTCGTCCCTTTTTGGTGTTGTCCCACTTCTTCAGGTCGCTCTCGGTCTGCACGTCGAACCGGCTCTCAACTCCGAAAATGTCCTTCAAGGTCGCTGTGACGCTTTCCCCGAACGGGGCCGCCTGCGGGGGACACGCGGTCGCGACTCCGCTTTCATTGAGAGTCAGCACATGGATGCGCGCATCGGGACAAGACGAGATGACAAACGGGGAGTGGGAACTAGCGATGATCTGTACGTCGGGTAGTGCCTTTCGCACTGCTGTCCGGCTAAACTTTTTCGGATTTGGCTAACGCCTGTGTATTGAAGGTGGTACGGCGAGGGCGGACGAGAACGATTTGAAAATCGAATTTTCGGCCGCCACTTGCTATCAACCACTTACCGGCCTCGGATCTGCTATCCGGCAAGAACTTCTCCCAAGTCTCTACACCTTTTGACAACGCCCTCGACTTATCGCGAAGCCACTTTGGCAGGGCTTGGAGAACTGACGATCCCGGCCCATTGGATGTCCTTTTTGCAACTTGCTGAAAGCGGTTGGCTTATAGCCGGACAGCAGTGTGCCTTTCGCATTGCCGGAAGAAGGGTTCGCTGCCATTTGGGATGGAGGTAGATATCGATCTCATCGAGGAGAAGAAGGCCCTCCTTGACGGATTTCGGTCCTTTATCTTGTCGCATCATGAAATCGGCAATCCATCCGATGGTGGTCCGGACACCATCGGATAGCTGCGAGAAGTTCAGTTTCTTCCCATGCAGGACTACCCGAGGTTCGATGATTGGTCCCAACTCCACGTCCAGCTCAAGGTCGGAATCATCGCAGATGAGCTTGACTGCGTCTCGCAAGCGGGCGAGTATTTCGTCGTACGCCCCGAATTCCTGTCGCCGTTCCTTAGCCAGCGCTCTTCTACTGAAAAGATGAACCCACCAGAGCTGTATCGCGCTGTTTTGGATGGTGGATTCGAATCCGAAGGAATTTTCGGCCAAGTGAGTCGGCGTTTCCTCGTTCGCTAGCGCACCCAGATAGGAAAGGGCGCGAACAGGCGCGTAGGTGGCCGCAGTAAAAGGGTGGGCGAACGTAGGTTTGCCAAAAAGTGTCCAGCGAAACGGGGCGTGTGCTGAAGCGATGGTGGGATTCTCCAGTCCTGCAGACTGTACGAGGTGCTCGACTTCGTCCCAGCCTTTATCCCACTGGGAGGAAACTTGAATGATATAAACACGGCCACCGCTAGGAGCGACGTGAAGCGCCACTCTAGACTTGTCCCCACGGAGAAAATGCTGCCACTCCCCTTCTGGAAAGCCCTCGCCGCCCCAAGACAGAGCCCACGCAATCGCACGGAGTATCGTCGACTTGCCCGATCCGTTCACGCCGCCAGAATATGGGGACCGCGGTGCGGTTTGCCATTGCCGTCCGAAAAGTCGATGTCGAGCCTCTCGAAGGGCCCGATATTCTCGGCGATCAGTCGCATTAGCGGCATCGTCATCAGTCTACCGCTAATCCTCGATCCAGCGCTGCTGCTCCTGACCCGACAGCTTCCACTCATCCTTGTCTAAAGAGGCGTGACAGACACGATTCGGTTCCGTGACATCGGTAAGGATTCAGTATAAGATCCCGGAGATGAATAGAGGATGAATCTCCGAATCGATACCGATGCCACGGCGCGCTTCTACAGCACGGAGATCAAGGCGTTGGCCTGCGACTGTTGGCCGCCGGCGGTGGCCACTACGGCGGCGTCGCCGGCGGGGAGACTCACCGGCACCACCACGTTGATCTGGAAAACTCCGGGCTCGATGAGGCCGCCGTAGGTGACCGTGGCCGGAGCGCCACCGATGGTAACGGTCGGCAGCGTGGCCAATGAAAGCGGGGCGGGGAAGGTGGCGTTATTCGGCGGGGCAGTCGCTGTGGCGCCGAATCCGGTGCCGTACAGCACGATCGTCTCACCCGGCGAAGCAGGGGTGGTCACACCCGCGATCAGAGTGGTGGGACCGGAGAGGGCGCCGTCGGCATGTGTCGCTACGATGTACTTGTTGCCGGTGAGCCAGAAGAACGCGGGCGCCGCGGGAAGGAGGGTGACGGTGGCGGCGGCGCTGACCTGGTCGTTATTGTTCACTTGGATTTGGGCGCTGCCGGTGGTGGCGTTGGCGGGGACCAGGAAATCGATCTGCGACGGCCCGACGTAATCGATCGCCGCCGGAGCTCCGTTGACCGTGACGCTGACGTTATCGATGGAGGTGGGCAGGTTCGCACCGGAGAAGTCCGTGGAGGCCCAACTGCGGGAGGTCGTCGCCAGGCCGCCCCCGATGATGCTCGCCCAGGTATTGGGGGCTAGCGGCGTCTGAAAGCTGGCGCCGTTTACGGCCGTGGTGAATGCCGGCGGCGCCTGAATGCTGCCGAACAGACCGTGCGATTCCGCGGGTTCGCCATATGGGCCGGGGATGCCGGCGGTGAAATAGAGGGTCGAAGTATCGCCGCCCCTGCCGCCATTGCCGAAGAGCAGGCCCCACAATCCGGGGATGGTCAGCGGATGGGCGGTCGGGTCTTGGAGGGTGCCGAGTTGCGTGCCTTTGGCGGGGTCGAAGGCGTTGATGGTGCCGTCGCCGAAATTGCCCACCAGCAGAGCGCCGCTGAACTGGCCGAAGGTGGCGGGCGCCATCTGCATTCCCCAGGGCGAATTGAGCGCGCCCTGCGAAATCAGGTGGGTGAGCAAATTACCCGAAACGTCGAATACGTCGACGAAGCCGTTGCCGGCACCGGCGGCGTCGTCATGTTTGGCAGCGTCCTGTTTGGCGTAGGTGACGTATATCGTGCCGCCGAAATTCATGATGTTAAAGGGCGCGAATCCGGCCGGGATGGCGGGGTCGACGAAAACGGCCGCGGCCGCGATCGGTTTGAAGTTGGCGTCGAACATATCGACGACGCCATTGTGGAAGTCGGTGACATACAGCACGGGCGCGGCGGACGTTCCCCCGATCGCACAGCCCTTGAACACGGCGTTAGAAGCTGAATTATTAACCGTGATAACCGGGACGCCGGAATTCACCGAGCTACTCCAGCCGGAGACAGTGCCGTCCTCGGTGCAGAATATAAAGCTCGCATTCTTTCCAGTGGCAACCGGAAATGACGTGGTGGTGTTGGCTATGACGCCGCTAACTGCTCCCCCGGTGGAGGCGGAAGGTGTGGGGATTGTCACGACCAGCGCTATGGCCGCACCCGTTGTGCCGTACAGGGTGGACGTCCCTGTGCCGTTATTACCGATCCAGAAGGGGCTCGAAGCGGTGGTGGCTAAACCCCACGGATTGACGAGGTTCGGGTCTTCATAGTCCGCCATGGAGGGCAGATCGGACACCAGGTTATGCACCAGGTAGCTGTTGGCGGGAGACGGCGTGGCGGGCCCGGCGGCGAAGGCGCTCGATAGCGACAGGGCCAGAGCACACAGATAACTCTTGTTACGAAACGACTTATCAGGCATAGCAATAAGCTAGCCCGGACTTGGGCGGGAAAATAGAGACGGGGTGTAAATTCGAAGTAAAATACCGCGCCCTGCGGCCGCGGCTCGGTGAGATGCGCTGGGTGGTTGCCGGAGAGCTCCAGTAGTGTCATGATGGATCGACGCAGTGAGGGGTGTCTGAATGGGGGGAGATCGTTTTGTGGGAGGAAACCCTTTGCAACGGCTGGTTCAATTTGTCAAGCGCGGCATCGTCGGCGATGTTCCGGAGGCGATTGCGATCTGCGAATTCGATTGCCGCAAGGGGCAGTGTCAGCAGGGTGAATGGGCCGCCTGCGACCGGCGAATTCACAGGGCCAGTGGAGAACTGTTCCCGGATGGTCCAGGGACCGAGAAGCCGTGACGCCGCCATCGAATTTCAGGCGTACCCGGATGTCGGCAACGGGTAGTTTTCGTCCTTGGAGACCATGATTTGAACGGCAGCGCCGTCGGGTTCCAAATATTGGTGGGCGGCTGCTTTCTCCTCCAGTAGCCGGTCCAACAGGCCGACGATCTGCTTTTGGTGCACTTGCGAGACCAGCCAAGTCCCACTGTCTCGGACCCATTCGAAGGCGTCGCCCTTTGTAGCCCGTCGCAGACACAGCGCCCTGACTGAGCAGGCGTATGTTCTGCACCGCGCTTGCAGGTATTCGATCAGGTCGAGGTCTTCGCCATCCCACGCGAGGAAGAAGGACCGCGACAAATCGATATCGTCGCTCGAACCGGCGAAGAGCAGGGTGTCGTCGCCCTTGAAATTCGGATGATACCTGATTTGCACGCTACGGATTCCATCCGCACTTACCTGTGCGAGAACGCCACCTGCGAGAGAAACTCCCACTGGAACTGGTAGTACTTATTCAGCGAGTCTTCGAGCAGGCGTTCCTGATCGCTGTGTGCGCCGAAACCTTTGGCGGCATCTTCCATGTCGGAGGCGGGGCCGACCCCGTAGCATTGCATGCCCTTCGAACGCAGGAATGACATGTCGGTGGCGCCGGTGCTCATTTGCGGAATGGTCGGCACGTTGTAGACCTTACGATTGGCCGCTTCGATAGCGTGGTAGATGCCGGTATCGATCCGCGAGGGCGCTCCGGCGGGACGGGCGTTGCGGTTGTTGGGCACCACCTGGACGGCCGGGTCGTTAATCACCTTGCGCATGAGGTCGTAGAAGGCCGGCATGTTCTCGTCGGGAAGGGCGCGGATGTCGAGCGTTGCCTCCGCGGTCGATGGGATCACGTTGACCTGGAATCCGCCGGCGATGATATTGGGCGAAATAGAGGTGTGCAGCATGGAGTAGTCGCTGGGATCGTTCTCGGCCAGGTATTCGCGAACTTGGGGAGCTTTAGCGGGGTCGAAGAGGGCGTTGAAACGAGCGGCTTGGTCGGGCGGGGAAAGCGTGGCCATCTTTTCGAAATAGGAGCGGGTGGTGTCGTTGAAGCGCATGGGCGGATCCCAGAGCGCGATCTTCTGGACAGCCTCGGCGAGGTGCAGAATGGCGTTGGTGCGCAGGGGACGCGATCCGTGCCCGGACGGCCCGGTGGAGACCAGCTTCGCCCCGGCGGGAATTTTCTCGGCGGTCTGCGTGAGGGCGAAACGGACCTGCCCGCCTTCGCGCCGGACGGCGCCGCCTTCGGCGATGCAGGCTTCGGCGTCGAGCTCCGGCCAATGCTCGTCCACCAGATACTGGATTCCGGGTCCGGTGGAGGCCTCCTCGCCGGCTTCGGCCACGAAAATCACGTCGCGATCGAGCGGTACGTTGCCGCGTTTGAGCATCAGCATGGTCATGATGTTGGCGGCTACCTGCCACTTATTGTCGATGGCGCCGCGGGCATAGACATATCCGCCGTCGCGGGTGGCGCTGAAGGGCGGGAAGGTCCATTTAGAGGGGTCCACCTGCACGGTGTCTTCGTGGCCCATCAGGAGGATGGGCCGTTTGGAGCCGTTGCCGCGCAGGCGCGCGATCACGTTGGCGCGCGCCGGATCTTTGGCGGCGATGGTGACCGGAATGCCTTCCTTTTCGAACACCCCTTTGATGTACTCGGCGACCTTCGTCTCGTTGCCGGGCGGATCGGTAGTGTCGAGCCGGAGAACGGCCTGATAGTGGGCGAGTAACTCCTCATTCTGGGCGTGTAACAGGCCACAGGAAATTAGTAAGAGCAGCGGTAAGATGCGGCGCATTTGGCAGTAGTCTCCTATTGGGGCAGTCCGGCGGCGGTCCAGGCATCGAGCCCGCCGGCCATGTTCAGGATGTGCGTGAAGCCGCTCGATTCCTGGCGAGCGGTAGGCTGGCGGCGGTCCACCCGGCGATTCCGTCCTGCAAGACGCCTT
>Ga0182018_10000635_pt1 | contig 44274 bp, 37 predicted proteins | sample 812P2MmetaG_FD_120490 | JGI IMG/M metagenome (GOLD analysis project Ga0182018, IMG submission 120490) | Permafrost microbial communities from Stordalen Mire, Sweden - 812P2M metaG | ecosystem: Environmental > Terrestrial > Soil > Wetlands > Permafrost | place: Sweden: Stordalen | collected... | reverse complement strand
CTAGAATAAATGGATGCAGACCACGATTCGAACAGCGACCGCGGCGGATGTTCCGCAGATCCTGGCATTCATTCGAGCATTGGCCGCCTACGAGCGGGAACCGGACGCGGTGACGGCTACAGAAGAAGGGCTTCTTGAGCACGGGTTTGGTTCTAACCCATTCTATTCCTGCTTGATAGCGGAGTGCGACGGTATGTCCGCTGGATTTGCGCTGTTCTTCTTTAACTACTCGACATGGATGGGCCGGCCGGGGCTCTATCTTGAAGACTTGTTTGTTGAGCCCAAGCTACGCGGATTGGGGATCGGCAAGGCACTACTGCAGCGCGTTGCAGCAATCGCGGTGGAAAAGAACTGCCCGCGCCTGCAATGGGAGGTGCTGGAATGGAACACTCCGGCAATTGAGTTCTACCGCGCCATGGGAGCCGAGTTTTTGGACACATGGCGCAATGTGCGGATCACCGGCGAGGCGCTTGCCCGGTTGGCGGATCCTGTCGAGCAGCATGGGGCCGCACATTGAGGATTCGTGTCATCGGCGGTGGGTTGGCCGGGCCGGAGGCAGCGCTGACCGCGGCGCGGTTGGGTTGCCAGGTGGACCTCTACGAGATGCGAGACATTGTCGACGGAAAACCGCGGCTGACCCCAGCGCACCAAACAACCGAATTTGGCGAATTGGTGTGTTCGAATTCGTTGAAGAGCGAGTCGCCCAACACAGCGCCTTGGCTTCTGAAACAGGAGATGCGGCGGGGAGCTTCCGCTCTTGTGGGCCTTGCCGATGCGACGGCCGTACCAGCAGGGCATGCGCTGGCCGTGGACCGCGTGGAATTCTCGCGGCGGATTACAGAGGCGATTGCCGCGGAGCCGGCGATTCGCGTGATTCGCGAAGAAGTGACGGAACTTAACGAGCCCGACCCTGCAGATCGCGGTGGCGCGGCGCTCACTATTCTGGCAACGGGTCCGCTCACTTCAAACGCGTTGAGCGCGGAGATTGAGCGCATTACCGGCGCAGGACACCTGGCGTTTTACGACTCCATCTCGCCGATCGTCGATGCGGATTCCATCGACATGGAGCGGGTGTACATGGCTGCGCGCTGGGACAAAGGAACGGCCGACTACATCAACTGCCCGATGGATCGGGCGGAGTTCGATCGGTTTCTTGATGCACTGCTTGCGGCGGAAGCGGCAGAGGCAAAGGAGTGGGAGAAGCTGGATTATTTTGAAGGCTGCCTTCCCATCGAGGTGCTGGCTCGGCGAGGCCGCGACACATTGAGATTTGGGCCGATGAAACCTGTGGGGCTGCGCGATCCGCGAACCGGAAAGACACCGTGGGCCGTGGTGCAACTGCGCAAGGAGAACGTGCGCGCCGATAGCTACAATCTGGTCGGCTTTCAAAACCATCTGAAATTTGGAGAGCAGGCGCGCGTGTTGCGGCTGATTCCGGGGCTTGAGAATGCGAAGTTCCTGCGCTACGGACAGATTCATCGCAACACGTATATTCAGGCGCCTCTCTTGCTGAACGAAAATCTGCAGCTGAAGAAATCGCCATGGCTGCTCTTTGCGGGGCAGCTTGCCGGCGTCGAGGGCTACACGGAGTCGATTGCGACGGGGCTGCTGGCGGGGATCTATGCGGCGGCTCTGGCACGGGGAGAGGTGCCGGCTCCCGCTCCGCGTGCTTGCGCGCTTGGCTCACTCGTCCACTACATCACTCATGCCGATCCGAAAGATTTTCAGCCGGCTAACATCACCTTCGACCTGCTGGAGCCCTTGGAAGAAGAGCTACGCAAGAAGGTTCGCGACAAGAAGGAACGGCATCGACTTGTGTGCGAACGGTCGCTGGCAGCATTCGGCGCGTGGTGGGCAGCGATCGGACAAGGAACAATTTCATTGCGGAGATAACGGCCGCGTGGCATTGTGTTAGGCTGGCCTGTCTCGGAGCAAGCCTTATGAGAGCCTTCTCTGCCTCGGATGCAATCTCTCCTGCCATTGAACGGACAAGGCGCTATCTCTTTCATCCGTTCGAATGGGGAACATATCTGAAGCTGGCAGCGGTTGCCTGCATCACCGAGGGATTCTCTGCCAACTTCAACATCTCGTATCGCCAGCATCCATCGTCTGGGCCTGGCACCTCGACGCCGTTCAACCTGTCGAGTGAAGTCATCGTTTTTATCCTAATTGCGGTGCTGGTCTGTTTCGCCATCGGCATCCTTTGCTTCTATCTGGTCACGCGGCTTCGCTTCGCCTTTTTCCACTGCGTGCTTTATAAGACGAAAGAGATTCGTCCGGCGTGGGCATTGTATTGTGCGCAGGCGATGCGCTTGTTCAAGGCGGGTTTGGCAATCTGGATGAGCTTACTGGTCATCGCGTCCTTGATGGCGCTGCCATTCGCTCTGCCTCTCTACCACGTCTTTCAGTCTGCTCAATCAGGCGGGGAGTTCGACGTCGGCAGCTTTTTCATGGTGTTTTTTCCATTGATGGGGATATTTGTCATTGTGTGCCTGGTGGCCTGCGCCATGGACGTGGTGATGCACGATTTCATGTTGCCGCACATGGCGCTCGAAGGCGCTTCGTTTGGCGAAGCCTGGAGGGCGGCCCGGCCGCGGATCGGAGCGGCGAAGGGGTCGTTTTTCTTGTTTATCTTCTTACGAGCATTGCTTCCATTGGTCGCAATGATTGCCATGATGATTGTCGCGGCCATTCCGCTGCTAATCGTCGGTGGTATTGTTGCTCTCTCCGCGGCAGGCTTTCACTCCCTGTTTGAGGATGCAACCGGCGCGGTCGCTGTCATCGGTGTTGCCTTCGAAGTCCTTTTCGGCTTCATTGGTCTCTGCATTGGCCTGGCGGTGGCCTTCGGCCTCGGCGGTCCGATTGCAACGTGGATCCGGAACTTTGCCCTGATTTTTTATGGAGGCCGCTACGACACCCTCGGAGACATCCTCTATCCGCCGACGCCTCCGGCACCGGTGATTGTCACTGCAGACGTTGACTGACCATGGCAACGGTGCGCAGGAGTGTTGTCGTCTCTATTCTTTTTACGGTTTTTGGTGGGCCGGGACTGGTGCTGGTGTATTTGCCTCTGTGGATTACACACTTCCGCATGCCTGCCGGCGAGCCTCTTTGGCAAACGATGATCGCCGCAGTGCTGATCTTTGCCAGCCTGACACCTCTGCTGGATTCGATTCGCCGGTTTATCTATGCGGGCCGCGGAACGCTGATGCCAACGGTGCCAACCGAACACCTGGTGGTGACCGGTTTCTATCGCTATGTCCGCAACCCGATGTATGTGGGGGTTTTGACAGCCTTAGTTGGCGAAGCGGTGTTGTTCTGGAATCTTGGCCTGGTGATGGAATGCGCGATTTTCTGCGTGGCGGTTGAGCTTTTCGTCCGACTGTATGAAGAGCCCAAGCTCACCCGCAGTTTCCCGGTGGACTATTCGCAGTACAAGCAGCATGTGCACCGCTGGATCCCGCGCCTCACGCCGTGGGGAGCTGCAGGCAGCAAATTGGACGATTAGCAATCCATCCCCAGGAACCTTTCGGGCTCGGTCAGTGTCCAAGAATAGAGGGGCTGCCCGCGAATCGTGCGCCGGGGAGAGCGTGTACCCTGAATAACGGAGCTTCCTGATGCGTTGGATGTCTGTGCTGGCGTGTTCAATCTGTTCCGCGGTGCTGATGGCGAGCACGGCCACTACCATTGCGCAGACCGCGCCGCTGAAGATTACTGCACCACAAGGCCCAGCGCATCTGATTCTGCCGCCGGTTCCGAAGGCGCTGCTGCCGGACGCGTTTGCAGGATGGGTTTCAGCGGATAAGCCGAAGACCTTTACCGACGCGAGCGAGGCCGACCAGGCTAACGCAGAGGCTCTGAAGGAATACGACTTTACCGATGGAGCGGTGGCCACCTACAAGCGAAGCGGCCAGACCTTGAACCTTCGGGCACTGCGCTTTCATGATGCCAGCGGCGCTTTTGGCGCGTATTCGTTTTACCGGCAGAACGGGTGGCCCAAGGAAGAGATTGGCACGGGCGCTACTTCCAACAACAATCGCGTGCTGTTTTGGGTGGGCAATTCCGTTGTGGATGCGACTTTCTCGCGCATTGGGCCCATGTCTGGCTCAGAGTTGCGTGAGTTGGCTGGCGAGTTGCCAACCCTCGACGGACCCAGAGCGCTGCCACCGCCGATTCTGGGCAATCTGCCCATGGAGTCGCTTACTCCGGAAACAACGCACTACGCGTTAGGGCCAGCGGGCTATGTGGGAGCAGGTGGCGTGTTGCCTCCGGAGCTGGTGGGGTTTGACCGCGGCGCGGAAACTGTGACGGCAACGTACTCGCTGCGCTCGAATCCGGCGACGCTCACAATCATCGACTACCCGACACCGCAGATGGCTGCAGCGCAAGAGACTAGGATTCGGGCATACACGAAAGCGGGGAGCACAGCGGTTCCAGCGTGGCCGAAGCCGCTTGTCGACTCTGACCAGGCAGGGCTCGAGGTGCGGCGCAGCGGGCCGCTGGTGGCTCTAGTGAGCGGGGATGCGATTCCCGAAGAGAGCCACAAGCTGCTGGCCTTGGTGCACTACGAGTCAGAGATCACGTCGATCCCGCAGCCCACGGAGTCAGAGGTCTTCAAGACAGGGAAGCTGCTGATGGGCATCGTGACGCTGGTGATCATTGGCGCAAGTGCAGCGATCCTGCTGGGCTTCTTCCTGGGGGGAGGACGGGCGCTCTATCGGATTGCGCGGGGAAAGCCGGCGTCGTCGATGTACGAGGTTGAGTTCATTCGCCTGGATTTGCGGGAAGAGTGGGTCGAGCCTGCTCCGGCGGCCGAGAGGCCGGGTCAGAAGGGTTAGGGCTGGGGCTCAAGTTGTGGGAAACAGGGTATAAACCCTATAAAACACCTAGAAAAGGCGGGAATTCTGGAGCTGGAAAAGGCGAAGACACGTCGAAGACAAAGACGGCACCCTCTGCGGAAAATGATTTGTAAACTATTGAATTAAAAAGATTTATTTCGTCCAAGATTTCCCCTTGACACGCTCTTCCCACGCCCCTACTATGCAGCCAGAAAGTTCTGATGGTTTTGCCTCCGTTGGGACTATTCTCCCTGAGGAAAGAGCTGCCCTGTTGCCGGGCGGCTCTTTCCGTTTTAGGCGGGGTTTGCGCTCACGGCTGCTCCTGGTTCGCAACCGGGTCGGTTGCTGAGTCGGCCCATTCCTTCCCGCATGCCTCGCATCGCCAGGAATTAACGGGGTCGACACCCTCAAGCACCGGGTCTCCAGCGCCACATTTGGGACATGAAGGCGGCTCGAATTCTGGCGAATCCGTGTTGAATTGGTCGACGAAGTCCTGCGGGATCGGCTTGCTGGCGATCTCGACAGCTTGCTCTAATTGGTCGGCTGCGACCATGATCCTGGGATAGCTATTGCTGATGGCGTAGCGCGAACCGGGCTGTTCGATCCAACTCTCGATGCCCGCCCGCTGCAAGGCACGATGGATTTGCGATGCCCGCTCAGTGCTTTCACATTCGCAAAGCTGGGTCTTCCAGGTGTAGTCGAGGGAAGAGCCGTCTTCCTGGTCTTCGTCAGCCTGAAGAGATGGATTGGAGTCGAGGCCTAGATTGTCGAGGTGGTCCGGTTGCAAAGCCGTGAGCGGAGAGGGAGGGGGAGGCGACTGGTTCGCAGCCAGTGGATCACCGAGACCCCGATTCCTCATCTCGTTGCGCAGAACCTCTTGCGCGGTTTGTGTGAGATCGACGAAATCGGCGGCCAGTTCACGGAGTTCTTCGTCGCTAATCTCGCGATAGTGCTCGGTCAGTCTTTGCCATTCCTCTGCCGGGTTGCCTTGCATGTTGGGCAGTATAGGCCGCTTTACGCTGTGCCTGCATCAGGATAAAATCAACAGAGCAAGCCGAAGTAGCTCAGTTGGTAGAGCAGCTGATTCGTAATCAGCAGGTCATCGGTTCAATTCCGATCTTCGGCTCCACGTCTCCATCCCGCCTTCCAATCTCCCAAAACGCATTACTTCCTACTCCTGTTTGTTCGGGTTCTGCCGTGTTTCATATAATTCTCTTCCGATTTCCACACGGAGGGTCACGACCCTATCTCGCCACGAATCAAGTGAGACACCGGTTATCCACTAGTTTTTTTGTTGCGGCGGTAGTTCCTGCCTGCATATCCACGCATACTCTTGGCATAATCGCAGCAAGAGCGGTTTCTCCGTAACTGTTCCAAGAACCAAGTCCAGGACCAGAGCTATGTTCAGGGACCGAGTTCAGAACACGGGTTCAAAGCCGAGGATGGGCAGTACTACCGGTGGGAGCACTCAAGAGTGACCAGCTATAGCCGTCAGGATGTGTTGCGTATCATGCAAATTAGTTCGCACCAGTTGCAGGGGTGGGAGCGAGCTGAGCTAATCCCTCAACGGCAGACCTACACCTTCCAGGACCTGGGGCAGCTAAGGATTGTGCGCGCTCTTCGCGAGGGAGCGGTGTCGGCGGCCTCCATACGACAGTCAATTGTGGCCATGAAGGCCGTGGCGGGAATGGCTAACCCGCTGCTCGAGGCATGTCCGGTGCGGACCGGAACGCGCCTGGCTTTCCGGCATCGTGGCGCGATGGTTGACCCGATTCGAAGGCAGTTGCTGATCGATTTCGAGAGGATTGCACGATTTGACCAGGCGGACGAAACATCCGCCATGGCAGAGCCATCGCTGCTGCGGCCTTTGGGATCAGCGAATCCGCGGAGCGCGCAAGACCTGTTTATCACTGCGGTTCAGGCCGAGGAGAGCGGGGAGAAGCAGCAGGCAATTACTCTCTACCTGGAGATTCTGGCGCTCGATCCGGAGTACGCTGCGGCCTACATCAACCTTGGGACCCTCTTCTTTCACATGCGTCAGTATGCCCGGGCAGAGGAGCTGTACCGCCGCGCCACAGTGGCAGACTCAGGGTACGTGCTGGCCTTTTTCGATTTGGGCAATGTGCTGGACGAACTTGAGCGGCCGGATGAGTCGATTGCCGCTTACCGACAGGCCGTTGCGCTGGCGCCCCGTTATGCCGACGCTCACTACAACCTGGCCCTTGCGTATGAACGCAAGGGGTTGGGGCGGCAGGCGCTGCGGCACTGGCAGTCGTATCACAAGCTGGACAATCGCGGCCCCTGGGCTGAGCATGCTCGGGGCCAGATACGCAAACTCCTGAGCCGCGAGAACCTGGCCATCGTGTGGCGCGCGACGGAGTATATTCCGCCAAGCAAGGGGAGTGCGGCACTGGAACTGGCAGGCATTTAGCGGCGGGTTTCAGTCTCCGCAGCATCCGGCCGGGGCGCGGCCTTCGAGCGCAAACATTCTTTCACGGCGCAACTTTGTTCAAAATTCTGCGTCTATGCGGGTGGGATGGCAGGCTCAGTCTTGCGGACCGCCCCAAAGCAGGGACGCGCGCAGACTTGTCTGGAAACTCTTCTTTTCCTTCTTGTTGCCGGTTTGAACAGGCACCATTGCCTTGGCTTTGACGCGATCGAAGATCGCACGCCTGGTCTTTCGAATGCATGAACTCTCAACCGTTCATAAATTAAGGATGGCAATGAATGAAAATGATAACTATTCCCCCACTGCAATTGCGGTATTGGGCTTGCGGCTTTATCGCGGCCTGCACAATGGCCGCCGCCTCTGCCTTCGCGCAACAGGTGGCGCCACGCATTACCTCGGAGATTAGCAGCACAGAGATGTCCCCCTTGAAAGGATCCCTGCACCCCCTGGCGAAGGCGCAATTCGACGCCGGCAGGCTCGTCGCGGACACAAAGCTGAGCGGCATCACCATCGTCTTCAATCGCTCGGCCGCTCAGCAGGCCGGTCTTGACGCGCTGATTGCCGCGCAGCTGAATCCGGCCTCGCCGCTCTATCACCACTGGGTCACCCCGGACCAATTCGCAGCTCGTTTCGGGATGTCCGACTCCGATCTGGACAAGATGGAGAACTGGCTTCAGCAACAAGGGTTCGTTATCGATTCGGTTGCCCGCAGCAAGAATGCTATCCGCTTCTCAGGGACAGTGCGGCAAGTCGAAGCCGCGTTTTCAACGGAGATGCACAACTACAAGATTAACGGCGTGCAGCATTTCGCGGCGTCGACAGAACTGAGCGTGCCTGCGGCGATTGCGCCGACGATCCTTGGAATCCGCAACCTCGACGACTTCCGGCCCAAGTCGCATGCAGTGATGAACAAGAACGCACGGCCGAGGCCCGCTTTCACTTCAAGCGAGAGCGGCAATGTTTACTTTGCTCCCGGCGACATTGCGACGGTGTACAACATCAAGCCGGTTTACAGTTCAGGGAATAACGGCAACGGACAGTCGATCGCCGTCGTCGGTCAATCGGCCGTCGCACTGAGCGACATCGAGAACTTCCAGAATGCCGCCGGGCTCTCGGTGAAAGACCCCACGCTTGTGCTCATGCCGGGCACGGGGAGTTCCACGGTGTACGCAGGCGGAGATGAAGGCGAATCCGATCTCGATCTGGAATGGTCGGGCGCCATTGCTCCGGGGGCTGACATCTACTTTGTCTACGTCGGCAGCGACTTCAACTACAGTGCAGCCGACGCACTGCAATACGCGATCGACCAGAAGATTGCTCCGATTATCAGCACCAGCTACGGAGAGTGCGAAGCGTACCTTGCCGGTTCTACTCTGGGTTCGGGATTGGCCCTGGAACCGACTCTTGAATCGGCCCTTCAGCAGGCTGCTTCGCAGGGACAAACCATTATGGCCGCGTCCGGCGACAGCGGTTCCACCGATTGCTTTGTCGGCGTCGGCGCCGGGAACCCTCCTCTATCCGAACAGGAAGCCCTGGCCGTGGATTACCCGGCCAGCAGCCCTTACGTGACAGGGGTGGGCGGCACTGAAGTCTCCCAGGCCAATCCGGCCTATCTCACAGCCGGCGATGGCTATTGGGAGGCAAAGAGCAGTTCCGACATCATTAGCTCGGCGCTTCAATACATTCCAGAGGTCGCCTGGAACGAGGACCTTGTCAATTGCGGCCAGGCCGATTGTCTGGGCGCGACCGGCGGCGGAGCCAGTTCGCTGTTCACGAAGCCGACCTGGCAAACGGGAGTTCCCGGTATTCCATCCGACGGCAAGCGCGATGTACCGGATATCGCCGTCAATGCTTCGCCCGACCTTCCCGGATACTTGTTTTGCACCGGCGATCAGTCTTTCTGGTCGCAAGGCCAGAACGCCAGTTGCACAAGCGGGTTCCGCGACGCCTCCACCGGGCTGCTGACTCTTGTGGGCGGCACCAGCATGGGCGGGCCCATCTTCTCAGGGATGTTGGCCCTCATCAATCAGCAGCAGAACTACTCCAGCGGACAAGGCCTCATCAATCCAACGCTCTACGCGCTGGCCGCGAACAGCACCACCTACGCATCGGCCTTCCATGACATCACGAGCGGCAACAACGATTGCACAGCAGGCAGCGCCGACTGCAGCAGCACCGCAGGCTTTTCCGCCGGCGCGGGCTATGACCAGGTCACCGGGCTTGGAACCATCAATCTAGCCAACCTGGCCGCGGCGTGGCCCGCCAGCACCGGGCCCGTCCTTATCGGCACGACCACGACCGTTTCCGCGTCGAACCTGACGCCGGGAGTGAACGTTTCAGACAATTTCACCGTTACGGTCGCATCCACTACGGGCAGCACCATCCCCACCGGCACAGTGACGCTTACCATCGATGGGGGAACGCCGCTGGCACCCATTTCGCTGACAGCGAACGCAACGGCCACATACGCCACTTCGTTCTCTACGGCGGGCACGCATGAAATCCTGGCCGCATACTCGGGCGATGCTACTCACGCAGCTTCAACCGGCGTAGTGTCAGTGAACATTGCGGGGGTAAGTTCAGGCAGCGGATCCTTCTCGCTCGCGGCAACCCCGGCCACTCTCACCATTACCCAGGGCAGCTCAGGGACCGAAACAATCACGGTGATGCCGGTAAGCGGCTACACAGGCACAGTCCTTCTGAACTTCGATACCTCCAACGACAATGCGCTGCAGAACCTCTGCTATCAGTTCACAAGCATGAACAGCGCCGGCGATGGAACTTTAACTGTGACAGGGACAGCCGCGGCGGCCACCCAACTCTCTCTTGACACCAACGCCTCCGACTGCCCGTTCACTGGTGCGGCCCGCGGCGGGGGGAAACAGCCGTTCTACCGGTTGCACGGAACCCACTCCGCAAAGAACAATGGGCCAAACCCTGTCCCAATGACGATGACCTTTGCCGGATTGCTTCTGGCAGGCTTGCTTGGTCGATGGTCACGGAAGTTCCGCAGAACGGCGGGGCTGATCGCTCTTGTTGCCGTCGGGGTAGCCATCACCGCCTGCAGCAGTGTTTCCTATACGCTTACAAATCCGCCCAAAGGCACCTACACCATCACCGTCAGCGGGCAGGACTCAACAACGCCAACAATCAACGCGTCTACAACTTTCACTTTGACGATCCAGTAGCTGTTGAGTTGTGAGGGGCGAACGCCGCTGGGGCGTTCGCCTTTTTTTGCGCCTCGATTTAGAAGCGCCCGTTCACTGCCGGCGTTGCAGGCCTTGCGCTCGAAGCGCGGACATGTGCCTGCGTGCCGATTGTTTTGATACACTCCGAGGCCGGAGGGTTTCCAGATTGGCCCACACATCGCCCGCGCCGCTCACGCAACTCTCGGAAGAAGAAAGCCTGTTCTACACGACCGTTCGCAGGTTTGCGGAGGAGACCATTGCGCCGCAGGTGCGGGTTATGGACGACGAGCAGAAACTTGCGGAAGGCCTGGTTGCACAGATGACGGAGCTTGGGCTGATGGGGATCGAGGTTTCAGAGGAGTTGGGCGGGGCAGGCGGCAGCTTCTTTGATGCCGTGCTGGCTATCGAGGCCATCTCGACCGTCGATCCGGCTGTTGCTGTGCTTGTGGACGTACACAATACGCTGGTGATCAACGCACTGCGCCGCTGGGGAACCCAGGCACAACAATCGCATTGGCTGCCAAAGCTGGTTGCGGGCACGGTGGGCGCGTATGCGTTAAGCGAGGCCAACTCAGGGTCAGATGCGTTTGCACTGCAAACACGCGCGGAGAAAACAGCGGCCGGATTTCGCCTGAACGGACGCAAGCTGTGGATCTCGAATGCGCGCGAAGCTGGGCTCTTTATTGTGTTTGCCACGCTGGATGCGTCGGCGGGTTATCGCGGCATCACGGCGTTTCTGGTTGAAAAGGACGCGACGGGATTCGCTGTTGGCCGCAAGGAAGACAAGCTGGGCATTCGTGCCAGCAGTACGTGCGAATTGATTCTGGATGGCTGCGAGGTGGCAGAGGAGAACCTGCTTGGTGAACCGGGCAAAGGGTACAAGATCGCAATCGAGACGCTCAACGAGGGGCGCATCGGAATCGGTGCTCAGATGTTGGGGCTTGCCGAAGGTGCGTGGGGTCATGCAGCCCGCTATGCAAACGAACGACGGCAGTTCGGCAAACCAATCGCGGAGTTTCAGGCAGTGCAGTTCACGCTGGCGGAGATGGCCACGGAGATTGAGGCGGCAAAGTTGATGGTCTACAACACGGCTCGGCTGAAGGACGCAGGGCAGCCGTATGTGCGGGAGGCGGCGATGACCAAGTACTTTACCTCGCAGGTGGCGGAACGAGTAGCCAGTCAATGCGTTGAGATCTTCGGCGGAAATGGATTTGTGCGGGACTACCCGGCGGAAAAGTACTATCGCGACGCGAAAGTGGGGAAGATTTACGAAGGCACGTCGAATATGCAATTGGCGACAATTGCGAAGCAGGTGCTGTAAAGGCGGTGGACAGAGGTCAGTGAACAGTGGGTGGTTGATGGGCGTGGAAATTGAGTGCAGCGGAATCCCGCCCTCACCACAACAGGAAACGGCCAAAAACCTCGTGACAGTCCCTTACAGTTTTTGCGTTCGCTGTACGGCGCGGACGCCCTCAACGCGGCGCAGGCCAAGCACCATGCGGTTGAGGTGGCGAACGTCTTCGGCCTCGACCACAAAATCTACAATTGCTTCGCCGTTCTCGTCCTGGCGGATTTCAACGCCGCGGATATTGGTGTTGTCGTCAGAGATGACGGCGGTCATTTCCTTCAGCATGCCGGTGCGGTCGTCGCAAAAGACGGTGATCTTAACGGGATAGCGCTGAGGCTTGCCGGCCGAGTCGTCGCCGACACGGGACCACTCGACGGCGATGCGGCGGTCACTCTCGTAGAGCAGGTTTTGCACGTTGGGACAACTGCGCGCGTGGACGGCTACGCCCTTGCCGCGGGTGACATAACCAATAATCTCTTCGCCACGAATGGGGTTACAACAGCGCGCTCGATAGACGAGAAGGTCGTTTTGTCCCTCAACCTGGAGAGAATCGGAACCGGTGAGGTGCAGTTTGCGCACCGCGTCGGACATGGCGGGCGATCCGCTGTCGCCCGGCTTGGTTTCTACAAGTGGCGCGGCGTCGCCTTGGGTGGCAAAGCCGGGGACGAGCTTGTTGAGTACCTGGTGCGCTGAGTGTTTGCCCTGGCCCAACGTGGCAAGCAGATCGGCGGCTGTGGCGACGCCATACTCGTTCGCGATGCGGCCTAGATCCTGGTCGGCGATCTGGCTCATGGGAACCTTGAATCGCCTGGCCTCGCGCTCGAGGAGTTTGCGCCCAATTTCGACGGCACGGCGGCGCTGATCCTCATTGAGCCAATGCTTGATTTTGTTGCGTGCACGGGGACTCTTGACGAAGGTGAGCCAGTCGCGGCTCGGCTTGTGATCTTTCTGGGTGACGATTTCGACGATGTCGCCGGTCCGCAGCTTATGGCGCAAGGGCACCATGCGGCCATTGACTTTGGCGCCGACGCAGGTATGGCCGACCTCAGTATGAATGGTGTATGCGAAATCGATTGGGGTTCCGTCGGCAGGGATGACGACCACCTTACCCTTGGGCGTAAAGGTGTACGCCTCGTCGGGATAGAGGTCCATCTTGAGGCTGGAGAGGAACTCGTTCGGGTCGGTCATCTCCTTCTGCCATTCGACAAGTTGCCTGATCCAGTTGAGCCGTTCCTCGTCGCGAGCGGTGACGGCGGTTCCGCCAGCTTTGTACTTCCAGTGGGCGGCGATCCCTTCCTCGGCGATGCGGTGCATCTCTTCGGTGCGGATCTGCACCTCGAACTGATGTCCGCTGGCGCCCATCACCGTAGTGTGCAGCGACTGGTAGCGATTTGCGCGAGGAATGGCGATGAAGTCCTTAATGCGCCCCGGCACCGGTCGCCAGAGGGTGTGAATCAGACCAAAAACGGCGTAGCAGGATGCTACATCTGGCGTAATCACACGGACGGCGAGTAGGTCGTATACCTGGTCGAAGGAGACTTTGGAGCGCTCGATCTTTTGGAAGATTGAGTAGAGGCGCTTGATGCGCCATTCAACGCGGGCCTCAATGTTGTTTTCACGCAATTGCTCGACGAGCGTGTCTTCTACACCACGCAGAAACTGCTCCCCTTCAATGCGGCGGGCCTCAACGGCCGCGGACACTTTCTCGTAGCTGACCGGGTCTGTGTAACGGAAGGCCAGATCCTCAAGCTCGCCGCGCACTTTGCCCATGCCCAAGCGATGGGCGAGCGGGGCGTAGATGTCCTGGGTCTCTCGCGCGATGGCCTCCTGGCGGTCTGGCTGGAGGTGCTCAAGGGTGCGCATATTGTGGAGTCGATCCGCCAGCTTAATGAGGACGACGCGCACATCCGACACCATGGCGAGGAGCATCTTGCGGACGTTTTCGGCCTGGCGGTCTTCGCGGTTGGCGAACTGGATTTTGTCGATCTTGGTGACGCCTTCGACGATGTGGGCGACCTGCTCGCCAAACTCCTCGGCAATCTCCTCGTTGGTTGCAGGCGTGTCTTCGACGGAGTCGTGGAGCAGGCCGGCGGCGATGGCAGTTGCGTCCATCTTCATTTCCGCGAGCACCTCGGCCACCTCGAGCGGGTGAACGATGTAGGGCTCGCCAGATGCCCTCATCTGACCGTCATGATGGCGGACGCAGAACTCCCAAGCCTTGCGAATGAGGGAGACATCCTCGCTGGGACGGTTGAATTGGACCTGACGGAGAAGCGCTTCAAAGCGCTCATTTATCAGGGTTTGGGGTGTGGGATGTTCGGAGTCGTGCGCAGCAGGCTGCAAATCCCCCGGAGAGGCCGGGGGGGCGTTGAGGATCTCTGCCGGTATGGCCTGCCGGACACTCGCCATGCTTCATTATAGGCCGCACCGTTTGAACGCGCATGAAACTGCCGGGAGCGAAAGCTGGCGCGGCGAGCCAGAGACCTTGCCCGAGAAGAAGTTGCAGAGAAACGAGGGATGGAGATTTCCGGTCTGGGGCTTATGAAATCAAGCGCATTTTCCGGGTTCATTCATCCGGTGAATTTTGCGCACGAGCGGATTATTAAGAACGTCCAATGTTTCTAAGTGCGGAATCGTACCTGGAAGCTATGAGATGGTTTGTTGATTGAGGTCGCATGTAATGAGAATCTATCTTGGTTACTTACATTGAAGTAAGACAAATACTTTGGCTTGAAATACTCAACTATGTTGCAGGATCATAGCCGTTCGGCTATAGGTACGTTGGTGCTGAAACCCTATGCGTGGTGTGCTGGCCGTCACATCCAGGTTACTCCAGAAGGGGAGTAAAGTCCCCTTCGGACTAGAGCGATTCTCCAATGTCCATGCCTGGAAATCGCGGTTGCGGAGTGACTTATTTCTTAAGAATGTCCCCCTGCACAGAGAGAGAAACGGCACGTCAATTGGAGAACGACCTCGCGGTCCAGAACCGAGGAAGTTATGTTGAAACCACTCCTGATTACAGCCATTGTCGCGGCTTTAGCGGCAGGCACGGGTCATGCAGACCAATCCAGTTCAAAGGTCATTCTCCAAGTAGGTAAGACCGCGCCCAGCAACGGCAAGCAGATGTATGTAGGGTATTGCGCGCCGTGTCACGGTGTGGACGGCAGGGGTAAAGGTCCTGTTGCTTCAGCACTTAGGACGCCGCCAACCGACCTGACAATCCTGAGAAAGAGCAACCACGGGAAGTTCCCGGACACCCGGGTCGTGACCATGCTGGAGTTTGGCGCGGAGATTCCGTCGCACGGCTCTATCGAAATGCCGATCTGGGGGCCGATCCTTGGTAAGATGGACATGTCCAATGACCAGGAAAGGGTGCTCAGAATCAGCAATTTGAGCCGTTACCTGGACAGCATTCAGACAAGATAAGGGCCGGCGGCCCAATTGCTCCCGGCCAGGGGCGCCACAATACCCCTAAAGGAGCATGATGACCAAGCCGCGCACCCCCCAGTTCGATAAAAAGCAAAAAGCGCCCGGGTTGCAACGACCTGCGGCGCTTTTTGCGCGTGATCAGGAAAAGCCTCCGGCGAGACAACGCCCTGGATTTCGAAAATCGAAGCAAAATGTGTCCACGGAAGGTAACGGTCCTGGAGCGGATATGGGAGGGTTAAAACGAGCTGGATTGGAGCGGACGGGCTCTGAACGCGCCGGACCAGGGCGCTCGGGTGCGCGCCAAGGTCGTGGCGCACTTGTCAGCCGACGTGCCGCTGATCGACTACGCAGTGGGTATTTGTGGGTCTACGCTTCGGATATTGAATTGCTTGAATTGCCGGAAACGGGTTTGGCGGTGCCTCCGGCGCTGCTGCCAGTGGCTGACAGCCGAGGCTTGTTGCTTGGCACGGCGCTTTATAGTCCGTCATCACAGATTGCGCTTCGGCTGGTTTCTCGTGAGGCGATTGATGAGGCGAAGTGGCTGACATTGCTTGCCGGCAGGCTGAAGAGAGCAATTGAACGACGCAAGCCTTACTTGAACTCCGATACAAACGCCTGCCGATTGTGTTTCAGCGAGGCTGACGAGTTGCCTGGGTTGGTGGCGGACAAATACGCCGACCTGATCATTCTTCAGCTCCTGACAAAGGGATTGGACTCTGCTGCCGTGCGGGAAACCTGCGTGCGGGTGCTCCGCGAAGAGCTGACACCAGCGGCCATTGTGGAGCGGCCCGATCCGCGGATGCGCGAGTTGGAAGGGCTGGCGGCGCCCAGTTCCGAACCCCTGTTTCTGAAAGCCTCGGCGTCATTAGGAACGGACACTCAATTCCTGCTGAATGGGCTGGAGTTCAATTTCGATGCCAACTCGGGGCAGAAGACCGGCGCGTTCCTTGACCAGAGAGCCAACTATGCCGCAGCCCAGGAGTGGGCGCGGAAGCTTGGTACTGTGGGCCGGGCATTGGATGTTTGCTGCTACCAGGGGGGCTTTGCGCTGCACTTGGCCCAGGTCTGCCAGCAGGTGACAGGGATTGATGCTTCGCGAGCCTCGCTGGAGGTGGCGGAACGGAATCTTCTCGCCAATCGTGCCCGTCTCTGTGCACAGGTGGACTGGGTGGAGGCCGACGCGTTTCAGATTCTGCGGGATTGGTCGGATTCGGGTGAGACGTTCGATGCCATCGTTCTTGACCCTCCTGCTTTCGCGAAGACTCAGAGGGCTGTTGAGGGTGCCATGCGCGGATACAAAGAGCTGAATCTGCGAGCGCTGAAGATGATGCGGCCTGGCGGCCTGTTGGTGACTTGCTCCTGTTCGCATCATGTGGGGTGGACGGAACTGAAGGACAGCGTGGCGTCTGCAGCCGCTGATGCTTCGCGGCGCGTACGATTGCTGGAACGCCGAGGCGCTGCTGCGGATCATCCGGTGGTGCTGAACCTGCCCGAGACCGAGTATTTGAAATGTCTTGTTCTGCAAGTGGACTGAAGTCGGGGCGACGCAGGTTCGAAGGAAGAAGCGCGATGCAGCTTCGCAGGGAAGTAGCCTGGTTGATGATCGTTGTCGTTGTGCTCTACGGCTTATGGCTGTCCCCCCTGGGGGCGATTACATATGGATATACCTACAAGCCCGAAGCGCACAGTTTGATGATGTTTATTCGCTACACGCAGCCGATGTTTATTTTTCCGTGCGCTTTGATTGCACTTGTGCCTCGGCGATGGGCAACCATACCTCTATAGCTGCTATCGATTTCTATTGCCTTATTCATTTACCTGCCCGATTTTCAATTGGAAGATGCGTTAGACACCTGGGCCGCTCCCTTCGCCATACAAGAAGCGAAGGAGATCGCCCAGGTGATGATCGTTCCTGTTGCCATGCAGATAGCGGTGATGATGAAGCAAAGCGGGAAGCGGAGCGGTGACCATGCGTAGTTAGTTTTGAGTGGCCGACTTAAATCTGAAACCTGGCTGCATACTCGTGCGTGGACGGTGCGCCGGCTGGCGTGCATGCGGGTCAAGGCTTGTTCCCACCGCCGAAATGATGAACGCCGGACCGTCTTTCCTGGAGCCCTTCTGTCTTGGGGCGGGGCCGCACGCAATTGAGCCAGTGTGTCTTTGGCCAAGGCGCGCAGGGACTCTGGTTCAAACGTGCAGGAGCGCAGGCATCAGGTTGCGCGGGTGGCGTGCAGGATTACTTCGTCAACATCTGCAAAGCGTTACTTGCCAGGGCGCGGCTGAGCAGTTTCAGTCCAAAGAAAACTGAGGAAGTCGGCATCGTCCTGCATTTGCTGGTCCACGGCCAGGCCTCCATTGTGGCCGCCTGCCTGGCTATAGTGCAGCAGGACGGGGCGTCCGCTGGAAGAGGCAGACTGCAGCAGGGCGGTCATTTTGCGTGCATGAAGCGGATCCACACGCGTATCGCTGTCGCCAGTGAAGAACATCACAGCGGGATAGGCTGTGCCGGATTTGACGTTTTGGTAGGGCGAATATTTAAGAAGATAGAAGAACTGTTTTTCGTTGTCGGAGGAGCCATATTCCGTCGTCCAGTAGGAGCCGACAAGGAATTTTTGGTAGCGGAGCATGTCGAGCAGCGGGTACTCGCAGAGAACGGCTGAAAACAGCTCAGGCCGCTGGATGATGGATGCACCCATGAGTAGTCCACCGTTCGATGCTCCTTCAACGGCAAAGTGCGCCGGCGATGTGTACTTGTTGGCGATCAGATATTCTGCGGCGGCGAAGAAGTCGTCGAAGACATTTTGCTTCTTGTCGAACATCCCCTGCTCGTGCCACCGCTCGCCATACTCGCCGCCGCCGCGGAGGTTGGGCATTGCAAACCATCCTCCCTGCTCAAGCCACCATGCGGTGGACGGGCTCCAGTAAGGCTCCATATCCACATTGAATCCGCCGTATCCGGTCATGAGCAGGCGTTCCGTGCCGTCGCGCTTCAGCCCTTTCTTCCCAGCGATGAATATGGGGATCTCGGTGCCATCCTTGGACTTGTAAAAAGCCTGGGTCAGCTCATATTGGTTTGAGTCGAACGGGGTCTTTGTCTGAAAAAAGATATCGCGCTTTCCAGTCAGCGTATCGATACGGTAGATGGTTGGCGGCACAATGAACGACTGAAAATTGTAGAAGCCGTAACGATCCGTCGTCCGGCCCACGACTCCCGATGAGGAACCAATGCCGTTGGAGTCAATTCTTCCAGCGGGCTTCCCATCCAACGTGTACGCAGTGGTTTCTGTTTTTACGTCTTTGAGGCGGCTGACATAGATTTTGCCGCCCACAATGGACCAATCGTTGATTACATCCGGGCCCTCGGCGACGATCGTCTTCCAGACATCAGGCATGATGCCGGGGTCGGCTTTGAGAATTCTTCCCTTGGGTGACTTGTAGTCCGTCTTTACGTACCACCCGCCACGCGCATAGATCGCATTGAATCGTGAGTCGATTCCCCAGACCAAGACTTCAAACGGCGATCCCGGCTTGGTGAGATCGCGATAGACGATGTCCACACGCCGGGCGGGGACGCCGCGCCTGATGGTTACGACGAGGTAGCGTCCATCGTCAGTGACCACGCCCGAAAAGAGATCGTCGCCGGTCAGTTCCTCTCCGCGAAACTCGTGGCCAAACAACAGGCTGTCACGGGAGACGCGTGTGCCTAGCGCATGCTGATACAGGAGCGTCCCTTGCTTGTTATTGCGGGCGTAATACAAACTGGCCCCGTCAGCCGCAAAGTTCACTCCAAAATAGCGAGCTGTGGGCAGTTCATCTTCAAGGGCCTTGCCGGTTTTGACATTGAAGATGTGGATGCTGGCTTCGTCTGCTCCGCCTTCCTGCACCCCATACGCCAGCAGTGTCCCATCCCGGGAGACATCTTCCAAAGAGACTGAAGTGTTGGGATCGCGGCCAAGCTTGGCAGGGTCAATGAGCCGCTCATCCTTCGAGGTTCCAGGTTGACCGGTCCAGTTTCTGCGCACGTAGATAGAGAACTGCTGCTCGCCCGCGAGGCGCTTGCGGAAAAAGTAGTTGTCTGCGCGCTCCAGGGGGATACGGCCCTCCGATACATTCTCCAACTCGTCAAGGTCGTCGGCGATTTGCGAGTGAATGCGGGCCTGCTTCATGTAGCGGATGGTATATGCATTCTGCGCATCGATGAAAGCTCGGGTTTCTAAGCTTCGGGCGTCTTCAAGCCATCGATAGCTGTCTGGGATCTTCGTGCCGAAGTAGTCGTCGGCGACAGATATGGCATCGACGGCGGGAGGGGGTGGCAATGTGATGCCCTCGCGCCCGTGAATGGTCTGGGCAACGGTTGTTGCGCCAAAGGCTAGCCAGACCGCCAATCCCAGTGCAAGGGTCCGCACCATGCGAGAGCCTCCTGAGAACAGGATACTTCGCGAGGAGGCATCCTGTTCGGCCGCGGCCCCAGTAGAATCAAGTCCAATGGCAGGCACACAACCAACTGAAACCCCAGTCACCTCGAGCTCGAGGTGGTCTCGCGCACTGGGAATGCTGCGCCCATCGCACGCGCATACCGCGTTTACGGCGACCATTCTGCTGATGGCATCGACGTTTCTATCGCGAATCATCGGCCTGGCGCGGGTGAAGTACATCGTCTGGCTTTTCGGGCGGGGTATGGAGGCGGATGCGCTGAACGGCGCATTCTACCTGCCAGACATGATTTCGTACTTTCTTGTGGGCGGCGCAGCATCGATCACCTTTGTCACCATTCTTACGCGGTATCGCGAAACGGGGCGCGAGGTAGAGGGCGAGCGGTCGCTGTCAGTGATTCTGACGACCATGTACCTGGTGCTGGGCGGAGCCATTGTGCTGGCAGAGATATTTGCTCCGTGGTACATCCATTGGTGGTTTCCGGGATTCAATGCGCAGAAGGCGGCGTTGTGCGTGCGCCTGACGCGGATACTGCTGCCGGCGCAGTTGTGTTTCTTTGCCGGTGGGGTATTTGGCGCGGTTCTGTTGGTGCGGAAACAGTTCAGCGTGCAGGCGGTGGCGCCGCTGATCTATGGGCTGGGCACCATTGTAGGTGGCGCGCTGTTGGTGCAGCGGATCGGTGTCTCCTCGCTGGCCATAGGCACGGTGGCGGGGGCTTTTCTTGGGCCGTTCCTCTTGAATTGGATTTTCGCGAAGCGGGCAGGTACGCATTACCGCCCGATTCTGGATTGGCACGACAAAGGGCTGCGCGAGTGGGTGCGGTTGTCGCTTCCGCTTATGGTAGGCGTCTCGCTGGTGACGGCTGATAGCTGGATCATCGGGCACTTTGCTTCGGGGACAAGCGGTGCGGTGTCGCTAATGAGTTATGCCAAGCAACTTTTTGCCGCGCCCATGGCCATGTTGGCGCAGGCGGCGGGAGCGGCTACGATGCCATTTTTCGCCAGCATGTGGTCGCAGAAGCGCCAGTTTGAATTCGCTACGGGAGTTGCAGATTCCGTTTCGCGGGTGGCGGCTCTGGGATTCCTGGCGGCTTCCGGCATGGTGGCCTTGGCGGTGCCGCTGGTTGAATTGCTGTTTCTGGGGGGACGCTTTTCAGCCGCGGATGCGCGGGAGTGTGCCGCATACTTCGCGGTCTTCTCGGTTTCGATGTTTCTGTGGTCCGCGCAGGCGATTTATGCGCGGGCGTTTTACGCTGCCGGCAACACGCTGGTGCCCATGGCAGCGGGGACGATTGTGACGGTGGTTTCGCTGCCCATTTATTACGGGCTCTACCGCTGGCATGGCGCGATGGGCCTGGCCTTTGCTTCGGACATTGGGATCGCACTGCAAACTTTGACGATCGCTTTGTTGCTTCACCAGCGGCGCATGGTGTCTTTAGCGAGCCTTGAATACCGGGAGTTGGGCCGATGCCTGGTGGCAGCGTTGTCTAGCGGCATCGGAGTCGCGGCAGTTCTTTGGGGCCTGGAGAGAATGTTGGGCTATCCAGGTAACGCACATTTGGCGGGCCAAATTCGATGGACAGACCTGGGATTGCTTGTGGTGGGAACCGCAGTTTGGATCACGATCGCAAAGCGGGTACTTGAAAAGACCGGATCTGCACTGCCGAGGGTGATGATGAAGCGGCTGGGATGGAGATAAGCGGTCGAAGTTAGTCGCGGTTGAGCGTCTCTATCTGGTTGAATCTTAAATGTTTGATGCATGGACAGGTTCTTGATTCTGAGCCGATTGCCATCCCCCTCTCATCGTCTTCGGCTCGGTGGGTTGTGTTTTGGCTGCTTTCCTGGGAAAAAGTAAAACTGGCGCCTGCAGAGGCACAAGAGCCCCCGCAGGCGCGGAGGCTCTTGTGGTGGAACCGGTATGAATCGAAGTTACTGCGGAACCGGCTTGAGTATTTCGGGTGCGGCCGGAGGGACAGGCGTACTGGCGGATCTGGCTTCTGGCTTGCGGATGTCGATGCCACCCTTGAAGTAGGCGCCGTCTTCGATGCTGATGCGGGCGGCAGCCACGTCGCCGCTCAAAGAGCCCTCGGCGCGGATGTCCACGCGGTCGGAGGCAGTTACGTTGCCACGCACTTTGCCCAGGACGACGATTTCGCGTGCGATTATGTTAGCCGCGACCTGTCCGTTGCGGCCAACGGTGACGCGGTTGCCGGGAAGGTTGATGCTGCCCTCGACTTTTCCGTCGACAAAAAGCGACTCTGAGCCGGAGATCTCGCCTTTGATAAACAAGCCCTTACCGATGGTGGCCTGATCGCCGGCCGGAGTCGGCTGGGTGCGACTGGGGGCTTCAAAGGCTGGGGCGGGTGGAGCGGGGCGAGGAGGCTCCGGGGTGGTGTTGGTGTTGATCGGTCCTGATTGGCTGGGTTTCCACATTGCGCTCAAGGTAATTCCTTTTCTGTCCCGAAGGGACTGGGGGCTGCCAAGGCAGGGTCCATTGCCGCTGGCCCAAAAATCCGAATGTTGGACCGCCGGGCTATCTGATATCCGGCGACCCCAAGAGCGGCCACGAGTGGGATGCTTCCCCCTGGTGGTGCGCCATAACGTTTCATTCCCGCTATTTTAAGGCGGCGAGCCTGATTTTATCGAATGCGTGGTTAAACAAGGGCGACAGGTAGCCAATTGTGACAACAAATCGCCGCCAGTGCAGCATGCAACTTTGCGCGCTGCATGCTCCACGGCCCGATAACGGCGGGTGGTGCGCGCTCGCCTGTCAATAGCCTACTCTTACCGTATGACCGACCGTGAACTGGTGGTGCGGATTGGCCGCTCCACCGGGCAGAAAGCCGGATACAAGCAATTAGTTCGCGAACTGAGCCTTGGCGGCGGGCGGGAGCGGCGTCTGCTGCTGGAACAGTTGGCACGGCTGACAGCCCGCGGCGAACTGATCAAGCTCGATCGCGAGCATTGGAGCATTCCTCGAGCTGCGACCGGCGTAGGCGGCACGCGGGAAAATCTATCAGTCGGGCGGCTCGATCTGCATCGTGACGGCTATGGATTTGTGCGTCCGAACGTGCGACAGGCCTCAGGGCAGGAAGATATCTTCATTCCTCCGAATGAGATCAACGGCGCAATGCAGGGCGACCAGGTGCTGGTGGAAGTGGAGCCGCCAAAGGCCGATGGGCGGCGCATGGGCCGGATTGTCCGGGTGATTGAACGGCGCAACCCTACAGTAGTGGGAGTTTTCCACTATGCGCGCTCAGACAGAACGATGGGGCACAGTGTTGTTCCTTTTGACGAACGAATGACGCAACACATCCTGATCCCACCTGGGCAGGAGCTGCCACCGGCCGGGGAATCGGCCACGGCCCACCGCGTGCTTGGCAGCGAAGCGGCGACTCCAGACATTCACGACGATCTTGAGGGACTCGTCGTCGATGTCGAGATTACGAGTTGGCCCACGCCTACGAGGCCACCGGTTGGCCGCGTGATTGAGGTGCTGGGCGATCCGGATGACTTTGGCGTGGATGTGGAGATGATGATCCGCAAGCACCAGCTGCCGCGCGTGTTTCCGGAGAAAGTTTTGGCCGAGGCGCGGAGCGTTGCGCATCTGGATGAGACTGAAGCAGCAAGCCACCGCGATTTCCGATCGTTACCGATTGTGACGATCGACGGCGAGACGGCTCGCGATTTCGATGACGCGATCCTGGTGACCGAACGCAATAGCGGCTATGAATTGCAGGTGCATATTGCGGACGTGGCCGAGTACGTGTGCGCGGGGACAGACCTCGACCTGGAAGCAAGACTGCGGGGAACCAGCGTCTACTTTCCAGACCGAGCAATTCCCATGCTGCCGCGCGAACTTTCGACGGGTATTTGCAGCTTGCGTCCGGGCGAGGACCGGCTGGTGCTCAGTTGCATCATGCAGCTTGATTCCGAGGGCCGCATTGAGAGTTACGAGATTGTTGAAGGGGTGATACGGTCAGCAGCGCGCATGACCTACACGGAGGTTCACGCGATTCTGGAGGGCGATGGTGAAGCGCGCGCGCGCAATGAGGCGCTTGTCCCTGAGTTTGAGCGGATGCGGCTGCTGGCTGGGCTGATGAACAAGCGGCGCGAGGAACGGGGTTCAATCGACTTTGATTTACCTGAGCCGGTGATTGAGTTTGACGAACACGGGCAGATGCGCGGCGTCACAAAATCCGAGCGGACCTGGGCCAATCGGTTGATCGAGGAGTTCATGCTGGCGGCCAACGAGTGCGTGGCAACATGGCTTGAAGACCTGGGTGTGCCATCGCTCTATCGAATCCATGAGAAGCCGGAGGCGCGACGCGTAGTCCAGTTTGAGGAACTGGCAGCGGCATTTGGCTACTCGCTCGGCCTGGGCGCTTTGCCGGTAAAGCGCATTCAGACCCGCGGCGAGCGAAGAGACTCGCACGGCCGCGGACGCAATCCGCGGATGCACGAGGTGGCAGAAGACATTCCTGTAACGCCGCGCATGTATCAAAAGCTGGCCAAACGCATTGAGGGCAAGCCGGAGGAGCGCATCCTGAGCTACCTGATGCTGCGCTCACTCAAACAGGCTCGCTATTCGGAGATCAATGAAGGCCATTTTGCGCTGGCGGCGCCGAGCTATACGCACTTCACCTCGCCGATTCGCCGCTACCCGGATTTGATAGTGCATCGCATTACCAAAGCTCTGCTAAGACAGGGAGTGATGGGGAAGGGCGCGGTTGCGAAGGGCCGACACAGTTCGCCATGGACGCATCCGACTGAAGGGCTGCAAATCATCGGTAGTGAATACCACCCTACGCGCAAAGCCAACAACGCGCCAAGGACGGGGCACCCGGCGGCTATGGGAGGTGGAAGCTTTTCTGTCGAGGCGCCGATTCCCGAGGCGGAGCTGGCGCAAATTGCCGAAGAAACCAGCCTGACCGAACGACGAGCAGCGGAGGCCGAGCGCGAATTGATCGAGTGGAAGAAGGTTCGCTTCATGGAAGACCGGGTCGGCGAGGAGTTTGCCGCGTTGGTGCTGAACCCTGCGAAGTTTGGCCTGTTTGTTGAATTGACTGATATGTTCGTCGAAGGGCTGGTACCCATCGATTCGATGCGCGACGACCGCTACACATGGCGTGAAAACACGCACGAAGTGATTGGAGAGCGCACGGGACGCCGATTCCGAGCAGGAGACCGGTTGCAGGTAATCCTTGATCGCGTTCTGGCGCAGGAACGAAGACTGCAATTCTCGATTGTTGAGGAGGGGCTGATTCTGACTGGGAAGAAGCAGCCAGGGAAAGGTCTTTCCAAACCAAAGAAGATCAAGCGGGCAGATGGGGCGAAGCAGGTTTTGAAGGGAAAGAAGCGGTTTGGCGCGAGGGGCAAGCGCCGCCGTTGATGATCGGCCCCTTTTTGAGAGGCCGACCTTGGCGATGCCTGATTGAGAACCGGCTTACTTGTTGGCCATCTGCTCGGAAATGGCGCCGATGACGGGCAGCTTGAACTTGCCGCCGTTGACGGCCTTCAAGACGCAGATCAGCCAGATGATGAACAAGGTAAGTCTTACCGCTGCTACCACCAGATACCAGAGCCCGAACCCCCCAAAATTGCCAAAGGGAATCATTGTGGCCACGAACACCGAGAGAATAGCAAGCACGACATAGATGGCAAATGCCGCCACGTTGAGGAAGATGGACTGCCAGGCGTGGAAACGCACGTATGGGCTCGTGTTATAAGGCGGGAGGACCAGGAATACGATCGCCGGCACAAACGTCAAGTATGCGATTGCACCTGCGGCGTTGTCAGAGAGGCCAGACTGCGGAGTATCAGACATCATGGTTCCTTTCGTGGTCAGGAGTGGGGTGCGAATCGTTGGCCCTTCGGCCGCGCCAGATTGGGTAACTACGAGTAACCTGGGCCGAGAGCACGAGAAAAACGTTTACCTGGATCACCACTAGGAAAGCTTTGAAGTGAACGGTTGTCAAGCGCAATCTTTAGTTCGATGCGCCGATTAGTAACATGCAAGCACGAAAGTCTTAGCCCATCTGTGACTGTTCATCGAGGGTAGGTGAGAGGGCTTCAAGTAATTGCACATCGTTGTTGCGAACGTTACCTACTCGGTCGCCAACTGGCCAGGCGACCATCTCCTCTGCCGGGAAGGGGCGGAGCAAGTCTACGGGCGGCCTTGCGGGATCGCCGAGATCGAGCCAGCGTGAGTAATCATGCGGTTCGAGAATCACTGGCATCCGGTTGTGGATGGGCTCCATGATGGCGTTTGGATCGGTGGTGAGGATGGTAAAGGTTTCGAGAGCCGCGCCATCTTTGGGCTGCCAATGTTCCCACAGGCCGGCAAAGGCATAAGGATTGCGGGTTTTGAGAGCGATGGCGAAGGGGTGCTTTGTCTTGCTGTCAATCCGTTGCCACTCGTAGAACGCGTCTGCGGGCGCCAGGCAGCGGCGTTTCTTGAACGCCTCGCGATAGGCAGGTTTTTCGGCCACCTCTTCAGCGCGTGCGTTGATTGTGCTGTAGCCGAATTTGGCATCTTTGGCCCAGAAGGGCAGAAGCCCCCAGCGCATGAGGGCAATTTCGCGACCAACGGAGCCGCGGCTCAACCGCACCACCGGTTGCACGCTCTGCGGTGCCACGTTGTAGCTGGGCGCAAACCAGGGCATGTCTTCCAGCTCAACGCCGAACCAGTCGGCGAGAACCTGCTGCGTAGATTTACGGGCGAATCGGCCGCACATGATCAACTCCATGATGCAATGGGTTCACGCTAGTTGGCACGCATATTTTCAACGAGCCGACGGAAGCTTGTGGCTGGCGTAGGTGGAGGCGATGGCGGACGGCTTGCCTTTCTGGCCGCGGCGGGAAGCTTATCAAATACAATAGAAACTGACAGAAGAAACAGGGAGCATGACGAATGGCACACATGGTTTTCTGCACGCGGAACAAGAAAGAGATGGAGGGACTGGACGAACCTCCCTTCGATTCTGAATTTGGCCAGAAGATTTTCAAGAACGTCTCGAGAGCGGCCTGGGCGGAGTGGGTTGACCGGCAGAAGATGCTGCTGAATGAATATCGGTTGCAGCCCTGGACCCCGCAGGCGCAGACGTTTCTTGTGGAGCAGATGGAGGAGTTTTTCTTCGGCACAGGCACGGGTCTGCCCTCAGAATTTGTCCCGCCGTCGCACTGATCGTGGGCATGAGCCGGCAGATTTTTACATAAGAACCTGATGAGGATTGCGGGGCGGCCGATTGCCGCTTTCTCGACTTATGCCTTGCGGATCCTATGAGTTCCGCGTGCGGTGCGCAGGCGCAATGCCCGCGGCTCAACGCTACTGGTAGAATGGAAGTTGCCGCTTTGTGTGGCACTTCGCCACCTTGGCGCCGCCAACCCCATGGCCTCTTTGGCCGAACAAGAGAAGGACAAAACCCCCCTGTGACCCAGACGATACGCAATATCGCCATCATTGCCCATGTTGACCACGGAAAGACAACGCTTGTCGACGCCATGCTGCGTCAGTCGGGAACCTTCCGCGCCAATGAGCAGGTGGCCGACAGGGTGATGGACTCAAACGAACTGGAGCGGGAGCGCGGCATCACAATCCTGGCCAAGAACACGGCCATCGTCTTTGAAGGCGGGAAGATCAACATTGTGGACACGCCGGGCCACGCTGACTTTGGCGGCGAGGTGGAACGTGCGCTGAAGATGGTGGACGGCGTGATGCTGCTGGTTGACGCGGCCGAGGGCCCGCTGCCGCAGACGCGCTATGTGCTGGCCAAAGCGCTTGAGGCCAAGCTGCTGCCCATTGTGGTGATCAACAAGATCGACCGCCCCGACGCGCGGCCGCAGGAAGTGCTGAACGAAATTTACGATCTTTTCATCGACCTGGATGCGGACGAGTCGCAGTTAGATTTTCCGGTGCTTTATGCCGTAGCCAAGAACGGCACGGCGACTCTCGATCCGGCGGTGCCGGGCGTTGATTTGCAGCCGTTGTTCGAGACCATAGTGTCTACGATTCCCGCGGCTACAGGTGACTCTGAAGGCACGTTGCAGATTCTGGTAACGAACCTCGATTACTCCGAATACTTTGGCCGCATTGCTATCTGCCGCGTCTTTCAGGGAACTTTGAAGGCCGGGGACGACGTGACCATCTCCAAGCGAGATGGCTCGTTGCAAAAGACACGCATTACAAAGCTGTTTACCTTCGGCGGACTCAAGCGCATCGAGACCACAGAGACCACGATGGGCGACATTGTGGCCGTGGCCGGCGTGGAGGGCATCACGATTGGTGAGACGATCACCAGCGTCGAGAACCCGTCGCCGCTGCCGTTGATCATCATCGACGAGCCGACGATCGCCATCCAGTTCAGCGTGAACAATTCGCCGTTTGCGGGACGCGAGGGTCAGTACGTGACCAGCCGCAACCTGCGCGAGCGGCTGGAAAAGGAACTGCTGACCAACGTGAGCATTCGCGTTGAAGACACAGGCTCGCCGGACAGCTTCAAGGTGTTGGGACGCGGCGAACTGCAACTTGCAATCCTGATCGAAATGATGCGGCGCGAGAGCTTCGAGCTGATGGCAGGGCGGCCGGAGATCGTGACCAAGATGGTGGATGGCACGCGCATGGAGCCGGTGGAACATCTGACCATCGATGTGCCTGAGGCGTTCACGGGCGTGGTGATTGAGAAGCTCGGTCCGCGCAAGGGCGAGATGACCAAGATGCACAATCACGGCTCGGGCCGGGTGAGGATGGAGTTTCGCGTACCCAGCCGCGGGCTGATCGGGCTGCGCAGTGAGATGCTCACGGAGACGCGTGGAACGATTGTGATGAATGCGCTCTTTGACGGCTACATTCCTTACCAGGGCGAGATTCCGCAGCGGCCCACCGGAGCTTTGATCTCCGACCGGCAGGGCGTGACCACGACCTATTCGCTGAACAGCCTGCAGGAGCGCGGCACTCTTTTTGTTGGCTCAGGCGTTGAGGTTTATGAGGGCATGATCGTCGGCGAACACTCGCGCGACAACGACCTCGACGTGAACGTCGTCCGCGAAAAGAAGATGACCAACATGCGCGCGTCAAGCGCAGACGAGGCCATCCGTTTGGTGCCTGTGAGAGCTCTGAATCTGGAGCAGGCGATCGAGTTCATCGCCGAAGACGAGATGGTCGAAGTGACGCCGAAGTCGCTGCGTCTGCGCAAGAAGATTTTGCAGCAGAATCGGCGGCCAAAGCGGTGGGAAAAGGGACAGCCGGTTGGGTAAGACCGGACTTATGAGTTCGCTGGGATCCCAGGTCTCAGGATTGAGGCCTGGGGCACCCGCGTTGGACATCATGCACAAATAGACAATCCCCTGCAAAGTCCGCACTTGCTATACTTGTCGGACCATGGCCGGCTTCGTCATCGATACCTTCATCGGTTTCATCGTGCGATGGATGATTATCCTTTGGCGCAAAGCGGTTAGCGGCAAATGGCCCACTGTGGCAGGCACGGTTGTCCACTGTCAGTTTGAAAAGCATGGCTACAGCGGAAATTAAATAGTTCTTCAATACCAATACAAGATGGACGTGGAGCGCTTTCACGGCGTGATGAAAAAGCCGCATAACTATCCCAACTATGCCGATGCCTTTGTGCGCCATTATCCGCAGACAGGAAATTAAGGATTCACGTCGATCCGCAAACCCCCGCCATGTCCTTCCCTGCTCTCGATTAGAGCTTCTTCTTCGCTTCCAGTACGCGCTCCAGGGCTTCTTCGGGTGTAGGACCGATCGCGGATAGGTGGCCCATCTTTCTTCCTGCGCGCGGGGCGTGTTTTTCGTAGAGATGCAGGCGGACTCCGGGGACAGCCAATGCGGCGGCGAAGTTGGGTTCGCCTTTGAGCCAAACGTCGCCGAGCAGGTTGACGATGGCGGCGGATGTGATCAGTGCGGTATCGCCCAGCGGAAGATTGCACACGGCGCGGACGTGCTGCTCAAACTGGCTGGTGACGCAGGCGCGCTCGCTCTGGTGGTAGCTGTTGTGCGGGCGTGGCGCGAGCTCATTCACCAGCAGGTTGCCTTGCCTGCTGACGAACAGCTCGAGGCAGAGCAGGCCTTCAAGATCGAAACGCGCAATGATGGCCGCCGCAAGAATTTCAGCCTTCGATTCGAGCTCGGCGGGAATGCCGGCAGGCAAGACGCTCCAAGCAAGGATTTGGTTCTCATGGTGATTGCGCGCCGCCGAAAAAGTGCGCACTTCGCCCGAGGGATTGCGCGCGGCCATGACACTGATCTCAAGGTCGAGATCAAGAGCCTGCTCGGCGACAGCAGGTTGGCCGCCGATATTCTTCCAGGCGGCAGTGATGGATTCTTCGGTGGCGGGTGCATCGATTCCAATGCGCGCTTGACCGCGGCCATCGTAGCCTCCGCGGCCGATCTTGAGGAACACGCGGCCGCCTAGTGCTGCTACCGCTTCGTGGAGTTCGGCTTCGGTGCTGACCACGCGAAACGGGCCGACGGGAAAGCCTTCGCTGGCGAGCCAGGCTTTTTGCAGAGTCTTGTCCTGGATGATGCGAATCGGCTCGACCCCTGGGCGCAGCGGAGCAATGTTAGCAACGGCGGAGAGTGCGTCGATGCCGATCTGTTCAATCTCAAGGGTCACAACGTCCGCGCCGTTCGCGAGCATCCGTGCCGCCCGGTGGTCGTCCCAGCGGCCAACGATGGTCTGGTCTACGACGAAGCTTGCGGGGCAGGCGGACTCGGGATCCATGACCCGGATGTGATAACCCATGGTGCGCGCGGCCATGGCTGTCATGCGGCCCAACTGGCCTCCGCCGAGAATGGCGATCAGGCCGCCGGGTTTCACGATTGGAGACTGTTGGTGGTGAGAAGCTTCAGAGTTGCTGCTCACCCGGGCAGCTCCTGTGCGAGCACTTCCTCGGTGCGGGCGGCGCGCCATGCTTCAAGCCGCGCGTAGAGTTCCCTGTCGGATACGGCGAGGATTTCTGCAGCCAGCAAGGCGGCGTTGGCTGCGCCGGGCTTGCCGATGGCCAGCGTTCCCACGGGAACTCCCTTGGGCATCTGAACGATGGAAAGGAGCGCATCAAGACCGGCTAATTGCGTGGCCGAAACGGGAACCCCGAGTACGGGAACCAGAGTCTTGGCGGCGAGCATTCCGGGCAGGTGGGCTGCGCCGCCCGCACCAGCGATGATGACGCGTAAGCCGCGTTCCCGCGCCGTCTCAGCGTATTTGAAGAGCCAGTCGGGGGTGCGATGCGCGCTGACGACGCGCGACTCGTGGGGAATGCCAAGTTCACGCAAAATTTCTACGGCAACCGAAAGCACCTCGTAGTCGCTCTTGCTGCCCATCACCACGCCTACCAGTGGCTGTTCGCTCATACGGCTGATTATACGAGGGTATGGGAAGCAGTAAGTGGAGGAAAACGTTGTGGCTGGGCGGAAGGGAATCAGAGTCGAGGGTTAATGATGGCGCCAGACCTCCACGGCCACTTCGATGGCAGCAAAGAGCACGCTGAGGCGCGAGAAAGTCCTTGGCGCGCTACCAGTTCTGCTCATGCTGCTCCATGCGCCTTTCAAGATCAGTAATGCGGCTGCCGTTGCCGTCGCCCATGAGTCCGGCCATCTGCGTCTTCAAATCGCTCATCACCTGAGCTTCAAATTCATTCATCATTCGCATTTGCCGGACTCCGTTGGGCACGGTTTGTCGTTGGTGGCCAACCCGTTCTTCACTGTCCAAGCGGGAGGTTAAGTACAGGGCGAGTCGCCCTGCCATAATCACAACATGCTGATTCTGGCCTCAGCTTCACCGCGACGGCGCGAACTTCTTACGCAGGCAGGGTTCACGTTTGAGGTGCAGCCCGCGCATATCCCCGAAGACCCGATGGCGAACGAGGACCCGATCGCGTACGTGGTGAGGCTGGCGCGCGAAAAGGCGCAGGCGGTATTTGGGCATGTCTCAGGGGGCGCGGAAGCTGCTGACGGACTAGCCGTGTTGGGAGCTGACACTACGGTGACTCTCGACAAACACATCCTGGGGAAGCCAGAAGACGCGGAGGACGCAGCGCGCATGTTGCGGCTGCTCTCTGGCCGCACGCATCGCGTCATCACCGGCGTGGCCGTGGTGACTGCAAGCTCCGTCGAAGTTGCGGCGGAGATCACTGGGGTTACGTTTCTGGATATGTCTGAAGAGGAGATTGCCGACTACATCGCGAGCGGCGAGCCCATGGATAAGGCCGGCGCCTATGCAATACAGGGACGCGCTGCGCGGTGGATTCCGCGCATTCAGGGCGACTACTTCAACGTGGTGGGATTGCCCATCTCGCTTGTGTCCACGCTGCTGGAAGGTGCAGGTTGCCGGGCCTCAGCCTCCAGAACTGTCATCGAACAGGCGAAGTTTACTTAGGTCTTGTAATGAGAATCGCTTTATCGTGGCGGCGTGCTCTTCAACGGTTGAGCGTTTCTGCGGATTGAAGGGAGTGAGAGTGGCGCTAACCGTTCAAGAACAGTTCGGGCAGATTGATATCTATGTTTTCGATCAGATTCTGCGAGGAAACATCGCGGCGGGTATGCGTGTGCTCGACGCCGGATGCGGCTATGGGCGCAACCTTGTGCATCTGCTGCGCGAGGGGTGCGAAGTGTTTGCAGTGGACGCGGATGCCGCAGGTATTGAGCATGTGCGCCAGCTTTCTGCAGCGCTCATGACCGGATTGCCGGTGGAGAACTTCCAAGTGGCGCCGATCGAGGAGTTGCCATTCCCCGATGGATTCGCGAATGTGGTGATTTGCAACTCAGTGCTGCACTTTGCAAGGGATGAGCCGCACTTTCGGAGACTGTTGGCTGAGCTTTGGCGCGTGCTGCGGCCTGGAGGAATGCTGTTTTGCCGGTTGGGTTCGCGTATTGGGATGGATTTCGAAGAGGTGAGAGAAGGCGTTTTTGTGGTCGGCGATGGTTCGGAATGGTTTCTGGTGGATGAGGAAATGCTTCTTGGATTGACCGAGGAGATGAATGCGGTGCTCGTCGACCCATTGAAGACGACGATTGTTCAAGACTATCGATGCATGACGACCTGGGTGACGAGAAAGCGCAGGACAAATGAGCCCAATTGAAAGGCGTTGCGAATCGGCGCCACATAAAAGGCGGAATTTACGGCGGGTGGATCTATAGCTCATTCTCAGGGTAAGTTTGGCCGCATTTTTTCTTGACATGAAGTCTATACTTGTTTACTCTATGCCTGTAGTGAACAAGCCTATGACTGAATCGACTACTCGCGATCTCTTTCCCGGTGCGCTCGAGATGATGATTCTCGAGTCGCTTCGCCGCCAGCCAGCCCATGGATACGCGCTGGTCCAGCACATTCAGCAGCGATCCAACGACCTGCTTCAGGTGGAAGAGGGATCGCTGTATCCGGCGCTACAGAGGCTGCTCAAAGCCAAGCTGGTGAAGGCCGATTGGGGTGTGTCATCCACAAATCGCCGGGTCAGAACCTACCAGATCACGGCTGCAGGCCTTCACCATCTGGAGCAACAGATTTCCAGCTTCGAACGTATGTTTGAAGGCATATCGCTCGTCCTCAATCCAGGTAGGTCCCCAGCCAGCTAGGAGGAATGCCGAATGAACTGGATGCCGACCCTCTTTCGTCGCCGCAAACTCTTCGACGATCTCTCGGAAGAGATGCGACTGCACATTGAAGAACGTGTTGAACAGTTGAAGGGTGAGGGCATGAGCCCAAAGGAAGCAGAACGGCAGGCGCGGATTGCATTCGGCAACCTGGCGCTTGTTGAGGTGCGCAGCCGCGACGTGTGGCAGTGGCCCACGCTGGAGTCGATCTGGGCCGACGTGGTTTTGGCGTTGCGCCAACTGCGCCGGTCACCGGGGTATGCGACTGCCGCCATTCTCACGTTGGCGTTGGCAATCGGAGTCAACGCCGTTGTGTTCAGCGTCATGAACGCATTCATTCTGCGCCCGTTGAATGTGCCGCGGGCGGAGAGGCTTTATGCGCTCCAGCATGAAAACGAGGACGTAGCGAACCTGTCCTATCCCAACTATATCGATCTGCGCGATCGCAACCACAGCTTCGATAGCCTTGTGGTTTATAACATTTCGGCGGTGGGACTGGATACAGGTGAAAATCCAACCAGCGCGTGGACTGAAGAAGCAAGCATGAACTACTTCGACGCCTTGGGCCTTCAGCCATATCTCGGGCGTTTCTTCCATGCAGGCGATGGGCATGGGCCCAACAGCGCTCCCTAAATTGTGCTCTCGTACGCGTATTGGCATACCCATTTCCAAGACGATCGCGGCGTGGTGGGCCGTGTGGTGCGTGTGAATGGGCATCCCCTCACCATCCTCGGCGTCGGTCCAGCTGAGTTCAACGGAACGCTCCTGTTTTTCAATCCCGATTTCTTTGTGCCGGTCGTTGAGGACCCGCTGCTGGTGGGGAACGACCTGAACGCGCGCGGAAACCCATGGATCTTTGAGACGATGGGTTATCTCAAGCCGGGCGTTACTCCGGCGCAGGCCGTTGCCGACATGAACTCGATCGGGGCGGATCTGCAAAGGACCTATCCCAAAGACGTAGGCAAAATGACGTTCGTCCTCAGGAGACCAAGCCTGTATGGCGATTATCTTGGGCGGCCGGTGGGGCATTCATGGCTGGGTTGATGATGCTGACGGGGCTGATTCTCCTGGCAGCATGCGCCAACCTGGGCAGCCTGTTTGCCGCGCGCGCCGCGGACCGGTCGCGGGAAGTCGCCTTGCGGCTCGCACTCGGCTCGAGCCGAAAACGCATTCTGGGCGGACTGTTCACAGAAGCGATCATGATTTCGCTGGTAGGAGGCGGGGTGGGACTGTTGGGCAGCTTGGTACTGTTGCGCGCAATCAGTGCATGGCAGCCATTTCCCAGTCTTCCCATCCATCTGGCGGTGAACCCAGATGCAAAAGTGTATGCGGTCGCAGTGCTGCTGGCGCTGGCCAGCGGAGTCCTCTTTGGCGCTGTGCCCGTCAGGCAGGTGCTGCGAACGAATCCATACGAAGTGATCAAGGCCGGATCGGGAGGCCGGACCTTGAAGCGGATGAGTGCACGCGATGTGCTGCTGGTCGTTCAGATTGCGATCTGCGGGGTGCCGGTGACGTTGTCGCTAGTGGCAGTCAGGGGGCTGTGCGCTCGCTGCACGTCCATTTCGGCTTCGATATCCAGAACACCATGTTGGCATCGACGGATTTGAGCATGTCAGGCTATAGCGGAGATCGCGTTCCCGCGATGCAGAAGCGGATGACCGAGGCCCTCGAGGCGTTGCCCGGAGTGGAGTCTGTGGGATTGACCGACGCATTGCCCTTAGCCGTGAGTGGCGAGGGCGACTCGGTCGTCTTCACCGACAATACGTCCGATCTGCGACCATCGAACGCCGCAACCGGCGCCGCGATATTCAATGTCACTCCCGAATACTTCCAGGCCGCCGGTACTGCCCTGCTTTCCGGGAGAACCTTTACTTGGCACGACGATAAGAACTCGCCACGTGTAGCCGTGGTGAATCGGGAGTTTGCGCGTAAGCTTTTTGGATTCGCGGCCAATCCAATCGGACGCGCGTACAAGATGCGGGATGGATCGCGCATTCAAGTGGTGGGCATCGCAGAAGACGGGAAGTATAACAGTCTCACGGAAGATCCAGTGCCTGTCATGTTTTTCCCGATTCTGCAATCACCTGGCACCTCCACAATCCTTGTGGTGCGCTCGCGTCCTGGCTTGGCCAACGCCTCGACTCTCCTGGGCCACGCCATGAGGCGCACTTTGCGGCAACTGGATTCGGGGATGCCGCTCGACATCGAGACCCGGGACAAGCCAATGGACATCACGCTGTTTGGTCCGCGCATGGCAACGGTGTCGCTGGGCGTCCTGGGGATGATGGGGGCGCTTTTGTCGATCACCGGCATCTTTGGAATGGCTGCGTACTCGGTGAGCAAGCGGCTGCGTGAACTGGGAATCCGTGTCGCCCTCGGCGCGCAGCGGAAAGAAGTGCTGCAGGCTGCTTTGGGGCGTGCATTGAGGCTGCTGGCAATTGGGTCGGTGGCAGGATTGCTCTTGGGGATTCTGGCGAGCCGGGTGCTGGCTTTCGTCGTCTATCAAGCCACTCCGCGCGATCCGCTGGTATTGGCCGGGGTCGTCGTGGCGATGGCTCTGCTGGGACTCGTGGCTACCTGGATTCCAGCCCGACGTGCCTTGACGGTGAGCCCACTTGTTCTGCTGCGCGAGGATTGACCGGCTCTGATCAGGGGGTGAGCCGGGCGCTTCCGAAAGCTGGGTAACAAAAAGCTGGTTCTCCCTCCTTTTTGCCAGAATCTCCCAATTCTCCGGACGCGATTCGAGCTTAGAATTTAAACATCAGTGCGGTTTAAAGATGCAGGGGGCCATCACGCCGCGCTACACTTAGCAATCCACTAATTGAAAACATTGGGCTGGCCACTGGGCGGATATCTGCTTATGCCTTTTCATTCGGAGGAATTCTTGGCGCGGATTGGCGCATTCTGTTTTCCAGGGGCAGGGCACCTGAACCCAATGACCGCCTTGGCGCGCCGATTGCAGGAGCGGGGCCACTCCGTCGTGATCCTTGGGATCGCCGACTGTGAAGCCCGGGTAAAGGCTGCAGGGGTGGAGTTTTGCCTGATCGGAGAGAGCGATTATCCGCCGGGAACACTGGCGAAGCTAGACCAGCGCCTTGGCGAGTTGAATGGGCTCAAGGCCTTCCGCTTCACGATCGACCGGATCAAGAATACAGCGCGCATGGTGCTGCGGGATGGACCAGAAGTGGTACGGCAAGCCAAGATCGATGCGATTCTGGTGGACGAGGTTGACTTTGGCGGAAACGTAGCGGAGTACCTTGGCCTTCCGTTCATAACGGTCACCTTCATTCCGCCGATGATCAAGGGCGACCGGTATCCGCCCTTCTATTTTGGCTGGGGCGCCGGCCAGGATTGGGGCAGCAGGCTGCGGAATCGAGTGGGCATCGAAGCGCTGACGCGGGTGGCGGCTCCAATCTTCAAGGTCGTGAACGATCAGAGAAGGGTCTGGGGCATTGCGCCCATCCACTCTGCGCGTAAGTTTCTGTCCAAGCTATTGCGGGTGGCGCAGATGCCGAGGATATTGGAGTTCGACTATCCAGTCGTGCCGCCCATCCTGCACTACACTGGCCCATTTGTAGATAAGCGGCTGAGGCCCACGATAGATTTTCCGTGGGAGAAATTGGACGGCCGTCCCCTTGTTTACGCGTCGCTGGGCACACTGCAGAACGGCTCGGAGCGGATATTTAGAACGATTGCCGGCGCGTGCGCAGGCCTTGATGTGCAGCTCGTGATCTCGCTGGGAGGTGGAGTCGATCCCGATCGGCTCGGAAACTTGCCCGGCAACCCGGTGGTGATGCGGTTCGTGCCACAACTGGAGATTCTCAAGCGAGCGTCGGCGGTGATTACTCACGCGGGAATGAACACCGTGCTGGAGTCACTTTCAGAAGGCTTGCCTCTCGTTTGCATTCCGTTGGCGAACGATCAGCCGGGGGTGGCCGCGCGTGTGGCCGCGCGTGGCGCTGGTGTGGTGGTGCCGCTTCGAAAGCTGAATGCGGAGCGATTGCGTACGGCGGTCCGGGCGGTTCTTGACGATGGCAAATACCGCCGGGCGGCAGGCGCGGTGCAGGACGCGATTCAAGCCGTGGATGGCTTGGAGATGGCGGCGGACCTCATCGAAGACGCGCTGAACATCAGACTATCGGTAAAGCCTGAGCTGGTTTTAAGCGCCGGCCAGGAAGCACGGTGATCAAGGAAAAGCCTTCTGCCTGGTTGTCAAACCTCACTGCGGTGACGAAACACTCTGCTCTTGCGTTCTCGATGGATCCGACAAAGCTCGCCAATCTGCGAGAGAATAGAGCCGATGCAAACAACGCGGAATCAGCTGGATGCCGTTGGGTTCGATTTTGGCACCACCAATAGCTCAGTCGCGCTCTTGAATGAAGGGTCGGGGGTACAGCTTGCTTCGTTCCCATCGCTTGGTACCCAGGTAGAGTCCTTTCGGTCGGTTCTTTATCTTGAACAATCCAGAAGGGGAAACGGACCCCGGACAATCCATGGCCTCACAGGTCCCGCCGCCATCGAGCGTTATCTTCAGGCCGAGGAAAAAGGTCGCCTCATACAGTCGCTCAAGTCTCACCTCTCCAGCCGTTCGCTTACCGGGACTGAGGTTTTTGGTCGTCACTACAAGTTGGAAGACCTTATTGCCCGGATGCTTGGCGATTTACGCAAACATGCGGCAAAGCAATTCGAATGGCCAATTCGCTATGCCATGGTGGGCCGTCCCGTTCGTTTCGTGGGCTCTGAAACACGGGAGGATGACGACTTTGCTGTTTCGCGGCTGCGGGATGCATTCGCGGCTGCGGGCTTTGAGCGAGTGGATTTCGAAATGGAACCGGTTGCGGCCGCCTGCTCCTATGAGGCTTCGCTTGACCACGACGAGCTAATTCTGATCGGCGACTTTGGCGGCGGAACCAGCGACTTTTCACTTCTTCGTGTCGGTCCAGATGTGCGCCGCCGCGGACGCGCTCCCCAGGACCTGCTGGGCAACAGCGGCGTGGGGCTTGCCGGAGACGCGTTCGACGCCCGCATCGTTCGCAAGCTCGTGTCACCCGCACTGGGGTCGAACTCTGAGGCACGCTCGCTCAATAAGGTGCTGCCCGCAGTGCCGGCGTGGATCTACGCCAACCTCGAGCGCTGGCACTATCTCTCATTCCTGCGCACCAACAACGTGCGCGAAATCCTAAAGAGTGCACATATTCGAGCGTTGGAACCTGAAAAGATTCAGGCCTTGATCACGCTCATTGAAGAAGACCTCGGATACCAACTCCATCAGGCGGTGCAGCAGGTTAAGTTTGAGCTGTCGCGCAGCCACAGTGCCGAGTTCCGATTTCGCGACGGGAGCATGGACCTGCGCATCCCAGTCACGCGCCGCGAATTTGAATCATGGATCGAGAATGATTTGCAAGTGATCGAGGATGCGGTTGAGGGACTCCTCAAAACCTCCGGCATCCACCCACGCGCAGTCGACCGCGTATTCCTCACCGGCGGAAGCTCATTCGTGCCTGCAGTGCGAAACATCTTCGAAACCCGTTTCGGTAACGACCGTATTCGCAGCGGAAATGAGTTCACCTCCGTCGCCCACGGCCTTGCTTTGCGCGCAGGAGAGTCCTTGCGCCAAGTCTCGTAACATGGCGTTGCATCAGGCAATTTGGCCTCAACTGGTGCTAAGCCTAGTCTTCGCCAAGTGAGACCGCGCACGCCAGGCTAAGAGTTTTCCGGCTTTTCTGAACCCGGATTCTGAAGCCCGCACGTACTTGCGAATGCCCAGAGCCGAAGGATGGCGGCGAATCAGTAATAGGACCCATCACCGGCGTTTTGCCTTCCACCAGATAAAGAGAGTTTCGCCATGCGTCTAATCTTTCTTTCGCTCTTCTTGTTGGGCTCATCATGCCGCAATGCTCTTGTCAGAAGCCTCGGGCATTCAATTTAAGTGGCGACTATTCTCTAACTCACGATCCGTCCATAGCACGCGAGGGAGACAGTTACTACGTTTTTGCCACGACCTCGAATGCGAGAGATGGACAGGTTCCTGTCCGCTGTCCGCACGACTTAATGGCCTTGAAGCTATGCGGCTACGTCTTCCCCGAGATCCAGCCTGGATTCACGAGGCTAGCTCCAAAACTAAAGACCTGTGGGCGCCAGATATCTCTTACTTCGCGGGGAAGTATCACCTCTATTACGCTTACTCGACGTTCGGTTCGAATTCCTCGGGTATTGCGCTGGCAACCAATGACACACTCGATTCGCAGAGTCCCAGATACCACTGGCAGGACGACGGGCTTGTCTTGAAGTCGATGCAGTGAGATAACTTCAACGCGATCGACCCTAACATTACATTCGACGAAAAGGGTCAGCCGTGGCTGAGCTTTGGCAGCTTCTGGAGTGGCATCAAAGTGCGCCGCATTGATCCAGTTACAGGGAAACTCTCCGCTTCCGATTCAGCTCTTTATTCGCTCGCAACGCGCGCCACTCCGGACCTGCCGAAGCCGCCCAAACCAGGTTTACCGGCCGACTGCAGGCGGGTGAAGCGCCGTTCATCGTGTGCCACGGAGGCTTTTTCTATCTGTTTGTTTCCTTCGATCTTTGCTGCCGCGGAACACTCAGCAACTATCGGACTATGGTCGGACGATCCCACCACGTGACAGGCCCCCAATGTCGATGCGGATGGCAAGTGATGCTCGATGGAGGAGGCACTCAACTTCTCAGATCGAGCAGCGCTGGATAGGGCCTGGTGGTGAGTCAATACTGCTCCGTCCATAGGGCGACATCATCGTCCTCCATGCCTATGACGCAGTCACAGGAAAGCCTGCCCTCCAGATTTCAACTCTGATCTGGTTGATTGGCTGGCCGCACGCGACGCTTGGAACTGCGGGCGAGTCGAAATAGAATCGCGAGCCAGATCCGCGCGAGGGCTTTGGCTTCGACGCGCAGGTCTTACCGTGAAGTCTCACCGAAGACAGTGCGCTTAGCTGGGTTGGCTTTTGGGCTGAAAGCAAAAACCATCCAATTCGGATGGATGGATGTCATTTAAACTCAGTAGCTTAATTTGGTTACGGGGGCTGGATTTGAAACCGCAACCTTTGGGTTATGAGTTCTATAACATCAATTGTTTCATAGAGTTAGAAGACGTGGTTGGTTGCCATGAGAAAGTTGCATAGTTCTGAGAAAGTTTGAGGAGTCCTGCGTTTGGGTTGGATTTGGGTTGAGGGTCGACCCAAACGTCAAGGACAATCTGGGCACCCCCTTCAGCTTCGGACTTTGTCAATTCGATTTCAACACGGGCGAAATCCTGAAATCGATGCCAGCTCCTGTTTTGCCCATGTGACCGAATCAGAGCATCTCTACGACTTCCAACAATCAGGGAACTCCTGCCTTCGAATGGAACTCACAGTGATGCCTGAAGCCTCGAAACCATTGAGTGCTCGGCTCCCGACTCATCTAGGTTTCGATACGCCCGCGCACAACACAGCCACGCGACGAAAGTTGATTCTTCTCCAGTCGGTCGCCAAGGAGCGCGGAGTCCTTTCAATGAATATTCAATGGCAACAGGATCGAGCAATCGAACCGGAGAAAGACTTGTATCGGCTATCCAGCCTCGAAGCCCGAGCCGCAGACTGCGTGGCCGGCCCCAGACGATTTCAAAGCCACTTGCTCGCTGAGGTTGCCTCAAGGCCGTGCAGGCCTCCCCGCTTCAGCAGCAGTCTCACTCCCCATTCGTCATGCGTCGTGATCAAAATGCGCCCAGTGTGTTTGATGATGGCCGCTCTCAGCAGACTGGATACGTTGTTCACGTAGGCCGGCCGGATCAGTTTTCCCGGCTTTGCCGTCTTCTGCAGGTGAGCGAGGAATTCCGAGCGCGGCCGGAACCCGAGGATCCCGTCCCCGGAGTGATCGTTTCCGGCTTCGGAAGCGAGAAAGATCAGCGCCTTGCTTAACCTTGGAGTCAGGGGAAAGGTTTTTTGAAAATCGAATGAAAAAGTCAATTTGCCGTTTGAATCTTCCCAGACCTGGAGGTCGGAAGCTCCGTGCGTCTTTTCAAGTGGCCCTTCGCCGGCCAGTAGCAAACCAGGCGGGATGGTCTTGGCAATCCTCTCAACGTCCTCCGCGATGTCGGACTGCACGTTGGTGAGCCGCTCCATAAGCACGGAAGATAGCCGCATCTTGCTCTTCAGTCGTTGAATCGAGGGAAGCTCGCGGTTAATTGCCCTGCAGTTGAAATCTGGCTGTGACGACATCACGCCCCCCCTTCGAAATCATCCGGTGAATCGACGGCATCCGCTTGAACGGCGCATCGAAGCGCCGGGGACACTCCCCCGCTTCTCTGCGCGGAAACCCTGAATTCACCGGTTTGCGAAAGCAACGGCGGGCGCAGCGACGACAGAATTCCGGAGAAATGCTGGTGATCGAGACGGCCATCGCGCACCCTCATCATCTCGTCTTCATTCGACGCAATAAAAATTCCCATCATCTCCATAACCGCGGGGGACGAAAGCCAGCCGCGCGCGCGCAGTAACCCGCAGCGCGGGAAGATGTAGAGCACCGGGTGCCCGTCTTCAATGACCGCGGCGCTGTTGGCGGACGCTGACGGGCCTCCGCCGGCAGTCCACCTGGCAATCAGTGCCGCCCCCGCAGCGGCAGCCGCTCCGATATCGGAAAGCCCAACCCGCCAGAGTTCGATCGGGTAGCCCTGTGCAATGCCCACCTGGGCGACGGCCCAGCGCATCCGGCGGCTCAAGCGCGCCGCGCTCTGCTGCACGCCGTAGGGTCCGAGACCGTTGACCGGCTGGTGGGACACAAGATGGAGATGGTCAAGGGAATTCCCGGCCAGCTCGTTGAAGCCGACCACATGATCGCCGAGACGTGAGCACAACTGGAGCATCAGCTCAAAAACGGCGCGCCAGGAGTTTGGCTGATCGGTGGAGCCGCATGACTGGGGCAAGTGTTCTCGGGTAGCCCAGGTGGTGCAGGTCGGCATGTATCCAAATGGGTTAGAAAGAACAGTCAGCTCCCAGTCGCGAATGCGAATCACCGCATAGTTCTGGCCGGACTCGCGGACCCTGTCCAGACAGATCGGGCAACTGGAGGGGTGCTGCGGGCGGTTTGCCCGGCTCGGGGTGTAATGCACGAAATACGTCGGGTCAAAGGCGGCTGGGGCTTGGATCTGGACGATCTCCGTTCTTTCCAAGCGGTAAACAGGCCGGTCCGCAGCGGCGTCGGCTGCTGCCACCCGCGCCGCAAGGCCCGAAAGACGGCCATCAGGCGCTGCCAAAACTCCCGGCGACGCGGACAAGAGTTGGTATTGGGTGTAGGCTTCCGATCGAGCAGCGGCCTGATCGGGACGGTTGTTTGTTTCTAGGTTCAAGATTGGTCGCATCCGTTTGGGCTCCATTACAAAAAATTTACGTTCTAAGTTTTAACGCAAAAATCGCACACATGGCGTGCAATTTTGATTGGAGCCGGAGGGAAGGAAATGAACAGAGGAATGTAGAGTTTAATATTTTATTTTCAATAACTTGTGCGAGCAGCTAGATTCCACTGTCCCAGGGTGAGTCGCCGTTGGAGGCTCCTCCGCCGAACATAAATCAGGCTTCGCGCAAACACCTTCAATTTGCGCGAACCACTTCGATCTTGCAGCCTCCAGGTTTGAAAGAAAGCACGCCGGCGGCAACCTCGACAATTCCATTGAAGTTGTGGCGCTGGAGGTGATCCCGGAGGAAATTGACCACGCCACCTTTGACCGGGGAGTTGCCGTTTGGCCAAAGGCGTTTGTCGCCGGGCAGACCCGAAATGGACATCTCCGGTCGTTGATCGAGGTAGTACTTCACGCATACGGCAACGGCTGCAGCGTAGTCGAAGCTTGCGAATTCCGCTTCGTCCTCGTCAAAGAGCATATACCGAACATCGTCGGCATTCTGCAACGTGCCCGAGTCGGTGGCAAGCGCAATGCGCGTCGGAGGCTTGAGCAGATTGCGGCTCTTGTTCAGGAAAAGCGACTTCTCCTCGATCTCCGTTCTCCAGGGCCGGGCCGGATTATGAACGGCCGCTGACACTTTAAGAAGGGCCTCGACTCTGGTAGACCCGTCGATGGTCTCCCCGGAAACCCGCGCATACTCGCTCGTTCTTTCCGCGTTCCACGGAAACGAAGTGAGCCATTGCGCCGCGCCAAATGTTCCCAGGCTGCTGCCGCCGGCAATGATGACCACAGTCACTTTCTGCGCGCCCATTGGGATCACGAATCGCTGTACGATTGCGTGGTCGTGCCGACGCGCTGCGTCCTGAGTGGTGGGAAAGATCAGTCGGCCGGCCTTGGGGCGATTCTGGCACACGCGGAAAAACGTTTCGGATTCATCGGGGCCCGGCGGTTCGATGGAAAATCGAAGATCAGGCGGAAAGTGGTCGATGATCCTGCAGTCTTTAAACAAGCTGGGGCGGCCAATGAAGCAGATAGCTTCGGCCTTGTTCAACTCAACGTCAGCCCAGTCCGGCGAGTGAAGAGCCGCATGGCGGAACACCGTATGCGGGTACCGGTCGGCGGGAAGATGGCGCGCGACCTCAACCTGAGCTTGCACATCGCGAACATATTCGTGATCGCAGACAGTCACAACAAGCGAGCGCTTTCTTCCCGACCGGGACTCGGTGTGTGCCTGACGGAAGGACTGAAAGATCCAATTATGAAAGCTTTCCTCGAGCACAGGCCCGGTCAAATGAAGGACCCGATCCAGACAGATCATCCCCGTGGTTCGAACGTCGAGATCTTCTTCGTCGAGCAGCAGGTCGCGCAGTTCCTTTACCTCTCTTGCTGAGTACGGGTGCTCGACGTGTTCCTTGGGAAGCAATTTCCAGGTTTCCTTGCGCGCTGCCGCGCTGCCGTGTCTCAACCGTTCCTTTGGAGCCGCGAATTCCATTTCAGGTACCTGCCAATTAGTGGATTATGCTACACCCAAATGCCATCCATGCGCTGCGGCAGCCCAATGATCTACAGCT
>Ga0182018_10000634_pt1 | contig 44280 bp, 35 predicted proteins | sample 812P2MmetaG_FD_120490 | JGI IMG/M metagenome (GOLD analysis project Ga0182018, IMG submission 120490) | Permafrost microbial communities from Stordalen Mire, Sweden - 812P2M metaG | ecosystem: Environmental > Terrestrial > Soil > Wetlands > Permafrost | place: Sweden: Stordalen | collected... | reverse complement strand
GGTTGGTCGTCGTGCTTGCACTGTCGCTGCCGGTAGTGGCACAGGACACCACGCAATCGACAACCACCACAACGACACAGGCCCCGGCTCCTCCCCCGCAGACGCAGAGCACCACGACTACAACGACCCCGGCAACTCCGGCGCAAACCCAAACCAGTCAGTCGAGTGAGAGCACCACGAAGTACAAGCACCATCACAAGAAGGTGACGAAGGAGAATCAATCATCGACTACAACCTCCACCCCATCGCAGCCGCAGAGTCAAACAACGACCACCACCACACCTCAGAACCGGTAATTCCGCATGTAGCATTCGGATGCAAAGCAACGTGGTTTCTGCACATGGCCGGAAGGATGGACTTTCGAAGACGAACAGTGTCAGAGGATCGGCGGAGGGTATGAGGCAGTGAAGTTCAGATTTTTACTGTTTCTCTGCACGGAGCCAAATTATCTACGCTGATCCAAAGTCCACCGTCATGAAAGCTGAAGGCGCAGAGACAACTTGCGCCTGCAGCGGACCGCCACCCGTAGCTTTTTTCATCTCCCCCCGACGCCCGGCACTTGGATTACACGTCTAGTGGACGGCCTAGCACCCGGCACTGGTGACGGTTCTTTTCAATCTGCGGCTGGTAGTACAATACTGGCATGTCGAAGCGTGAACGCCGAGCTGCTGTTGCGGCTCCTGCCCTACGTCAACGGGCAGCAAGTAACGGCCCTGTTCACTGTAAGTCGTTGAAAGCCGACGTAGCTCAGTTGGTAGAGCAGCCGATTCGTAATCGGCAGGTCAGCGGTTCAACTCCGCTCGTCGGCTCCATTCTTTCAATCACTTTCGATCAGTTCACCGCGACCTGTTGCACAACCTGCTGCACGAGCTATCTTGAAGTGGCACGAATTTGTCCCCAAACTTCGCATGTATTAACCATTCAGTACAGGGGCGACAAAGGCCTGATGATGACCGTTAGCTGCCACGATGATCTAAGATGATGGCACGTCACCCATGTGCCAGCCAGCCCAATCGCCAGTTCTAATTACCATCGACCACGATGAGCACTACGCCAGCCGTGTTGGCCGCACGAAGGATGGTTTGCAGGTTTTCGTCACCACGCCGTTCATTCCTGCTTTGGGCGATGAGAGTGGCCGGGAGTTCCTCGCAGTTTATATCTTCGACCCGAACGGGAAGCTCGTTGAAGCAAGAATCGACGATCTCGGTCCTCGTTCTGTCTTGGACCGGGCTCGGGCCCGCCAACTTCTGGAACAAAGAGTGTCGGAGTTGGGTCCACTCGATTATGGCCGCATCGTGGTGCAGCCGTTTGCGATTGAGCGGTCGGGCACGACGTTTGGCCTGGTGCCGCGTCCCCCCGAAGCGGGGGACGATAGTTGGTGGGTTGAAGTGCAACCGGGAAACTACATGGCTTTCCATGAACCGTGGGACAGCGGCGAGTACGATACCTAGCGGGAACCGGCGGTCGGATTGCTCGGCGGACGGGCGAGTCGCCCGTCCCCACACTTGCATTGCTCGGGCTAGCCTCTCGGAAAGGTGAGCTGGAATGCTTTAGCTAGCAGACAACCACCAGGCATAGCCCAAGGATCTCACTAGACGCGGAGGTAGCTAATGTGGGCCAAGCGCAAGGTCGTGTCATTCTTGACGGCTTTCGTTACGACGCCTCTGATCTTGCCTCTGTTTGTGCCTCTGTTCCTCGCAACCTCAAACTCTGCGGCCCAGCAAGCGCCTGTAGCGATTGAGCATGTCGACTTGTGGGGACACTACATCCGTCCTCTGAGAATGATCCATTCGCAAGATACTGAAGCTCGCCGATTTGGCGCCACCGTGGTCCTGGAAGTCATTGTCTCAATCGGCGGCAATGTCGAGTCGGCACATGCCATCGACGGGCCGAAGAAGTTTTTTTCTGAGGCGGAAGCGATCGAGCGTGACCGTCAGTTTAAGCCCTTCGAGCAGGATGGGATCGCGGTTCGCGCGGTCATTAAGGATTGGGTTCAGATTGTCCCGCTCGAGGAGTGGTCAAAAACAAGAGTTCCGTTCCCTGAAATTAAGGACCTGAACACTCTTCGGATGTCTTTAACTCGAACCTCATGCTACGGAACATGCCCGGCCTACTCAGTCGAGGTCCGTGGGAACGGAGAGGTTATCTACCGTGGAGAACGAAGTGTACTGATCACAGGTGAACACCACGACAGGATTTCCCGACAGGAAGTGATCAAGCTGCTGGAGGCGTTCCACAACGCCGACTATTTCTCCCTCAAGGACGGGTACTCACAATTTGTGACTGATGTCCCTACTTACACGACTGCAATCGAATTTGACGGGCGTAAGAAATCTGTGGGGGATTATGTCGGCGCCGGGGCTGGAATGCCCGACATCGTCGCCGAACTGGAAGACAAGATCGACGAACTGGCGGGAACCGAAAAGTGGCTGAACGAGACCTCCAAGACCTGGCCCGCTCTGGTCGCCGAACACTGGAATTTTCGCGCTGACACCGACGAGAATCGCACCCTTTTCGCGAGCGTCGCTGAGCGCGGATCTGGTGAATTGGTCCAGCGCTTCATTGCAGCCGGCTCGCCCGCGCTGGCGATGGACAAAGATGGAGCCAGCCCACTGGTGAACGCGGCGGAAAAGGGTAATCTGGATCTGGTTCGGCGCATGGTGAACACGCAAGCTCAACTGCCGTCTCAAGTCCTGTTCCGTTCCTTACGCGCTGCTGCCCACAGCGGCAATGTGGATCTGATGGAATTTCTGATCAGTAAAGGCGCGGATGTGAACGGGATTTCGGATAATCCGAATGATCGAGACACAGTGCTGATCGGCGCTGCTTCCCGTTGCAAGAAAGAGGCTGTCGAAGAAACTCTGCGTTATCACCCTCTTGTCAATGCTCAGGATTTCAATGGGGACTCCGCTTTGTCGCGTTTCTTAGGTTCCTGCGCGCCTGGCTCGGCGGACGTGGAGGGCATTTTCGAACTCCTGATTGCGGCGGGAGCCAATGTCAATCTGAAGAACGATCAGGGACAGACGCCGATCTTCAGCGCATGCTTCAACGAATCTGCGGTCGGCTTGCTGGCTCAGGCGGGCGCGGATTTGAACGCTAAAGATAAATCCGGACGAAACGCGTTGATGCATTGCGTCGCACCTGAGTTCGCTAAGGCGATGATCGCGGCGGGTGCAGACTTGAACGCACGGGACCGGGAAGGACACACGGCCGCTGAGGCAGCTCGCGACATGGGGAACACTGGATTAGCTGACGTCCTGGAAGCTGCGATGAGACCCCCGTCTAAAGGCCAGCAGTGATGGCATTCTATTGGGCGCAAAAAACGAAAGCGCCCCAGACTCAGTTAAAGTCATGGGACGCCCGTCGAACAGCCCTCCCCCGAAGTCTGCTCACGACCAACATACCTCCTGAGCGATGCCACGGGAATGGCTCCAACGTGCTACCCCGACGGCCCGAAAGTTCATGCGCCTCCGGATCAGCCGTTGCCGGTGTTATCGTTATCGTGAGCGAGCATCATGTGAGGGAACATCATGCCGCAGGGGTTTTCACTCCTCATGTCCAATCCCATGACATCCTCCAATCAAAGCATGTCCAATCAAAGTATGTCCGAGCAGGGTATTTCGGACCCAAACGCGTTGGATTCGAGTACGCCCGAGCCTAGTAGTCGCCCTTCGACGCCGGCCAACGACCCGGTCGAATCGGCTCCCGCCGAATCAGGCCGGGGCGAATCCTTCCAGGACATTTTTTCGGAGTACGAGCAGAGGCATTCCCGCAAGAGCGAACCAGGCTCCCAGCGTCGCGAAGGAACGGTGATTGCCCTGACCGCCGACTCCGTCATTCTCGATGTCGGATTCAAGACGGAAGGCATTCTGCCGTTGGTGTCGTTCCCGGCGGACCAGCCACCGAAGCCGGGCGACCGACTGCAGGTCACGGTCAAGGGACGCGATCCGGAAGGGTACTACGAACTGACTCGCGGCAAGGTCGAACGTCCGACCGACTGGGCATCGCTGGAGAAGGCCTTCGCGGAAAAGTCGACGATCATCGGAACCGTGACCGGCGTGGTGAAGGGCGGCTTGAGCGTGGATATCGGGGTGCGAGCCTTCATGCCCGCTTCGCGCAGCGGGACCCGCGAGGCCTCTGAAATGGAGAAACTGGTCGAGCAGGAAATTCGCTGCCGGATCATCAAGCTCGACGCCGCGGAAGAAGACGTTGTGGTCGACCGCCGCGCCATTGCCGAAGACGAAGAACGCGCCGGCAAAGAGCGCCGCTATTCGGAACTCAAGGAAGGCGATACCGTGCACGGGGAGATCCGCAGCCTGACCGACTACGGCGCGTTTGTCGATATCGGTGGCGCGGACGCGCTGCTGCATGTCGGTGAAATTTCCTGGCGTCGCGTCAACAAGCCGTCTGACGTGCTGTCGACGGGCCAGCAGATCGACGCCGTGATTATTAAGATCGAATCCGAGAAGCGGCGGATTGCGATCAGCATGAAGCAGCTGCAGCCGCATCCGTGGGATGCCGTCGCCGAAAAATACAAGGCCGGCGAACGCGTGCACGGTACTGTTACGCGGCTTACTGACTATGGCGCGTTTGTGGAACTCGATCCGGGCATTGAAGGGTTGATTCATATTTCCGAGATGTCTTGGGCCAAAAGAGTACGCACGCCGAGTGATGTAGTGAAGCCGGGCGAGACCGTGGAAGCGGTGATTCTCGGCGTGAACCCGGGAGAACGCCGCATCTCTCTCGGTCTGAAGCAGGCGCTCGGCGATCCCTGGGCGGGGGCGTCACAAAAATTTGCGCCGGGCACGGTGGTCGAAGGGCCAGTCACCAGCCTTACGAAGTTCGGCGCCTTTGTCCAACTGGCCGAGGGCATCGAAGGCATGATTCACGTCAGCGAAATCAGCGCGGAGAAACGCATCAATCATCCGCAAGAGGTGCTGAGGGCCGGGCAAGTGGTTAAGGCGCAGGTTCTGGCGCTCGATACGGAGAAGCGTCTCATGCGGCTGAGCATGAAGCAGTTGGTTCCAACCGGTCTGGATGAATACCTTGCAGAACACAAAGAAGGCGATATCGTCACGGGCCGGATCGTCGAAGTTTCCGGTGGGCGTGCGCGCGTGGAACTTGGCGAAGGCGTGCCGGCGATGTGCCGGATGCCCGATGCGGTTTCAGCGAAGGAACAGAAACCGGCGGCGCCAGCTTCATCATCGTCGTCATCATCGAAGCCCGATCTGTCGTCGCTGGGATCGATGTTGCAGGCGCGGTGGAAGAGTGGAGCTCCCGCCGCCGAGGCCAAGCCGGAAACGATGCGGGCAGGACATATCTGCAAGTTTCGGATCGTAAAGCTGGATGCGGCGACTAAGAAAATTGAGTTAGAGCTGGAGTAACTCCCTTTGTTATGGATCGACCTCATCCCGTCTGAGTTCGAATTTGGCGGAAGACGCGGTGAACCGCGTCTCTACGGGCATCGTCAGTTACTGGCGACTAACGGCCCGGGTTAGCCATCATCAGCACGAAGAGCGCTGGTAGATATAGGATCGTTGCCCTTAGCAGGCGCCGAGCCGACGGTTTCGATGCCGCCGCGGTTGCGGGCAGCTGCGGATACGCCATTCCCATTGACACGCGGAAAAGCGCGAGGCCCAGCAGGATGGCCCCGACCAGATACACGCGTCCCGCCATTCCCCATGCGACCGGCAAAATGCTCACGGGAATCAAGGCTGCGGAATAGGCCAGAATGCGCCATACCGTCGACTTGCCATCGGAGTCGACCACCGGCAGCATGCGAATGCTGCCCTGCGCATAATCCTCACGATAAAGCCACGCGATGGAAAGAAAATGCGGGAACTGCCAGACGAACATGATGGCGAAAAGGATAAGAGTCTGGGCTTCCAGTTTTCCGCGGGCCGCCGACCAGCCCAGCACCACGGGCATCGCTCCCGGAAACGCGCCTACGAAGGTGCATACGGGAGATATTTTTTTCAGTGGAGTGTAAGCCGCGAGATAAACCAGCGCGGTCAAAAATGCCAACGTCCCAGTTAGTAAGTTGGCATAGATCACCAGATAGGTGGAACCGCCGAGAGTTAGTGTCAACCCAACCGCAGCCGCGTGTGCCCGGCTCATTCGGCCGGAAGGCAAGGGGCGCAGCGCGGTGCGTTGCATCCGGGCATCCACACTTGATTCCAGCACTTCGTTCAGGGTCGCCGTTCCACTTGAAACCAGCGCAATACCAAACAGGGCCTGGAACAAACCCAGCGACCACGATGAAACACCCATCCGGTGGGCGCCAAAGAAGTAGCCGCACCATGCCGCAAGAACGATCAAGGCCGTAATGCGCGCCTTGGTCAGCTGGGCGTAATCGTGTAACCGAGAGAGAATTTCCTGGAACATTTCCTCGATGGACTCCACACTTGCCCGTTTGCTACCTTGCGCCCTCATCCGGCACTTCGGCGCAGTCTTGCTCATTCACCACAAATTCACGCGAACAAATAGTCTAAACAAGTCGCCCGCAAGAGACAGCATTCGTATCGCGTCAATTTTCCCATGTCAAGCCAAAACTCGAAGCAAAAGCATAACGATGCTCGTCACAACGATGCTCGCATCAAACGCAATTGTTGGCAACTGGCGATAGCAATCCTCAGTGGCCGCCGCCCGGGCTGGAAACATTGAACGTCTCGGGTGGATCAAAGTAACACTGATGCCACAGAGCTGCGTCGGACAAAGTTCCCGCCTTCCACGCCTGCACGGTAGGAAGTGTCGCGGCGATCATGCCGCCGTCCACCGAATCGAAAATCAACACGATTCCGAACAGTTCCTTCGATTTTGCCGCCAACTCCGCATAGTTTTTGTCGAGCAAAGACTTGGCGAATTCCAACTTTGCCTGCGCGCCGCTGTTCGCTTCGTTTTCCTGAATCTTTTGCACCGAAATAATTTTCACGCTCTTGCCGCGCAGCGGTTCCCAATCTCCCGGGAACGGCGCGGCTTCCTCGCGCGTCACCTGAAACAGATCGGCCACAACCGGTGCGCCACGGGCGTTCACCAGCGGAACGTCCGAAATTCCTTCCGGCATCTCCAGGCTGGTGCGCCAGATCCATCCGCGCGACAGGCCGGAAATCCGCACGTGAACCCAATCCGCGTTGAAGTCCAACATCTCAAACTCATCGTGCGCGCTGGCCATAAATAGAGTCTTGCCGCTCAAACTCGGAGTCGCAACCACCGGAGTTCCCGATTTTTTTATCGCAACCAGATTTTTCGGATGCGCCTGACTCTTGAGCACCTCCTCCAGGCTCGCGGCCTCCGCCTGCAAGCCGGTTGGGGGCGGATCTGAAGGCTTTTGCGAATTCTTGGAATCCGCCAGTTGTTGGGCCGATAAACCCCGCTGCACCGACGACGGAAACGACCCCCCGGTGGCCGGCGACCTGGGCATCGACGCCGAGATGGCGGGTTCCTCAGTTGCCGGCCGCTTGGCCGACGCAGCCGGCGGAGCCGTCACCGGAAAATTATCGATCGAGCTCTCGCCGGAATTCCTGTCCGAACTCGTCGCGCCGGGTCTCGTCGCCAGCAGATCGGCTAACTGGTCCAGGAGATCGGACTCGATCCGGCCATTCGAAGTCAGCAGTTCATATCCCGAGTGAGATGGAATTGAATCCGCATACCACGCCGTCACTTTTGTGCTCACCCGGACTACCGAACCGCCCGACGCGGTCGAGCTGACCTGCACGGTGGATTGGTAATAGGCTCGCTGGTAGCGGTTCAAGGGACGATCGCCCTGCAGAGCGAATCCGTCGAGCAATGGCAGCCGTCCACCCAGCGACGATTGCAACTCCTTCAGCGCTCGTTCGACCGCGGTTTTTGACTGGCGGTAGGTGCGTTCATAGGGTGCTGCCTGGTGCTCGGCTTGCGCGCGGGCGCTTTGCGCCCCGATGGCCAGAAGCACGACCACCGGAAACGCCGCCCACAGCGCGGAGCAAAGTAACCCGCGAGGAACTGACCAACCTCGACGAGTCATGGCACCTGCTCCAACTGGTCGCGTCGAATCCATCCATGGTCTCCGTCGTGGGTCTCGACCCCGTACCAGTAAGGCGTTGAGATCAGAATCAGAACTTCGACACCAGGCTGAAGCGATTTCAGCGTACTCGCAGTGTGGAACGGAGCGGACTGGAGCGGAGCCCCGGGCTTCTTTACCAGCCGCTCTACTTGTTGACGCAGCTCCGCGACATGTTGCTCGAGCGATTCAGCGGACTGATCATTCGCCACGGGGGCCACTGGCGGCGGCGCAGATGCCGGAGCCGCCGGGAATGATTGTGGCGCGGAAGCTGCCGCCGTCTGGTCAGTCGGGCTCGCCACGGTCGCGCTCTCGACTTTCGCACTCGCACTCGGGTTCGATTCCACCGTCGAGGACGCAGGCGGATTGTGAAACGGGTCTTTGTCGATGCCCGCGTCGCTGCCCAAGCCGAACTTTTCCTTCGCTAAACGTTCCTGCTTCGCTTGTAGGGCTTCTTCGGTTTCCTGTTTCACGACTTCGATCGCGGCGATGTGGTCCTGGATATCCTTGTACTCGGCGCTTTCCACCGAACCGTTCGATGTATGGACGCTGCGCCGAAAGTCTTCTACGAACAAAGCATCAATTCGCAAAATCGTATTCTTATCGCCCTGCGGCTGCACCACATAGCGCACCGCCAGTGTCCCAACATCGGCGCTTTCCTTGAAATTTCGCGGATCGAGCGCCGCCTTCCGTACCTTGTAGAAAACTTTGCCGCCCTCCGTCCATGCCGGAAACACCGGCGTGGACGTGGCCGCGACCGCTCCCGCGACGTACTCGTCTTTGTTGTATTCCTTGGTTCCCCGGATGATGGTGTTCCCTGCCACCTCTTCCACCACCTGCTCGACTTCGGGCTCCGGCTCGGGAACATTGACGATCAGGCCCGCGCCATACTGAAGGACTTTTTTTTCGCGGGCCGAAACGGGGATCGCTGTGGCTGTCAGCAGAAGAAACGCCGCCCCTAATCGCAAATAACGCGGGAAACAAGATGCAAATCGATGAACCGCAGCCCCACCGCTATTCAGCCGCATACCGCGAAACTTCTTTTCCCAGATCACGACCGGCTCCGGTGTTCCTGTGGCAAGAGTCTTATACGCTGAGCTGATTGCTGTCAACTCACTCAACCACCCCGCTCGCCACATCCTTGGCGCACACCTGCAAGCGAAGTAAACATTTTGTAAAAAAATAATGTTAACTCCCTATTGCGCTCTACTGTCGTCGGTAGTAATATCCAGCGCCGGTGGGAGAAGTGGACCACTTCACGAGCGAGTTTTAATTTTCTGTTGGTGCGCGAATGCCACGTCTCTGATGTTTACTCTTGAGTGTTGTCGGCTGTAATGGACGTGAGCATTGTGATAATTTGGCTGTCTGCAAATATATGAAGTTGTCTGGGGAGTGCAGCATGCGTATGTGGGCGCAGTCTCATCTCTGTCAGAAGCCGCAGCGGGCCAGCTCTGTCCTGGCCGCTGCATTCGCGCTGTTCTTTCTGATGTTGGGTGCGAGCCAATCCGCGAGCGCGATTCCCGCGTTCGCCAGGAAATATGGCCTGCGGTGTTCAGCCTGTCATGAAAGTTGGCCCATGCTGAATTATTTTGGCCAAAAGTTCAAAGACAACGGTTACCAGCTCATGAACGAACGCGATGCTCCGATCTGGCAGAACCCGGGATACTGGCCTGTCACCTTCCGCATGACTCCGATCTGGCATCGCGTCAGCACCAACAAAGTCGAAGTCGATGCCAATGGCGGCACCAGCAACGCCGAGGCGAAGATCACTTCTTCCGGCTTTGACCTCAGCGGTCTCGATTTCCACACCGGCGGCACGCTGGAAAAAGACGTTTCGTTCTATTTGCTCCCTTCCTCCGATCCTACCGGCGCCTTCCACTTTGAAACCGTGATGGCGCGGCTCGATAACGTCGGGGGGAGTCCCTGGGTTAACGTCAAGCTGGGCAAGTTCGAGCTCGACAACCTGCTCTCTGAGAAGCGCATTCTGACGCTTACCGGGAATGGCGGAATTTACCAGCTCTATCACTTCATTCCAGCGGGCGACGGCAATATCTTCGGACAAATGGGAGACAATCAGCTCGGCCTTGAGGTACTGGGGCACTCGGCCAGCGATCGTACGCGCTACTCGGTTGCGCTGTTGAGCTCAAACGATGGCAGCGTGGAATTGCCTTACGGCGCCGAATCCTACTCCACATTCATTACCGCAAGTCAGGCGTTCGATGCCGGCAAGTTCGGAGTGCAACGTCTCGGCTTCTACGTTATGGCGGGCGAAGCCCCGACCAGTTGGCTCACCAACGGCGGCCCGAATGCGGCGATTGCCGGCTCGGGCGGCAATAACAAAGGCTACAGTCGCGAAGGATTCGTCGGGCAGTTCTACTTTGGCCAGCATTTTGACGTCGACGTCGTCACTCAGCATGGCGAAGACAGCGTGTGGTTTGGCCAGGGCTACGGAGACTTCATCGACGGGGTTGCCACGAACAATAACACGCCCGGCACGGCGTTGCCCGCTGGGGCGCGCGCGCCGACGTGGAATGGTGTGCTTTTCGAACCTCACTTTGTAGTCAGTCCGCAGATGATTTTGATCGGACGATATGAAACGATCCGGATGTCGCAGCAGTCGACGCCCTCGAATCCTTCCAATCTCGGCAACATCACGACTTACACCGTTGGTTATCGCTATAACCCGTTTATGACAAGCCGGGCCGGCTTTGCATACCATGGCGAATATAACTGGTTTCACCAGGACGGAACCTCGCCTATTAGTGCAACAAACATAACCAGCAGCGAGCTGTTGTTTGGAATTGACTTCGACTTCTAACCACAGGATGGCCCGCTGGCGGATTCGATTCGCCAGCGCTGACTTCAGTTGAAGGATGCTGACTATGAACAGCTTGAAGCCAATGCGTTTTTTCAGCGCGATTCCTTTCACCGTGATTCTGGGATTGGTCTTCGCCACCGGGTTCGCCGTTCCAGCCATGGCGCAGCAGGACGTGCCTGACATAGGACCCCTGCTCCCCGTCGTGGTCAAGCCCATGGAGAGCCACATCGGCAATATCACCGGCCACTCCGCCAACGCGAAGTCCGACTACCGCCGCTATTGCACCGGTTGTCACGGCGACTACGGCGATGCCAACGGCGAGAACGCGGTGTGGCTGGATCCGAAGCCGCGCGACTTTACCATCGCCACCTTCAAGTGCCGCTCCACTCTGACCGGCACCCTGCCCACCGATGAAGATCTGTTCAACACCATCGCGCGCGGCCTCACCAACTCCAACATGCCGATCTGGAATACCTTCACCAAACAACAGCGCGCCGATCTAGTCGCTTATATCAAGATCTTCTCGCCCCGATGGCAGACGGAAAAAGCCGGCACGCCAATCACGATTCCCCCCGAGCCCGCGGTTACCATCGAGAGCATTTCCCACGGCAAAGCACTGTTCACGAAACTGGAGTGCTGGAAGTGTCATGGCCCGCACGGGGAGGGCGACGGTCCGTCCGCCGCAACACTTACTGACAGTAAGGACAATCCGATCCGTCCGTATAACTTCGCGTTGGGCAAGAACGATTCCCGCTTCAAATGCGGCAGCACCAACCGGGATATCTACACCATCTTCATGACCGGCCTGGACGGAACGCCGATGCCTTCGTTCGCGGACGTGATTCAACCGAATGACGCCTGGGATCTGGTCCATTTCCTGCGCACCTTGCAGGTCAACCGTCACAGCAAGGAAAACGAGGTGCTGTCGGCTGCACACGGAGCTATTCCCCCGTATGTGGATAAGACGCCGGCACCGGCCCCGGCTGACACCAAGCCGCCAGGCGGCGGTCGGTAGTGCTGGTTGGTAAGTGATAGGTTAAGACCTCAGGAGGGAGTTACTCGAATGCGTACCAAGTTAGTGCTGCCAGCTCTTTCGACGCTGCTGATCTGTTCGTCCATGATGTTTGCCGGGACGGTTAGCGGAAAAGTGACCTATACCGGCACGCCAGCCAAGCAAAAGGCGATCGATATGTCCAAAGAACCCAGCTGCGCCAAGCAGCATGCCACACCCGTGCTTAACGAAACGGTTGTGACCGGTCCCAACAATGCCCTGGATAACGTGGTGATATACGTTTCGTCCGGAGCCCCCGATGACGGTCAGGTTCCGTCGCAGTCCATCACCTACACGCAGAAGGGGTGCCAGTATATTCCGCACGTTTTGCCCATGCACGTCGACCAGCAATTCGAGATCATCAACGACGACCAGACTTCGCACAACATTCACCCGCTGCCCAAAGTGAACATTGAGTGGAATAAATCCCAGCCGCCCGGTACGCCGCCGATCAAGGAGAAATACGACAAGCCCGAATTCATCCCGGTGAAGTGCAACATCCATCCCTGGATGCACGGCTGGTTCGTGGTGCTCAAGACCAACCACTTCGACGTAAGCAAGGATGGAGGGGACTTCAAGTTGCCGGACTTGCCTCCCGGCAAATACACCATCACCGCCTGGCATGAGGACTATGGTACTCAGACTGCCGACGTCACGATCACCGGCAGCGAGACCAAGGATGTGAATTTCACCTTCAAGGCAAAGGCCTACTGACGCATCGGCGGCGGAGGGCAAACCTTTCGCCGCGAACATCCTCGAGCGGACAAGCGGGAGCAAGCAATGGGAAAATTCTTTGCAATCACGATTGCAATTATTGCAATAGCATCAGCCATCCCCATCGTGATGAACTACTGGGGACCTCCCGCGGATATTTCCACGCACGGGCCGGCGATCGATGAGCAGATGCACGACACCATGTGGGAAGCTGGCGTCTCTTTTCTTGCGGCACAGCTTCTGCTCGCGTTCTTCGTGTGGCGGTTCAGCGGCCGTGCCAGGAGCGACAAGATCAGGCATCTTCCCGGCGGCGCGAGGGGCCTCGTCATTGCCGCTTTTCTTTTCGTGGGAACGGAGATTCTCGCCCTCGGCGTAATCGGTCAGAAAGCCTGGGCTACGGTTTTTTTTGATCCTCCCGGCAAGAATGCCCTGACCGTCCAGTCCCAGGCCGGCCAGTTTGCCTTCTACTTTCGCTATCCCGGTCCGGACGGAAAGTTCGGCGCGATTCATCCCGATAAGATTGACGAGGGCAACCAGAATTTCTTCGGCCTCGACCCCGAAAACGATGTTGATGCTCGCGACGATATCGTGACCGCTGAACTCGCCATTCCCGTCAATCGCGAGGTCAACCTGCTGATGCACGCCAAAGACGTTGGGCACTCGTTCTATGTGCGCGAACTCCGCATCCAGCAGGATTACGTTCCCGGTCTTGATCTCGCCATCCACTTTACCGCGACTAAGACTGGCCAGTACGAAATCGTCTGCACGCAGCTTTGCGGGCTCGGCCACTACAACATGAAAGCGTACTTAACGGTTCTGTCGCAGGAAGATTTTGATAAGTGGCTGAAAGACAAGGCGGCTCAATAGCTCCGCTTTCCTATAGAGACGGGGCTTGCCCCGTCTTACTCGTCGAAAAGAGACGCGGCAAGCCGCGTCTCTACCTGAGTTTGTTTTATATCTGAGGTGGGTAAATGTCGGAAGCAGCGGGGCACCACGGTCCTCCCCAAGGTTTTCTATGGAAGTACGTGTTCAGTCTCGATCACAAGATCATCGGACTGCAATACTACGGTCTTGCCCTCGCCGCTGTCTTCATCGGGATGGTTCTCTCGTGGCTTATGCGCTTTCACCTTGTCTGGCCAAACGCCGCGATTCCCGGCCTCCAGCTTCTCTCCAAGAACGGAGCGCCCGGCGGTGTCATCACGCCGGAGTACTACCTGTCCCTGCTCACCATGCACGGCACGTTGATGGTTTTCTTTGTACTTACCAACGCGCCCTTCGCCGCCTTCGGTAACTACTTCCTGCCTATCCAGATCGGCGCGGAAGATATGGCCTTCCCCCGCTTTAACATGATGTCGTTCTGGGTCACCTTTTCCGCTTTTATCGTATTGATCGCTGCTTTCGTCGTCCCGGACGGCCCGCCCATCTCCGGATGGACCGCCTACGCTCCGCTGAGTGCCGTCGGCTCCGATGCCGGCCCGGGCCTGGGCATGGGGCAGAACCTGTGGGCAATCTCGATCGCACTGTTCTGCATCGGCTCGCTGCTGGGCGCGCTGAATTTCATCGCGACCACTCTCGACCTCCGCGCCAAAGGCATGACCCTGATGCGCATGCCCATCTGCACCTGGGCGTGGTTCATTACTTCCTGCATCGCGTTGCTGGCCTTCGCGGTTTTACTTCCAGCTTGCCTGCTCCTGATCCTTGATCGAATTGCCGGCACCAGTTTCTTCATCCCCGCCGGCCTGGTTGTTAGCGATCGTCTGCAGCCACACTCCGGAGGCTCGCCGCTCCTCTGGCAGCATCTGTTCTGGTTCTTCGGACATCCCGAGGTTTACATCGCAATTCTGCCGGCCATGGGCATCGTGTCTCACGTGCTGATCAACAGCATGCGCAAGCCGTTGCTCAGTCACCGGGTTGTGATCGGTTCCATGTTGGCCATCGCTTTTCTAAGCTACATGGTCTGGGGACATCATATGTTCCTGAGCGGCATGAACCCATTCTCCGGGCTGGTGTTTTCGTTTCCGACTCTGATGATCACCATACCGGCCACGATATTGACGCTCATGTGGCTCGGCAGCCTTTATGGGGCTCGGCTGCAGATCACCGCTGCTTCACTGTTTGCGCTGGGCTTCATTTCCATGTTCGTGAGTGGGGGAGTCAGCGGGTTTTTTCTCGCCCAACCTTCGATTGATATCTACCTGCACGCGACTTACTTCGTCGTCGGACACTTCCACCTTGTCATGGGAGTTGCGTCCATCTTCGGAATCTTCGCCGGAACATACTTCTGGATGCCCAAGATGACCGGGCACATGATGAACGAGACTCTGGGCAAGATTCACTTCTGGCTTACGTTTGTCGGAACTTACTGCATCTTCATGCCCTTCCACTATCTCGGACTGGCCGGCAACGTCAGGCGTTACTCGACATTTGTGGATGATTACATGGCGCCGTTGATGCCCGTGCATAAGTTCATCACCATTGCTGCACTGTGTACTGGAGCGGCTCAGCTGATTTTCCTCTATAACCTCGTCCACAGCCGCTTCTGGGGTCCACCGGCGCCGGAGAATCCGTGGAACGCGACATCGCTCGAATGGGCGATCCCTTCGCCGCCGCCGTGGAACAATTTCGGGGACACGCACCCGGTGGTCTACCACGATCCCTATCAATACAGCGTCGAAGGTGCGAAAGAAGATTTCATCATGCAGAATTCTCCAGAGCAGGTGAAGACGCCGGTGCGCTCTTGAGCGAACATAAGCGGACGATTATGAGCGAACGGCCATGAGCGAACGATCAGAAGAAAGGTAAGCAGTAATGGCAACGACTGTTCCCGAGCCACCGAAAATCGATTCGCCGCAGGCGTCCAAGCCCTTCCCCACAACGCACGGCGGCGGTGGCAATGGTGGTCTCACTCCCGGTGACGGAGATCTTCGCGCCGTCACCGACCGGCCACCCGAGCCTGCCCGCACCGGCATCTGGGTCGCGCTCGCGGCGATCGCCATGTCGTTCGCCGCTCTGACCAGCGCTCTCATCGTCCGTCAGGGCTCTGGCGATGACTGGCAGCGCATCCTGATCCCGCGCATCCTCTATCTCAACAGCGCGGTCCTCGTCTTAAGCAGTCTGACGCTTGAAATCGCGCGGAAGAAAGTCGCGAGCTACATACGCCTTGAGGGAGTAACCCGATCTCAGGCCATGCGGTGGATCGGGGCCACTTTTGCTCTGGGACTGGCGTTCGTAGCCGGCCAATACGTGGCATGGCTGCAGTTGCGATCGGAAGGACTCTATCTCGACACCAATCCCAATAGTTCGTTTTTCTACGTGCTTACGGCGGTCCACGCCATCCATGTTATAGGTGGTTTGGGCGGCTTGTTACGAGTGATGTATCTTCTGCGCGCCCCGGTACCCATCCTGCGCAAGAGCACGATGGACGCGACGTCTTACTATTGGCATTTTATGGGTATGCTTTGGATCTACCTGCTTTTCATTGTCTGGTCGAGGCTATAAACGAAACGTCGTAACGTGATAAGGAGGCTTCGTGAGTGAAGTGAATGTCGCAGTCAATCCGCACGCGGCTGTGGTGATGGAGCCGTCGCCTTTTGCGATTCCATCCAGCAAGCTCGTGATGTGGTTGTTCATCATCTCTGACGCGATCACCTTTGCCGCGATCCTATTCGCCTACGGCTACCTCCGCAACGCCGCGGTCAACTGGCCCACCCCGTTCGAGAGCGCGAGTATCTGGAACGCCTTGCTGATGACCTTCATTCTGGTTACCAGCAGCCTGACGATTCTCTTTGCGCTGCGAGCCGCTCAAAACGACGACCGCGCGGCAGCCGTCAGGTGGACCTTGATCACCGCCGCTGGCGGCGCACTTTTCGCCATCCTGCACTTGCGCGAGTGGCATTCACTGATCGGAGAAGGTGTCCGCCTGTTCCAGAATCCATGGGGATCGCCCATGTTTGGCGCTACCTTTTTTACGATCACCGGATTGCACATGTTGCATGTTATCGGCGGCGTCATTGCTCTTACCGTCGTCGCTATGGCTTACAGAGCCGGGCGCTACTCCGTTAAGCACATCGAGATATGGGCTCTCTATTGGCACTTTGTCGATATTGTCTGGATGTTCGTTGTGCCCATGGTTTACCTCTTGAATATGAAGCGTTCGTGAGCGTCAGGTGGCGAATTGCCGTCACGAATCCAGCTCGGAGGAAACAAAATTTATGAACGCAACCGGAAATTCAACTAGCATGACCAGGACCTTCATCGTATACGCAATCATCATGGGGATCGCCATATTCCAGGTCTGCTTCGCTATGCTGGCCGGTCCACAGCCGCTTCTGATGCTTCCGCTGGCATTTGTGCAGGCGGCCATTGCCGTGATGTACTTTATGCACCTCGCGCAGGAGCGCCGGGTCTTGGCTTTGGCGCTGATCCCCTATACGATTTACGTCTTGATCATGATGAACATGTTCTGGCCTGACAGCGTGCGGTTGCTCCATCTGCGCCCACACTGAGCCGGGGAAAAAACTATGCGACGGACGGCAATTGCGACTTACTGGATGAGAGTTGCGCTTTTGCTCGCACTGCTCGTGTGCCTGTCGCTGCCCGCCTGGAGCCAGGGTTGCGCGCTTTGCTACACCCAGGCCGCTGGCGCAGGATTACGCATGATTCGCGCCCTTAAGAGCGGCATCCTTATATTGATCTTCCCACCCCTGAGTTTTTCGATTGGCGCGCTGATCCTGTGCTATAAGAAGCGGAACCTGTTCGGCGAACCAAGTAACTCCAAGCGCAAGTCTGACCCGGGGTCGGACCTGGGCTGGTGACGGATGTCATGAACGAGGAGTAGACTTAGTCGGCAAAAATTAGGAGGAACCGATGGAGACTGCCATTGGAGTATTTTCTTCTCGTGAGGGGGCCGAGGAAGCCGTAAAAGAACTATTGGAGCGGAAAGTACCGCAAGAATCCATTGTCTTTCTGACCCGATCGGAGACCGAAGCCAAGAACATAGGCAAGGGATTTGGTGCGGCCGTGGGCGGCTTCATGGGCGCGGCTACAGGCATGTCGGCAGGAGTGATCGCGGCGACGCTGCTGGTGGTTCCTGGAATCGGACCTGTGTTTGCGCTGGGATTCGGCGCCGCCGCTCTTCTCGGCTTAGCCGGCGCTGGCGCGGGCTCCGCGATTGGGGATGCTGCTACGGACGAGAATGGCAGCGCGCAGCCGACGGCCGACGAAAAGTGTCACGAGGACACAACGCTTTTCCGCGAGGTATTGAAAGAGGGGCAGAGCCTGATTGTGGTGCGTACGGATTCGCAGGAGACCGCCGCAGTGGCCTGCGGAATTCTGGATCGCCTGGGGCTCGGGATTCAGGGCCGCACTCCCGTCAAAATGCAAACCGCCGTTCGCGAGATTGAGGGTATCACCATCATCGATGTGAGTGGAAGGATCACCCTTGGCGAAGGCAATGTAATGCTTCGCGAAACCATTCGCGGACTGGTGGAGAAGGGAAGCGACAAGATCCTGCTTAACCTGCACGAGGTCGGGTATGTCGATAGCTCGGGCATCGGAGAGTTAGTCAAGTCTTACACGACAGTAAAGAACCGTGGCGGACAGATGAAGCTCGTCAACCTCAGCAAGCGCGTGTATGATCTGCTTCAGCTGACCAGGTTGCACGCGGTCTTCGACATCCAATCGGACGAGGCCAGCGCCATCCAGTCCTTCTAGGGTCGCTAGTTGTCGTGTCGCGAGGTGGCATGGCTCCCGCGGCACCAGACGCCCTGTTCAGCTTACTAATGATAGAATTCCTCTATGGCAAAATCACTTATACAAACCGTAGTCAAACAACTTCATCAGGAACGCGCGCGTCTCGAGCATGAACTCCATCGGGTAAGCGCTGCCCTAACTACCTTCGGAAAAGTCTACATGGGGGGGAGCAAGCGTGGACCTGCCGCCACTCCCAGGAAACGCACGATCTCGGCTGCGGGACGCAAGAGAATCGCGGCAGCGCAGAGAGCGCGATGGGCAAAAGTCAGGGCAGGCAAAAAAGGCAAGAAGTAACATCACGCCTGTAGAGACGGGGCTTGCCCCGTCTCGCTTTGCGGCCAGACGCGGCAAGCCGCGTCTCTACGGGAGTCTTGGGAGCTAGCCGCTCACCACGGCCGACACGAACTCGGCAAATTCCCGCACGTCCGCTTCGGTGGTGTCGAACGAGCACATCCACCGCGCCACTGACTCCTCTTCGTTCCATACATAAAAGAAGTAGCGATCCTGTATCTTCTTCATTGCTGCCCGCGGAATTTGCGCGAACACGCCGTTTGAATCCACCGGATAGACAATCCTGACGCGTGGAATTTTCTTCACTTGCTGTTCCAGGAGCCGCGCCATACGGTTCGCGTGGTCCGCATTTCGCCGCCAAAGATCCTTTGTCAGCAATGCCTCCATTTGCACCGCCAGGTACCGCATCTTCGATGCCAGCTGCATCCCCTGCTTGCGCACAAACGCGAAATCCTCCGCTAATTCCGGACGAAAAAACACCACTGCCTCCGCGCCCATCAGTCCGTTCTTGGTTCCGCCGAACGAAAGTACGTCCACTCCCAGATCGCGCGTCGCCTGCCGCAGGGTCAGCTGCTGTGCCGCGACCGCGTTCGAAATTCGCGCCCCATCCATGTGCAGGAACATTTCGCGCTCATGCGCGAACCGCGCCAGCGCCTCGATCTCCGCCGGCGTGTACACGGTGCCCATCTCGGTCGATTGCGTAATCGAAATTACCCGCGGTTGCACATGATGCTGGTCCCCAATCCCGTGATACGCGCTCGCTACCGTTTCGACCGTCAGCTTGCCGCCGGGCGCTGGCAGAGGCACCAGCTTACAACCCGTAAACCGCTCCGGCGCGCCACATTCATCCATATATATGTGGGAAAACTCGGGGCACAGCACCGCATGAAATGGCCGCGTCAGCGCCTGCAAACTCAGCACATTTGCCGCCGTCCCATTAAAAACAAAGAACACCGCCACGTCGGATCCAAACTCGTCCCGGAATTTTCCCACCGCTGAGTCCGTGTACGAATCCGTCCCATACCCCACGGCATGCCCGTCATTGGCGCGCCGGAGCGCCTCCAGCACCTCGGGATGCACCACCGCGTTGTTGTCGCTCGCAAAACTTCGACTCGGCTTCATGACTCAACAATTTAGCAGAACCGAAAATTCTTCGGAGCTTCCAGTCCTCAGGGTGAATCTATATGGTTGATCTAATATGTAAGGATTAGGATATTTTTCTGGGAACATCGTTAAGAGTTTCGTCAACAAGAGTTTCGCCAACAACAAACCATATGCTTCGATTCTTCGCAAGAATGTTATTTCCGATTCTGTCTGGCGCGCTTTTGGCCACGCTGGTTTTCGCCACGGGTTGCGGCAATGGCAGGGAAGCCAAGGCCGCCGCCCCGCAGGCCATGCCGGTTAAAGTCCAAACGGCAGCCGCGCAAAAAGTCGACGACACCACGGAATACGTCGCCACCTTGAAATCCCGCGACTCCGCGGTCGTCATGCCGCAGGTCGAGGGCATCATTACCCAGATCTTCGTCCACTCCGGCGAGAGCGTCGCCTCCGGTGCTCCCATGATGCAGATCGATCCTGCCAAGCAGCAGGCGACGCTGAAAAGCCAGGAGAGCGCCACTGCGGCCCAGGTTGCTCAGGTGAAATGGGCACAGCAGAATTACGACCGCGTCAGTGGCCTGGCCGATGCCGGAGTCGTCAGCAAGCAGGATCTCGACCAGGCGCGCGCCACCCTCGACGCCGCCAACGCGCAACTGCAATCGCTCGGAGCTCAGGTGAATGAGCAACAGGTTCAGTTGCACTACTATCAGGTGGTCGCGCCCCGTGCCGGCGTCGTCGGTGACGTTCCAGTCCGCGTTGGCGACCGCGTGGTTACTACTACTGTACTGACGACCGTCGACCGTCCCGGCAGCCTCGAAGCTTATATTTATGTTCCGATCGAGAAATCTGGTCAGCTGAAGATGAATCTGCCAGTCCAGATCGTTGATGGTTCAGGAAATTTGCTGGCCTCGAGCCGGGTCACGTTCATCTCGCCACAGGTCGACAATTCGACGCAGACGGTGCTGGTCAAGGCGCAGATCGCGAACGCGAATGACAGTCTGCGCACGGCCCAGTTCATTCGCGCCCGGGTGGTTTGGGGCAGCGAGCAAAAACCGATGGTTCCGGTGATCGCGGTGTCGCGAATCGGCGGCGTCTATTTCGCTTTCGTCGCTGAGTCCGACCAGAAAGGTGGATACGTAGTCCACCAGAAGCCGCTCCAGATCGGCCAGATCGTTGGCAACAACTATGTCGTCCTCGACGGTGTAAAGCCGGGCGACAAGGTCGTCATATCCGGCACGCAATTTCTAATCGACGGCATACCTGTAATTCCGCAAGAAAGCAGCAGCTAGCAAAAGTCCAAGACGTTCTCGATACCAGCTCAGACAAATGGCAGGCAGCCGGCACGAAAGACTGAGAACTGAGAGCTGAGAACTTTTTCTTATGGTCGATTTTTTTATTCATCGCCCCGTTTTCTCCACCGTCTGCGCCCTGATGATCATTCTCGCGGGCGCCGTCTGCATTCCCACCCTGCCCATCGCACAATTCCCGAATCTCGCGCCGCCGCAAGTCGCGGTCACCGCCATTTATACCGGAGCCAGTTCGCAGACTGTCGAATCCGCCGTCACCACGCCGCTCGAACAGCAGATCAACGGCGCCGAGGGCATGAAGTACATCACGTCCTCCAGCACCAACGACGGCGTCAGCACGGTTACCGCCACGTTCGACATTACCCGCGACCCCGACCTGGCCACGGTTGACATCGAAAACCGCGTCAACACTGCTGCCGGAAGGCTCCCGGCCGCGGTCAAGCAGATCGGAATTACGGTCGCGAAGACCTCGCAGAATTTCGTCTTCGGCGGCGCCGTCTTCTCGCCCGACAAGCGCTACTCCACGCTCTTCATCAGCAACTATATCGATGTTTATGTCCGCGACAGCCTGAAGCGCGTTCCCGGCGTGGCCGATGTCATCCTCTTCGGCGAACGCAAATACTCCATGCGGCTGTGGCTCGATCCCCAGCGCATGGCCGGCCGCTCGCTCACTGCCGATGACGTGGTGAACGCTCTTGGTGAGCAGAACGTCGAAGTCGCGGCTGGACAAGTCGGCGCTCAGCCAGCGATGCCCGGCCAGAATTTCCAGATCAGCGTCCGCGCCGTCGGCCGCCTTTCTGAACCCGCTCAGTTCGATGACATCATCCTCAAGAGCAACGCCGACGGCACCCTGGTCCGCCTGAAAGACGTGGGTCACTCCGAGCTTGGCGCCGAGGATTACACCAACGATCTGGAGTACAACGGAGTCGACGCGATTGGCATTGCCGTCACGCAGCTCTCCACCGCCAACGCCCTCGACGTCCACCAGAAATGCGTCGCCGAACTCGATCGCCTTTCCAAACACTTTCCGCCCGGCATGAAGTATGAGATCGCCTTCGATACGACGGATGCCGTCGGCGAATCCATTCGGGATGTAATATCGACCCTTGGCACTGCCATCGTCCTCGTCATCCTGGTCATCTTCGTTTTTCTTGAAGACTGGCGCTCGACCATCATCCCGGCAGTTACCATTCCGGTTTCGCTGATCGGCACGTTCGCGTTCGTCAAGCTGCTCGGCTTTTCCATCAACACGCTGACCCTGTTCGGCGTCACGCTCGCCACCGGTCTCGTCGTCGACGACGCTATCGTCGTCATCGAAAACATCGAGCGTCATCTGCAGGAAGGGGAATTGAATCCCGTCAAAGCCGCGTCCGACGCCATGAAGGAAGTTACGGGAGCGGTCATCGCGACCTCGCTGGTGCTGGTTGCCGTCTTCGTGCCGGTCGCCTTTTTCCCCGGAACCACCGGCATTCTGTTTCGTCAATTCGCGCTGACTATCGCCTTTTCCATCGCCATCTCTGCCTTCAACGCACTGACTCTTACGCCCGCGCTCTCCGCGCTTCTGCTCGGCCGCCAGCATGGTGAAAAGAACTGGTTCTTCAAGATTGTCGACCGCGTCCTCAGTGCCGTCAACAACGGCTACGTTCGCGCCCTTCGCGCCTTCCTGCGTTTCGAAGTCGTTGCGCTGATCCTGTTTGCCGCCGGACTCGGTCTGGCGTACTACGTTTTCGGAAAAGTGCCCCAGGGTTTCGTCCCCAACGAGGATCAGGGATATCTCATCGTCGCCATCCAGGCCCCGAGCGGAGCCTCGCTCGACTACACCAGGAAAATCGGCGAACAGGTGTCCGCCATTACCAAGAATACTCCTGAAGTTCGCGGCACCTTCGCCATCGCCGGTTTCAGCTTGGGAGGAGGGGCTACTGCCAACGCCGGCCTCGTCTTCCTGCCGCTCCAGCCCTACGAAAAACGAAAAGGTGAGGAACACACTGCCGCCGCAATCATTAACCGTCTGCGCGGCCCATTACTCGGAATCTCCGGCGCCATCGTGATCCCCTTCGAACCGCCCGCTGTCCAGGGTCTGGGCCAGTTCGGCGGATTCCAATACGAACTGATCGATCAGGCCACACATACGCTTCAGGATATCGACAAGACCACCCACGACCTGATCCGCGCGGCTGGCGGGCGCAAAGAAAAAGACCTCGCCGGACTATTCAGCACCTACACTGCAAACGATCCGCAGTATCTCGTCACCATCGATCGCGAAAAAGCCAAGAGCCTGCACATCCCGCTCAGCCAGATCACCGACACCCTCAGCGTCTACATGGGCTCGGCCTATATCAACGATTTCGATTTCAATAATCGTTCGTATCGCGTCTATGTGCAGGCCGACAAACAATTCCGTTCTCATCCGCAGGACATCGGCCAGTACTACGTTCGCTCCGATTCCGGCGCCATGATTCCGCTGCAGAATCTGGTAACCATCGACCAGACCGCCGCGCCCCAGGTCATCAATCACTACAATCTTTTCCGCTCGTCGGAAATCGACGGTTCCGCTGCCCCCGGCTTCAGTTCGGGACAAGCCATCGACGCCATGCAGCAGCTCTCCGCGAAAACCCTGCCCCAGGGCTACACCTACGAATGGTCGGGAATTTCGCTCGAAGAGTTGGCCTCTGGATCGACCACGCTGATCCTGTTCGGCCTCGGAACCCTGGTGGTTTACTTGACGCTCTCGGCCCAGTATGAAAGCTTCGTGCTCCCCTTCATTATTCTGCTCGCGGTGCCCATGGCGCTGCTCGGCGCGCTTTCCGCACAATGGATTCGCGGCCAGCAGAACGACGTTTACTGCCAGGTGGGACTCGTCATGCTGGTAGGCCTCGCGTCCAAAAACGCCATCCTCATCGTGGAATTCGCCGAGCAGTTGCGCGAACGCGGCATGTCCATTCTCGACGCGGCCGTAGAGGCGGCTCGCATCCGCCTGCGCCCCATCCTCATGACGTCCTTTGCCTTCATTCTGGGCGTCGTTCCCCTCGTCACCGCCAGCGGCGCCGGAGAGAATGGACGCCACTCCGTCGGCACCACCGTCTTCGGGGGCATGATCATGAGCACGATCCTCAACCTGTTCTTTATCCCGGTACTTTATTTGTTGATCGAAGGCTTCCGAGAGCGCCGCGGCAAACCCAAAACCGTGTGAGCCCGTGGAGAGAGTAAGAAAAAGCAACGTTTACGTACTCTCCAGCGTCTGATAAATGCGAGAAGTGCAGTCTCGTAAGAAAATCTTGCGTGAGGTCATACCCATGAAGAAATCGCTGCTTGTAGGTCTTGCTCTCCCGTTAATTTTTTCGTTCGCGGCTCTTGCCAGTCCCATCCTCCAGGACAACCAGGCAATGGACGCGGTCAGCCAGAAGAGTTATGACCGAATTCTCAAGGAAGTCCGTCATGAACTCGTGATGCTTCCGTACTACGGCGTATTCGACAACCTCGCCTATAAAGTTGACCCTGACGGCACCGTGACCCTGCTCGGGCAGGTCGCGCGTCCTACTCTCAAGTCCGACGCCGAAAACGTGGTGAAGCGCATTGAAGGTGTCACAAAAGTCGTCAACAACATCGAGGTCTTGCCTACCTCCTTCAACGACGATGGAATCCGCCGCGCCACCTATCGTGCTATCTATGGCAACGAGGTCCTGCGCCAGTACCAGTTACGCGCTGTTCCGCCGATTCATATCATCGTCAAGAACGGCAACGTGACTCTCGTAGGCGTAGTGGCGCGCGAAATGGACAAGACGGTTGCCGGCATGCAGGCTAACCACGTGTCCGGCGCATTCTCCGTGACCAACGACCTGGTAGTTGAGGAACAGGACAAGAAAGAAGACAAGAAAAAGTAATTGGAAAGTGATTCGTGAGATTTCCGGCGGAGGGCCGGGCGTTTCCGCCCGGCCAAACCGCGTTTGATTTTCCTGTTAGTTCGCTGTGCCCACCGTGGTCAAGCCTCGAGTTTCAATCCAAAATCTGACTTCTACAATCTACAATCGCTCATGCCCCAGACCGGGTCTCGAATGGCCGACGCTGGCGAAATCGAACAGGCCGCGCGGCTTCTCCGCGCCGGCCGGCTTGTCGCCTTCCCCACCGAAACGGTTTACGGTCTCGGCGCGAATGCGCTCGACGCCGACGCGGTAGCGCGTATTTACGCTGTAAAACGAAGACCGACCACCAGCCCGCTCATCGTCCATGTAGCATCGATCGAAATGGCGCAGTCGCTGGTCGAGAACTGGCCGGAAATTGCGGAGACTCTGGCTCGCCGATTCTGGCCCGGCCCGCTGACGCTCGTTCTCACCAAGTCCCACGTAGGGCAGGACGCAGTCGTCGATATCGATGAAAACGCGGCTGAGCTTCGCTCGATAGGGCGGCCGGATGCGTCCGCCCCTACGTGGAATTTGTCGACAATCCCCGACATCGTCACCGCCAACCTTCCCACCGTGGGGCTCCGTATGCCGGCGCATCCGATTGCGCTTGCCCTGATCCGCGCCGCAGGCGTTCCTCTCGCCGCACCCAGCGCTAACCGCTTTAGTCAGCTTTCTCCAACCACCGCTGACCACGTCCGCCGCGGCCTCGGCGACGATGTCGACTATATCCTCGACGGTGGTCCCTGCAGCGTAGGTATCGAGTCCACCGTCTTGTCGTTAATAGGAACGACAGTAAAGACGACAGTAGGAGCGACCGCCGGATCGCAACCCATTCTGCTTCGTCCCGGAGGCATTTCGCGCGCCGAAATCGAATCCGTGCTCGGTGCAGCGTTCGGTCCCATCGCCACCGTAGCCGATCCCGCCAGCGGCCCGCATCCCGCTCCCGGTCTGCACCCGCGACACTACAGCCCGCGCACCACCTTATACTTGACGACGAATGGAAAATTGCCCGATCAGGGCCAGGGAATTTACCTGCAGTTCCATAATCCGGCTAGCCGCGCTGGCATCACCATCCACCAGATGCCGCGTTCCGCAGCCGATTACGCGGCCGCGCTCTACGAAGTGCTTCACCAGGCCGATGCTGGAAGTTATGACTGGATCGCGATCGATCTCCCGCCCAGTGCGCCCGAGTGGGAAGCCGTGCGGGATCGCCTCAAACGCGCAGCCACGAAATGACTGTCGCGGCGCCTATAGCAATCCGTAAACCACCAGACTGTTGTTCGTCCCTATATAGACCTTGCCATTGGCTACCACCTGGTTCGCAAAGTGGGGAAGCGGCGGAACCAGGTCGCGATTATTGGGAGCCTGGGCGCTGCCATACAGTTTCACCAGGGTAGTCGCGTCGAACGCGAGCAGATATTCACCGGTGATCTGCCACAGAATGCCCGAGGTAATTCCGTTTGCTGTAATCACGGGCGAATGTCCGTTGGTCGTTACCGTCGCTTTCGCGAACGGCGTCGTCGCCAAAATCCCATTCTTTAGCGACAGAGCGCTGACCGGCAACCCCGCGCCGGTAGTGTAGATCGCGTCGTTCCAGTAAGCCAGCGCTCCCGTCTCGGGAGCAAATCCCGGCAAGTCTTGCACGATCAGCGTTTCCGTCTTGGTGCACATGCCGCAAAAATGTCCCATGTTGTTGCGGTTCAGAACGTAGATCGAGCCTTCCTTGCCCACCGTAACCATCAGGTACGGATACTTGCCCGTCTGATTTGGCAGCACCAGTACCGGCTCGCTCATATCCAGATCGTTGTGGTCCAGATATAACTCGTTGTAAGGTGTGAACCAGTCCGTCAATTGCAGGGTGCTGCCCACTTGCGAAAGCTTCAGCACCGATTGCCCAAAATTTATGTACGCCGTGAAGTCTCCATCTGCGGTTGCTCCATAGATATTGCCCTCGCTGTCGGATGAAAGTCCTCCACCCCTCATCCAGATCGCGGCCGCCGATTCGGTCGGTTCGTCGTCAAACGCGCCCTGCGGTTGGAGCGTCGAAGCGTTGTAGGCCAACACCCATCCCTCTTCCCGATCGCCACGGCACCCGTTCGATCCCATAGCGATGTACAGGTTGCCGTTTTCCAGGAGCAGCCCCGGACGGTTCACCTGCATCGCGTCCTCGAAAATGACGTTCTTCCCGTCATACAGATAGCTCGCCGTGATGACGATCGGGCTGCCCGTTTTCTCCAGGCCCGTCGCCACATCGAGCGCGTGCACGCGATGCACAAACTTTGAATTCTCGTAGGTCTTCGCCACCACATAAAGTGTTCCTGCCACCGGATCGATTACGGGAGTCGAAACGATTCCCACCTCGGTCCATTGCGTAGTTGGCACGCACCCCTGCAACTTTATGGGAACCGTGGTCGCGCCATTGATCAGAAAACTGGTATGCCACAGCGGAGTCGCGTTCTTTCCCGTCGCGCTGTCCGCGTCAAACGCGTAAACGCTATCATGCATCGTCGCTGCATAAACAATGTTATGCACTCCCGCATGCTCGCCCGTTCCTGGAATTGTCACGCCCGGCAGATAAAGCGCCTGCCCAATCACCAGCCCGTCCACCGGTTGCGTAAAGAGCTTGCCGAACTGATTGCTGTTTACATTCAGCGGAGTCAGAATGGTTTCGTTCGGATTCGCCCCGGAGCGCGCGTTGTCATAGTGCCATGTTGTCACCGGCACCTGCGCCTGGACCGCTGTCATTCCCGCAAGAACAAGAAACATCGCGCAAACGCGCGACCGTGCGCGCAAAATTGTAACAACCATAGAACCCCCGGAAGAATGAGTTGAAACTAACGGTCCTTAAGAAGTGCTGGAAAACGCCTGAGGACTTCAGGCCGCGGCACAAGCCAGAAAGCCGCAACAGAGACGTGGCCTAATTATTGGGCAAGGATATCCGCGGATCCCGGTTCGGTCAAACTCAATCGGGCATTCTTTCTGGAGGACGCAAGCCATTGCTATATAGCTGCAACTGTATGCCGTGCACTATCAGCAACAGCTCATTTAACCCCGGGTTACTCCCGGCACCCGCACCCTGATCGTCTGTGGAACCGCGCGCAGTTTCGCCAGCAACGGCGCATCGCAATCCTGATTGATGTCGTAAATTGCATACCCGAGCGCTCCTCGAGTATCCAGCACCTGCCGTTCAATGTTGATCCCGCGATCCGCCAGAATGTCGTTGATCGCCCGCAGAATTCCCGGCACATTATGGTGAATGTGCATCAGCCGGTGCGATCCCGGCTCATAATCCAGATGACACAGGGGCAAGTTCACGCTAAGCAAAGAATTCCCACTCGCAAAGTAGTCGATCATCCGGGCGGAAACGAACTGCCCGATATTCTGTTGCGCCTCCTCGGTGCTGCCTCCGACATGAGGAGTCAAAATCACATTCGGCAATCCGCGCAGCGGACTGGAAAACGCGCCGCCACTCTCCGGCTCCTGGGGAAACACATCCACCGCCGCCCCCGCGAGCCGTCCGCTTTTCAAATGTCGGGCCAGCGCCTCGTGATCCACCACAAACCCGCGGCTCAGGTTAATCAGGCATGCCCCATCCTTCATCGCGAGAAGCTCATCCCCGCCAAACAGATCCTGGTTCTGCAGCTTGCCATCGACATGCAGAGTGATCACATCGGAAGTCGCCAACAACTCGCGGAAGCTGATCGGCCGGGCATTTCCGCGCGCCAGCACATGCGTCACGTCATGAAACACCACGCGCATGCCCAAAGCCTCGGCCAGATCCGAGACCTGCGACCCGATCTTTCCATAACCCACAATCCCCAAAGTCAGCCCGCGCACTTCATGCGATCCCGCCGAAGATTTATTCCAAACCCCGCCATGCAGTTGCGTACTGGCTTCAAAAGTGCGCCGCATCAGCAGGATAATCTCCCCCATGGCCAGCTCGGCGACCGACCGGCTGTTGGAATGCGGATCGTTAAACACCGCGATTCCGCGCTCGCTCGAGGCCGTCCGATCGATCTTGTCCACTCCAATGCAGAAGGCTCCCACCGAAACCAGCTCCGGAGCCGCATCCAAGACCGCCGCCGTAATGCGCGTCTTGGAACGGACGCCTAAAATCGAGGTTCCGCGGACCTTCTCAATCAGTTCGCGCTCGTCAAGAGCACCCTTAAGCGAAGTGACCTCAAACCCAGCCTCTTCAAACTGAGAAACCGCCACCCCGCTGATGTTCTCCAGCAATAAAACCTTCAAAGACCCTCCTGGAATTCGATCGAAAAATGGTCAACGAGAATTATAAGGGCGGGCCTCTCGTGTGGGGACGGCCGCCCATGCCGAGCGAAGCTCGGCACCTTCGTGCGCTCACAGCGACTCTTGGCTGCTCGTTCCTGGGCGGGGCAGCGCTTCAGCGCTGCGGTACCTGCATCGACTTGAATATGGCTTACTTTCCGCCTGGCGATAACAACCTGCCAGGACTTATTCCCCTGCCATCGCCATGATCCAAAATGCAAGCATGCACAGCCCCGAAGCCGGGGCGTGCCAGCGCAGTGAACTCGGTCGCCAAACTCCAGCGATTCCAAGAACGATCCCTCCAAGAGAAAGCAAGGATCCGCATGCGTATATCCGCATGAGGCGAGGGTCGTAAAACTGGAAGCCGTGAATCACAAGAGCATACGCCGCGCTCCCAATCGCGAGCAGGGCTGACCCCGTAGCAAGAACGAAACCGATTAAAGACAGGACCGGCAGTAGGGTCCGCGGCTTCGGCCGCTTGACCCACCGTATCCAACCCCAGATCAATACCGTCGGGGAACCAAGATATCCCAGGGCGACCAGCACCCACAGGAGCACTTTCAGCGATATGGTCGATGCCAACATCCCCTCTCCCACATTGTATGCTCACGCGCTGGCCCCTTCGAAGTGTTACAAATATATGGGGTCGCCAAGACAACCAAGTCCGCCCCGCATGAATCTTTCCTCCACGCCCCGTCATCTTTAAGGCTTTGGAGGAAAATAAAATGTCACCAGTCCTAGAGGAAAAAAAAATGGCGCATGAACTCCCCCCCCTGCCGTACGACTACACGGCACTCGAACCCACCATCGATGAAAAAACGATGCATCTTCATCACGACATGCATCACGCCGCCTACGTCAAGAACCTGAACGCGGCCCTGGACAAGCATCCCGAACTGCACCAGAAAACCGCGGAAGACTTGCTCCGCGACCTGAACGCGATTCCCGAAGACATTCGGGGCGCAGTCCGCAACAATGGCGGAGGCCACGTCAACCACACCATGTTCTGGAACATCATGAAGCCCAAAGGCGGAGGCGACCCCACCGGCCCCATTGCCGATGCAATCAAGAAAGCTTTCGGTGACTTCAAAGCCTTCCAGGAAAAATTCAACGCCGCCGGTGTAGCCCAGTTCGGCAGTGGATGGGTCTGGCTGGCAGGCGACGCAAAAGGCGAAGTGAAAATCCTCTCGACGCCGAATCAGGACAATCCCATCTCCCAAGGCCTGAATCCCATCTTCGGCAACGACGTCTGGGAGCACGCCTACTATCTCAAATACAACAATCGCCGTCCCGAATATCTGCAAGCCTGGTGGAACGTAATCAACTGGGAAGAAATCAACAAGCGCTACCAGTCGTCAATAAAGAAATAGCAAAAAAAGAAGTAGCAAAGTTCGCGTGGGGGCGGACGCATTCGTCCGCCCCGCCGAGCAAAGCTCGGCAGCCATCGCGGCCACTCACCTCTCGAAGAACGCAGAGATCTGCCGCCAATACTTCCGCACAATCAAATCGGTGCTCAAATGGCCGCCCCGCCGAAATAACTTCAATCGCACTCCCGTAGCCCGAGCGAATTTCTCGACCGATCGATAAGGGACATAAGGATCATCCTGCGCGTGAAACATCATGACCTTGGAAGCCGTGATTTCGCGCGCATGATAAGCAGGGTTATAAAACTTTCCTCGGCGCAACTTCGCCCAATTTCGGTCCGTGAGCCGATATCCATTCCCAAACGCCTCCCGAATATAAGCCGCGTAACTTGGATTCGAAGTTTCCTTTTTTTCCTCGCGCGAAAGAATCGCCCAATCCACCACCGGACAATTCGCGACCACCTTCTTAACCCGAGGATCGAGCGAAGAGAGAATCGCCGCTGCTCCGCCAAAACTTCCGCCAATCACAAACACTTCATCCAGAGAAACGCGAAATCGCCTTCCAAACGCCAACTCTCGAAATTCCGCGGAGAGAGCGTCAATCACGTCCAGAATATCCAGATGCGGCGAATCTTTGAGAAATTCCCCGCCACTCTCCCAAGCCCCGCGGTAGCGCGGATAAAACACCCAATATCCCTTCCCGGAGAGAAATTCAGCCAAAGGCTGCTTGCGAGGAATCGAAGGCATCCCGTCGCAAAGAATGATTGCGCGTCGCATTTTCCCGCCTCGATCCGGAGGCAGGAATTCGGTAACAATTTCCCGTTTAAATCGCGTCCTGAACATGAAGCCCACCAGATTTTACCCTCGCTTGCTGAAAATTAAGGATCTCGTATCACAGGGTATCGCTTCAGCAATGCCCAGGTCGCTCAAAAGTCGAAAACCTTTTTAGTGCTGGGCGCTGTAACTATTGGATTTCACGGGTCGTGAAAGGTGCGCAGCCGCTCGGGCGGAAACTCGGTCTGTGGCGCAGAGTTAGCGGGGGATGCCGTTCCTACTTAGCGTATACTCATTCTGCCGGGGTTTGTTCCCCCAGACCGGAGCAGTAGACGTGCGTAAGTCTGAGTTAAAAGAGAACCTCGAGCGCAACATCCGCCGCTGCCTTTTGCTCTTATGTGCGCCGGTCTATCTCCTACCTTACTTCTCCAGCGAAGCCGGCGCCGACTATGGCGTCGGATTTTTCCGCAAAGCGCGCTTGCTTTGGAGGATGTACCGGAACCGTTTCCGCATCCTGACAGCCTCAGGCCTCTTGGACCAGGTAGTGATGGTCACCGAGCTACTCAAGATTCCGAAGGAAGTGCAGGGGGTGGTGGTCGAGTGTGGCAGTTACCAGGGCGGCAGCGCCACCAACCTTTCACTGGTTTGCGAAATGGTTGGGCGCGAATTGCACATCTTCGATTCCTTTGCTGGCTTGCCCGAGCCCTCCGATGCGGACAAACTCCACAAGATACCCTCCCTGCTTGAGATCAGAACGTTCCATAAGGGCGACTTTTGTGGAACCATCGAGATCGTGAAGGAAAACATTCGCCGGTACGGCAGTTTGCCGGTTTGCCGTTTTCACCCGGGATATTTCGACCAGACCTTGCCCCAGTTCAAGGAGCCCGTCGTCTTTGGCTTCCTCGACGTAGACTTGCGGGCCTCACTCGAGCCGTGCGTCGAAAATTTGTGGCCGCTTTTGCAGGATCGCCGCCTGCTTTTCACCCATGAGGCCAATCACATGGAAATCGCCGGCTTGTTCTTCGAGCCGAACTGGTGGCAGTCGCGAGGTCTGGAAAAGATCCCGCCCGGACTGGTCGGCGGCGGCTCGGGAATCGGCTTATACATCTCCGATAAGGGCTTCTTCCGCAGCACGCTGGGCTTTGCCATTAAGAATCTCCAGGTAACAGATCTGGCGGCCTAGCACGACTGCCGTTTACACCACCCTCGATTACGCGCCTCGGTAGCGGGCAACTTTGAATTTTGATCCTGCTGGCGACCGGAAAGAGCGCCGTCAATGAATTGGCGAACAAAAATCGTCATTGCGGCTTGGCTGATAGCGACAATTGGCGGTGCTTTCTTGGTTCGAAATTTAATGCTTCGCGGGTGGAAAGACCTGTCTGTCGATTCTCCAATTCTACTGTCTGTCGTTTTACTCCTCTTCTCGTCCTCTTGCCTTTTGCTGAGAGGAAGACCGAGGAATTCAAAGTAGCCCACTACCCCGGCCCCGATCCGCTACTGTTGCGGAGTCAACGACTTTAAATAGGCAACGACAGCTTCGGCGTCACTCCGCTCCATGCGAAATTGAGGCATCGGAAAGCGAAGATGGTCGCCCGTCGTCCAGACTCCGGTCGTAAGCAATTTGATCATGTCAGCGTCGTTGGCCGGTGGAGTGCCCCCAATCCGCGGAGCACTGAGTGGCCAGTCCGAAGTGGGCTTCGCCGGTACCCAGGGAAGCGGGCCGCCTTGCAGCCATCGCCTCCGGTCAGGATTTCCATTGCTGTCCGAGGGTGTGTGGCACGTTCCGCACATAGCCACGCTTTCGACGAGATACTTTCCGCGGGCGACAGCTTCTCCACTGCCTGTGTTGCTGTGACGCTCGCTCTGTGCAAGTGCGGGCGTCCCCGCGCCCGAGAGCTGGACCAGAACCACGGCGACCGCAATGGCTGTCGTGCCCGACAGGAACGCAAGCTGAAACACTGAACGTTTGCGATGTTGCTTGCCCCGGCCCATGCCTGACAAAAATCTGGAGAATATTGATTTAAGCATCGATTTTCACCTCGTCCATGCTACGCGCCGCGACCATACTGCCGGCATCGAGTAAGTGTGGTACGAATTCAAAATACAACTGGCGTGACCCAAGAGTTTACACTCCCCGGCCAATTGTCGGTCAATGATCATGAATCAATGGAGATTTCGGCGCGCTTCTCGCGAAACTACCGCCAACTCCACGGCTTTCATTGACTTGCCAGTTTCACCCTCGTAAGATTGTGGCGCTCATGATCGGCCAGACCATCTCGCACTACCGCATCGTCGAAAAACTCGGCGGCGGCGGTATGGGCGTCGTCTACAAGGCCGAGGACACGCGGCTTCATCGCTTTGTCGCCCTCAAGTTCCTGCCCGAGGAAGTCGCCCGCGATCCGCAGGCGCTCGCCCGCTTTCAACGCGAGGCCCAGGCTGCCTCTGCGCTGAACCACCCCAACATCTGCACGATTTATGACATTGGCGAGCAGGATGAGCAAGCCTTCATCGCCATGGAATTTCTGGAGGGGTCGACGCTGAAGCATCGCATCGCGGGAAGGCCCCTGGAGACCGATGTGTTACTCGGGCTGGCGATCGAGATTGCCGATGCTCTCGATGCTGCCCACACCGAAGGCATTGTTCATCGCGACATCAAGCCCGCCAACATCTTCGTGACCAAGCGCGGACACGCCAAGATTCTCGACTTTGGGCTAGCCAAAGTGACCGCAACCGGGACGAAGACTGACGACGCAGAAACCCGCACGGTGGAGACCCACCTGACGAGCCCGGGCATGGCGGTGGGCACGGTGGCTTACATGTCACCGGAGCAGGTGCGGGCCAGGGAACTTGACGCCCGAACCGACTTGTTTTCCTTTGGCGCGGTGCTCTATGAGATGGCGACGGGCACCTTGCCGTTTCGAGGCGAAAGCTCGGGAGTGATCCAGCGGGAGATTCTGGATTCCACTCCGGTTGCCGCGGTTCGCATGAATCCCGACTTGCCCGCCGAACTCGAACGCATTATCGACAAAGCGCTGGAGAAGGATCGCGATCTGCGTTACCAGCACGCGGGCGATATGCGTGCGGATCTGAAACGCCTCAAGCGGGAGACCGAGTCCAGTCGTCCAATGGCGTCCACCCGAACGGATGCTGCTCCGGCCGCAGGTTCGAGCGCATCCCTCAGCGGGCTGAATACGCCTTCGCCACCAAGCGGCGCAGCGACCGCTATCGGGAGCGGATCGGCCCAGCCGGCGCAGGGCAGCAGTTCGGCGGTTGTCGCCGCCGCGAAACAGCACAAGTTCGGGCTCTTCGGAATAGCGCTTGTCGCTCTCGTCGTCCTCGCGGCCGCAGGCTTTGGCGTTTACTCGATGCTTCATCGAGCCGCGCCCACTCCGTTCCAGAACTTCAGCATCGCGCAGGTCACCAGTTCCAGTAAAGCAGTTGTTACCGCCATATCCGCTGACGGGAAATACCTGCTCACGGTGATGAATGATAAAGGCCTGAACAGTCTATGGCTGCGCAATATCGCCACTGCGAGTGACACACAGATCGTCCCACCCTCGGCCACCATCCCTAGCGTTGCATTCTCGCCTGACGGGAATTACGTTTATTTTCGCAAATCTGAAAACGCCATCAACAGTGATTGGAATATTTATCGCACGCCGGTGCTGGGAGGCACTCCACAAATCGTTGCCCACGACGTGGATAGCGCCGTTACGTTCTCCCCGGACGGTGAGCGGATGGCGTATTTCCGCGCCAATGATCCCGACGCGGGGAAGTGGCAAGTGCTCAGCGCAAAATTAGATGGCAGCGATGAAAAGGTGCTTCATGTTGAGCCGTTGGTCTTCCTGCCCCGCTGGCTGGCATGGTCTCCAGATGGCAAAAAGATCGCCTATTCCGACGTTCCCAGCGGCGCATTTGGGGGAATGAGCTTCCTCGATGTAGATACCGGAAAAATAAAAACTCTGACCTTTGCCGATAAATATGTTGTGGCATTGCAGTGGTCCGCTGCCGGCGATGGGTTGTTTGTTACCTATGAGCAAAAAGGTCCCGACCCCACTCGCAGCCAGATCGGGTTCCTCTCGCTGTCGGACGGCCAGTTGCGTCCCATTTCTCGTGACACAAACAGCTATTCAACGTTGACTCTCTCAGCGGATGGCAAGACCCTGGCCACGGTTCAACAAAAAGCAGCGAGCAATCTTTTTGTTTTGCCGGGTGAAGGCAGCACATCCCCAACCCCAAGTCCTTTAGTGTTGGAGGGAGAGAAGGTCGGCTATTTCAATTGGACGTCCGACGGTAATTTGCTGACCTCCGATTACACGCGTCTGGTTCGAACCGATGTTTCCGGGAAAAATCCTACTGTTCTGCTCAGTGATCCGACCGCCGGAATTCTGACTCTCTCTTCATGTGGCGGACAGTATTTCGTGTTCCCCTGGGCGTTCCACGGCGGCACCAATGCGATTGGCATCTGGCGCGTGAATGCGGACGGCACTCATCCCCTACAGTTGACGGACCGCAATGACAGTGGCCTCGGGAGCGCCCCCGCATGCTCAGTCGATCACAATCTGGTTTACTTCTTTAGAGGCACAGAGCACCTTTGGCGTGTCTCTTTGAATGGAGCTGGGAAAGCGGAACCGGTCCCTGCCACCACGGTGCCTGGCGCCTTTGTAGCGGGACGAGGAATGAGCGTTTCAGGGGACGGAAAAACCCTGGCATACCTGGTCGAACTTATAAATCAGGGGGCCGGTGCGGGCACCCCGAGAATTGCCCTGCTCGACCTGACAACTCTAAGCACGCCGCGTCTGGTCGACGTCAATCCGCATATTTCAGCCGGGCCGCAATTCACCGCCGATGGCAAAGCGCTCGCCTACCCCATTCGCGAGAATGGCGTGGACAACATCTGGTTTCAGCCCCTCGATGGTTCTGCCGGCCGCCAGATCACAAAATTCGATTCGGAGCAGATCCTGCAGTTTCACTGGTCGCCCGATGGCAAGAATCTCGGCATCCTGCGCGGCCACACCGACTCCGACGTCATCCTCCTAAAAGAATCGAAACCCTAGATTGATGATTGACAATTCAAGTGTGGCGCGGACACTCCTGTCCGCGAACCCCCGCTGCACCCAGCGGCAACCATCTCCAGAGCCCCGTCATTGCCAAAACAAGATCGAAAGCTGAAAGCTGACAGCTGAAAACTGAGAACTGACAACTGACAGCTGAGAACTGAAAGCTGAGAACTGTTCTTAACCTGTGCACCCCTTGTGCAAATTCCGGTCGTCACGCGCAAGCGCGCCCAGCCCAATTTCGCCTGCCGCTTCAAACCCCGCCGCTCATGCCTCGAACAACGGTGTCCTCGACCCATCTTCGTCCCGGATTCATCACACCCAATTCGGGAATGAAAATCCACCGTTGCACCATTCTTATGTAATTGACCCATGCTTTTTCTGCGCGTACAGTCGCTCCACACTGAACACAAGTATCCGCCGGGCCCCGACCCTGCCCGGTCAAAACCAGAAACAATCAACGGCCCTGCAAAGGGCCAAAGAAAGCACTTATGAATCTCGAAAGCCCGTGGACCGTCTACCGCACCCGCTTCCTGGTGCGCGCTCGTCAACTCACCGAACCGCTCGTCTTCACCGATCCTCTCGGCCGCGAACAATCCGGCCGCCCTGGCGACTACCTGGTCGAGTCGTCGGACGGCATACGGAGGATCATCACCCAACCACTCTTCGAAGATATTTATGTTCCGCTGACGCAAAGCAATATGACGCAAAGCAATATGTCACAGGGCAAGAACGGAGCGCGCGACGTCCTCGCCCGGTCCCTGTCCCGAGCGTCGCAACAAGATCGCGCTCAAGCCACCGTCTAAAAAGGGAGATTAGCAAAGTTTCAAGGTTTCAGGGTTTCCAACGTTTCAAGGAGCGAACCAAACCTTGCATCGTTGAAATTCAACAGGCACATGCAATTACCGGCACCCACCACTTTCGGGCCACAAGCTGTTGTATTTGTATCTTGACAGGCACCATATACGGGAGTACGTTAAGCATCCCAGAGCAATTTCAGACCTCCTTAACCAGGAGGCTACGACTGTAAAACGCACGGGGCGAGACTCAAAGTTGAGGTGACTGCGCGTCTTCCCCTTCACGGGAACCATCCCTCCATAGTGGATGGAAAAGCAGATGGAAATAGCGGTGACTTCCCCCGGCCCGGCTCCGCCAGGCATCCCCTCGGGGGATTTCATCAGTGGAATTGGAATTAGTGTAGAGGCGGGCTGGCCCCGTCTCCGTCGCGCCCATTAGGAGCCCCGATGGAAGATTTGATGGAACTGGTAGCCGCTTCTTTTGCCCGTCATGGCATACGATGCCCAGGCGACGATCCTAAGCTCGTCGAGAAACCGACACCCGCGCCCGCCCACGTAGGGACGGACGCATTCGTCCGTCCGGCCGATAGCAGCGCGGCCGTCGTCAGCGTTCAAAGCACGGGGCACGCAGCCCCCCAGACCACGCGTCCGGCCGACTGCACCCCGCTCCCAGAGCACAATTATCGAAAAAGTTCGCAAGCAATTTCTCCGTAGAGACGGGGCTTGCCCCGTCTCCGCATCGTTTCAGGCTCCGGCGGACGCAGGCTTTGTTACCGTAAGTTCAACGAAATAAAAGCCCCTTTAGGGCTGCGCGCCACCATTTTCATCGCAGAAATTGGGCGCCAATGCAAGATCAACTGCTCTTTGTCATCATCTAATTAGGAGAGGCAAATGCCCGAAGTGCGCGACCAAATCAAAACTCAAGCCCCCAACGTCCCGACGAACGTCTCGACCAAAAAGAAGGCCCAAGGCCTTACCTTCCGCCGCCTTTTCACCAAGCTCGGAGTCTCCCCCTACAACGAGGTCGAGTGGGAATTCCGCAACGCTCAGATCACCGACTCCCAGGGAGGCATGATCTTCGAGCAGAAGAACGTTGAAGTCCCCAAAGACTGGTCGATGACCGCGACCAACATCGTCGCCTCGAAATATCTTCACGGGCAGGTTGGCACCGACGAGCGCGAAACCGGTGTGCGCCAACTGGTCGCACGAGTGGCCGAGACCATCCGCGACTGGGGCATGAAAGACGGATACTTCCGCACCAGCGAAGACGCCGCCACCTTCCACGACGAGCTCGTCCACCTGCTCATTCGCCAGCACGTGGCCTTCAATTCGCCCGTCTGGTTCAACGTAGGCTGCGACCGCATCGAGCCCAAATCCGACGCCACCAACTGGCACTGGAACTTCACCACGCAACAGGTGGAATTCGGCGCCACCGGCTACACCCGCCCGCAGTGCTCCGCCTGCTTCATCAATTCAATCAAGGATTCGCTCGACTCCATTTTGACGCTGGCGAAAACTGAAGGCATGCTCTTTAAATGGGGATCCGGCACCGGGACGAATCTCTCCCCGCTGCGTTCCTCCACCGAAGTTCTGAGCGGCGGCGGCACTGCCAGCGGCCCGCTGAGCTTCATGAAAGGCTTCGACGCCTTCGCCGGAGTCATCAAGTCCGGAGGCAAGACGCGCCGCGCCGCGAAGATGGTGATCCTGAACATCGACCATCCCGACATCGTTGACTTCATCAATTGCAAAAGTAAAGAAGAAGCCAAAGCCCACGCGCTGGTCTTGCAGGGATACGACGGATCGCATCCCGATTCCGACGCCTACAGCAGCATCTTCTTCCAGAACGCGAATAACTCCGTCCGTGTCACCGATGACTTCATGGTGGCGGTGATGCGCGACACCGATTTTTCCACCAAAGCCATCGTCGACGGCCGCGTAGTGAACACCTTTAAGGCCAAAGATCTGATGGAGAAAATTTCCGAAGCCACCTGGCAATGCGGCGATCCCGGTATGCAGTACGACACCACCGTGAACCGCTGGCATACGTCCAAGAACACCGCCCGAATCAATGCCAGCAATCCCTGCAGCGAGTACATGTTCCTGGATGACTCCGCCTGCAATCTCGCCAGCCTGAACCTGCTGAAGTTCGCGCCCAACGGCACTTTCGACGTGGAAGCCTACCGCCACGCCGTAGACGTCACTATTACCGCGCAGGAAATTCTGGTGGATAACGCCGGCTACCCCACGGAAATTATCGGCAAAAATTCGCACGACTATCGCCCTCTGGGATTGGGCTACGCAAATTTAGGCGCACTGTTGATGGCCGCGGGCCTGCCTTATGACAGCGACGCCGGCAGAGACTATGCCGCTTGCGTGACCGCAATCATGTGCGGCGAGGCGTATCTGCAATCCTCGAAAATTGCCGAACTATGCGAGCCGCTGACTCCCATAACTGACACAGTACAAACCCGGCTGGGAGTTACTAAGTCAGAAGACATGCCGGGAGCAGCCTGCCCCGGCTGGTACATCAATCGCGAACCGTTCCTGGACGTAATAAGAATGCACCGCGCCAGCGTAAACAACATAGGCAGTACACGTGTGGGGACCGGCGCCTCGTCCGTCTCAGCGGAGCGAAGTTCCGCCGCCGCTCAGCTGCCGGAGTTAATCGAAGCCTCCAAGCAGGCCTGGGACGAAGCCCTATCCCACGGAGAAAAGCACGGCTACCGTAACTCCCAGGTAACTGTGCTGGCTCCAACCGGAACCATCGGCTTCATGATGGATTGTGACACAACCGGTATCGAGCCCGACCTGGCGCTGATCAAGTATAAGAAGTTAGTTGGCGGCGGCATGATCAAGATCGTGAATAACACCGTACCCGGAGCTCTTTTCAAGCTTGGTTACACGCACGAACAAACCGACGCGATCGTGAGTTACATCGACGCGACCGGCACCATCGAAGGCGCGCCGCACGTGAAGGACGAGCACCTGGCCGTATTCGATTGCTCATTCAAGCCTTCCAAGGGCACGCGTTCCATCCATTACATGGGACATCTCAAGATGATGGCCGCCGCTCAGCCCTTCATCTCCGGAGCCATCTCCAAGACCGTCAACCTGCCGAACAACGCCACCGTCGACGACATTTCCGAGACCTACATCCAGGCCTGGAAGCTGGGCCTGAAGGCCGTAGCCGTCTATCGCGATGGATGCAAACAGTCGCAACCGCTCTCCACTGCCGGCAGCAAGACCGCGACCAGCACCAAAGATGACGCCGCCCGAAACGCAGCCGCGTCTCATGCCCGCGTCGAAGAAGAGAACCTCGACGCTCCGCCGCGCGCTCTCCGTCATAAGTTAAAAGAAGAGCGCATGTCAGTAACTCATAAGTTCAATGTAGGAGGCCACGAGGGCTACATCATAGTGGGTCTTTATCCGAACGGCGAGCCTGGCGAAATCTTCGTGAAAATGGCGAAAGAAGGTTCCACCGTCTCCGGCCTCATGGATAGCTTCGCCCTGGCCGTCTCCATCTCACTGCAGCACGGCGTGCCGCTGAGACTGTTCTGCGAAAAATTCGCCCACACCCGCTTCGAACCCAGCGGATGGTCCAGCAATCCTGACATCGGCTTCGCCAAGTCGATCATGGACTACATTTTCCGCTGGCTCCAGATGCGCTTCCTGAGCGGCCAGCAGCAGTTCCTCTTCGAGAACCTGCGTCCAAAGCCGGTTGCAGCGCCCGAAGGAACATCGAGCCTCGACCCGTCCACAGCTCCGCCGGCAGCTGAGAACCGGGAACTGAGAACTGGTTCCATCCACGCCGCCGACGCCCTGGCCAACCTTATCGATATGGGAGACGCTCCCAGTTGCCACGTCTGCGGCAGCATCATGGTGCGGAATGGCAGCTGCTACAAATGCATGAGCTGCGGGAGTACCAGCGGCTGCAGCTGAGGTCAGTCAGTGTGGGGACGGGCGACTCGCCCGTCCAACTCGAGGGGACTTAAGGGGCATTTTCGGCGGAGCTAGCGGTGCTGGCGCATGCATTTCAAGATTGTCGGCCCTATCGCGAACGTGGAGTCGATCGCGTCCGTTGCCGCCATCCGTTAGCGCAGGCGGTTGTGGAAGGCATATCGTAAGGGACGCTGGAGGAAGTTGAAAGGCACGACCGACGTGGAGTTTCATGATGGTACGATATGCCATGCCGAAGTCCACTGGTACGAAGCGCACGGCATCGGAGCGAAGGAATACAAGATCAAGCGCATTCTTGACTAACATGAAACGCGAAGCACAATTCGTCATCTGCGTCGGCAACCGAGGCTATTCTGCTTCCCTTGAGTTACGCAAGATTTATCAGGTACTCCCCGATAAAGAAGGACTGAATCGTCATCAGATTCGCGTCATCGATGAGTCGGGCGAAGACTACTTGTACCCGGAGGAGTACTTCGTGCCAGTGAAGTTGCCACAGGCCGCCGAGCAAGCCGTTCGCAAGACCACCGCGTAAGCCGAGACAGATCAATCTCGACGACGAATCGGTTTCATCACACCGACCTGTGACGGCCATCACAGACACCCACCCCAAGCGATGCGACAATGGGCCAGCTGTTCGGGCGCCAAAATCAGAGAATTGAAAGGCAAAACCGCTAAGTCCTTGTTCCAGAATATTTTGGATATAAGTCCTTAAGATTCAAAGACCGAGTCCCAAAATTCCCGCCAACTCTATGATTCCAGATACCAGGGGGATGGGGGTGGGGGTACCAACCAGTAAACATTGATGGAATAGGGGCAGCCGGGTGCCCCATCCGTGAGCGTGCTGTGCGCAGGGGTGGCCTTCCACAAACATCGACCGCGTGAGACTTTGCATCACCCCCAACCTGGGCAACCCGTCCGTGCAGAAACCGTGATCTGTTGTTAATCTCTCTGGGTTACGAAATCGGACTCCACAGGATAACCTGGAGAAATAAACAAATGAAAAAGCGAATCAGCATCGCTGTCGTAGTAGTAGTTCTTGTGGCGCTCGCGGCCGCGCAAGATGCGGCGAAGAAGAGCGCGCCAAAGCCGCCGGTCGGGCCATCGCAGGCTCTGCTTGATAACTGGAAAGACGTCGGGCGGAAGTTGATTGCTATGGCGGAGGATTTTCCTGAGGACAAGTACGACTTCAAGCCGGTGCCGGCGGAGCGCAGTTTTGCGGAGCAACTGTTGCACGCTGCGAATTCGAACTATTTCTTTACCAATCCGGCGATGGGACTGAAACCGCCGGCCGAAGAAGATCCCAAGCGCGAGCAATACAAAACCAAGGCCGCAGTGGTTGAATTTGTGAAGAAGGCGTTTGCCGACGGCGCGGCGGCGATCAAACAGAAGGGCGATCACGGCCTGAACGACTTGATGGTCGATCCGTTTGCCAACCAGCAGGTGCGCGTCTCCGATATGGCGTGGGGATTGCTCGAACATTCCGGCGAGCACTACGGACAGCTGGTGGTGTATTACCGGGTGGCTGGGCTGGTGCCGCCGGAGTCGCGGCCAAAGAAGTAGTGACCGCGCTGATAGCATAGTCTTCGTGCGACCGCTGCTCGACGTCCGCGACCTGAACATCGAGTTCCTGCAGATGAAGGCCGGTGCGCGCGTTGCAGCGGTGCGCGGGCTTTCGTTTTCTATCGCTCCGGGCGAAGTGCTCGGCCTGGTCGGCGAATCAGGGTCGGGGAAGTCGGTCACCTCGCTGGCCACCATGGGGCTGCTGCCGCCGGCGGCCGTGGTTACCGGGGAAATTACTTTTCAGAACGGCTCTCAGGGCGATGTTCAGAACGCCTCTCCGAACGCTTTTCAGAACGACGGAGGCGAGGCGACGCGGCTGACCACGCTGCCTGCCGATCAACTGCGTCAGCTGCGCGGTTCGCGCATGGCCATGATTTTTCAGGAGCCGATGACCGCGCTCAATCCGGTTATGCGCGTGGGCGACCAGATTGCGGAGGCGGTGCTGGCTCATCAGCGTGTTTCCAAATCGGAGGCGTGGAGACGAGCGGTCGAAGGCATGCGCGATGTGGCCATCCCGGAACCCGAGCAGCGCGCGCGCAGTTATCCGCATCAGCTTTCTGGAGGCATGCGGCAGCGCGTGATGATTGCCATGGCCATCGTGAACCGTCCGCAACTGCTGATCGCCGATGAGCCAACCACCGCGCTGGATGTCACCATTCAGCAGCAGATTCTCGACCTGCTCAACGAGTTGCGCCGCAAATTCGGATTGGCGATGCTGTTTATCTCGCACGATCTGGCGGTGGTCTCGCACGTCGCCGATCGCGTCGCGGTCATGTACGCGGGCAATCTGATTGAGCTCGGCAGCAAGGCTGATATTTTTCGCGCGCCCGCGCATCCTTATACGCAAGGACTGCTGCGGGCCATTCCGACGTTATCGACGGATCGCTCCATTCCGCTCGCGACGATCGACGGTACGGTGCCTCCGATCGCGCAGCTTCCTCCGGGATGCGCCTTCGAACCGCGCTGCTCGTACCGGATCGCGGCTTGCGCGGTTGAACTTCCTGCGCTGGTGGAAGTCAGCGCCGGACATTGGGCGCGTTGCCCGGTGGTGAATCCGGTGCGAGGGTGAGTTTCGGCGGTGGTCGTGGTTCAGTCGCCCCGCCGGGGCTTGTATCTTCCAGCCGCGCTCTAACCCGGCGCTGAAGCGCCGGGCTATTATCGGATTGTCCCTCCGGGACGGACAGTTTTGCTGGGCGACACCTGATACGAAACGCAATACTCTCATGTCGCCCCGTTGTTTTTCAGCAAACTATGAAGCCGTAATGACAATGCGAGGCTTACGGCGGGGCTGGACGGGCGAGGCGCCCGTCCCCACACGGGCCTGGTGCTTTGGCCTTTCAAAACCAATTCAAACTGCATCACTGCCCGAGTTTCGATTCGTTTGCGGGAACACGAGTGTGGGAACGAGTAGGGGTCCTTCGACTCCGCAACTGCTTCGCGTTCCGCGAAGCAGCTGCTCCGCTCAGGATGACAAGGCGAGATTTTCTGATAAAAATAGACGGCATGGGGACCAACCGGCT
>Ga0182018_10000633_pt1 | contig 44307 bp, 36 predicted proteins | sample 812P2MmetaG_FD_120490 | JGI IMG/M metagenome (GOLD analysis project Ga0182018, IMG submission 120490) | Permafrost microbial communities from Stordalen Mire, Sweden - 812P2M metaG | ecosystem: Environmental > Terrestrial > Soil > Wetlands > Permafrost | place: Sweden: Stordalen | collected... | reverse complement strand
TTCTTCCGCGAACTGCTTCCAACCGAGATCGTGATGGAAGCCTGTGGCGCGGCGTATCATTGGGCGCGCGAGCTGACCGCGTTTGGTCACGGCGTACGTCTGATCCCGCCGCGATACGTCAAGCCGTTTGTCAAACTCGGCAAGAACGACCGTAAGGACGCGGTGCACCTCGGCAGCCGGATCGAACAACTCGACGCCAGACCGGCCGCCGCGCACAAAGCCAATGCGGACAGCAAACGGCTGGCCACCATTCCCGGCATCGGTCCGGCAATCGCGCCGCCCCCCGCCTTCGCAGGGACAGGCTGTTGGCGGTCGAGATCGATCCTGGCGCGTTCCAGTCCGGCCGTCATCTGGCTGCCTGGGTCGGTCTGACACCGAAAGAACACTCGACGGGCGGCAAACCGCGCATGGGCCGCATCAGCCGGGCCGGCAATGAACGACTGCGCGCCTTGTTGGTCTCCGGCGCCATGTCGGTGATCAACGCCGCATCCGGTTCGGCGACCAACGCACGACGGAATGGCTGCGCGCGCTGTTGCGCCGCAAGCCGCGCAAGGTGGCCGCCGTCGCGCTCGCCAACAAGATGGCGCGGATCGCCTGGGCGCTGCTGGCGCGCGGCGAGAGCTACCGGCGTCCGGCCGCCGCCGCGGCATGACCGACATTTCGTCACGTAACGAATGGGAGTGGAACCATGTCCCCCGCCGCACTCGGTGAAGCCGCCATGAACGGCGCCGAACCTGATCTGTCCGAGCTTCAGGCGATCGAGCCGCCGTGCGGCTTCGGCCGTGATTGAACATCGGTCCGCATCGGGATCGGATGACGAGATGGCCCGTTCGGCACGGACCACCAAGTCGCGCGGCGCTTCCGCGCGGACACATGATCGCAATCGACCACCGGTCATCCGCATTATTCTCTTGCATCCAAGGGGCCGTCCACACATGCGAGGAGCAGAGCGACCTGCCTGCGCGAAGCCGCTTCGGCGAAGGCAGGGCGGCAATCTCCACGTCCCTCCTGATGGAGATTGCGTCGCCGCGCTCGCAATGACAGGGGGGAGGTGGCGGGCGAAAAATCTTCGTCCAACCGGGAATATCTGAACGGCGAATGGGATCAAGCGCTCAGGTCAGGCCATCCGGGTCCGGCCGTGAAGGAGCGCGATTATGACCATTAAACACCCCGATCCCGACCGGCGCGGATTTCTGAAATGCATGACCTGGGCTGGCAGCGCCATGCTGTGGACAGTCGCGGGCGGCATTCCTCGGTCGCAGGTGATCGGGCAGGCCGAGGCGGCCGAAACCGGTTTTACTTTCGCCCAGGTCAGCGACAGTCATCTGGGATTCGATAAACCGGTCAATCCGAATGTCACCGGGACATTCCAGGAAGCACTGGGCCACGTCACCAGCATGACGGATAAGCCGGCCTTCATCATTCACACCGGCGACATCACGCATTTGTCGACGCCCCAGCAATTCGACACTGGTGCGCAGCTCCTCGGCGCCACGAAACTGCAGGTCTACACGGTGCCGGGCGAACACGACATTCTTGAGGAAGACCGCAAGAGCTACCTGAACCGTTACGGCAAGGGCACGCACGGCGACGGTTGGTACAGCTTCAACGCGCACGGCGTGCACTTCATCGGTCTGGTCAATGTCGTGAATTTGCAGGGCGCCGGCCTTGGCGATCTCGGTAAACCCCAGTTGAAATGGCTGGAGAAGGACGTGAAGGGGCTCTCGGCGAGCACTCCGATCGTCGTGATGGCGCATGTTCCGCTTTGGATCGTTTATCAGGACTGGGGCTGGGGCACGTCTGACGGCGCGCAGGCTCTGAGTTACCTGAAGCGTTTCGGCTCGGTCACGGTGCTGAATGGGCATATCCATCAGATCATGCAGAAGGTTGAAGGGCACGTGGCATTCCACACCGCGCGCTCGACGGCGTTTCCGCAGGGCGTTCCCGGCGTCGCGAAGGCTCCTGGTCCGATGGCGGTGCCGCCGGGTGAGCTGCAAAATTACCTCGGCACGGCGAAGGTCACGCTGGTGAATACGACATCACCGCTCGCCATCGTTGATACGCCACTCGCCGGCTAACGGAGACCGACATGTCCGTGCTTGCCAAAACGGGCGTAACCGTCCGAAGGGTCCTGCTGTGCGCGCTGCTCGCTGGCCCAATTGTTCCGCTGCTGGCGTGGTCCGATGAGGGTACGCAGATCGGTATTGATAACTTCAAGTTCAACCCTAACCCGCTGACGATCGATAAAGGGACTGAGATAACCTGGATCAATCACGACGATATCCCGCACAGCATCGTGGTGAATGCTTTGGGCGTGCATTCCAAGGCGATGGATACCGACGGTAAGTTCACCTACAAGTTCGATAAATCCGGCACGTTCTTTTATGTCTGCGGCCTGCACCCCTTCATGCAGGCCAAAGTGGTGGTAAAGTAGCCACCAGTCGGCGGCGGGCGTGAGACCTGGGCCTCACGTCCGCACGACGGCGCGGTGGATCGCGCGCAACGTCTCGGTTTCGGGTCCGTCAGGACGACCGGCCACAAGCCATGCCATCAGCGACACCAGTGTGTAGACTATCACACCGGTCGCGATCTCAACCGTCAGGAGCCACACGACATTTTCGCCAGGCACGAACAGCCCGGCCGCGAGGATTGCGCAAGTCATAACGACCGCGGCGACCACCGGTCGCACGATATGGATGAGAAACGCACGGGCACCGACCCGCAGACGCCGCAGCGCCATAACGGTGGTCACGCCCTGTTCGGCACAGGTCGCGATGGCCGCCGCCCAGGCCGCTCCGGCCACGCCGAATCCAGGGATCAGCGCCAGGAGCAAGACAATCCGCAAAGCCGCGCCGGTGAGTGCCACCGCGGTCAGGCGCCCGAGCAAACTATGTGCGCTCATTAAATGCAGACTGATTTGGCCGAACACCGACATGACGCCGGCCACGCTGAGAACTCTTAGTACTGGCACCGCGGCATCCCAACCTGGACCGAAGGCCAGCCGCACCAGAGGCGCCGCGACCAAAGATAAGCCCAGTCCGGCTGGCAATGTCACGAGTACAGCGAAACTTAATAACCGCAGAAATGTTTCTGTCACCAGCACCCCTTCGCGATTCGCGGCGGCGAATCCGGCGAAGGATGCCCGGCATAACGGCTCCACCAATTCGCTGGTTGGCAACGCGGCGATCTCGGCGCCAACGGAGTAAACTCCGACCGATGTCGAGTTTGTCAGCCGGCCCAGAAGCAAGGTATCGCTGCGGTTGCGCAACAGGATTGCGAGGCTCAGCAGCCAGGTCCACACCGAATATCCCACCAAACCGCGCCACGCCCGCAACGAAAACCGCGGGCGGAACGGGTGCATGACGTAGCTCATTACGCTGCGCAGACCTTGGCTGGTAATGATGCCATACAGCAGCGCCGTATAGCTGGGATGGATAAAGGCTGCGGTGAGAGTGGCCACGATGCCGAAGAATTTCGGCAGCACCATGATGGCGAATTCCTTCTGGAACTGCATCTCGCGGCGGAAATCGACGGTGCCGATATTCGACAATCCATCGAACAACGGCGGCAGAGAGATGACCATCAGCACCAGGACCAAACGCCGATCGCCGAAGAAGCTGGCGACCGGAACCGCGCTGGCCAGGACGATCGCGGTAACCGTCAGTCCGCGGATGACATTCAGAGTCCATGCGGTGTCGTAAACGGCACGATCGGGCGCGGTTTGACGAATCACCGCTTCCTCGGTGCCGAGGATCATCATGCCATCGATCGTTTGCGCGAAGCTGGCGGCCAGAGCGAGCAGCCCGAAGTCCGCCGGAACCAACAGCCGCACCAGTATCAACGTGCTGATCAGGCCAAGCACCCGCATGCCAAGGCGCCAGGCGATGACCCATCCGGCACCTCGGACCGTGCGGGCCAGAACACTGCGCGTGGTTGGCATCGAATCCTCTGGCTGGCGGGATCGCCGCGCACGCGGGTATCATGAGGGGACACGTTGGTTCAATGCCGCTGGCCGCGATCGTCAAGGGCCGACACGACAACCACCCACGTCATGGGCCTCCCCCGACTCTTATGGGGGAGGGCCATGACGTGAGAACAATCAGGCGGCGATACGCACCGGCAGGTTTCGGATCGCGTGCAGGAAGTTGGAGTAAGCATACACCGGCTTGTCCAGGACCTCGATCTTCAAATCCCGCCGCAGCACTTCGTCCCAGAGGATTTTCAACTGCATTTCCGCGAGGCGATTGCCGAGGCAGCGATGGATGCCGAACCCGAACGACATGTGCTCTCGCGGGCGGGCGCGATCGATGATGAACTGGTTCGGATTTTCGATCTGCTCCTCATCGCGGTTGCCGGAGATGTACCAGATCACGACCTTGTCACCGGCCTTGATCTGTTGGCCGCGCAGTTCGAAATCCTCGGTCGCGGTGCGGCGCATGTGAATCACCGGAGTTTGCCAGCGAACGATTTCCGGGATCAGGCTCGTGGTCAGCCCGGGGTTCTCGCGCAGTTTCTGGAACTGATCGGGGAACTGAGCCAAACCCCACAGCCCACCGGTCATCGAATTGCGGGTCGTATCGTTGCCACCGACCAGGAACAGGATCAGCACGCCCATCTTCTGCCGCAACGTCATGTTCTTCGTCGCGTCGCCGTGCGCCAGGATCGAGATCACGTCGAAGCTTTTCGGCTTCTTCGCGCGCTCCTCCCAGAAGCCATTCATGTATTCGGCGAATTCCATCTGTTTGGCGAAGCGTTCCTCTTCCGACTTCACCGGCGCGTCGGGCGCGTTGATGTCGCAGATGAACATATCCGACCAGCGGATCAGACGCAGCTTGTCGTCGATCGGATAGTCGAACAGCGTCGCCAACATCATAGACGTCAACTCAATCGAGACGTGCTCAACCCAGTTGAATGGTTCGTTGCGCGGCAGTTTGTCCAGCACCATGTTGGTGCGGGTGCGGATCAGATCTTCCATCTTCGCCAGCGTGACCGGATTGACCGTGGAGCTGACCTCGCGCCGTTGCTCGTCATGCTCGGGGGGGTCCATGCGGATGAAGCTGGTGCGCTCCATGCCCTTCGGCGCGTCGTTGATCATGATGCCGCCGACTTCGTCCGAAGAGGAGAAGATCTTGTGATTCACCTCGACCTGGATGATGTCCTTGTATTTCGCCACCGACCAATACGGTCCGTACGGGCTGTCTTTGACGCGGTGCACCGGGGCCTCACGGCGGAACCGCTCGAAATACGGTTGCCAGACGTCCTCGTAATAAAGCCGCGGATCGCTGGGATCAAGTTCGTCCAACGGCAATGTGTGGGCGCGGGTTTTCAGATCGACGTCGACTGGTGCGTTCATGGCCGTCCTCGTGCCTGTTCGTGGTCATTCGTTCGGCGAGCCGTCAGGCCCCGTCGAGGGGGTCTTACCGGATAGTAGCCTACTCTCCGGCCGGAGGCTATTGTCGCCGTCAGACAGTCCAAGGAAGTGCATCATGGCCGATCCGGAAATCGTCGCCCTTCGCGAGTTGTTCGCCCAACGTCCGAAGGTGACGGACATCGGTGAACGGCGAAAAGCCATGGACGCGAACGTTCGCGTTTTCCCCACCGCGGGCGACATCACCGTTGAAGCGGTCTCCGCCAATGGCGTGCCGGCGGAATGGAACAGCGCACCGGGCGCCGACACACGCCGTGCCGTGCTGTATTTCCACGGCGGCGGCTACCTGTTCGGCTCGCTCGACAGCCATCGGCATATGGTTTCAGAAATTGCCCGCGATTTTGGCGGACGGACGCTGGCCTTGCATTACCGGCTGGCGCCCGAACATCCGTTTCCGGCGCCGGTGGAGGACGCGGTCGCGGCCTACCGCTATCTGCTCGCGCAAGGCATCGCGCCGAACAATATTGCCCTGGCCGGCGATAGCGCGGGTGGCGGTCTGGTCGTGGCGGCGATGGTCGCGATCCGCGATGCTGGGTTGGCGCAGCCGTCTTGCGGTTGGTGCATTTCGCCCTGGGTCGATATGGAAGCGATCGGTGGCTCCATGATCAGTAATGCCGGGCGCGATCCAACCGTGCAGAAAGAGACGATTCTGGAAATCGCCAAAGCTTATCTGGATGGCGCCGATCCGCGGTCCCCGCTCGCGGCGCCGCTGTACGCCGATCTGCATGGCATCGCGCCGCTGTATATCCAGGCCGGCGCGGTGGAAACGCTGCTGGACGATGCGATCCGTCTGGCCGGTATCGCGGGCGCGGCGGATGTACCCGTGACTTTGGAGGTGTGGCCCGAAATGGTGCATGTCTGGCACTTGTTTCACCCGCGCCTCGCGGCCGGACGGCGAGCCATCACCGCGGGCGCCCGCCATATGCGCGCCGCGATGGATGGAAAACGGACTTAAGCTTGCGATGTAGAATCAATTCGGGAGACAACGACCATGCCGCACAACGCTTTGCGCTCCATTCTGCCCGCCGCCGGGATTTCCGCCGATCGCGCGGCTTCGGTCGAGATCACCGGCAAACCCGATCCGATCCTGCCGACCCCGTTCCGCATCGGTGTGGCGGGCGCCGCTACTCTGGCCGCGACCGGGATCGCCGCCGCCGGTCTGTGGGAATTGCGATCCGGGCGGAAGCAGTCCATCGCGCTGGATATCCGCCACGCCACCGCGTCGTTACGCAGCGGACACTACATGAAGTTGGGCGACGGCGAGGTCTCGACCCGGCGCAACGCGATCATGGGGGTTTATCCCACGAAGGATGGCCGCTGGAGTTACGTCCATGCCAACTTCCCCAATCATCGCGCGGCCGCGTTGAGTGTGCTCGGCGTGGCCGAAGATAGGGAAGCGGTGGCGAAGGCGGTGCTGAACTGGAATGCCGCCGACCTGGAGGAGGCCATCATCGCCGCCAAGGGTGCCGGCGGCATGGTGCGGACTCATCGGGAATGGGCGCAACATCCGCAAGGCATCGCAATCGCGGGTTTGCCGCTGCTGGAGATCATCAAGATCGGCGATGCCCCGGTGGAGCCGCTGCCGCCCGGCACGCGCCCGCTGTCGGGCGTTCGGGTGTTGGATCTGACTCGTGTGCTGGCGGGTCCGACCTGCGCCCGCACGCTGGCGGAGCACGGCGCCGACGTGTTGAAGATCACCGGCGCGCATTTACCCAACCTCGGCTACCAGGAATTCGATACCGGCCACGGCAAGCTGTCGGCTCAGCTCGATCTGCGTGAGCAAAAGGATGTCGATACTTTGCGCGGTCTGGTGCGCGAGGCGGACGTGTTCTCGCAAGGTTATCGTCCCGGAACGTTGGGCGGCCGCGGATTATCGCCGGAGGAACTGGCGGCGATCCGGCCTGGCCTCGTCTACGTCTCACTCTGCGCCTTCAGCCACGCCGGGCCCTGGGCTTCCCGCCGCGGCTTCGACACCGTGATCCAGACCGTCAGTGGCATCACCACCCGTCAGACCGAAGTCGTGCCAGGCAAAAAGCCGGGACCCGATTTCTATCCGGTCTCGGCGATTGACTATTGCACCGGATACCTGATGGCGTTCGGCGCGATGGAAGCGCTGCGCCGCCGCGCGACCGTGGGCGGCAGTTGGCTGGTGAGGATCTCTCTGGCGCAGGTCGGGAAGTGGATTGTCGATCTCGGCGAAGTGGACGGCAGCGCGGCGCGGGATGCCCCGGCGGAGTTCACGCCGGCGGAACTGGAAAGTTGGTCGATGGTGACCGACACGCCGTCCGGCAAACTGCGTCATCTGAAACCCGCCATCCAATTGTCGGAGACACCGTCGTACTGGGCGCGGCCCTCGGTTCCGCTCGGTTATCACCAGCCGGTCTGGCCAGCGCGGGGGACGTAGCGCCGTCGCGGCCGCGACGCATCACGGCGTGACAGGCAGCGCGGGATGCCGCGCCCGCGACCCGACCCTACACCGCTAAAGCCGGTCAGGAGACGATCCGCCGCGGCCAGAATCGCGTGGGTCATTTTGCTTCTGATCATCTCGCCATCGGTCCTGATCGTCGTGTTCCGGTTCCTGCCGCCGCCGATCACGCCACTGATGGTGATGCGCCTGATCGAGGGTTATCCGCGGCACTATCAGTGGACCGCGTATGAGGACATTTCACCGGCCCTGGCCGATGCCGTCATCGCGTCCGAGGACAATTTTTTTTGCAGCGAACCACTGGGTTTCGACGTCGAGGCCCTGCGTGGCCAGATCACCGCGTGGGAGGAAGGCAAGCGGCCCAGAGGGGCCAGCACGATCACCATGCAGACGGCGAAGAATCTGCTGCTCTGGCCGGGTCGAGACCCCATCCGCAAGCTCGCCGAGGCCTGGCTGACACCGCAAATCGCCCTGCTGTGGCCAAAGCAGCGGGTGATGGAGGTCTATCTGAACATCATTGAATTCGGCCCAGGCATATACGGCGCGGAGGCGGCGGCGCGGGCGTTCTTCAAGAAGCCGGCGGCCGCCCTGACGCCGCGGGAGGCGGCGCAACTCGCCGGCGTGCTGCCGAAACCTCTGGAATGGGTCGCCGCTCCGCCTGGACCCTATGTGCGTGGTCGCGCCGTGGTGATCGAGCGGCGAGCCGAGCAGATCCGGCCGCTGCTGGCCTGCCTGGGATGAGCTTTTGCTACTCCAGCGTGAGGGCCAGTTGCCGGCGCGTGGTGCCGGCGGGATCATCGAAGTTGGACAATGTGATTCCCAGCAGCCGCACACCTCGCCGGGGCGGGAACAGCGGCCGCAGCAGTTCGTAGCCAATTTCCTCCATGACCGCCTGACTGGCGATCGCGTCCGTGACGGAGCGTCCGCGGGTGATTTGCTGGAAATCCGCGTATTTGACCTTGATCGTTACCGTACGCGCCACCAGGCCGGACCGGGCGTGAGCGGTCCAGATTTTGCCGAACAACGGCGTGAGCGCGGGCGGCACTTCATCCCATGCGACAAGGTCACGTTCGAAGGTCGTCTCGGCGCCCAGAGACTTGCGTTGGCGATCGGCGACCACCGGGCGATCGTCTTCTCCTCGGGCCGCGGCGAAATAGTAATCGCCGGCTTTGCCGAAGCGCGCGGTCAAGAAATCTCTCGTCTGACTCCGCAGATCGGCACCGTCGAAGATGCCGAGTTCGTTCATTCTGGCCGCCGTGGCGGGACCGATGCCATGGAATTTCCCCACAGGCAGAGTTTCCACGAACTCTGGGCCCATGCGCGGCGTAATCACGAACAGCCCATCAGGCTTGCGGTGATCGGAAGCTAACTTGGCCAGGAATTTGTTGTAGGACACGCCGGCCGAAGCGGTCAGGCCGGTTTCCTCGCGGATTCGCGCCCTGATTTCGTGGGCAATGGCCGTGGCGGAACCCAGGTCGACCAGAGGCTGGGTTACGTCGAGGTGTGCTTCGTCAAGCGATAATGGCTGGATGAGGGGTGTGTACCGCTCGAAAATCGCGTGAATCTGACGCGAAACCGCCCGGTAGACGTCGAACCGAGGCGGGACGAAAACCAACTCTGGGCATTTGCGCTTCGCCGTCACCGACGCCATGGCTGAGTGGACGCCAAATCCGCGGGCCTCGTAACTCGCGGCCGCGACGACGCCGCGCTCCCGGGAATTGCCGACCGCGAGCGGCAGGCCACGCAAGGCAGGGTTATCGCGTTGTTCGACGGACGCGTAAAAGGCATCCATGTCGATGTGGATGATCCGGCGAAGGCCGGGAGACGCAGGCTGCATGGCTGAAGATCAGTAGCGGAAGATGGCGAGTCGGCTCCACCGCCGCGGAGCGGGGCCGGTCGGGCCAAAGGCGCTCTTGCGCCGGGAACTCGCCACGCTATTCCAGCTTTCAGTTACGGCCTCGGTTGACCAGGTAGCTGAGATTGCTTTCGGGTTATATCTCTGTAATGCAATGTCGAACTTAGGGATCAATGCGTTCTTCCAGATATCCGTTTTCGTCCGGTCAGGATTTGGCCAAAGATCACGCTGTCGCCCTACGAATCGCGTTGTTTGGGTGCCATGAAGTCGGGCGATTTGCCTCTGTTGGCCACACACTAATGATAAGAATGCACTTCCGTCATGCGGTAGAGTCTATTTTGCAGCGCACCATATCAACGTAGAGCCAGCGAACAGGGGTAAGGAGGTGTTGGTTTGAATGCGGCGACCACTGCTGGTGGTCCCGGCACGATGCGTGTGGCCCCGACTCAATCACCCGTTATCGTCAATGGTATCTGGGCGGCCGTCACCGCCGCTCCAAATTTGGATCCGATCATTTCACGGAACGGCAAATCTCCTCCCACGGGTCGGTGCGGAACAATTGGTGACGGTGCACGAACCGAAGCCATCAGCGACAGAGAGTCATTAACATATGGACACGATTGAAACACTGCGCACGTTCCTTCGGGTTGTTGAGACCGGTTCGTTATCGGCGGTGGCGCGTGAGGTCAATGCAAGCCAGTCGACCGTCAGCCGGCAGATCACCCAACTCGAAGAACACTTCGGCGTCAGGCTGTTCCATCGGACAACACGGCATCTTAGCCTGACCGATGACGGGCAGAATTTGCACGATCATGCCCGCACTGTGCTCGAGATGGTAGAAGGGATGGAATCTTCTCTTGGGCGGAACAAGTCGAATCCAGTTGGCCACGTTCGGGTGGCGATTCCAGTCTCACTGGGCCTGATATTGATGCGGCGGATCCCAATCCTCATGGCACGCCATCCCGGCCTCACGATCGAGCTGGTGATGGAGGATCACGCGGGAGACATGATCGAAGACGGGATTGACCTCGCGGTGCGAAGCGGCGAGGTGACAAATCTTTCCCTGATCAAACGAAGCCTGGGGACTGTCCAACGCGTGGCGGTCGCGACCCCAGACTACATCAAACGCCGAGGCGCGCCGCGGCTACCGAGCGATCTCACCGATCATGATTGTATAGTGCACCGGCTTTCGCCAAATGATTCGGAATGGCGATTGATTGGCTCCGACAGCAGCACGAGTGTGGTGGTTGACGGTATGGTCACCACCAACAACCATGAAGCGGTTCGGGTCGCGGCGCTTGGCGGCCTCGGGATTGGCCTAATTCCGGAATACCAGGTCGTTGACGACATTGAGGCCGGCTTACTGGAACGCGTGCTGCCTGAATATACGTCGGAGGCCTTGCCGGCCTGCCTGGTTTACCCCTCTCGACGCCATCTCGCGCTACGAACCCGCGTCGTCATCGACTTTCTGATCGATGAGGTGCATCGGCTGCGTTCTCGCACGACCAATGGCGCGAAACCCCGTGGCAACAACATCACCCCAACGGGCGACGCGGCGGAAGATGCCCCGGCGTGGGAAACTTCAATCAGAGTAACGCCTCGTCAGGCGGCCTCCGAAAGGGCAGCATTTCGTTCCTGACGGCCAGAGTCCAGACAGAATCAGGGCCGGCACAGAGGCCGGCCCCCGATTCCTGACGAGCCGTATTAGCCGGGGTTGGCGAGATCGCCGTTATCGTAAGTGGTACCCGGCGTTACCGCGCGTGTCGTATCGACGTCAGACGAACCTGCCTGCACCGCGCTGGTGCCCCGCGATGTCATCGGTGCAATCGGCGCATAAAACTGCTGGTTTGGTCCGTAGTTCGGGTCAGGCGCACTGGTCCCTTCTTGTGCCATCGCGGCACCGATTCCAAGAGACATCGCGGCGAAGGCGGCAAGCGCCAGAGTTCTTGTGGTATTCATGTCTAAACTCCTTCTTAACCAGGCCCCAAATGGTAAGGCGACCCTGGGCGGTGCGGAGGTTGTCTCCGTTGTCCCGCACCACTATTCGATAGATAGGATTGTTTCGTGGAAAAGATTATACCGAAACGGCGCAAGTGCCCTCTGCCTTAAATGAGCAAATGGAACCCGCTCTGATGCAATATTGTGTTACACAGACGTACGACAGCATTTGCCGGGGGAATGACTTCGCGGTCAAGGCAGGATTTCGTCGCATGACATATTCGTAAGGTCATACTTTCGCTATGTTCCAAAAGACGACCGAGGGTCCTTCCAGCAGCCCAGTGAGATTGTCCCGCCAGGCCGAGGTCTGACGAAAGCGGCCCAATGGAATGAATGGCAACGAGGTCAGCCCGCGCAACTCATACTCGCGTTCCAGTCGCGTCTGCTCGGCGGGATCGGCGCAGCCAAGCCAGGTTTCATAAATTTCCTCCATTCGCGGATCGGACGGCCAGCCGAACCAACCGTCCTTGCCATTGCCGCGCATGAAGCCAGTCAGTAGCAAGTCGCGATATTCCGTCACCGCGACGACGCTAGGGAACATCGACCAACCGCCTTTGTCGAGCGGTTCTTTGCTGATTCGCCGGGTTTGCACGGTCGGCCAGTCCATCGCCTGATCGTCCACCGCCATGCCGGCCTCGGTCAGCATCGCGGCAACCACGGCGCCCATCGGGTTGAAGAAAATATGATCGGTCGCGTGCAGCAGCACGAGTTTCTCACCCGCATAGCCTGATCGGTCCAGCATGGCTTTAATCTCGTCACGCGAGTGCCGCTCGCGGACCACATCGAGGCCGGCATCATCGACTTCCTTGTTTCCGGTCGCCAGAAATCCAACACCAGAGGTACCATTTTCCGGATCCGCCCCCATGACGGCGTTCACGACCTCGGCCTGATCGATCGCCGCCAGCATCGTTTGCCTCACCGCTTCGAGATTGGTGGGCGCGATCACATGATTGGGCCGCAGCATCATGATCTGGCCGGCCTTATCCAGCACACCGGTCCGCACGCCGTGGGCCCTGCGCAGCATCGACAACAGGTCGGGCAAAGGAATTTCAATCCAATCGACCTCTCCGGTCACCAAGGCATTCGCGGCGGTCCCCGCGTCAGGGATCATCTTCCATTCCACCCGGTCGAGCTTTACCTGGTGGCCGCCGGCCATGTAGCTCGGCGGCTCATCGCGGGGGACATACTTGTCGAACCGAGCAAAACCCGCGTGGCTGGCCAGGACATGCTCATCCGCGAGCCAACGGAACGGGCCGCTGCCGATGACCTCGGTGATCTGTTTGAACGGATCGGTCAGCGCCACACGCTCCGGCATCATTAGCACTGGCTGCACGACCTTCGACAGCAGGGACCGCATATGCGGGAAGGGTTTCGACAGCCGCCATACGATTGTCTGATCGTCAGGCGCCTCCAACGCATCCAGGCGAGCGGTGAGGGTCACGCCGATCGTGTCCCGCCGCAACCAACGGCGCAGGGATGCCACACAATCGCGTGCCCGCACTTTCTCGCCGTCGTGGAACACGAGGCCTGGCCGGAGCCGCATCGTCCAGCGCCGGCCGCCATCCTCCATCAAATCGGACTCGATCATTTGCGGATGTGGCACGCCCGCCGCGTCCCGCCCATACAGAGGCTCGAAGACCATAAAACCTAGGTTGCGGGAGACCTGTGAGGTGCTCCAGATTGGGTCGACGCTGTTGAGCGTGGCCTGGGGCACGATCGAGAGCGTTTGAGAGCTTCCGGCGATCGCGGGACGGCAGAGGGCGGACACAACCGTGCCACGTAGCGCCGCGCGTCTTCCAATCATGACCGCTTCCTTCCCCTGCGCCGATTTCGCCGGTCGCGTTATCCGGCATCAATCCGGGTAGGCCGGCGCCTATGTCTCTGAAGGGCGACCGCGTAATAACTTTAGACCGGCACGGCGGGTTTTGTCTTCCAGACGGCGTTCCTTCGCGCCACGGGTTGGTTTGGTTGGGCGCCGAACCGGACTGGGCGGAGCCGCTGCCTCCCGGATCAACGTCAGGAGCCGGTCCATCGCGTCAGCTCGGTTTCGTTCGCGCGTACGGTGCCGTTGCGCTGAGATAACGAGGACACCGTCCTTGGTAAGCCGCCGTCCCGCCAAACGTTCAAGTCGATCCCGCACGGCATCCGGCAGACTGGCCGATTGACGCACGTCGAAGCGCAATTGCACGGCGGTTTCCACTTTTTGGATATTCTGCCCACCCGCGCCAGATGCTCGCAGAAAATCTTCGTGCAGTTCCGCGTCGTCGAGCGAGATGCTACTGGTGACGGGGATCAGCATGCCGCCGCATCACCAGCCGCGCACGCCGCCGGGCCGGCGGACGTCCGCACCACCTTCCAACATTCCGGTTTCGTGATCCTTCACGACCGCGCAAACGCAGCCGGCCTTCCATTCCCATTCGCGCCACCAGTTCACGTCGTGACCCATCCGTCCCAACGCTTCCGCCGTTTCGTCGGTAAAGCGCCGCTCCATACTCATGCGGCGCGGCGTGTAGGTATGCGGATCGGAGGAACCGGGAAAGCTGGAGGAGGCGAACCGCGGTTGTTCGATCGCTTCCTGGGGCGGCATGTCGAACACCACCATGTTGAGGAAGACCTGCAGCATCGCCTGCGGCTGTACGTCGTTGCCGGGCGTACCAAACGGCATTGTCCACTTCCCGTCCCGCCGGGCCATCGCGGGACTGGGCGTCAGCCGCGGGCGCTTACCCGGAGCGAGACAGGCCGGATGCCCCGGGTCGGTCCAGGACTGCATGCCGCGTGACGATGGTGCGATACCTGTTCCGGGGATCACCGGCGTATTAAGCGCCCCATCGCTGGGGGTCGCGGCCATCGCATTGCCATGGCGATCGACAACACAAACGAACGACGTGTCCGGGTCGGGCTCGGCATATTCCTTATCGGCTGTCGCTCCTGGGAGATCCCTTTGAGCCAGGCCCAGTTCCGCGGGCGTTCCGGCCGGCGGCATTTCGGGCCACGCATGCACTGGATCGATGCGGCTCCGCCTCGTGGCGATATAAGCTTCGCTCAACAACGCGTCGATCGGCACATCGACGAATTTCGGATCGCCGTAATAGGCGTGCCGGTCGGCGAAGGCGAGTTTCAGCGCCTCGATCAAAGTGTGAATATAGGCTGGTGTGTTGTGGCCCAGGGAAGCCAGGTCGACACCGTCGAGGATCCGCAGCGTCTGCAGCAACACCGGTCCCTGGCACCACGGCCGGCAGCCGTGCACCGTGATGTCGCCGAAGCGGACAGCCAAGGGTGTTTCGATGTCGACATGGAATTCCGAAAGATCATCATCGCGGATCCAGCCGTCATTTTCCTTGTGGTACGCAACGATTTTTCGTGCGATGTCGCCGCGATAGAACGCGTCCCGGGCGGCGTTCAGTCCGGCGATCCGATCGCCCTTGGCGGCTGTTTCCTGATCCGCCATGTACTGAATTGAATTCGCCAGATCGGTCTGCAGGAACCGTTGTCCGGCGACGGGCGGCTTGCCGTTCGGAAGATAGATCGCCGCGTTCTGCGGCCACTGGCTGATCGAGGCCACGCTTTCACCAATGATCTCGGCGGAGATCGATTGCGCGCCGAAACCCTCACGGCCAAACCGAATGGCGGCCGCCGCGACCTGGTTGAAACTCATGGTGCCGTAACGTTGCAACGCGGTGATCCAGGAGTCCGGCGCGGCCGGAATCACGCAGCGCTTGATGTTGGACAGGATGCGTCCGCCCTGATGCTCCCTGAACCACGCGGCGGAGGCGAGCTTTGGCCAGGGGCCGAGGCCACTGATCGATACGGTTTCGCCGGTTTCCGCCAGGTGGATCATCATGGGAGCCACGCCACCAAAATGCACGTATTCGCATTGCAGCACGCCCAGAGCGATGCCCGCCGCGACGCCGGCGTCGATCGCATTGCCTCCCGCCTCCAATATCTCGAACCCCGTTTGTGCCGCGAGATAGTTGGCGGATGCCACCATATGGCGTGTCCCGAAAATGCGCGGATGGTGCGTGGGCATGCTGTGCCGGTCGGCCATGGGGTTGCTCCTGTTATTCTGCTGGCGAGACGTCGGCGGCCAAGACATGGCCGTCCGCACGTGGTGTGTGACGAATGCGGGTCGTCATCGCCTCGATGTTGAACTGGTGGTGCAGCGGCACGGTGACGTGGTCGCGAACCTCGATATCAGTAGCCTTGATCAGTAAGGTCTCGCGTCGACCGCGATCCATCGTTTTCAAGGCGGCTTCCAGTACTAAGTCGAACTCGGGATTGTTGTAGCCCGAACGGTTGAAGGCGCCTCGGCCGCGCGCCGGATCCACCGACTCAAACTGGCTGATCAATACAATACTGGGCTCGGGCGTGTCGAAGGTCCAGAATGTGGTGAAGAAACTGAATTCCGCTTTGTTGGCACGAGGCACCCAGACGGCGTGCGGCATCACCTCCGGCGTGGTGGCGATGCCGGCGTGAGTCAGCATTTGCGCGATCGCCTGGCAGATCGCCGCGTCGTTGACGAAACGATCATTCTGGCAATCCATTGTCAGGCGGAAGCCATTGGGATAGCCCGCTTCAGCGAGCAGACGTTTTGCCTCCACCGGATCGTAACGCGCTGGCGGCAGGTTGGAGTCGTAGCCGTATTGGCCCGGCCGCATGAGTTGGTTGTCGGGTGCCGCCTGGCCGTTCATCACGCGGTCCCGGATCACGTCGCGATCAATCGCGAGATCCACGGCCGCACGTACGCGCTGGTCGTGGAAAGGGTTAGCGGCGAGCGGCTTGCCGTCATTGCCGGTGATTTTCGGCGATGGTCTGTCACGTTCGTCGAACACAAATCCAACAATGTCGGCGGACAGACCGGTCGTGACGGTGAAGCGCTTGTCGTGCCGCAGCCGATCGATGTCCTGTACTGATACCGTATCAATCAGTTCGACGTCGCCGGCGAGCAATGTGGCAAGCCGGGAGGAAGCGTTTTTCACGTAGCGAATCGTCACTGTGTTCCAGGCCGGCCGGGCGCCCCAGTAGGTCTCGTTGCGTGCCAGCACCAACCTGTCACCTCGCGCCCAGGAGATGAGGCGGTAAGGCCCGGTACCGATCGCGGCCCGACCGGCGTTGAAATCGGTGGTGGTCGCTCCATCGGCATGCGAGCGAGAGACAATGCCGACCGACGCCATGTAATCCGGCAGCAACGGAAACGGTCCGTTCGTGTGCAGGCGAAGCCGATCCGGGCCAGCGATCTCAACCTGAGCGATGCCCTTCACGTATTCGGAGAAATTCGCGACCGTGGTGGGTGCGGTCGATACTCGGGCCAGTGTGAATGCGACGTCATCGGCGGTTAACACCGTGCCGTCCGAAAAAGTGACGTTCGGGCGCAGCGTGATATCCCACGTCAGGTCATCGACCAGCGTCCAGGACGTTGCCAGGTTGGGCACCAATTTGCCGTTGGCGTCGATAGCGGTCAGCGCGTCGAACAAGTTCGGCATAAAGCTCTTGTTGCCGCCGAAATTATGCACGTGAGGATCGATCGCATCCGGCTCAACCGCCAGAGCCAGCCGAAGGTCATCGGCCAGTGCCGGTGTGATGCCCGTCAGCAGCAGGAAAACCAAAGTTTGGCACAGTCGGCGCACGTATTCCCCTCGCCACGCTGACAGCAAAGTGCCTCGCGCTGACCGGCGCCGTCAATTGGTGGGAGACGAGCTTCCCCCCAGTTGCCGGGCCGGCCAACTCCCCATTAAATAGGATCGGAGTTATCATGCTCCCGACACGCGGGTCCGCGATGGAGTGCCGGAAATGGCGAATGTCGCCTTCACCCAGAACATCCAGCGCCACGTCGCCTGCCGAGCGGCCAAGGCCGCCGGCAGCAGCGTCCGGGAAGTGATGGACAACCTGTTCGCGAGCAATCCGCGAGCGCGAGCCTATGTGCTCGACGACCAGGCGGCGTTGCGCAAACACATGGCCATCTACGTCGATGGGCAACTGATCCGCGACCGTGTGCACTTGTCCGATCCCGTGACCGAAAGCAGTGACATTTACGTGTTCCAGGCTCTGTCGGGAGGTTGATGATGAGCGATGTGATTCTTGTGTCGACCCGGAAAGGTTTGTTCCGAATCGTTCGCGCGTCGACCGGTTGGCAGATCGCCGTCGCCGATTTTCTCGGAGACAATGTCACCCTCACGCTCACCGACCCGCGTGATGGCGTGAGCTACGCGGCACTCGATCATGGTCACTTCGGCGTCAAGCTTCACCGTTCGACCGCGAGTGGTTGGGAGGAGATCGCCACACCATCCTATCCACCAAAGCCCGAAGGGCTCGAAGAGAACGACATGTGGGGACGCCCGCTTCCTTGGAGCACCGCACGCATTTGGTCACTCCAGGCGGGCGGCGGCGGCGAACCGGGCGTCCTCTGGTGCGGGACGATTCCCGGTGGATTATTCCGCTCGGCGGACCACGGCGAAAGTTGGGAGTTGATGCGCTCGCTTTGGGATCACCCAAAGCGGCGGCAATGGATGGGTGGGGGAGCCGATCTGCCGGGCGTTCATTCCATCGTGGTTGATCCGAAAGATTCGAAGCGGACCTGGATCGCGGTTTCAACCGGCGGAATCTGGTACACCGAGGATGCCGGCGCGACCTGGTCGCAACGCGGTGAGGGCATGCGTGCAGACCATGTCCCTCCTGAGTTGACGCACGACCCGATCGCCCAGGATGTGCACTGCCTGGTGCAGTGCCCGGAGCACCCCGCTCGCATGTGGATCCAGCATCACAATGGCATATTTGTTTCGTCCGACGAGGGCAGGACTTTCACCGAAATCACCGGCGTCGAACCATCGACATTCGGTTTCCCGGTCGTTGTTCACCCAAGGGATCCCGACACCGCGTGGTTTGTGCCCGAGATCAAGGACGAAAAACGTATCCCGTTCGATGGACGCCTCGTGGTGACGCGAACCCGCGATGGCGGCCGAACCTTCGAGGCGCTGACCAACGGTTTGCCGCAATCACACGCTTACGATGTGGTTTACCGGCATGCCCTGGCGATCGACGACACGGGCGACCGGCTCGCGTTCGGCTCAACCACCGGCGGCCTCTGGGTCAGCGAGAACGCCGGCGACCACTGGGCGTACGTCACGCATACGTTACCACCAATTTACGCGGTGCGGTTCGCGTAAATCGTCCCGCTAATCGGCCACCGCTCGCGCCAGAACCCCATTCGCACGTCGCAGCGCATGCAGGACCCGGTTGCGCGCTCGCGTTGCTTCCACCATCTGAAACCGTTCGGCATCCGAACCATCTGGAATCACCATTAATATCCGGATTGGCTCAAAACTGGCCCAGGGGGGGACGGGCAAAGCGGGGTCGTGCGCGAAGCGGTCGCCGGTTGTGTAGTCCATCGGCACTATCGCGCGAGAGACACGCATTAAAGCGCGATCAATCCGCGCCGGATCGGCCGACTCCCCTCGCTTGTTCAACGCGCTCGCCAGCGTGAAGGTGGTTTCGGCGGCAATGGTCAGGTCGGACAGAGAGAAGCGTTCCATCAGCGTCGACGTCAGCCGCTCCAGTTCAATCAGCAGATCACGCGCGTACGCGACAAAATCCAGCGGCAGGATTCTATCGGTCAGCAGACGCCACAGCGCATGGACGTAGATACGTGTATCGCGCACCTGGTTTGCCTCGTCGATGTTTTCCAGCAAATCATGCGGCGTGTGCCACCACCAGCAATGCGCGCCAATCGGCGTCGCCGAGGGCTCGCTAATGTCGCCGAACAGCGCCGGCAAGCCAAGCCCGTTGAACGATTGATCGGCGCCGCGGCTCATGCGTTTGCCAAACAGCGTCTGGCCGGATTGCGTGGCAATCGCATCCGCCGCCAGGTCGTATAACGGGGTCATGGAACCGACATTGCGCAAATTATTCGCGCCTTTCGCACCAGGCGAGTCGACATTGAGATGCACCGCGCATCGTTGGTCCAACTCATCCCAGTGTTGGTCGACGTACCAGGTGGACCCAGAGTAACGGCCGTGCGAGTGGCCGGACCAGAAGCAAAGCCGCAGTCCTCGTCGCCACTGCTCGCGTTTCGATGCGCAGAGTCGGGCGACTTCCAGCATCGCCACGTTGGCGCTGCCATTGTCCATCACGCCGTAATACCAGGTATCGTGGTGACCAGAGAACAAAATAAACGGAGCGTCCGGATCGGGTGCATCCAGGTCCGCCTGTAGGATGGGTGTTTTACGCCACCCTGTGTCGAGCTCCGCATGCAGGACGATCCAAGGCTGCTCACCACGCTTCACGCGATCCCGCAACGGATCGCCGGCACTCGGTAGAATGCTGCACACGACAGTGCCGGGGAGCTGTTCTACCGTGACAGTCGACGGATTGCCCCAGACTGGCGAGATGCACATCTCGTGCAAGTGCTCGTGCGGGCTGATGTGCAACTGGCCCGACGCTCCCGCCAACGTCGCGCGGCGAGAGACCGGAGGCGTGGCGATGCCATCCACCAGCACGATGCATCCTCGCAGATCGCGGCCAGCGAAATCTGCTTCATTCCCGGCGCCGACATATTCCAGCCGCCCCGTCAGTCCGCCTTCTCCCGACCCGCGAGAGAACGAATGCGTGATGCTGGGAACCGTCGCATTGTCCACCGTGACCGTCGACGCTCCGGGCAAGCTGATATAGGCGTCATGCAGCAAAATCCGCGTGCGGAAGCCAAGTTCGTCCAATCGCGTCTGAATATAACGGAGACTGACCGTCTCCTCTTCGGTGCCCGAGAGCTTCACCCACTGCGCCAGGGCCGCCAGTTGCCGCATCATCGCGGCGCCATCCACGGATTCACACAGCGCTTGTAATGTTGAGTTACTCATACCGGCTATTTCTCCGAATGCACCAACGCGGCGACCGTGGCGTCTTGCGGAAAGCCGCCATAGGCGATGCCTTTTCGCATGCCCCAGGCGGTTATCTGAAACAACATCGGAATCGCCGCCACATCCTGGCCCAACGCCAGTTCATAGGCTTGAGCGATCAGCGCGGCGCGCTTGCGGTCATCCAACGTGACGGAAGCCATCGCGAGCAGCTTGTCCAGTGCCGGATTGGAATAACGTCCGTAATTGCCGGCACCAATGCCTTTGCTCGCATCGAAGGTGCCCAACAGGTAAGTCAATTGGGACAGCGGTTCACTGGTGTCAGTGGAGTTGCCGCTGAGTAGCACGCTGAACTCCAGTTTCACCGCGCGGGGAAAATACACCGCCTTTGGTAACGTGTTGACGGTGATCTTGAGGCCCAGTCGACTCCACATTTGACCGACGGCCTGCGTCATCGCGGCGTCGTTAATGTAGCGATCGTTGGTAGAGGCGACGGTCAGGCCAAACCCATTCGGATAGCCAGCTTCAGCCAACAGCTTCTTCGCCCCTTCCAGGTCATAAGCTTCCGGCTTTAGCTTCGTACTAGTACCGGGCACGCCTTCAGGCATGAACTGCGAGGCGGGGACGCCCTGCCCTTGCATCACGCGAGACACCAGCGCGTCGCGGTCCAGTGCCTTCGACATCGCACGACGCACTCGGACGTCCTTCAGTGGGTTCTTCGACATCGGCTTGCCGTCGTTGTCGGTAACCAAAGGCGACACGTCGCGATCGACGTCGACGGTCCAGAAGAAGCAGCGATTGCTCTGCATGGTGGAGACGGTCAGCGCCTTGTTGGCCCGCACATTGGCCAGATCGTTGCCAGGCACCGCGGCGATGAGGTCGACATCGCCGCTGAGCAAGGAGGCCGTCCGAGCAGCATCGTTGGTGATCGCGCGATACGTCACCCTCTCCCAATCCGGTTTGGTACCGAAGTAGCCATCGAAGCGTGCCAAGGTAATGTGGTCCCCCGGCACCCACTCCGCGAGGCGGTACGGACCCGTTCCGATCGCCGCTTTGCCGGAGTTATAGTCCGCGGTCGTCGCACCGGCGCCGTTCTTGCGCGAGACAATCCAGACATTCTGCAACTCATTCAGCAAGATTGGGTCGGGACCGTCAGTCTCCACGACGACAGTGAGTGGATCGGCCGCGGTCGTTTTCGTGACATGCTTGAGATATTGCAGGAAACTGCCTGGGCTGTTCGGCACACTTCGCGCGCGCTCATACGTAAACACGACGTCATCGGCGGTCAGCGGCGTGCCGTCATGGAATATGACCCCTGGCCGCAGCCGGAACTCCCAATGCGTATCATCGAGCGTGCGCCAGCTTACCGCCAGATCCGGAACGACCTTCATGTCGGCGTCCTGAGTCACCAGACCGCTGTAGATTCCTTTGTGGATCTCGGTGTTGGACGTCAGGTGAAAGAAATGCGGGTCCAGAGTCGTCACTTCGGACGCGACGCCTATCTTCAGGTCTGCCGCTGACGCATCGGCGCCGCCCAGCGCGACGCAAAGCGCCAAACACACTGCTTTCAGTATCCGCATCTCACGCGATCCCCAACTTGTTCCCGGCCGGCATGGTCACACCACCGGCGTCATAGGGCAATCACGCGATCGCCAGAGCGCCCGCCGGGTCCCGCGCGTCCGCCTCATGCAGATGCTGGATACGAATTGGCACAGGCGGATGCGAGTAGTGCACCAGCGTATAGAGCGGATCAGGTGTCAGGGTAGACGCATTGTCGCGCGATAGCTTCAGCAAAGCGCTGATCATAGGCGCGGCGGCGACGTGACGGCGGGCATAATCGTCAGCCTGGAACTCATTCCGCCGGGAAATCCAATTGCCGATCGGCGCGAACAGCGGCACGACCATGGAATTCAGCAAAGAACAGGCAAGTAACGCCAGGGCGTTGTCATGGTACTTGATGCCGAATGCTGGCAACAACCAGGCCTGCTGACTCAGCCACCCAAAGGCCGCCAGGACGACGAAGGCGATCAGGGCACCACGCATCAGGCCGAACAGGACATGACCGTGCCGGTAGTGACCAAGTTCGTGCGCGACGACAGCCGCGACCTCTTCAGTCGAACTGCCTTCGAGCAAGGTGTCGAACAGAACAACTCGCTTGGTATTCCCGAATCCGATGAAATACGCATTGCCGTGCGCCGATCGCCGCGAGGCGTCCATGCTGAACAGGCCCGACGACCGGAAGCCGCAGCGCGTCAGCAGCGTTTCAATCCTGGCACGGAGCGCGCCATCCTTGAGTGGGGTGAATTTGTTGAAACGCGGTGCGATCAACCTCACGTAAATCGTGGGTGCCACGAACATCAGCGCCACCACGCCAAACCACACCCACAGCCACCACTGGCCGGAGAAAGTGCGCATGGCCCAGAGGCAGGCGAACAGAAGCGGGACCGAGATCGTCAGCGCGATCGCCCACCTCTTGATTCGATCGACGACAAAGGTCAGTGGCGTGGTCCGGTTGAAACCGAACCGTTGTTCCAGAACGAAAGTGTCGTAAACGTCCAGCGGCAGCCGTAACAGAACACCCACGGCGACGGTCGCGAGCAGGAAGACGACGCCGAGCCACGACGAGGGCGGCAGGACGGAGGCCAACGCGCCATAAAGAAGATTGATGCCGCCCAACACCCAGGCCATGGCCTCCACCAGATCGATAACCTCGCGGATACGGCCAAGGCGCTCATTCGCGACGGTGTAGTCGGCGGCTTTACGGTGCTCGTCCAGCGTGACGCTGGCGGCGAAATCGGCGGGCACCGAGTCCCGGTGGCGGCGAACGTAGCCGGTCTGACGGAGTGACAGATACAGGGAGATCGCTGTCCAGAGCGTCGCGGCCGCCAGGAATGCGATGAGCAGGATGGGCATGAAGGACGCTCCGTTCTCGCGCCGCCGGGGAACGAGGACCACAGAAACGACCTTGGCCGATGCCGCGTCAACCACGATCTCTGCTCAGCCGGTGCCCGCCTGTTCGTGCCCTTTGATATTACCGGCCGAAGCGTGGGATGGGTTGTCCTCTGCTGCAATACTGCCTAGCATTCGGAAGACCGGCTGGGTGGCATACTGTTTGCACGCGATGAACCCGCGGCAACGCTCTGGAACAAGGTGAACCAGGATGAACGAGCATAATCTGCGTGACGTTATCGAAGACGTCAGGCGCGGCAGGCTATCGCGGCGGGCGTTCACACGCAGGATGCTGGCGCTAGGCCTTACGGCCCCGCTGGCGGCTCAGATGCTGGCGTCATCCGGGGTCGCCGTCGCGGCGGAGGCGCCGGTCTACAAGCCGACGAAACGCGGCGGAGGCGGATCGCTCAAGGTGCTGTGGTGGCAGGGGGCGACGTTGTTAAACCCGCATTTCGCGGTCGGTACCAAGGATCAGGACGGCTCACGAATATTTTACGAACCGCTGGCCAGCTGGGATCCAGACGGCAACCTGGCGCCCGTGCTCGCCGCCGAGATCCCCTCCGCCGAAAATGGCGGCCTGGCTAAAGACGGTCTGTCGGTCACCTGGAAGCTGAAGCCGGGCGTCAAATGGCACGATGGCCACGATTTCACCGCGGACGATTGCGTGTTCAACTGGGAGTACTCATCCGACCCGGCGACCGCGGCAACGACGATCGGCTCCTACAAAGACGTCAAGGTGGTCAAGGTCGACGACCACACCGTGCGCGTCGAGTTCGAGAGGCCGACACCGTTTTGGGCTGACGCCTTCGTGGGCGTCAACGGGATGATCATCCCGAAGCACATCTTCGATCCCTACAAAGGCGCCAAATCGCGGGAAGCGCCGGCCAATCTCGCGCCGGTCGGCACCGGTCCGTACACCTATGTGGCGTTCAATCCTGGCGATGTCGTGCAAGGCAAGCTCAACCCGAACTACCATCAGGAAAACCGTCCGTACTTCGATACAATCGAGATGAAGGGCGGTGGCGACGCGGTATCAGCCGCGCGTGCGGTTATGCAGACCGGTGAATACGATTTCGCCTGGAACATGCAGGTCGAGGACGAGATCCTGAAACGCCTGGAGGCGAGCGGCAAAGGTCACGCCCAAATCATCCCCACCGGCAGCATCGAGCATATCCAACTCAACAACACCGACCCCTGGACGGAAGTCGACGGCGAGCGATCCAGCCTCAAGACGAAGCACCCATTCCTTACCGACCCGGCGGTCCGCCAGGCGATTAATTTGCTGGTTGATCGCGCCTCGGTGCACAAATTCATCTATGGCCGCACCGGCGACGACACCGCCAACTTCGTCAACAACCCGAAGCGCTTCGTCTCCACGAACACGCATTATGAATTCAGCGTCGAAAAGGCGACCAAACTGCTGGACGAGGCCGGATGGAAACCCGGTTCAGATGGCGTGCGGGAAAAGAATGGGGTGAAGCTGCACGTTGTCTATCAGACCTCGATCAACGCGCCGCGGCAAAAGACCCAGGAGATCGTCAAACAGGCCTGTCAGAAAGCTGGCATCTCGGTCGAGATCAAGACAGTCACCGCTTCGGTCTTCTTCTCGTCCGACGTCGCCAACCCGGACACCTATACGCATTTCTACACCGACCTGCAGATGTACACGACGACAATGAATCAGCCCGACCCTGGCGTGTTCATGCGGCAATTCCTAACGGCGGAAATCGCCGCCAAGGCGAACAAATGGCAGGGCCGCAATATCACCCGGTGGCAAAGTCCCGAGTACGACAAGCTGTTCCACGACGCCGATAACGAACTCGATCCGGTCAAACGGGCGGCACTGTACATCGCCATGAACGATCTGTTGATCAAGAACGTGGTGATCGTTCCGGTCGTTACCCGTCCCTCGGTGTCCGCGGTGGCGAACAACCTGCACGCGCCTATCAGCGGGTGGGACAGCAATTTCTGGGAGCTGCAAAACTGGTACCGCGATGCCTGATGTCCACCGCGGGGGAATGGGGATGGTTCTGGGGCGGTCGAATTTTGTCCATCGCCGCGGGGATATTCGCAATTGAGCCGGTATCTCATTCGGCGATTATTGATTATCGTTCCAAGCCTTTTGGGAATTAGCGTCGTCCTGTTCACGGTGTTGGCACTCGCTCCGGGTGATCCGTTCGGGGAACTGGCCACCAATCCGGCAATTCCTCCGCAAGTACAGGCCGCGTTGCGCCTTAAATTCGGTCTCGATGACCCGATCCCAGTGCGGTATTTGCATTGGCTTTCGGCGATGTTGCACGGCGACTGGGGATTTTCGTTCGCCAGCCGAGTGGATGTCGATACGCTGATCCTGCAGCGCCTGCCGACAACGCTTTGTGTGATTGGCGCATCGCAATTGTTGGCGCTGCTGATCGCATTGCCGGTCGGTATTTTCGCGGCAACCCGGCCGTACTCGATCTTCGATCAGATCGCCAGCACGTTCGCGCTGATCGGGTTCTCCTTGCCCACCTTCTTCACTGGCATCGTATTCATTCTGATCTTCAGCATTTATCTGAACTGGTTGCCGTTCGTGTTCCGCTCCGATCTGTCCGCCTCCGGTCTGGCCTGGTGGTGGGCGGAGTTCCGGCAATCGATCATGCCGATAGCGGTGCTCGGCCTGTTCCAGGGGGCGACCTGGACGCGATTCGTCCGCTCCGCCGTACTTGACGTGACCCGGCTTGACTACGTCACCACGGCGCGCGCCAAGGGATTGCCGGAAAGTGGCGTGGTGATGAAGCACATCGTGCGCAACGCATTGATCCCGGTGGTGACCTTGATCGCGTTGCAAATGCCGATCGTGTTTAGCGGTGCCATCGTGACCGAGCAAATCTTTCGCATTCCCGGCATCGGGTCCCTGTTGATCAGCGCGATCCTCGCCAATGACACGCCCGTGATCATGGCGGTGACGTTTGTGTTCGCCTGTCTGGTCATCCTGTTCAACCTGATCGCGGACCTGCTGTATGGCTGGCTCGACCCACGCATCTCCTACCGTTGATACGGTCGGCGCCGCCGCGCCGCCGCGTAAAGCGCGGCACGTCACGCCGTGGACCGAGGCGTGGCGGCGGTTTCGCCGTCACCAACTCGCCGTGATCAGCACTGTCATATTGCTCGCGATGATCCTCGCGGTCGCGTTCGGTCCGCTGATATGGCGGGTCCAGATCAACGACATCGATTTTACCTCCCAACTGCAGGGACCGAGTTGGACGCATCCGTTGGGAACCGACGACCTCGGTCAGGATTTGCTCGCACGTATGCTGTACGGCGGCCGGATTTCGCTCGCTGTCGGGCTGGCGGCGATGTCGGTATCGGTCGTCGTCGGCACCATCGTGGGTTCGATCGCGGGGGTGTCGCGCGGCGCCATCGACACCTCCCTGGTGTGGCTGATCGACCTGTTTCTGTCTCTGCCGCAACTCCCGGTGTTACTGTTGCTCATCTACCTGTTCCGTGACTCCTTGAAGAACGTGGTGGGTCCAGAGCTCGGGACCTTTGTCCTGATCGTCGCCGGCATAGGGGCATTCCGCTGGATGACGGTCGCGCGACTGGTCCGTGCGCAGTTCCTCGCGTTGCGCGAGAAAGAGTTCGTCGAGGCTGCCCGCGCTCTCGGTGCTTCGACCTTTCGCCTCGTCGTGCGCCACATTTTGCCGAATGCCCTCGGGCCGGTGATCGTCGCCGGCACGATCGACGTCGCGGCCGCCATCATCGCGGAATCGACATTGTCGTTCCTGGGTCTCGGTTTTCCGGCTGACATCCCGACCTGGGGCCGCATCCTCTATGACGCCAAGGACAATCTGGACATCGCGCCGCACTGGGCTTTATTCGCCGGCGGCGCGATTTTCCTCGCCGTGCTCACCATCAACTTCATCGGCGACGGGTTGCGCGACGCGCTCGATCCGCGCCGTATCATGTGATGGCTCCGCTGACGACTCGCTCGCGGGCATCATATGACTGAGCGGTTGCTTGAGATCAGCGGGCTCAAGACGTACTTCAACACCGATGACGGTGTGGTGAGGGCGGTCGATGGCGTGGACATTACGATAGACCGCGGCGAGACCCTGGGCGTGGTCGGCGAATCCGGTTGTGGCAAGACGGTTACCGCGATGACTGTGTTGAAATTGATCCAGATGCCGCCGGGACAGATCGTCGCTGGAAGCATCCTGTGGCAAGGTCGGGACCTGGTGCCACTTGGCACCAACGAGATGCGCAAAATCCGTAGCAAGGAAATCGCGATTATCTTTCAGGAGCCGATGACCTCATTGAACCCGGTCTACACTGTCGGAGACCAGATCGCCGAGGTCATCCGTCAGCATGAAAATCTGAATCGGCGCGATGCGATGGACCGCGCCGTCGAGATGCTGCGCCTGGTCAACATTCCGACGCCGGAGCGCAGAGTGCGCGATTATCCGCATCAGTTTTCCGGCGGCATGCGTCAGCGCGTGATGATCGCGATGGCACTGTCCTGCAATCCCAAACTGCTGATCGCGGACGAGCCGACCACGGCGCTTGATGTCACGATCCAGGCGCAAATCCTCGATCTGTTGGGAGAGATGAAGTCGCGCTTCGGCATGGCGATCATGCTGATTACTCACGCCATGGGCGTGGTCGCCGAAACCACGCAGCGAGTCGTGGTGATGTACGCCGGCCGCGTCGTTGAAGAAGCATCGGTCGAGCGACTCTTCGCGCAACCATTGCATCCTTACACACAGGGACTGATTCGATCGATTCCACGGATCGATACGACGGCGGGGAAAAAACAGCGCCTGGAAGCGATCGCCGGCCTGGTACCCAGTTTGATCGATCCGCCACCCGGATGCCGCTTCGCGCCACGCTGTAAGTTCGCGAAACAAGCTTGTACCGAAGCCGTGCCTGAGCTCCGTGCGGTCGAGACTGATCACAAAGTCGCATGCATCCTGTATTAAGCCCGGGAATAACCACGCGATGACCGAGCCACTACTACGTGTTCACGAGTTGGTGAAGAATTTCCCCATCAAGGGCGGCGTACTCGGCCGAGTGATCGACCAGGTGCATGCGGTGGACAATGTAAGCTTCGAAATTTCCGCCGGTGAGACCCTGGGGCTGGTCGGCGAATCAGGTTGCGGCAAGTCCACCACCGGACGCTGCATTCTTCGACTGATTGAGCCGACCTCCGGCGAAATTTGGTTTGAAGGCCGCAACATCACCGAATTCGATCACCGCACTCTCACGGCACTGCGGCGGGACGTGCAGATCATTTTCCAGGATCCGTTCGCGTCGCTCAATCCACGCATGACCATTGGCGCGATTATCGGCGAGGCGCTGACCATCCATCATCTGGCCAGCAGCCGGCGCGCATTCGAAGATCGCGTTGCCGAGTTGTTGGAGCGGGTCGGTTTGAACCCCGACCACATGCGTCGCTATCCGCACGAGTTCTCAGGCGGCCAGCGCCAGCGGATCGGCATCGCCCGCGCGCTCGCGGTGTCGCCGAAGCTGATCGTGTGCGACGAGCCGGTTTCCGCGCTTGACGTGTCGATCCAGGCCCAGGTGATTAATTTGCTGGAGGATTTGCGGGACGAATTCGGGCTGACTTATTTGTTCATCGCTCACGACCTGTCCGTGGTGGAGCATATCAGTAACCGGGTCGCGGTGATGTATCTCGGCCGCATCGTCGAGATCGCGACGGCGAATGAATTGTATTCCGCGCCACTGCATCCTTATACCGAGGCGCTGTTGTCGGCGGTACCGGTTCCAGACCCAACCGCGAAACGTCAACGCATCCGCCTGGAGGGCGATGTACCGAACCCGATCCGGCCACCGTCAGGCTGTCACTTCCATACGCGTTGCCCGATCCGGGAACTGCCGCTTTGTGGCACGGAAAAACCGCCTCTGCGTGAGACTTCCCCCGGTCACTTCGTGGCCTGCCACTTGCGCGGGTAGCCGGATCGTTGCGAGACATCCCAAGGACTGCCAGGCTGCTCATGTTGTGCACGCACGGGCCGTTCATGTGAGGAAAACCACGAAATGACGATTGGCCGGCGAAACCTCGGGGCCTTAGGAGCCGTCATCGCCGCGAGTGCGGCAGCCACGTCACCGGCGCTCGCTCAAGTACCCGGTTCGACCTGGGAAACGATTCGATCCCGAAAGATCGTGCGGGTCGGCGTAACGCCGTCCGAGCCCTGGTATGCGAAGGACCTCGCGAGCGGCGGATGGATTGGTATGGGTTGCATGCTCGGTGAGCAAATCGCCCACGACATGGACGCGAAAGCAGAGTTCGTGGAGACCACCTGGGCGAATGCGCCCGCCGCGCTGCAGGCGGGACAGTTCGACCTGATGTTCGTGCTCGACCCGACGCCCGCTCGTGCCATGGCCATCGATTTTCCGTTCGCGCCCGTGCTTTACTATGCGCTCGGCTTCATGACTAATGAACCTTCAGGGGCCCAGACCTGGGCGCAGTTGGACTCGCCGGACATGACGATCGCCGTTCCTCTGGGAACCGCGATGGACCGCTGGCTGAGCGGCCACATGAAGCAGGCGAAGATTACGCGGCTCGCGACAATCGACGAGACGATCCTGCATTATCAATCTGGCAACTCGCGTGTTCTGGTGCTGTATCATCCAGCTCTGGTCGCGTACCGGCTGCGTATCGGAAAGGGGACCGTAATCGTGCCGAAGCCCGCTGTTACTTCCGTCGCGGGGGCCGGCATCCGCCGCGAGACGGACAAGACATGGCGCGATTATCTGACGTCCGTTCTGACGTTCTATTACGAGAACGGCACGACGGAGGATTTTTATCGCACCTATCTGTCCGGGCGAGGTCTCGATCCAAACACGATACCCGGCATCACCAAGGAAAGCCTGGAGCGCGCTTGATGGCGGGTAGTCAGGACATCGCCGAGGATCCACGCAACGAGACCGTCAAGGTTTGGGTGAATGGCACGCTGATGCCGCGCGCCCAGGCGAGTGTGTCGGTGTTCGACAGCGGGTTCATCGCGGGCGATGGGGTGTGGGAAGGGTTGCGGCTGATCAACGGACACTGGTTGTTCCTTGATGCGCACCTCGACCGCCTGTTCGCCAGCGCAAAGGCGATCGATCTCGATATTGGTTTGTCGCGCAAAGACGTTTTGGCGGCGCTTGAGGCCACGCGCCGGGGCAATGACATGGTGGATGGCGTGCACGCTCGGTTGATGGTGACACGTGGCGTGAAGCGCACGCCAAGTCAGGACCCGCGGCAGACAATCGGCGTGGCGACGATTGTCATTATCGTAGAATACAAACTGCCAGACCCGGGACTCGCGACGACCGGTCTCGCGCTAATGACATCGACGGTTCGCTGCACGCGGCCCGATCAGTTCGACATGAGGCTGAACACGCACAGCCGGCTGCCGCTGATCCTCGCGCTGATCCAGGCGTATAAGAATGGCGCGGATGAGGCGTTGATGCTCGACGATCGAGGATTCGTGGCGAGTTGCAATGCCACGAATTTCTTCTTCGTCCGGGGTGGTGAGGTTTTGACGTCTATCGGGACCGCTTGCTTCAACGGCATCACGCGCCGTGCCGTGATCGATCTGTGCCGCGAGCACACGATCCCGATCCAGCTGGGTGATTTCCCGCTGTCGGAGGTCAATGGCGCCGACGAGGCGTTCGTCACCGGAACGTTCGGCGGAGTTACGCCGGTTCGTTCGCTGGATGGGCGTGGCTTCGCCGACGTGCCGGGTCCACTGACGGCGCGAATCGCCGCGCTGTACGCCCGGGCCAGTCAGGACAAGTGCCGCTGAAACCGCTGGCGGATGCAGTAGGCCTGGAAACGCGGATGTCGCGGGAGCTTCCCCCTGTGGCTCATGAAAGGTCTCTTCAGTATTACGGACAAGCATTCGCCCCTCTAACAATATTTCTCCTCACGCCCGATCTGGCGGCCAAACCTGACGCTTTCCGACTGTCGTCGGCCGCGGGAGTCGATCGGACTGAGGACATGACGGAATACGGCATGGCGAAGGCCACCAACGATGCGCGCGCAACAGATCTGGTCGCCGCTGAACGGCGACTGCATCCCGCGAAGGGCCATTTGGCGCCGGCGGCCAATGATCAAAACGCGACCGTGGTGCAAGCGGATCTCGAATACCTGGTAGCATGATGTTGCCGATGTCGCGCAACGCGCTGAGGAGATAATCGGTGGTCTGGCGTTGGTTTCAGAATTGGCGCGAACGGCGTGCCGCGCTTAAAGAAATGGACTGGCTGCGGCGGCAGGACGAAATTGAACTGGTGAGCGACCAACTTAACCCACTGCATATGGCGACACTTGCGCTGGACCGCGGAGACCACGAAGCCGCCGCGTCGCGCTGGGAAGAAGCGCGCGCACGAATGCCGAATTTCGTATTCAGATCAGAGGATTCGCTGCCGATTTTGCTCGGCTTGAAAAGATACCAGGAGGCCGAGGCCCTCATGAAGGAGGGCCGCGCGCGATCTCCTCGCGATCGCCGCTGGCTTATGGGGCTCGCGCGGGCTTTGGGTGAGCTTGGTCGAATCGATGAGGCTGAGGCGATTCTGGAACCAGCTCACGCCACGTACCCCGCCGACCTTGACATCGGCATAACCCGCGCCCATCTCGCGGAGCGCCGTGGCGATTCGAATCTCGCGGCGGAACGTTGGGCTGAACTGAATCGCGTTTCACCTGATTTTCATGCTGGGTACATTGAAAGGGCAAAATGCCTGAGTAACGCCGGACCGACACCAAGGCCGATGACGTCCTGCACGAAGCGATCAAACGCTTCCCCAGCCAAGCACGGCCGCTGTTCGAATTCGCGACAATGGCCCATCGCCGGCAAGATTGGCATGAAGCAGCCGCGCGGTGGGAGGAGTTTCGCCTTCGGTTCCCAGACAGGAACGACGGCTACGCGACGGGCCGGGAGGCGTTGAATGCGGCCAACCGTCACGCGGAGGCCGCCGCCTTGCCGCTTGGGCCATAGGCCGGTTGTGGTGGGCCGTTTTATTTCATTTTCAAACAGGACAATATATATGCGATGGCTACTCACGCCGACCCTGGCGTTTATCTGGTTGATCGGTGCCGGGTCGACCGTATCCGCCGGTGAGCATCCGCGGGGACCGGAGATCTTTTTCATTCCGAATGCGAATGCTTTCACCCCGGACTTCCCGAACCTATGGTCTGACGATGCGCCTTGGCAGACCGCGGCCAAAAAGGTGGACGTGCTGGGCATTCTCCATTCCTGGGTTCTGCAGGCCAGCGACGCGCAGATTCTCGCGGTAACCGAGTTCGCGAAACGTCACCACATGAAACTGGACATGGACGTTGAGGCGGTACTACGTGGTCCAGCCCCAGCCTGCGGCCAGATGGAAGGCTACATTTGGGCGTCCGCTTTCCCGCAGGCACTCGCCACCCTCAAGCGTCTGAATATCCAGCTCGATACGATGAGCATGGACGGGCCACTGTATAATGGGCACTACATAACAGCCGCGAATGGTGGTTGCGCTCTCTCGGTACGAGACCTGACCGCGAATGTCGCATCCACCCTTGCGCCAGTCCTGGCCCAGTACCCGGCCATTCAGCTCTATGAAATCGAGCCTAGTCCGATGCTGACGACTTTCGTGGACTGGCGCGAATCACTAAATAATTTCGACGATGGCCTGGCCAGGGCATTAGGAACTCCGGTACGAGGCCTGTTCCTGGATACGACCTGGGATAGTCCGTCGTGGATACAGCCCCTGATGGATTTCCGGGCCTACACGCAAGAGCGGAACATGAGCCTTGGCTGGTATTTTGACTCGGCGTCGTACGTTTACAGCGACGCGGAATGGCTCAATTCAGCGGCGACAAATATTGAGTATATAGAAGGAACCTTGGGTATTACCCCGGATATCGGACTTATCGCGAGTTGGAATCAGTACCCGGCTTACAACATGCCCGATACCTGGCCAATGGGCCTGACGTCCTTGATCAACCATTATTTCCGAACACGCATGAGGCTCGATGTCCAGTTCGTGGGCCAGGGTGCGCATGGCAGACTTACCACTCTGTATGACAACAAACCCATGGCGGGCGCGACAGTCAGCGGCTACATGCAAGGTGTGGACTTCTCTCAGCCGCTACCGGTCAATGTGATCCAGGGTGTGGTGCCACCAAATGCCGATTTCGCGGTGATCGGATACCGAATGAACATGGAGTGCAACTGCCAGGGTAACAACGACATTCTGATTGGAACGATGAACTTTCAAGAGACGCAGGGCGGTTCCACGAACTACTCATATCTTTTGCCGGACTTCGACCAGACCTTTAGCGGACCTCCCTATAACGGTGCCTTCGTCACCAATGAGATCGTAGGGGGGACCCGGGTAAACCGCATAATCACCACCCCCTCTCAGGCCTTTGGAACCAATTCCGCTTGGATCCCGGTGACTCCAGGCGCCCAGTACACGTACACGGTCCCATCCGCGACAGTGGGGAGCGGCCCTTGGTACGGTCACATATTCCTGTTGTGGTTCGACCAGACTCAGAGTGTCGTCCTTGGCTCGACCACCGCTGTTCCGGCTCCTGGCGAAATTTTGGAGTCGTCGGCGGTCACCAGTTCAGATGGCTCCTTCACATTGCCCAAGTTACCCAGGGTGGGACAAGGGTCGGCGCCTGTGACCGTGGAATACACTGGGGACGCTACCCATCGCCCAGTGACATGGAGTGCTCAGTGACCGGTGGGTGACGGCCCGACGGCAGCTACCCGGTGGCTGGTTCAGGCGTTGACGGCAAGGGATCATCCCAGGGCAATCGCTTGAACTTCCCGGCGCGTTGACGTACGTTGTCAGATTAGTCAGATTGCATCGCTCCGGACCGCCATACGATGACTCGCCTCCGGTTCGGCCAGATATCAGGAGATATCATATGGATATGTCGCGGGATTCAAAGGAACTCAATCTTTTGGGTGTCGCGGAGGGGACTGATAAGACGTTCCTTAGCAACGATTATCTCACGCATTATTCGCGGTTGTTCGAGACTAAAAGACATGATGACATGAATCTCCTGGAGATCGGTGTTTGGGAAGGAGCATCTTTGAGGACCTGGCGGAATTATTTCACGCGAGCGAAAATCATAGGAGTCGACGTTCAGCAGCAATGTATCCGGTATCAGGATGATCGCATAAAGATCGAAATCGGGTCACAGGATGATGAGGTTTTTTTAACAAGGATCGCGGAGGAATTCAAACCGACAATCATAATCGACGATGGGTCACACGTATCGGACCATCAAATCGTAAGTCTGGAAACACTATTTCCCTTGATGATGCCGGGTGGTATCTATGTTGTCGAAGATTTGTTTTTTCAGGTGAATCCGGAGTGTGCCGACTCATTCCGCGGTAACGGACCGATCCTGGCGATGGACTACCTGTTGGCTTGCGCGCGCGACCGTTCAAGTTGGATAGTGTCGGATGCTGCCGCGGAACGGCGGCGGAGGCTTGTCCTTTCGCATCTCAATCGACTGGAATTCTTCGCCGGGTCCGCCGTTCTGCATAAACATAAAAATAATGCCACGCCGCTTGAAGTCGCTGAACTGTCAGAGGCTACCTTGAAGGATACATTCGTACCGCGGGCGTGGGACAGGCTTTATTCCCATTCGATATTTTGGACCGAACGAGTGGCCCTGGAGGAACGTGTCGCACTGATGGAGGTTGCCGTGCGTTCTGCCCAGATGGCGCATCGCACGGACAAATCCGGGGACACATATCACGCCCGGATTTCGGATATGCGGAAGATCCAGCGAAGATTGGCGGAGGAAGTGTTTGAGGCAAGGGCCGCATTCGGAACCGCCGAATATGCTGAGTTAAAGGCCAAAATCGATGGCTTGCTGCCCGTGGTCGCGGCACCGACACCGGACTGAGCGTCTTCAGCCTCGCCGGGTTGCCCGGATCGAGGACTGTATCTCGGCCAGCCTGGTGCGACGATCGTTCGTCGGATACTGATAAAAACGCGCCACCAATTTTGCTAAGGTATGCCCATGAAACAGAAGATCGTGTTCCTAGGTAACGCCCAGGCTCGAGCGCTTTATGTGGCCTGGGTGGTGAATATTCCTGGTTCCGACTTGTACGACAGTCATGTGGTTCATTACTGGTACATTACTGAAGAAGATCGGGAGGCGATCAGGACCGCCGATATCATCGTGTGGCAGGTATCGGACTGGCGGAATCATGACGTTGAGGCGCTGAATCTCAGGGCCAGGATCGTTTTATTTCCTTATGTGAATGGTGCGTTTCTGTGGCCCTTCTGCGGCCCCGCTCATCCCAATTGGGGCTCAACATCCATGCATCAATATGGGATATTCCAAGGCGACATGGGTGATGGATATCTCGCGAAGTTGTTCCGCCGCGGCGTTCCCGCGAGCGAAGCCGTGGATCTCTACGCCAACCTTGACGTCATGAGTGCCGGTAATGTCGAACGCCGTTACGAACTGGGCCTGGATGCGCAACGGAGGCGCGACGCAAAAGCTGGTCTCGACATCAGTATGGCGGATTACATTGAGCGTAACATCAGCCGGGAGATTCTCTTTGTAACGCGTCAAACGCTCGCCAAATCTGTTTTCTGGCATCTGGCGTCCAATATCCTGGCGCAATTACTCAGGATGTTAGGTGATTGTGAGGCGAAAGTCGTCGACGGCGAGCACCTCGCCTATATTCAATTGGGTGGCAGGCTTGAGATGCCGATTCACCCGAAAATTGCTGAGCACTTCAATCTCCCTGGCTTATCCGAAGGCTACAGATACAGAGTCAACCACAACCGCCTGACTTTTAATGAATATGCCGCTGACTACATGAACGGAACGTACCAGGAAGATATTTTTAATGGGATTGAACTGTTTGAACGCGGCGAACATGAGGCCTCGGTGCCGATCTTACAACGCGGGTTGGCCGCCGCTCCGCGCTCGCCCAACGGTGCATTCGCACTGAGCCGCGCCTACGCATCCGTCGGACGGGACAAAGAAGCATTGGAACTGGCGTGCGCCGCGGTGCATCGTGACGTAGAGAACCGTGACTTTTTGATCGATCTCGCTCAGCGCTATATGACGTGCGGCTATTATGCCGCGGCGCGTGCGGTATTGGAGCGCGCGTTGGAGATCCATCCTTGTTATCCCACCGCCAACAAAATGCTATGTGACATTCTGTGGCATCACGGTGATCGCGATCAGGCCATACTGCTTTCCCGCGAATTCGCCGCCAAAATCGCGCATAGCGCGTTCGCTCACTTTCAGTTGGGTCATTTACTGCGGGAGAGCGGCGATCTTGACGGCGCCGAGTCCTCCTATCGGAAGTCCCTGACCGCGGATCGAGGCGAAAGTTTCGCCACGCATCATCAACTGGCCGACGTACTTTCGCGGCAGGGGCGGTTCGACGAGGGGATAGCATTGGTGCGGTCCTACGTGGACAGGCACAACGACGATTCCGCTTCGCATGCTTTGCTTGGACAGATGCTCTGGCGCGCTGACCGGCTCAATGACGCGGAGCATGCCTACCGGCAGGCGATACAATACGCGCCGAACGATCTGGAACTCAAGGTCGCGCTCGCGGATCTCATCTCCGCCATGGGGCGCCTCGACGAGGCTATCGCGCTGGCCCGGAGCCTGGCCGAACGTAACCACGACAGCGCGAGTGTGTATTCTCTCCTCGCTCGTCTGTTCTGGCGAAAAAACGATCTGCAAGCGGCGATCGAAGCTTACCGAACAGCGACAGTACTCGCGCCCGAGAACGAGGGACTTAAGGTGCAGCTGTTTCAGGTTCTGGCCACAGGCGGCCATTATGACGAAGCGCTGTCGATTGTGCACCTGCCGGAACTGCGCGGCAGCCTCGATCCGGCAGTCCACGTCCAGATTGGCGAACTTTTTCTTCAGGCGGGCGATCTGACAGCAGCGGAAGCCGCATTCGCGACCGCTATATCATATGATGAAACCAACGAGCCCGCCAAGGCCGGGCAACAGGAGGTACGCCGTCGTGGAATATAGGATGAACAACCTGGCGCTTCTCACGCAAGGCTGAATCCGCGCGCGACCAGGCCTACAACAATGTCTCCAGTTGGGCTCGGTAGGCGGAACGATCCGGTTCGTGGCGTAGCGCCTCAAGCAATGCGGCCTTGGCGTCATTGTTGCGCTGTTGGCGTATCAGCAACGTACCCAACATCGCGTGAAAATCGCTGATGTTTGGTGCAATGGCGATCGCACCCTGCAGCACGCGTTCCGCGGCGGCATAGTCGCCCAGTTCAGACAGAATAAGAGCCTGCCTCGTCACCAGATGGGGATTGATGGGGTCCATCGCGACCGCCTGTTCGATAGACTCGAGAGCGGCGGCAAGATTTCCCTGGCGAATAAGCAGCAGAGACCGCATGGCCAGAACGTTCGTGTCCGCCGGTGCCAGCCTGATCGCGTTCCCAAGAATTTTTTCAGCACCCGCGCGGTCGCCTTGGTCAATCATGATCCCCGCCAATTCACTGTATGGCCGCGGGTCACGCGGGTTGAGTTCAATCCCCCGGTGAAACGCCATCACCGCGCCGACCACGTCTTCCTGGCGTGACAACATCCGGCCCAGAGCGACAATCAACTCGGCATTGGTCCAATCCTGCTCAATAGCACTACGATACAATTGTCCGGCTTCCGCGAAGCGGCCTGACCGGCTAAGGCGGTCGGCCAACTGACGCAGTAATGGCACTTTATCTGGATCGAGTGTGACGGCTCGCCGGACTGCGATCATCGCCTCCTCGTAATGTCCAAGATCAATGAGCAGTTCCGCCCGGATTTCAAGCAGACGGCTATTATGAGGTTCCAGAGCGATCGCCTTGGCCGCGGCGGCATCCGCCGCGACGAGATCGCCCACCCGGATCAGTATATCAACTTTCTGAGCAAGCAATCCCGTATTGTCTGGTTCGACCCGAAGCGCATGATCAATATGTGACAATGCATCGTGTAAGCGACCATGTTGCATTTCGAAACGAGCCAATGACGCGCGGAGCGATGCATTGTTGGGATCAAGGGCGATGGCTTCCCGAAATGGCCGCAACGGATCCTTCGCGGGGTCAAAACGATGAATCACGTTGGCGTAGTGAACAAGACATCCGACATTCCGCGGTTCAAGAGCTACCGCGCGCTCGACCGCCTCTATGGCACCCTGGCCGTCCTCACGCCGTTCACAGATCACGGCAAGCCGCGTCCAGGACTCGGCCAGGTTTGGCCACCTCGCGGCGGCATCGCGCATGCGCCGGTCGGCCGCTTCCAAATCGCCCCGCTCGGCGAGAACATGTGCGATATTGAACCGAGGATTCGGGCTGGTCGAATCGAACTGTTCAAGTTTGAGTAGCACTTCCAGGGCCGCGTCCAGGTCTCCCTTGAGAACCAACAGGTGCGCGAGGCTCGCATAACCGCGCGCCGAACCGGACGACGCCGCGAGACCCTCGTGCAGCAGGTCCAATGTCGCCTGAGCTTTGGTGTCGAAATGGGTGATCCTGCTGGCCTCGTAGGATGCTTTCAAAAGAGGGTCATTCCACTCGTACCGCACGTAACGCTCAAGCCACTCCGTGAAGGTCAGCCGTTCGCCCGTGCAGAAGAGATAACGTGCTTCGGGCGTGATGAATTTGAGCCCATAATACCTGGCCACGGAAGGATGTATTGGCAAATCTTCCGGCGGCATCGGGCTTCGCCACAGGCCGTCCAACGCGCGGTCGACATCCATCCGCGGCACACCGAGACGCTCATAAACCCCTTCAGCCAGAGGCCGAAACAGCGGCATCTCCAGATTGTACGGAATCCTGAAGAGCTTTTCCTCAGTCAGCTTGCTCTCAATGACCGAGGAGATGCTGAACCCTGTGCGTGCGTCACGCTCGCGGGCCCGCTCCAGAAAAAGGGCATATACGCGGTCCAGATTGATCGATTTTGGAATATCGAGATTGAGGTATTGTTCGACGATCTCCGCCGGCGGAACGCCAGCTTCGATTTTGCGGTTTAACCAGCGATCACCATGTTCAAACGGCCCACCGAAACAATGCGGCAGCGTCCGATTATGGATGTGCTCCACACCCGCGAAGGGCCACAGGAACATCCCATTGATGTTGGGAAACAGAATGATTTCGGCACCGGAGTTCAGGTCGTTGACCTCGACCGGGTGCTTCCAGTCCACCACCTGCGCCACGATGGTGTCGGCGGAGCTCAATACTTCGCGTGTCTGATCGGTTAACGTTTGGTAGCTGGCGAGAAAATCCGTCGTGTCACCGTTACGCCAGGCAAAGGAGTCGCGATAGAATTCCTGCAGGCGCCGCCCCTGACAATTGCCGACGAACACAATTTTTCGCATCAGAGAATCACATCCTTGTCGAATTTGCCACGTCATGCGCTTCCGACGGTGTCGCCACGGCCGGGCGGACTATTTACTATGACCCCGCGGCGGAAGACAGATTAAATGGCGAAATTGATTCCGGTGACCGGTCCCGGACGTCGCCAGCTACTCCACGAGCCTGACTGCCGCGGCCAGCGCCACGGCCAGCGCCGACGGAAGGTGCACTACTGGGCAGGCACACAACCGTCCCCGATGTTCGGACCACGCCGAACCCCTGGAAAGTCCGGCATAAACTCGAATGCGATCACCGGAGTTCACCGGCGTGTAAGTCATTGAATTCGCTGGTGGGTGCAGTAGGACTCGAACCTACGGCCCGCTGATTAAGAGTCAGCTGCTCTACCAACTGAGCTATGCACCCACCGCCGCCAGCAGCGGAAGCGGCGCCATAGCAAGCCCCGCCCCCGCTGGCAAGCAACCTCCTACTGACCGGCCAGGATCGCGTCCGACACCTTCTCCGCCGTCATCAGCACCGGGAAATTCGTGTTGGCGCACGGCACCACCGGGAAAATCGACGCATCGGTCACCCGCAATCCGTCCACCCCGCGCACCCGTCCGGCGTTGTCGGTCACCGCCATCGGGTCGTCCGCCGCTCCCATGCGGCAGGTGCAGGACGCATGCCACACCCCGACCGACGCCTTGCGCACGAACGCCTCCAGCTTCTCGTCGTCGGTCAGCACATCGTGGATCGACACGCCCTCCATGACGTAGTTCTTCAGCAGGTAATTCCGCACCGAAGCTGGCCCGTCGAGCAGTTTCGCGAAGACGTCCATCATGATCTTGTTCTTCTTGCTCAGCAGCGCGACCTGGCGGACTTTGTCGCTGTAGCTGGCCGGAAACGGATCGGCGGTGACACCCTCCATGATCGGCGTCAGGTGCATGGCGCCGAAGCGGCGTATCCCATCCATCATCCGCTCCAGGTCGCGCTGATCCGACAGCAGATTGAAATCGACCGACGGTTCATCACGCCAGTTCGCCGACTTCAGCTTTACCTCGCCGGTTTCGGAATAGGTTTTGTAAACGGTGACGATGAACGAACCGATTTGCTCGCCTACCGAGTGCCATGCGGTCTTGTTGGTCACGACTGTCATCATGTCGCCGGGTGGAATGTCCGGCAGGTTCGACGAATAACGCAACGACACGTAAATGTGCCGGCGCGAGTAGTCATGAATAATTCGGGCATGCGGCTTCAGAAACGCCGCCACCGCCGCCGCCGGGTGATCCTGCAGACGTTGCCCGACGCCGGGCAACGCCACGCGCACGTCGATCCCCATATCGCGCAGATGCCCAACAGGACCGATCCCGGCGCGCATCAAATGCGCCGGCGAATGGATAGCGCCGCATGACAGAATGATCTCATTGCCGCGGAACTCCTGCTCGCGGCCGCCGACCATCGCTTTCACACCGGCACAGCGATTGCCCTCGAAGATCAGGCTCGCCACCTGGCTTTGCGTGGAGATTGTCAGGTTCTCCCGCAACCGCGTGCCTGGATCGAGGTAGCCAATCGCCGCCGATACGCGGCGCTCGTAAGCGTTGGAGATGGTGATCGGGAAATACCCGTCCTTCCACGCGGCGTTTTGGTCGACGATGTATTCCCACCCGGCTTGCTTGAATGCCTCGGCCACCGCCTTGGCATGCTCCGGCCATAAGTCCGGAAAAATGCGGCGCACCGGGATGCGGCCTTCGCGGCCATGCCACGGGCCGTCGAAATCCATGTCACGCTCGACCTTCTTGAAGTACGGCAGCACGTTGTCCCAGTTCCAACCTGCCGCGCCACGTGCCTGCCACTCATCGTAATCCGTCGGGGCTCCGCGGTTGGCGAGCTGGCCGTTGATCGACGAGCCGCCTCCAAGAATGCGAGCCTGCTCGTAAGTACGGAGCGGCGGTTTCGGCGCGGCCGGGTTGTTGTGAGAGATGACCTCAGTGGTCACCTTGAGCTGATTCCAGGTGTAGTTCGGATTGAGGTACGCAAGCCCCGGATAGGAATCGAGAACCGCTGCTGGCACCTTGCCGTGTGGCGTATCCTGACCGGCTTCCAGCAACAACACATTGTTGCTGCTTTTCGCCGACAGCCGATTGGCCAGCACAGATCCGGCGGAACCGCCGCCGCAGATGATGTAATCGTAGATCATGCGATCCCCCCGGATGGTGCCCGCGTCGTCAGCCGTTGATTTTCAGCGCGTGTCGGTGTGATAGGTCTTCGAAATAATCCGCCAACCCTCAGCCAACTTCACGAACGTCAGGTAATCTGTGAAATAGCGTGGCGGAATCTGGCATTGCACCTTGGCGAACGCGGTGTGAGGGCCAGACCTGTCAATTTGCACCACCCAATCGTGCCGCGGGAGATCGCGGCTACGCGCCGAGGGGCGTCCCCTCACCAGTTCAAACCAGCGCGCCCGCGGCATATCCTCCAGCTTTCCATCGGTCACACTGAACAGATGCGACTCCTCGTGAAAAACCGAAGCCAACTTTATGGTGTCGCCCTCATACAGTCCGTCGAGGTAGGTTCGCAGCGCCTGCTCTATATCCTGTAGATCGCTTGCCATCGTTCCCTCTCCCCATGCCTATGGGATCAGCATCCGGAAAACTGGCGCACCGGTCAATCGCGCGGCCAGGCGCGCATCGCGTCAACATGCTTGACCGAAGGGTGGCCCACCTTACGATGCGGCGCGAGTCGCCGGGCCGGTCCGGAGGCAACCGGACGCGGAACTTCGACATGCCGATTTGGATTCCCATCGCGGTCGCCGCGGCTCTGTTTCAGTCCTGGCGTACCGCGATGCAGCAGAAGCTGCGCAACCTGTTATCGGTCAACGGCGCCGGCTTCGTTCGGTATCTGTACGGAATGCCAACGGCGCTCGTGCTGCTGCTGATCGCGCTCGCGGTCACTGGCGCGCCGGTCCCCGCGATGAACGCCTGGTTCCTGCTATATTGCGTGCTTGGCGGACTGTTTCAGATCGTCGCCACCAACCTGTTGATCATGTCGTTTGGCTATCGGAACTTCGCCGTCGGCACCGCCTATTCAAAGACTGATGCGATGCAAAGCGCGATCCTCGCGACGATCGTGTTGCGGGAGGAACTTCGGCCGCTCACCTGGGTCGGGATGAGCATCGGCCTGGTTGGTGTGATGACGTTGTCGCTGACAGGCAGAGGCATGAAGCCGAAGGAACTGCTGGCGGCGACGGTGCAACCCGCCGCGGTTTGCGGGCTTGGCTCCGGCCTGGTATTCGCGTTCACCACCATCTTCATCAAACTTGGCAATCAGTCGCTGGTTGGCCCAAGCCTTCTGGTCCGCGCCCTGTTCACGCTGCTAATCACCAACACGCTGCAGATCCTGATGCAGGGTGCTTACCTCTATTGGCGCGAACCCAGGGAACTGAAAAAGGCGTTCACCAGTTGGCGCACCTCGATGTGGGTCGGGACGCTGTCCGGGTGCGGTTCAGCCTGCTGGTTCACCGGCTTCGCCATCGCCAACGTCGCCCCGGTGCGTGCGGTTGGCCAGGTCGAGATCGTCTTCACCCTACTGTTCAGCCGGTTCTACCTCAAGGAGGTTCTCAGGCGAGCCGACGTGGCTGGCCTCTCTTTGGTTGTCTTCGGCGTGTTGCTGGTGGTGATTGGCCATTAAGGACCCCGCCGCCGGCCGGCGGGACACCAGCGGCGAGCGTGGGCAGGGGTGGGCAGGGAGAGCTGGTTCCGGCCCACCATTTTCACCGCGATTTTCGCGGGTTTTGTGTCAATGCACAGGAAATTGTCCGGCAGTCCTGGACAAAGCATTGATTCTGGAGAAATATTCAGATAGGGTTGCGCAATTAGCGACGATTTTATGTGTTTTTTGGGATAATTGGATCATGTGGGGACAACCGCCGGCAAGCGACCGGAACTTTAAGGTGACCATCCCGCGACGGTTCGCGCGAATGGCGATATTTTGCGGCCGCTCCCGTACTTTAAGCAATCACGTGGCGGACCACGGATACCCCGCCGGCCCGCAAAGTAGTTGGTCCCGCGCGCGAATGGCACCGTTGCTAGGCGCGGGGCTGTTGGCGATGCTGGCACCCATCGGCATGGCCTTCGCGCAGAACGTCATCGATGACGTCAACAACGCGATGCTGAACATCATCCAGAACACCTCGTCGTCGTTGATTGACGGCCCTCCGGAGGTCGCGAACGAGATCGCGATGGTCGATGGGGCAATGTTTGACGCGGTGAATGCCGCTACCGGCGGCACTTATGCGTCGCTCAATTACAATGGCGGCGCCGTATCAGGAGCCAGCGCCAGCGCGGCGGCATTGCAAGCCGCCGTCACGGTCATGAACAACCTTTACGTGACGCCAGGCACTTCGCTGTACCAACAATACCAGGGGGTGACCGGTTCTTCCTATTACGGCGCGTCTTCGCCATACGCTGGGACCCTTGTCGGCCCATCCACCACCCAGATG
>Ga0182018_10000632_pt1 | contig 44318 bp, 41 predicted proteins | sample 812P2MmetaG_FD_120490 | JGI IMG/M metagenome (GOLD analysis project Ga0182018, IMG submission 120490) | Permafrost microbial communities from Stordalen Mire, Sweden - 812P2M metaG | ecosystem: Environmental > Terrestrial > Soil > Wetlands > Permafrost | place: Sweden: Stordalen | collected... | reverse complement strand
CGTGCGGGCGATGTTGCGATCCAGTCCCTTGGTGTTGAGTGCGGCGTCTTTTTTCAAGGCCGCCAGCCGGACGTTGATGCCCGTCAAAGTCTGGGCGATGACATCATGCAACTCGCGGCTGATGCGCCTGCGTTCTTCCTCCTGCGCTTGCATCAACCGGTGCGTCAAATTCCGCAATAGTTCCTCGCTTTGCCGGGCCTCGGTCATGTCGGTCACCACCATGCCGAAGGTCGCGCTTTGGAAACCATTCTTGGCCAGTGGACGAATCGAGATGTGCGCCGACATTTGCGAACCGTCGCGGGCATTGAGTAGCACTTGGATTTTGGAGCCGGATTGGTCGGCCCGTTTCAGGAGCGGTCGGAGCGTGGCCCGGTCTTCAGCGGAGAGAAAGCGGCGAAAGGAACTGCCCGTCACCTGCTCCAGTGGGCATTTGACCATGCGGGCGAAGCACTGGTTGGCATAGAGGATGGTCTTGTCTGCCGTCAGCGTAAGCGCCCCTTCGTTCATGGATTCAATCAGCACACGGTAAGCGTCCCCGGCACCTTCCAGCGTAAATACTTGGGAGCCTTTTTCGCCCGCGCCCATGACCGCATCTACTTCTCCAACGCGAATGGCGCGAAGCGTTTCATCTGTTTCGGCCACGCGGGCGAGGAGTTCGGCAAGTTCGCTATGCGATGCGGAACGGGAAGAACTTTTATGGCGGGTGGTTTTCAAGCGGCCCCTTTACCTTTTGCGATCAAGCCCATCTCGACGAAATGGCCGGCGATGTTCAACAGGTTGCCGATGAACCGGCGCACTGGCCGAGGAAATTCTTTGATGAGCGTCGGGGTCGCGACAATTTGATTCGCCCGCGCCAAGTGCGGCTGCTGATAGATGTCTATCACTTCCAATGCGCAGTTGTTTTTCAGTTCCGCTTCACACAGTTCACGGACGCGCAGGACGGCTTGGCGCGATTTGGCAGTGGCCCCCGCAACGAACAGTCGCAAGACGTATTTGCCTGTGGGCCGGGTGGCCAAGGACTTTTCAAAGGACTTGGTCGCGCGGCGGCCTTTGTTTGTTTTCGCACGCATAACGTCTCGGTTAATCAGCAGCGCGCAAATCCAAGCCGACGAGAACACGCTCGATATCGGAAAGGTTGCCAATAATCGTTCGCACGGGCTTCGGCAGCTTGCGCACCACCGTGGGAACGGCCAGGATTTGGTCGCCTTTGGCAAGCTGCGGCTGCTTCAACAAATCAATCACCGTGATGCGATAGCAGCCTTTGAGCTGGCTTTCGCAAAGCTTCTTCAGGTTCGAGAACGCCGTCAGCGATTTCGGCGTCGAGTCGGTCACGTAAAGGCGCAGTTGCCAGAGTTTGGCGACGAAGCGAGGTGCGCGGACTTTAGCCCGCTTCACCGTCCGACGAACAACAACGCCTGCAAGTGACGAAGCGTTCCCGTTCGCGGACATTGGTGGTTTCACTGTTTTAATTTTCATCAACTTACCTTCCCATTTCTGTGGGTGTTCCGCGTGATGGCCGCCAACTTGGTATCCGCCTGACGCAAGAGTCCGGAGGCCGCCCGCTCGGTGCCCAGCACTAATGTTCGCGTGCCGACCTGTTCGGCAATGCGCCGCAGTTCCAGCGCTTCGCCTTCGTAATCGGAGCGCAGATCGCTGATTTGCCGGTCGAGCGCCTTGCGTTTGCGCTCCACTTCGCGCTTGAGCTGGGCGGCTTCCTGCTGGGTGGCCAGCACAGCGGCTTTTTCCAAAGCCCCTTGCGCCACGCGGGCGGAGCCGGTCAACACGCCACTGACCCCGATGTAGGCGTCCACGAGATCAATGCCCCAGTCCGAAATCAGAAACTCACGGATTTGGTTTGAGTGCGCCATGCCGCGCGCCTTGAGCACATAGAGCACACGATTACGTTCACCGTTGCCTTCGAAGTCTTGCAATAAAATCCAAGCGTCCATGAGCGATGACATGGCGGATTCGCTTTGCGCCAGTGCATGCCCGCCCAGCGTCAGACTGGTGAAGAGCGAGGTGACTTGTCCGGCCTTCAAATAGTCAATTAGCCGCGTCACCATCCCCTTGGTTTCGGAGTCGGTGCCTGCATCCATCAGGCTGGTAATCGGGTCAATGATGACGACGTGGGGTTTAAACGTGGCGATCTCCCTGAACATCGTAGCCAAGTGCATTTCCAAGCCGTAGAGCGATGGCCGAGCCGAGTGAAACCGCAGCAGGTCCTTCTTGACCAGCGGCTCCAAACGCAACCCGATGGAGTGCATGTTGCGGATGATCTGGTTGGGCGATTCCTCGAATGAGAAGAAGAGCACGCGCTCCCCGCGCCGGCAGGCGGCCTGGGCAAAGTTTGAGGCGATGATGGTCTTGCCGGTGCCGGACGTGCCCGTGATCAGAATGCTGCTGCCACGAAAAAATCCCCGCCCACCCAGCATCGCGTCGAGCCGGTGGATGCCGGTGGCAATGCGCCCGGCGGACACCTTGTGATTCAGCGCCAGCGACGTGATGGGTAGCACGCTGATGCCGTCTTCGGCGATTAGAAATGGAAATTCGTTGGTGCCGTGCAGCGAGCCGCGATATTTCACCACGCGCAGATGCCGCGTGGCAATCTGGTCGTTGACCCGGTGATCCAGCAGGATGACGCAGTCGGACACATATTCCTCCAGCCCGTGGCGCGTCAGTGATTCGCGCCCGCGCTCGGCCGTGATGACGGCTGTCACGCCTTTTTCCTTGAGCCAGCGGAAGAGCCGGCGCAACTCGGCACGCAGAATGGCTTCGTTGGGCAAACTCGCAAATAATACTTCCAATGTATCCAACACCACGCGCTTCGCGCCGATGAAATCAATCGCGTGACCGAGCCGGATAAACAATCCTTCCAAATCATACTCACCGCTCTCCTGAACTTCGCTGCGCTCGACATGGACGTAATCAACGACAATTTTTTTACGACGAATCAATCCCGCCAGATCAAATCCCAGCGACGCGACGTTGGCCGTCAGTTCCTTTTCCGTTTCCTCGAACGCCATCAACACGCCCGGCTCGTCGAACTGCACCGCACCGCGCACGAGAAATTCCGCAGCCAGCAGAGTCTTGCCACAGCCCGCGCCGCCGCAGACCAGCGTTGGCCGGCCGCGCGGCAACCCACCGCTAGTGATTTCGTCGAGACCCTGGATGCCGGTGGGACACTTGGGCAAACGTGTTGCGGGAGAGGTGGGCTTGGAGACTTTCTTTTTCATTTAAGAGGATTTATTTTAAAACGCGGACGAAACAAGACAATAATCAAGACTTAAATAATTTCCGCAGACGGCGGCTTCGGATGCTTTCGCAACGCCGTCACATATTGTTGTGCCAACCGGATAAATTTTTGTCTCATGTGTCATACTGAATTCGGCGGGGCTGTGCGGAAAAGTTTATCTTTCAACTGCAACCATACCCCGTGTCATTATCCCCGACATCACTGATTCGGATATGGGGTATAACCCTACCCTGATCGGCAGGAAGCTTGCCCCGAAAAACAACACCAGCCGCCTGGAGTTGACGGACGGCTGGATTTCACCGGGGTTGGCTGGCTGCGTGAGCAGCGGGTTAAGAGCAGCAAGTGGGAATTCCTTGACCGCCTTCCTGACACAATCCGGCGTTAATCGTCACCACTGTTTCCCACAGCCAATCTTTCAGCCATTGGCGTTTCATTTCGTCTTGGCTGGACGGCGCAGATTTGATTTGATGTTATGCAGAGTGGATACGCCTTCGCTTTTGAGATAGCCACGCCCGGTCTTGGCAAACAAAGGCTCGGCCACAAAGCGGTCTTGGATACGCAACGCTTCACGCATCGCCGACTGCAAATTCTTTTGAACTTGTGTTACCGCTGCCATGCAAAAACTTTAATGCCGAATTCGCCGGCGGAAATAAACGGAATTTACCGGTGTTTTCCGCTCATTCCGTCCAAGTGATTATTCCGTCCGGGGCAAAATCAAGCCAATCGGCAAAACGTCCGCCCTCTGAAAGTACGTCATAAGCCGCTGTTTTTCCAAAGCCAAAAGCTTTCAAAGCGGCCACGGCGGATTTCCGCGTGAGTCCGCGTGTGCCGCCATTGAAAATTTTTACCATGGACACGGAGATGCTGGGAGAAAAAATCGGCAAGACACTTTTTCAGAGAACAATTCCTGAAACCACTCTGAATCTGCATTGACACGCGTTTGCGTGAAAAGTTACGTCTGCCAAAAATTATCACTTCAAGTGGAATTGATTTGGGACTTATGGCTCAATCAAAAACAGTAAAACGCTTCAACGCTTCACCCCTTCTCAATGCACGCATACGCGTTGTGATTGTGGATGCTCTCGAAATTTTCCGCCTCGACTTTATACCAACTCACCCGCACGTCCGCGTTCAACCGCAGCGCCACGTTGCGCACCAAATCCTCCACGAACACCGGATTTTCAAACGCGCGCTCCGTCACCGCTTTTTCATCCAGCCGTTTGAGCAGCGCGTAAAGCTCCGAACTTGCCGAGCCTTCCACCAGCGCGATCAAATCCTCAATCCAAATCGCCTCGCTCGAACGAATCTGCAACGTCACCAGCCCGCGTTGATTGTGCGCGCCGTGTTCGCTAATAGCCTTTGAACACGGACAAAGCGTCGTCACGCCGACTTTCACAGTGAGCACAAAATCAATTTCCCTTCCATTTGCCGACGCGTCGAAACGCGCCGTGTAATCCATCACGCCGGCCTTTTCCGTCACCGGCGATTTTTTCGTAAGGAAATAAGGAAATTCGATTTCGAGGTGTGCGATTTCCGCATTTAACTTTTTTTGCAACGCGCGCAAAATGTCCGAAATATTTTCTACATGAATGACGCTGCCGTGCGCGTTGAGCACTTCGATGAAACGGCTCATGTGCGTGCCTTTGAATTCCTTCGGCAAATCCACAAACATGCCAATCATCGCGACCGTGTTTTGGACGGCGCGCGCCTTGTCCTTGACTTGAATCGGAAAGCGCAGCCCGCGAACGCCGACCTTGTCAATACGCAGTTCGCGCGTGTCACGCTGATTTTGTTCATCATGCATAGGCACGGTGAATTTTTTCAATTCCTCCGCGCGCCGCCGAACGGATTCAGGGCAACTTTTCATAAGAGAAACAGTAGCAGCTTTGCGGAATTTGGCAAAAGTGTTTCTGCCCTTGAAATGCAAAAGAGAAAGTTTAATCTTCAGCAAATGGTATGAAGGAATGTGCTTACTGCGGGCGTGAAAACAACGACGATGCCGTTAATTGTCGTGAGTGTGGAACGGATGAATTCAAAAATTTTCCAGTAACCACAGTCCCAGAAAACATAGAACAAAATAATCTCGCCGCTACTCCATCAGCCTCTACGATAGAATTGGATAAAGATGACTTATTCCCGAAGTTGGGAGATTTTGATCCGTTTGATGCAGAAAAAATCTTAAAACGGTTTGAGGAAGCAGGCGTGCGTTTCCAAATAAATGCACCAAACGAAATTGTTCCCGGAAGCAGAAGTTTTGCTCGAACAAGTTATATCGAGATTTTCACTCACCGAGACGACGGAGAAAAAGTAACTAAAGTAATGAATGAATTTTGCAAATTGTGATTCTTCATGCCAATACGATTTCCACTTTTTGTTGCCGTAACTTTATTTTGTTTCAATTCCTTCGCCGCCGAAACTTTTCGCATCACCACCTATAATATTGAAACTTATCTGGATCAGCCGACGGAATCGCGTCCGCAGATTAAATCCGCCGAAGCGAAAGCCAAAGTCCGCGAAAGCATCGAGTCCATGAACCCCGACGTGCTCGTGCTCGAAGAAATGGGAACGACGAACGCGCTGCTCGAACTGCGCGCGTCGCTCAAGGCCGATGGACTGAATTTCCCGTTTTGGGAACACATCAACGGCGCGGACACGAATATCCACGTCGCCGTGTTGAGCAGGCTGCCCATCATAGCGCGCCGTCCGCACACAAATGATTTTTTCCTGCTGGACGGCCGCCGCTTCCAGGTCAAGCGCGGATTCGCAGAAGTCGACATTCAGGCCGCAACCAATTTCACCTTCACGCTCATCGCCGCGCATCTGAAATCGCGTCTCGCCACATCTGTCGCCGATGAAGCCGAGGAACGTCATGGCGAAGCGAAAGTTTTGCGCGGCATCATTGACGGCCATTTCAAGGCAAATCCGGACGCAAAGCTGATTGTGCTCGGCGATTTTAACGACGTGAAAAAATCAGATTCAACGAAGGAAATCATCGGGCGCGGAAAATTCAAGCTCACCGACACGCGACCCGCCGAGCGCAACGGCGACAACGCGCCCGCCCAGCCGCCGTATTTCGAGCCGCGCAACGTGGCGTGGACCTATTTCTACGGCGCGGATGACACTTACGCGCGCATTGATTATATTTTGTTGAGTCCCGCGATGGCGCGCTGCTGGGTGAAGGCGGAGACTTACATTCCCACCATTTCAAACTGGGGCATCGGTTCAGATCACCGGCCAATCGTCGCGACGTTCGAGATGAACTAAGATGATTTTTAAATCCGCATTTTTCGGCGATTCCTATTCTCCATCAAATCTCCAAATCTGTCCATGTCACCAAATCTCCCAACGCAGGCCGCCCGTCATGCCGCCACATCAGCGATGGATTTTGCATCTGGCCGAGTGGACAGATTCGCGTCGCACCCCAGCGCGCCAGTTGCGTGGCAATTTCCTGTGCCCTGTCCTCCGGCACGGCGATGCCGACGGTTGAAACTTTTCCGCGAATGTCATCCGCTCCTTGCAACGCCGCCGTCAAATCCACCACAGCCTTGACGTAAATGAACCGGTTCAAGCATGAAATTTGAAACCGTGCGGCGGCTTCGTAAACCACCGTCCATGCCGTCGAATCCTTGCTGCACCAATGCTGGGTCGTCTCCGGCGAATGTGCCGCGCGCACTTCGTAAATCTCCCGACGCGACGCGATCACCGCCGCGTGTTCCGCAGCCAATTCTCCGCGCGGCTCGCTGGTTTCACGCTTCTCCAATTCCTCGGCGAGCAACTGCGCGAAATGTTCTGGTGACACTTCGCCGCCGAGTTGGACATAAATGACATGCGGCGACAGGCACCCCAATTGATTCCACGCCACCACGTCGTCCGCTGCTGCCACGACAACCTTTTTAGTGCGCAAACCAAATAAAACTTCTCGTGTCACATAACCAAAACTCACGCGCTGACCATAACCAAGAAAACGGGTTCCGATCGGCAATCGCGCGCGAATCGCTGCAAGCGTTTCGTCGCTGCCGGTCGCCGTCACACAATCCGCCTCGGCAAACAATACGTTTTCCAAATCCACATTCCCACCACGCCATCCGGCAATTTCCAGACACGCGCCGAGTTTCGCGTCCGCGTCGTAAATCGAGTGCGCGAACAATCGCGGCAGAAACGTCGCGCCGCTCGCGCACTTCACAAACTGCGCCGAGCGTGTGAGCAAACCGAAAACAATGCTCGTCAGTGTCGGATTCGGAATGTTGCCCGCCGCGATATGCGCTTGAAACTCCGGCGCGTTGATGATCGCCGCGCGATTTTGTTTCTGTTCGACAGGCGTCGCCGTCATGGCATTGAGCCGTTTTTCGTCGTCAAATTCCTGAACGAGCAGCGCGTGAAAATTTTCGCGCGTGCACTGACTGAAGAAATTATCCAGACCACGCGACAATGTTTCACGTGAAAAACCCGTTTGCGCCGGGCCAAGTTCCAGCGCGAGCCTGTGAAATGGACTTTCCGCTTGCGACCAGCCGTCCGCAACATCGCTCAAGGCTTTTATCAGACTTTCCGTCGAGCGGTTCGCCAAATAACGCTCGCGGTTGCGCTTCAACGTCTGGCACGCCTCCGCGATCATCATTGGCGAGAGCGTCGCTTCCGGCGGCAGATCAGCGAGAAAGTAATTGGGCAAATTCATGCGGTCATCAAGGAACAGCCACGCGTTTCGGCCAATTGCGCGCGGCCAATTAATTCAAATCCGTCGCTACGACGAATTCCCAAATCTTCCGTCTGAATTGCCGCCACGGAAAATATGTTTGCCAGATCGAAAATACAAATCAAACCGGTCTCGCCCCCGGCCACTTCGCGCCCGGTTTCCGGCGAGACGATTTGCACCCGCGACCATGGCGGGAAACAGAAACGCCGTTCTAGATTTTGAATTTCCAAGTCATACGCCTGCGAGCTTAATTCACTCATGCCATATTCGCGGATGATGTTTTTGCGCGGAACGCAGAGCCGTTGCGTGATGAGCATGTGCAATTCACTTTTCGGCAACGCACGTGAACGGTTTTTGTAGCCGCCGGTTTCCATGACGCGCGAATTCTCCGGCAACTGGAACTGCAAATCATTCTCCGCCAGATAATCCAGCAGATGAACAAAGGAAAACGCGGTTCCGAGCAATGTCAAAGGTTTTCCGGTATCGCAGGCGGTATTCAAATTTTTAACCGTTGCGGCAAAATCAAGCATCCATGAACCATCAGCGGAAACATCTCCAGTAAAAGCGGATCCGGGCAGACCAAATTTCTGCCGCACGGTTTCAAACATGTAAACCAGCGAGGAACGCGGCGCGGTGTTTTGGTTCGGTGTCAGGAAAATAAGTTCACCTGTATCGCCAAAATGAAACTGAAACCATTTCCAGAGCGACGCTTCATAAACCGCGAGGGATTCAGCGTTGTGAAAATGGCGGCTCCGCTTTTGTTCTGTTGTGCCGCTGGAATGAAAAACGGCGGTGCGCTCCTCAGACGCGAGGCTGGTCAATTCAAGTTCCTTGAACGCGGCAGTCGGTACGGCGGGGATTTGTGTCCAATGTTCGACGACCTTTGGCATCCAACCACGCGCTTCGCAGATTTTCCGGTAAGCGGAATTCTGTTTGAACTGGAGAGCAAAGAGTTCAAGGGCGAGTTCGGAGAATTGCGAATTGCGAATTGCGAATTGCGAATTTGAAATAAATTCGCACAGGCGCGTGGCGAAGCTGCAAAGTTCTTTGTACATGCGGTGTTTGTTTGCCGGCTGGTTTTCCGCGACAGCCGGACAGCATGATAACACGAAGCATTTACGCTGCAAGCGAGATTGCCATCGCCGCGTTTGTGCGTCACACTGGTGATTCGACAATGAGCAAGCGGTTTTACATCACCACAGCGATTGATTACGTCAACGGCCAGCCGCATCTCGGCCATGCCTACGAAAAAATCATCGCGGACGTCATCGCACGATCGCGACGCAGCCTCGGCCAGGAAGTTTTTTTCCTGACTGGTCTCGACGAACATGGCCAGAAAGTCCAGCAGGCCGCGCAGGCGGAGAGAAAAAATCCGCAGGAGTATTGCGATGCGCTCGCGGCGGACTGGCTGGCGTTCGCGAAAAAACTGGAACTGACGAACGACGACTTTGTCCGCACGACCGAATCACGCCACAAGGAATTCGTTCAGGCAATTCTTTCCAAATTGAATGACGCCGGACACTTTTACAAGGCGACTTACACGGGCTTTTATTCCGCGAAGGAAGAAACTTTTCTCACTGAAAAAGATCGTTTGCCCGACGGCAAATTTGACGCGAGCTATGGTGAAGTGGTCGAATTGAAGGAAGATAATTACTACTTCAAGTTAGGCGCGCAACAGCAGTGGTTGATTGATTATATCGAGGCGAATCCCGATTTCATCACGCCGACGTATCGCCGCAACGAGGTCCTCGGTTTTCTCAAAAACAACACACTCGAAGATCTCTGCATCTCGCGACCGGCGGCGCGATTAAACTGGGGCATTCCGATTCCATTCGACCCGAGTTTTGTCACTTACGTCTGGTTCGATGCGCTGGTGAATTACATCAGCATCGCCGCCGCGCGCGGTGACGAAGCGATTTTGTCCGTGCTCGGCAATTCAAAATTCAAAACTCAAAACTCAAAACTGGATTTGTGGCCGGCCGACATTCACGTCATCGGCAAGGACATTTTGAAATTTCACGCGGTCTATTGGCCGATCATGCTGAAAGCGATGGGGCTGTCGCTGCCGAAAAAAATTTTGGTTCACGGCTGGTGGCAAAAGGACAGCGCGAAGATCAGCAAGAGCACCGGCAATGTTGTTGACCCGATCGCGATCATCAACGAATGGGGCTTGGACGCGTTCCGTTTTTACGTTTTGCGCGAACTCGACATCGGCCCGGATGGCAACTGGACGGATGAAGGCTTTGCCTCTCGCTATGATTCTGAACTCGCAAAGAAACTTGGCAATCTCCTTAACCGTGTGCTTTCAATGCTAAAAAGTTATCGCAAAGGCATTGTGCCTGCGAAACATAATGAACTTGCTGCCGACGCTGCGAAAGCGGCGGATGAAACGCGCGCGTTGCTCAAGCAAAGCCAGCTTCAATCCGCGCTGCAAAGCATCTGGGAACTCATCACTCGCGCCAACCAATACGTAGACCAGACCGCGCCGTTCAAACTCGCGAAAGACCCGGCACAGTCGCGGCGGCTCGATGAAGTTTTGTATAATCTTGCCGAAGCGTGCCGTGTGCTGGCCGTTTTACTCTGGCCGTTTTTGCCGGAAACGGCGGTGAAAATTTACGCGCAACTCGGCTTGAATGAAACGCCGGATAAATTCTCCGAGGCAACTTGGGGCAAATTAAAATCCGGCCACGTTATTGGCGAACCCACGCCGCTGTTCCCGCGCAAGCACGTTTAATTCAACGCCACGCCGCGCCGCACAAACGTCGGAATGTCGAGGTCTTCACCTTTGTGAACGGTCGGTTCGCTCTTGTCGAAACGCCCCTTGGAAATGATCGCCAGCGGCAATTGTTCCTGACGCATTTTTGAATTTTCTTTGCGAAGACGGCTCGCGTGTTTTGCCGGCAATTGCCCGTGCTGGTTCAAATTCATTGACGGCAAAGATGAAGGACATCGTATTTCTGACCGTGCCGCCGCGCCTCGTAAAATCACAGGTTCAACCAAGTCACCCGACGTTGCGGCAATGACCGTCACGGACAAACGATTTTTCAATTCCGCGTCCACCGTCGCGCCCATGATGATTTGTGCGTGTTCGCAGTGACGTCCGATCTGTTCCATCACACGGTTCACCTCGGCCATCGTCAAATCCTTGCCACCCATCAGACTCACCAAAACCGCATCCGATTCGGACAGCACACGGCCTTCGTCGAGCAACGGATGCGCGAGCAATTTTTCCACGACCTCGCGTGAGCGTCCCGCACCGGCGGCTTCGACACAGGCGAACATACTTTCGGAATGACGATCGCGCACCAGCGCGCACAAATCGTCAAAGTGAATCTGAATCAAACCAGGACGCGTGAGCAATTGCCACACGCCGCGCACGCCTTCGACGAGCAATCCGCCCGTGATGCGGAACGTGTCGAGTACGCTGGTGTTTTCGTCAATCAACCTGAAAATTTTCTGGCTTGGCAGGCAAATGACGCCATCGGCGACGGATTTAAGCTGCTCCAAACTTTGCTGCGCCTGCTGTTGACGCCGATTGCCCTCGCACAAAAATGGCAGCGTCACAAACGCCAAGACAAGCGCGCCGGTTTCCTTCGCGGCACGAGCAAGAACCGGACTGATGCCACTGCCCGCGCCGCCGCCGAGACCGGCGAGAATCAAAACGACATCCACACCTTCGCTCGCAGTTTTGAGTGTGGAAAATTGCTCCTCTGCAATTGCGCGTCCGCGTTCGGGATCACCGCCGGTGCCAAGACCGCGCAGCAATTTTGTTTCGAGATGAATTTTTACTGTCGCCACTGAAGCCGCGAGCGACGGCGCATCCGTGTTGACTGCGACGAAATTTGCGCCCGCAAATTCTTCGCTGCCCAACGTGTCGAGCAGGCCGACGCCCGCATCGCCGACACCAAAAATTTTAACCAGCCGTGCCCGCGCCGTTTCCAGCACAGCCATTGGAGTTTCGGTTTTAGTTTTCATGGCGAATCAATTTTATTAGCGGCGCAAAAAACTAGTGATGGTGCTTTTGATTCCGTTCGCGAACGACGATCTGCCTTCGCGCTTGCGCGTTTTGAGCGAACCGAATTTCGCCAGGCCAATGGCGGTGACAAACTCCGGCTGATCAAGTGCGGACTTCAACCCGCTGATGGAATTGGTCTGGCCGAGCGAAACCGGCATCTGCAAAATAAGTTCGGCCAGCTTCGCGATCTGCGGCACGCGCGCGCAACCGCCGCAGAGAAAAACGCCCGCATGCAAATAATCCGTCAGCCCGGCCTGCTCCAAATCAGACGCGATGATCTGAAAAATTTCCTCCAGCCGCAGCGACATGATGCGCTGAAGATGCTCGACGTTGACCGTCTTGAGCGGCAGGCCGAGTTCATTGACGATGGTGATGGTCTGGCTTTTGACCAATTTGTCCACGAGCGCCGCGCCATGTTCGAGCTTTAACTTTTCCGCACGGCTTAGCGGCACTTTCAGGCCGTGACCCAAATCGTTGGAAACATGGTCGCCACCCACCGCCAGCACGCCGGTGTGCTTGATGACGCCATCGGAATAAACAACGTAATCCGTCGTGCCACCGCCGATGTCAATGACCAGCGCACCAAGTTCCTTCTGTTCGTTCGTCAGCAACGCGAGCGACGACGCGAGGCCGTTGAAAACAATCTCCTCAACTTCAAGCTGCAAACCTTTCACGAGCCGGACGGAATTTTGCAGACGGTTCGTGTTGCCATGAACAACATGCATGTCTACTTCCAAACGAGCGCCGAGCATTCCGACGGGATTTGTGATGCCATCGTGACCGTCCACCAAAAAATGCTGGCGAACCGCATGAACGACCGTGTTCTCGGCGGGCAGATTGATTGCCTTCGCGTTTTTTATCACGTCTTGGACATCGTCTTCGGAAATTTCGCGATCGGCGGAAACGACCGGATGCACGCCACGATTGTTGAAGCCGCGAATGTGTCCGCCGGCCACGCCGAGATAAACGCTGCGGATTTCAACGTCGGCCATCTGCTCGGCCTCGACGATGGCGTTGCGCACACATTCTTCAGCCTGGGCCGCGTCCACAATCTCACCCTTGCGCATGCCGCGCGCGGGTGACTGGCCGAGACCAACGATGTTCAGTCCCGCGCTTGCGGGATCGGCGTTTTGTTCGCCAACGACAGCGCAGATTTTCGACGTGCCGATTTCGAGGCCGACAATGATGTCCGATTCATCAAACATTTTTCCTCCGATTTTTGGCGGGGTTGTAATTTTTTTTCATGACCGGCGCGGAAATGATTTCCGCCCAACGAACTGGAACATTGTTCGCCACTGCCAGATCAAGTGAGGCAATCATTTTATTTTTGCTCATTCCCAAATCGTAAACTTTCCGCCAGCGCCCCAATTGTTGCTCCAAATTTTCCAGACCGAAAGTAATTTCGCTGCCCTGCCCCATCGTCGCCACGACCACGCCCGTCTGCGAAACGTCCACGCGCCGCAAATCCACCAGTCCCGCCATCGGCGAATGATTGAACGCGCCGATCAATTGCAACGCGGCCTGCGCCTGCGGCGATTCGACGCGATGTCCCGGCTGTAATTGATAAACATTCAGCCCCGTGACCACCGGCAGTTGCGCGCTCATCTGCGACAACGGAATCACGCATAGGCGCGGGTCAAGCGGTTTCATGACATAGCCGTTCATGTCCAGTTGAAAAACTGAAACGGCGATTTCACCCGAAGCAGTTGCAATCGGCACATTCACCTGTGCAACCGGCTCGCGCTCCGTCACGCGAATTTTCAACGTTCGCGGCAAGATCCGTTCGACAGAGACGGAATCAATCGCGGAAACCAGTTCAAGATTCCGTTTCACCGTCGCCAAATCGAGCGCGATCAGGTTCGCGCCCAGCTTCACATTCGTCCAACGACGCAATTGTTCCGGTGCGATCACGCCATCGGTCTGCACGTCAACGCGCTGGATCGCGAACTCCGAATTTTCATAGACAAATTTGTCCAGTGCCCATTCACCCGTGCGCCAGAACAAATAAAGGCCGAACACCGTGCCGAACGTCACGCCCAACGCGATGGATACCAGCCGCGTGCGCGCCGCGCGGACTTGATCCGAACGCACCCTCACATCGAGCACATGCCCGCGATTCAACCGCCGGTTCTTTTGTTCGCGCTTAAACCACATTTAACATGTCACGGCAATGACTGCCGCTGTTCTACGTCGTTTGTCCAACGCTATTGCCGGTTTTCTTTTCAAAGCCAAATCAATCATCCGCTCACACAATTCTTCGTAACTCAATCCCGCCGCCGCAGCCGCTTTCGGCAGTAAACTCGTTTCCGTCATGCCCGGCAGCGTGTTCACTTCCAGCACAACCGGCTCGCCGTTCGCGCGCACCATCACGTCCACGCGCGCGTAATCGCGTCCACCAACCGCGCGAAACGCACCGAGCGCGGCATCTTGAATTTTTTTTGTCGTCGCGGCATCAAAATCCGCCGGACAAAAATATTCCGTGCAACCCGCCGTATATTTATTGTGATAATCATAAGCGCCGGCTTTTGGCCGGACTTCCACAATCGGCAACGCCGCGCCGTCCAAAATACCCACCGTCGTCTCGCGCCCGACAATTTTTTCCTCGACCAAAACTTCCGAATCAAAACGCATCGCCTGCGCGAGCGCCCTGCCCCACTCCTCGACGCATTCGACGAATTGCAGGCCGACACTCGAACCTTGACGAACCGGCTTGAGCACCACCGGCGGATTCCAGCCCATCGGCCAGCTTGCCTTCGGCGAATCCATCACCGCGAACCGCGCCGTCGGCACTCCGGCCTCGATGCAAAGCTTTTTCGTCAGCACCTTGTCGAACGCGATGCGGCTCGCTTCGGCGTCGCAGCCCGTGTAAAGCACGCCGAGTTTTTCAAGCTGCCGCTGCACCGTGCCGTCCTCGCCGTAAGTTCCGTGCAATGGCGCGAGGCAGACGACCTCCGTGTCCGGCGGCAAAATCCAATCCGACGTTTTGGGATCAATCTCAAAAACCGTGTGACCGAGCGAACGCAACGCCTTCACCACGCACGCGCCCGAACGCAACGACACTTCGCGCTCGGCACTTGGGCCACCGAACATCACCACAATTTTTAATTCGTTTCGCACAATGAAATTATATTCGGTCTCGATCACATTTTTCTATAAACGGCCAAACTGCTTTCAAATTATTCTCAATATAATCGTCCAAATAAGGCCACTCACACCATTTTCTATTGCCAGAATCACTGCGTAAAACAATTTGCCCGCGAATCCTAATTTTTTTCTTATTCTTGGCCAAATCAAGAAGCCTCGGAAGCCACCTATTTGCATCGTCATCCACCATATTTAGAAAATTGATTGAATTGCCATGGAATTCCGACATTACGCGTGTTGCTCTCGGCGAAAGATCAATGTGAGCGGCATTGGAAAGATATGAGCATTTATCATGGCGCAATATTGTTTCTAAAGGCGCGAACCAACCATGAGCCGGAGGATTCCAAACACGAAAATAATTCACTAGACGAAATGAAAGCTCTTTGGCTTCCATTTCTGATTTCCAACAACGGTCTTGATGAAATTCCGAAGGCGACGGGTGGACTCCCAAAGTTATAATTTCTGCGTTCTCTAAGTCACCAAAAAATGGAATCGGATTTCTATTACTAGCTGGGAAATTTTTGTCATATAGATACGATGTATTTCCGTCCACATCATCTTGAACTGTTTTCTTTATTATTTCACCCACCAGTTTAATAAGATCGTCGCTCGGACTGAATTTTGTGAACATGGTCGGTATTAAGTTTTGCCACTGGTAGTCGCCATGCCACAGAACTGTTTTTCTCGGAGACACGCTGGGCGGATTGTCGTCAATAATCACATCGGGCTTTCCCGCAAATTCTGAAAAGAAACCAGTCAGACCATGTTCTTCCGCTTTGGAACGAGCGTAATCACCGCCTGCTCCAGACCAAAGATACAAACCTGAATCAGGATATTCTGCATTCATCTTCAGCCGGATTTGCCGCAGAATTTCTTTAGCGCGTGGATCAACTCCTTCATTGCTGTTCAGCAATGTTCCATCCACATCTATGAAAATATTCAAACTCATTCTTCGCCGATGATTTCAACTTCCGTGTACAATTCGATTCCGCGTACTTCCCTGGCCCGCGCCTTGAGAATCGCAATCAACTCCAAAACATCGCGCGCCGTCGCGTTGCCATCGTTCACAATGAAATTGCCATGCTCGGCGGAAACCACCGCGCCGCCCACACGCGTGCCTTTCAAGCCGAGTTCATCAATCAATTTGCCCGCCCGAATTTTTTTCGGATTTTTGAAAATGCAACCTGCGCTCGGCGCGGCCGGCTGCGATCCCCAGCGCTTTTCGCTGAACGCCTTCATGCGCTGCTCGATCTCCGCGCGCGACAAAGTCATGCATCTGAAAACCGCGCCCAGTGCGATGTGATTTTTCAACGCCGCGCAACTGCGATATTCCACCGCCATCTCCCTCGGCGCGAGTTCGCGCACGTTGCCGTCAAAATCCATCACGCGTACCGACTCGACGACATCGAACGTCGCGCCGCCCATCGCGCCCGCGTTCATCCGCAACGCGCCGCCGACGCTGCCGGGAATGCCTTCAAGAAATTCCACACCGCTCAAATTGTTTCGCTTGGCCCCGACCGAAACATTTTTCGATTTCGCACCCGCGCCGCAATGCAATCGCTCGCCGACGATTTCAATCTTGCTGAAATTCGGATGCAACAGACAAATCACCACGCCGCGAACGCCACCGTCACGCACAAGTAGATTCGAGCCGCGACCAAGAGTGAAAAACGGCAGATTGCGTTCGCCACAAAACTTTACGACATTCGCCAAATCCTCCTCCGACGCCGGCTCAACATAAACATCCGCCGGTCCGCCGACACGCAACGTCGTATGCTTCGCCAGCGGCTCGTCGCGTCGAATGACCATTGCACGCGATACGCCCGCGGTAATTTCATCGGCGATGTCCTTTTTAATTCGCATCGGATTTTCCAAAATGTCAGCGAGCGGCGTCATCGTTCAATGGACGTGTTTTGCCGATCCGTGCGCGTGACCGCAACTGCATCGGATCACCTTTGCTTGTGCCATTTTTTCCCGCTGTCGCGCAATCGCGCCCACAATATTTTCCGTAATCTGTTCCGCCGCCTTGGGCGCGTGCCATTGCGCGAGTGCGGATTGCATTATTGAACGCGTAGTTTCGTTTTCCATCAACTCAACCAAAATGTCCGTGATTTTTTCCGGCGTGAAATCTTTTTGTTCCAGCAATTTTGCCGAGCCGGTATTTTTAAAGGCCAGCGCGTTGAAAAACTGATGGTTGTCGGCTGCCAGCGGATATGGCACGAGCAGAGATGGCAACCGCATCGTGGCGATTTCCGCCAGCGACGAAGCACCAGCGCGACTCACGGAAACTGCTGCCGCGCCAAGTGCCAGATCCATTTCCGAAAGAAATGGTTTGACGACGGCCTTGATTCCGCGCGCTGCGTAAGCCGATTTTAATTTTTCAAAATCGTTCGCACCGGTGAGATGCAGCCATTGCCAATTTTTCCCGGCGAGCAACGGCAGCGCGGACAAAATCATTTCATTGAGACCAGTTCCACCCTGACTGCCACCGACAACTAGAATCATCGGGCGATTTGGATCAAGGCCGAGTTTCGTGCGACATGCGGCAATTTCACACGGCTGAAATTGCAGACGAACCGGAGTGCCGGTCACAAATACTTTTTTTGCGCGAAATCGGGCGGCAGCTACGGGAAATCCGACAAACGCTTCGTCCACGAAGCGCGATAAAAAACGATTGGCGCGTCCGGGAATGGTGTTGGATTCGTGCAGGAAAGTTTTCGCGCCGAATTTTTTCGCGGCAAGAATTGGTGGCGCGCTGGTGAACCCGCCCATCGCCAGCACGGCGTCGGGTTTGCGTTGTTTGAAGAATTTTCGCGCGGCGCAAAATGAATTCCAAAAACCTTTTACAAAGAACAAATAGTTTTTATTTTGCAGCGCGACGGCGGGCAGCGTGAAGATTTCCATGCCACGCGCGGATTTCACGGCTTGCTGATCCACGTCCTTCGACGAGATAAGCAGCGCAACGGTACATCCGCGTTTTTGGAGTTGCTCAGCAACGGCGAGTCCTGGAAAAAGATGCCCGCCTGTGCCGCCACAGACAATGGCGACGAAGGGCGATTTGGCGGCGGGTGAACTCATGTGGCTTTGGCAACGAACGGATTTTCATCGGCTTCAGTGACGGCTTTGGAAATTTTTCCCCGCATCGGCGCATGGCGCGCGACGCTGAACAAAAGTCCAATACATACCAGCATTGCGAGCAGGTTTGAACCGCCGTAGCTGATAAACGGCAGCGGTAATCCCTTGTTCGGCAGTGCACTGGTGACGACCCCGATGTTGATGGCGGCCTGCAGGCTGATGAGAAAAGTGATTCCCGACGCGAGTAGAAAACCAAAGGTATCGCGCGCACGCATCGCGATGTAAATGCCGCAAATCGCGATGAGGACGAACGAAACCACGACGAACAGCGTAGCAATCAAACCAAGCTCTTCGCCAATGTTGGCAAAAATAAAATCGGTCTGGATTTCGGGCAGGTATCCGTTTTTTTGCAGACCATTGCCCAGGCCAACACCACACCAACCGCCGGAGCCAAGTCCGATCATGGCCTGTTGTGCTTGAAGCGCCGCGCCACCCGCGTGCGCCTCGGGATGCAGCCAGGCGGAAATGCGTCCTTTACGCATCGAATCGTGTAAAAGGGAAAAGGCCACGCCCGCCGCACTAAAAAAAACCAGAATCAAAATGAACCTCCAGCGAACCCCGGCAATCAACAGCATCGCGACGCTAACGGCGGCGATCAGGATGGTCTGGCCGCGATCGGGTTCAATGAAAATCAGGCCCAGCGCGAGACCCATGATCGCCATCGGAATTAAAATTCCGCGTTTCCAAGTGTGCATCTGGCGTTGATTGCGATCGCCATACCACGCGAGTATGATGATGAGCGCTAGCTTGGCGAATTCGGACGGTTGAAGGGTAAAATGGCCACGGCCAATCCAGCGATGCGCGCCATGGCTGGCGTGGCCAATCAGGGGTGCAAACACCAGCGTCAGCAAGATCAACGCGAAACTATAAGCCAGCCACGCGAATTTTTTCAGCAGTTGATAATTGAGAGCGGTCGCCGTCACGCACAGCACGAAACCGAGCGCGCACCAGACGAGTTGCATCATCAGGTCGTGCGCGCCCGCCGACGTCGTCATCGTCGAGCTGTAGAGCATCACCAACCCCAGCGCCAGCAGGGCGGCGGCACAAAATGCCAGCGTTGTGACGGCGACTTTCATTTCAATGTCTCAAAACAAATGCCAACCGCAATTTGTCCGTGCTTACTGCGCGGGCGTTGTGCTTGGCGGCGTCACGGGCGTGACCGGCGCGGGAGCCGGTTCAGGCGCGGCGGCCACGGGCGCGGCCACTTCAGCCTTCGCCGGAATTTTCAGCTTCTGGCCGACGATGATTCTCGTCGCGGACAGATTGTTTTCAGATTCAATCGCCTTGACGGTCGTGCCGTAATGTCTGGCGATTCTGGTCAATGTGTCGCCGGATTTGACAACATAAACTTCGCCACCGGCGCTCGCGCCCGTTGAATCCACTGCTGCCGCCGCAGGCGCGGTTACGTCACCGGTTCCGGCGGGAATCGAAAGTTTCTGCCCGACTCTCAATTTGGTCGGGACGACTCCGGGATTCGCCGCTTCCAATGCCGTGAGCGTCACGCCATTTTTTCTGGCAATTTTTCCAAGTGTGTCGCCATTAACGACGACGTACTCTGTCTCGGCAGTTGCCACCGGCGGCGGAGTCACTGCAACGGGCGGCGTGGCCACGGGCGGATTCGTGTCAATCGCCGGGGCATTCGTGTCGGCGGCGGCCACTGTGTTTGTGTCAATCGTCGGCGTGGAATTGTCGGTCGTGTCGCTGGGCTGCTCGCGCTTGCAACCTTGAATCAACATCGCCGCCAGTCCAGCGACACTCACGGCCAGCACACAGAACACGGCGAGTTTCAGGCGCGAACGGCGCTTGCTTTGTTGCTCAAGGATTGAGCCTTTGGGAACGAATGGGTTTGGATTATTCATGGGTTTGGCGCTGGCAGCGTCCTTTCTTCGAGGCGGAGTTTTTTGGTTTGAGTTTTCCGCTGCAAAATTTTCCCTCGAAAAATTTCACAACGTGTTAAATTTATTTTGTTCATCACTGCTGGCTTGAAGTCGTCGGTAAATCTTTTTCCGGCGGAAAAAACTGAAAGTCCATCGCCGTCCATCACGCGTCTTGCCACCTGCGATAAAATCTTTATCAGCCCCGCGCCGCGCACGCAAGGAACAAAGCGCGTAAAAAATTCGTTTTTATCCAATGTCAGTGTCATGTTTCACCTCAATTTCAAGGTTGCCAGAGCGACCACCGCAAACAGCACACACAAAATATAAAATCGCATCACGACCTGCGACTCATACCAGCCTTTTTTCTCGAAATGGTGATGCAGTGGTGCCATCAAAAAAAACCTTTGGCCGTTGCCATAACGCCTTTTTGTGTATTTGAACCAGCTGGTCTGGATCAGCACCGACGCCGCTTCCAGAACAAAAATTCCGCCCGCAATCACCAGCACGAATGGCTGATGAATCAGCACCGCGATGATTCCAAACGCGCCGCCCAATGCGAGCGAACCGGTGTCACCCATGAACACCTGCGCCGGATGGCAGTTGAACCACAAAAATCCCAAACCCGCGCCGATCAGCGCCGCGCAAAAAACGGTCAGCTCGCCCGCCCCCGACACAAACGGGATTTGCAAATAGGCCGCCGCCTTGAAGTTGCCCGCCAGATAGGTGAAAAATAAAAAAACAAAACCAACTATCAACGTGCAACCAATCGCCAGACCGTCCAAGCCGTCGGTCAAATTCACCGCGTTTGAACTGCCAACGATGGCAAGCAGCACAATCACCACGCCGACAATCACACCCGCTTCATAAGGATATTTACAAAACGGCAGCATCACGTCGCTGACAAGATTGCTGTGCATATGGATGACAGATTTCTTTCCGGGGAACTGCAATTCGCTCGTCGCCGGAAGTTTCCAGAGGTAAATGCCGACAAACAATCCGAGCGCGGTCTGCACCAGAAGTTTGATGCGCGGCGGAGTGCCACCGCCGCTTTGCTGGACGATCTTTGAGTAGTCGTCGTAAAATCCAAGACCCGACAAAACCAGAACCGAGAGCAGCGTCAATTCCACTTGTGCGTTCCATTGCGTCCACAGCATTGTCGAAAAAACCAGCACCGCGACAATCAAAACACCGCCCATCGTCGGCGTTCCTTTTTTGCTCAAAACACGCGCGGCCAGTCCACCCGCTTCTTCCGCTTTGTCGGCGTAGTCCTGGCCGAATTTTAATTGCTTCAGCCAGTGAATGATTTTCGGTCCGAGCCACCAACTTAAAACCAGAGCCGTGATCGCCGCGCCCGCGCTGCGAACCGTGATGTAGCGGAACAGGCGCAGGAACGAGAGCCGGCCTTCCCAAGTCGTCCCATGTGCCCAATCCAAAATTTGCTGGCTCAAATAGTAGAGCATTTTCAACTCATGATTTTTCCGACTTCAAAGTTTCCGCGATGCGTTCCAAACGCGACGCCCGTGACGCCTTCAACAAAACCACATCGCCTATCTTCAAAAAATCTTTCACTGCTTTTACCGCCGCTTCCACGTCTGCAAATTCAATCACGCGAGTCAGTCCCGCATCACGTGCCGCCTTTGCAGTAATCACCGACATTTTTCCGACGGCGAAAAGTTGTCCGATTTTTAGGTCGGCCGCGCGTCGGCCGACTTCCGCGTGCGCCGCCTCGCTGTGCGCGCCAAGTTCTTCCATGTCCCCGAGAACCGCCACGCGCCGGCCTTGCAACGGCAAATCGCACAGTGCTTCCAGCGCGGCAATCGTCGAATCCGCATTCGCGTTGTAAGCGTCGTCCAAAACGCGCACGCCATTGGCTTCCCAAAATTGCAGCCGCATCTTCGGCGGCTTGCATTCGGCCAGGCCGCGCTGGATTTCAGAGCGGCCCAACCCGAGTTCCTCGCTGACCGCAAACGCAAACAAAGCGTTCGTCACCTGATGGCGACCCAGCAAATTAATTCTGTATTCGCCGCAAAGTTCTTCCTTCGGTGCTTGAACTCGAAACGTCACGCCGTTTTTGTCCACCCGAATTTTGTCCGCGCGCCAGTCGTTGTTTCCATTCAGCCCGACACGGATTATTTTCGCGCGAGTTTGTTTCGTGATTTGCTCCGTCCATTCGTTGTCGCCGTTGACAAAGAGCTTGCCGTCCGCCGGCAAAAGCTCCGCCAGCCAGCCTTCTTCCTGCGCAACACCCGCGACGTCGCCAAAAAATTCCAGATGCTCGCGGCCAATATTCGTGATCACACCGAACTTCGGTTGAATCATTTTCACGAGCGGTGCGAGTTCGCCCGGGTGATTCGTGCCCGCTTCCAGCACGGCGGCCTGATGGTTTTTTTCCAGCCGCAACAGCGTCAGCGGCACACCGATGTCATTGTTAAAACTCGCTTCGCTCCACAGCGTCGAAAATTTCTGGCGCAAAACTGAAGCAATTAAATCTTTCACCGTTGTTTTGCCATTCGAGCCGCCGACACAAATCATCGGTAAATCAAATTCCTGCCGATAAGCCGTCGCCAATTTTCCCAGCGCGATTCTTGCGTCTTCAACGACAAGCACAGCGCAATCTGGCAATTGCGCCGGAACTTTTTTTTGTTCGACGACAATTGCCGAAATATTTTTAGCCGCGACTTCGTTCAAGAAACTGTGGCCGTCAAATTTTTCACCACGAATCGCAAAAAACAAATCGCCTGATTTCGCCTCTCGTGAATCGGTGCAGACATTTTTCACCAATGTTTCTATCGCGCCGCGCCGGATTTCGGCGGCGCAGGCTTTGGCGGCAAATTTCAAAGAACGTTTTTCCACAAGAGTCATTTCAGTAAAAATGTGGCGGTCACGACGGCGGTGATGGTTTTGTCGAGCGAACTTGTATCGTTCACGCCTTCGCCGCTGGTGTCACTGCTGTGCAGCGGCGCGATTTGAAAAACGCCCATGTCGGCATCATGCAGTCCGGCAAGTTCGCGATTGCCCTGTCCGGCGATTTGCTCGGCGCGGGCGCGGGCATCTTTCGTCGCCTCGGCGAGCATTTCGATTTTCGCCTCGGCGGCTTGCGTGTAAATAAATTTGGGTTCGTCCGCCGTCAGCAAAACGCCTTGCTCGACGAGCGAAGTTGAATCGCTGTCCAACTGCGCAACGCGACCCACGTCGGTTGAACGCACCTCGACCGACTGGTTTAATTTATAACCGACGGTTTTTTCCTGTGAGCCGACGACTTTCCAGCCGTCACCGTAATCTTTATTAGTCACTTCATTTTCAAATGTCGCTTTTTGTTCGGCGATGGCAATCGATTTGAAAAAATGATTGGTCATGCCGGCGTCGTTCAAAAAACTTTCCACTTTCGCGCGGTCATCCTTTAATTGCCGCTGCGCTTCAAGCAGTGTCGGCGCTTGAACGGAAAAGTTCGCCGTCCAAATGGCAAAATCGGAGCGGATATTTTTGCGCGCCGAACCTTTGACGTTGATGAACTGCGAGTTTTTTATCTTCACCCAAGCGGTCGTGCCGAGCATCGAGGACAGGACGAGTCCGGCGGCGAGAAAAAATCCGGCAAGCATTCCAAAAAGCTGGGGGCGTGAATGATTCATGGTGTCTGCGAATTATTTTTGGCCTGTGCCGAAGCAATAATGGTCGGCTGCGGATTCGGTTGCTGCAAATTTTCGTCCGGTGGAATGTTCAGGTAGCTAGCGCAACGTTGTGCAATTTCGTGGAAAACCGGGCCGCAAAGCACACCGCCGAACGCGCGACCGCCTTCCTTCGGCGAATCCATCACGATAGAAATACAGACCTGCGGATCGTCCGCCGGAAAAAAGCCGATGAACGAAATGACTAATTTGTCGCTGGCGTATTTGCCATTCACGATTTTTTGCGCCGTGCCGGTTTTGCCCGCGACGACGTAATTCGTCACCGCCGCGAGCGGCGCGGTGCCGTCCTTGCTTACAACGGTTTTCAACGCTTCAATCATTTGCTTCGCTGTCTCTTTGCTGATAACGCGGCGGACGCTTTGCGGTTCGTAGCGCTGGACGATATTTCCGCTGGAATCTTCGAGTCGTTTCACCAGCATCGGGCGCATGAGCACGCCGTCGTTGGCAATCGCGCCGACGGCCATCGCCATTTGCAGGCGCGTCACGGCCACACCCTGGCCCATCGGGATTTGCGCGATGGAATATTTCCCCCATTTGTCCGCCGGACGCACAAAGTTTTTCGCACTTGCCTCATGGGGCAATGGAATTCCCGTGAATGCGCCGAGACCAAAGTCCTCCATGTAGTCGTAAAGTTTCGCCGCCTGAAGTTTTATTCCGATTTTCGATGCGCCGATATTCGACGATTTTTGCAGGACCTGTTCCACGGTCAAATTTCCAAAATGGTCATGTTCCGCATCGTGCAGCGTTATTCCTGCGTAATGAAAAACCCCGTTCTCGCAAAAAACCGTATCGTTCAAATTCACGATGTGCTCGTTCAACGCGCCGGAAATCACGATGGTTTTGAATGTCGAACCCGGCTCCATTACGTCGCTGATGACGCGATCCGGTTCTGTGTTCGTATTGATGGTGCGGAGATCGTTCGGATCAAAATTCGGCAGCGACGCCATCGCCAAAATTTCCCCCGTGCGCGGGCGCATCACGATACCGGTAATGTTTGCGGGTGCGTGCTCTTTCACCGCGTCGGCGAGCGCCTCTTCCATGATGTGCTGCACTGCGGCGTCAATCGTCAGCACCACATTCAATCCGTTTTTCGCCTGCACGTCCTCGTCCCGCAACGTGACCAGTTCATTTTTCCGGCTGTCAAAACCCGTCACACGCCAGCCGGACGCGCCGCTTAACTTATCATCGAAAAAATTTTCAATGCCGTCGTAACCGAACATTTCCGAAGTGTGGTTCGTATTTTCCTTCGTGCCGACAAAACCGAGGACGTGCGCCGCCAGTGCGCCGTTCGGATAAACCCGCAACTGGTCCGATTCGGCGGAAATCGCGTATTGGCGCAGGCTGCGCAAAAATGCGCGGTCGGCCTTCGACAATTTTTTTTCATCCACACCAAATGAAAGCTGGTTCATCGTCGTCTGGATTTTCTGCCACGTTTCGTCCGTTACATTTTTTTGAAGCCGGACGTAATAAAGTCCGTTCGTGACCGTTTCGCCCTTGTAATTTTTCCGTATACGCGGAATCAGCCGCTGCAACAAATCCGCTTCATTCATCTGCAACAACGGCGCGAGCGCACGGGCCACGACGGCCTGCTGGCCGCCGATCATCGAAGGATTCGCGCAAATCGTTTTTACCGAAACGCTTGTCGCGAGCAGGTTGCCGTTCGCGTCCAAAATGTCGCCGCGTTTCGCCTCCTGCCACGTCTTCTTCTGCATTTTTTCCTCCGCCAGTTTCGCCAGCTCGTTGTGCCGCCACACTTGCAAATCCACCAACCGGAAACCCAGCCCGACGAATGCAAGAGCCACCAGCCCCAGCAACGCCAGCAGGCGTTTGAATTGTTGCTCCCGTTTTATCATCCCAAAACGGCCAGCCGCCCGCGGCGGTCGGTTCCTCAACCAACGGCGTCACGAGCGGCGGCCAAAATTATTCATGGTTTATTGCGCCGTCGTGTTTGCCTGCCGTGCGGCAAACTGGCGCGTTGAATTTTTATTTTCTGGCGGTGCGAACGACGGTTCCGGCAGCCGGACGACCTGCATCGGCTGCGCGGGTGCCAGCCCAAGATTATGCGCACGCTGGTCGAGCATGACCGGCGAACGCAAATCTGCAAGCTGATCGTCCAGCTTTTTATTGTCGCGCGCCAGTTGCGTCAGGCGGAGTTCCATTTGATGAATCTGTTTTCCGAGCTGATAAATCTGGCTTTTTTGCCAGACGTAACCAACCGCCGAACCGGCGATCAACAGGCACAAAAACAGCGCCTTCAACGCCGGACCGAACCGGAATGCCGCCGACTGGTTTTTTCGATTTTTTGCCATGCTAATTTTTCCAAAACGCGCAACTGCGCGCTACGACTGCGCGGATTTTCCTTCAACTCGATTTCGCCCGGCAAAATTGCCTTGCGACTCACCCATTTCATTTCCGGCACGCACGGCTGCCGCAACTCCGGCACATCCACCTCGCCGCTAAACGTGTAATCGCGCGTTTTCTCGCGCCCAAATTCTTTCACCACACGATCTTCTAGCGAATGAAACGTGATAACCGCCAGCCGTCCGCCCGGCTTCAAAATTTTCACCGCTGCTTCCAGTCCGCGTTTCAAGGAACCAATCTCGTCGTTCACCGCGATCCGCAACGCCTGAAAAATCTTCGTGGCCGGATGCGCTTTTTTTCCACGGCGCGGCGCGAGTCGTTCAACCAATTCCGCCAACTGCTTCGTCGTTTCAAATTTTCGCTGCGCGCGGTCATGGACAATCGCCTTTGCAAACCGCCGCGACTCTCGTTCGTCGCCAAATTCCCAAAAAATCTCCGCAAGTTCCTCGACGCTCAAATCGTTCACCAAATCCGCTGCCGTCTGCGGCTGCCGGTCGTCCATCCGCATATCCAGCGGGCCGTCGTGCTGAAAACTAAACCCACGTTCCGCCGAATCCAATTGCGGCGAACTCACGCCCAAATCTAAAAGCACGCCGTCGCAACTCGTCGCCGGAATCCAATCTGCCACTTCCGAAAAATTTCCACGCCGGATTTCAAATCTTCCGGCAAATTTTTCCGTCAGCCATTTTTTTGCGGCTTCAACCGCGACGCCATCGTGATCGCACCCAGACAACCATCCAGTCGGCGAACTCGCGGCCAAAATGCTCGCCGCGTGACCAGCTCCACCGAGCGTCCCGTCGGCGTAACGGCCGTTCGGCTGTGGCTTCAGTGCGGCCAGCACCTCCGCCGCCATCACTGGTTTGTGAATGAATTCTGGCACTGTGCATTTTGGCCGTTGGTTATAGTGCGGTTGCCTTCATGATCTGATCGCCCAAAACTTCCCACGATTTTTTGGCCGGCTGCAGATTCGCCGACGGTTCGCGCACGGGACGCGATTTCATTGGCACAATTTCCACGTCCGCGTCGGTCAAATCGTTGTGGACGACCTTCACCCTTTCCAGGGAAAGTTCGACCTGCACAGGCGTCACATTTTTATTTGCGGACGACGGCGCGGCGCGGAAGATCGAAAGCGGATTCAACTTGCTTACCCAGGTTGCCGCCCGTGCCGTGGCTCCTTGGGCGGTGAATACAGGCAATTTTTGCGTTTTCACCCGCAGCGGCGTTGTGGTTTTTGTGACCGGAGCAGCAGAATTCTGCACTGGCGGTTTCGGCAATTCAATCTGCGTCGCAGTTGTGGCTGGATTTGCAAACGGGTTTTTTGGCGAAACAAATTGCGGCAGATAAACGCGCTTGTCCGCGCGATAAGCCGCTGCATTGTGTCCACTCATAAAACTTTTCCCCGCGCCAAGTAATTTTCCAAGGTTCATAATTTATCCCATTAATTTGAAAGCTTCGGACGCCAGCACCGCATCCGCCGCCCTTACGTTTTCGTAACGGCTCGGATTCCAAACCTCAAAACGGTCGAGCAGGCCGACCAGCACCGCCTCATCCTTGATCGCCGCTGCGCGCGCCATTTCGTCCGGCAGACAAATCCGCCCGGATTTGTCGAGACTCACCTGGACGGACTCGCTGCCAATAAATCTTTTGAGAACAACTTTGTTCGGGTTGCCATTTGGCATCGCGTCAATGTCCGCCTTCATCTTCGCCATTTCCGCCGGCGGCAGAACGCGCAGGCAACTTCCCGCCTGATGTTGCGGCCAAAGCATCAACGTCAATTCCGTGCCTTCTTTTTCAGGCCGCCACTTGGCTGGGATTTGGACGCGTCGCTTTTCATCCACTCCATGCCGGTAGCACGAATTGTAATAAGTCGGTTCCTTTGTTTGCGTGACGCTCATTTATTCACCATTAAACCTAAAATGGCCAATTTCACCCACAACGACCCACTTTTAACCATTTTAACCCACGCATGTCAACGGAAATCTGTCGGAGAAACGGGTATTTATTGGAAAGTTATTCACAACTTGAAAACAGGTGTGGAAAAAGGTAGAAAAAAATTTCCGCAGGACAACTTGAAACTTCAAGGTTGAAACTTGAAACTCGCCGCTATGCGAACCGCCGATTTCAATTTTGCCCTGCCGCCTGAATTGATCGCGCAGAATCCCATGCTCAGACGGGATGAATCACGGCTCCTGATTTTGCAGCGCACGGGCGAACGCATCGAACATCGGAAATTCCGCGATTTGCTGGAATTGTTACACGCAGGCGATGTTCTTGTGCTGAACAACTCGCGCGTGATTCCGGCGCGGTTGCGCGGTGTGAACGCGAAGAGCGGCGGCAAGTTTGAAGTTTTATTGCTCGAAGAAAATGCGCCGAATGACTGGTGGGGCATGCTTCGTCCCGGCAAAAATGCGCGCGTTGGAACGCAAATCATTCTTCGCAACATCAAAGGCGAACCGACGAAAATTATTGCGACCGTCGTCGAAGTAAATGCCGAAGGTCATCGGCGATTGGGATTTTCCGGCACACCGGACATCAGTTACGAATTGGGTTTGCTCGGCGAGATTCCGTTGCCGCCTTACATTGAACGCGCCAAACAATTGCCGGAAGACAAAGAGCGCTACCAAACTGTCTTTGCGCAACCTGCCGGTTCCGTCGCCGCACCGACCGCCGGTTTGCATTTTACGGAAAAGTTGCTGGGAGAAATCCGTGCGCGCGGTGTGAAAATTTGTTTCGTCACACTGCACGTCGGCCTCGGAACTTTTCAGCCGGTGAAAGCCGAAACGCTCGCAGAACACAAAATGCACAAGGAACGGTTTGAGGTTGGTGAAGAGACGGTTTGCGCCGTGAATGAAGCGAAGGCTTCTGGAAATCGTGTCATCGCCGTTGGCACAACGGTTGTTCGCGTTCTGGAAAGCGTCGCGGCACAAAATGCTGGAAAACTCAATGTTTATTCAGGCAAAACGAATATTTTCATCTTTCCGCCGTTTCAATTTCAAATTACAGACGCGCTGCTGACTAACTTTCATTTGCCCTGCTCCACGTTGCTGATGCTCGTCAGCGCGTTCGCCATGCCGGACGAAACGCGCGGACGCAAAATGGTTTTGTCTGCCTACGCCGAAGCGATCCGTGAACGCTATCGTTTCTTCAGTTACGGCGATGCGATGCTTGTTTTGTAATTTTTAGTTTTGAGTTTTGAGTTAAAAGAAATGCGCGCTTGAACTCAAAACTCAAAACTCAAAACTCAAACTTGCCCCTCGTCCTCGTCAACATGGCGATGACCGCGGACGGAAAGATCGCAACGGCGAACCGCGCGGTTCACTCGTTTGGCAGCGCGCGGGATTTGGAACATCTTTACGGACTGCGTGCCACGGCACACGCGGTGATGGCCGGAGCAACCACGGTGAATGCCACACCCATCAATCTCGGGCCGGGCGCGGCGAGGTTCCGGCGGCGGCGATTAAATAATGGACTGGCAGAATATAATCTGCGCGTCATCGTCAGCGGCAGCGGCTCAATTAATTCTGACGCGGAAATTTTCAAGAAACAATTTTCGCCCATCATTATTTTGACAACAGCGCGGATTTCAAAGGCAAATCTGGAAAAGATTCGCGCCGTGGCGGGCGAGGTGAAAATTTGCGGCAAAACGGAAATCAATTTCCATTCAGCTCTACGCTGGTTGCGAACCAAGTGGAACGTGCAGCGATTGCTCTGCGAAGGCGGCGGTCAATTGAATGACGCCCTGTTCCGCGCCGGACTGGTGGATGAAGTTCACCTGACCATCTGTCCGAAAATTTTCGGAGGCCGGTGCGCACCGACGATTGCGGAGGGCATCGGGTTTCAAAGGCTGGCGCAAGCACAAGGATTTAAAATCCAGTCCATTAAGCGGTTCGAAGGCGAGTTATTCACCGTGTTTTCCAAGCAAAAATAAGGAGGTTTTGGAAATATGGGATTCGGAAATTACAAAAATGGGTGGGTTTGACGAGAAACCCGCCCAGTGGATGGCTAATTAAATTCTCCCGCCAAAACTCAAGGCTGGCGGATGATGAAGAATTGCTGCGCGCCGGTTGGTGCCGAGTTGGTATATTGATAGTTACCAGAGCCGGCAGGACTCTCAACAGCAGTCCCCACAACCGGCCAGTACGCTCTTGGCACAGTGAGGTTGTTCGTTGACAGCACCGAGTAGCTCAACCCGGTGGCACCGGTGAACTGGAACATAAACTTGCCACTGCTGGACGCAGCTTTGAGGACATGGGCAGCCGGCGCAAAAGCAACGCCTTTCAAGATGGCATTCGGACCCGTGGTGTAGAGAGTTTGGAACGAGCCTAAATTGATGGCCTGATTATAGCCTGCAGCGTCCGTCACCTTGATGAGACTGTTACCGACTGTGGCACCAGTTCCCGTCGTGTAATAAAGATCGACACCACCGGCGGCATTGGTGGCGGCACACAAGCCGTCACCGCCATTCGGGGTGGGCGCGGAGTCCAGAGTGGCCCCGTTAATGAGCAAGGTCGATTGGCCTGCGGGCACCCATCCCAGTTGTCCATTAACGTCCTCGTTTGCCGGGTCATATGACAGACAAAACTTGAAGATGGCACCACTCGTTGTATTGGTGCCGTCAATGTAATATAGGATATCATTCGTGCTGCCATTCTGCCCGGACGCAACCATATAGAAATCCGACGCGAGCGGTTCAACGGGGAAACCATTCAAAGGATACAGCGAATTGCCGTTCACATAATTCATAAGAAGGACGGTAGGTTGCGTACTCCCGGACTGTGTCATGGTATAGACTTTGCCTCCAAAACACTTTAAAGGGCGAACATTGGCGCCAGTGCCACTGACGACAACATAGTTGTCATTCGTATAAACGCCGCCTTTGTCACCCATATAAAATGTGTTATTGTCCAGGCTGCTAGCACTGCGGGCCTGATTTCCACTGATTCCCTCGTAGGTCGCGTGCAAGACGTAATTGCCGAAGGGATCCAGCGTCCCGGCACCGCGGTTGGTGATGGTAGTTTCATCCGCAGTCGTCGAGTCGCCGTCTAAAAAGCCGGCAAAACACACCAGGGTTCCGTCGGCACTGGTAACCAGTCTGCCGGTGCTGCTAGAATTGCTCATGCGCATGGCATTCATGCCCGTGGCGGTGATGGGAAAGGTATTAATCGGGGATAATAGATCGGTGGAAGGGCTCAACTCGAGAATGCTGAAAGTTGAATTGTTCGCAGACTGATCCACTTGGAAGACAGCCAGATTGCCGGGGGTAAACCCAGTCGTCCTGGGCGCGGGAATAATAAACGCGGATGAATTCGTGGTGGTCGAGGGCAAAGCGCCCAAACCGGTGGCCCCGCTCGCGGTGAAGGTGATTATCGCATCGGAGACGGCGGCGGCACTGGTAGCCGACAAATTGGTAAAGGTGACCGTGCCGTTAGTCAAAACCTGCGCGATGCCGCTGCCGGTCCCAAAACTCCACCCCGCGCTAGCGTTCGCCGTATAGGTGGCCGAGCAGTTGGTCGCGATGTTGTTGTATTGGTCCAGAACCGCCAAAGCGGGTTGCGCCAACAGTGTGCCGCCATTACCGGTCGGTGCCATGGGTTGCGCCGTGATACTCAATTGCTTCACCGCACCGGCCCCGACATTCTGGACTACCGTGGCAGGGAGGTAACCGGTCGCCTCAATCGAAATACTTAACGAACCGGCAGTTTGGAGCAGACTGGCCGGGACGGAAGCAGAGGGGTTATATACAACATAATTAGAAAAGATTACATATCCGGCGGTCAAAACGGTGCCATCAATCTTGATATCGGTGATGGCATTGTGCCAAGACGTCGTGTCGGTGAAAGTATTCGTGAACGGGCCGTCCACCGTGGCACCAATTGCCGGGGAGACGGTGGGCGGGGTATCTTCCCCAGAGCCCCCGGCGATGCCGCTGATGATGATGTTGTCAAAACGCCAGTTGCCCGAAGTGTTGTTCAAGGCGGTTCCTTGCGTGCTGTAACAGGAAGTGCCCGTCGAAGCGTTCACCATTGCAATGCCAAAGTTCGGATTACCAGCCGCATTCGGATCGGTTATGGTCGCGGTTAAATTGGTGAACCAATCCTGCCCGGCCATTGGACCATTGTTCAAAAGATTATTGCTGATATACGACCCTTGGACGGAATTGACGTCCGCGTCACTGCTGTTGTCCACAACCACCAACCCTGACCCGCTTTCGGACGCCGGGATTGTAATCGGAACATTAATCCAAGTGCTGCCATTCGTCGTATATAGGAGTTGCATATTCGCCTCACCTTGAGTCGTCGCATACCAATCGAAGCTGACTTGGATGCCGCCGGTGTGTCCGTATCCCGTGGTGTCCACGTAGAACTCCGCTCCCTGCGAACCGATTGGTGCAGTAGAAGACCAGCCATTTCCAGATTTCTGCCCGCGCACACGCCAAATATGGGTGTAATTGGTAATACCATTCGCACCTGTGTCACCCGACGCGCCTTGAAGGACATCGGGGTCGTTGGTGCCCGAAGTATAACCAGTCATGCCGATAGAGACCACGGATACCGCGCCCACGCTATTGTCCGTGCTCGGAGCCGGGTCGAACGTGGGAGCTAAAATCGGATCATTTTCGAAATTCCATGCGACGATGGTGGTTTGGGCTTGAGCCGCCGACAGCGAAGCTGCGAGCAACGCCGCCATAAATACGATTTTTTTGTTTTTCATTTTGTCCGATTGGTTTGTTTCTTATGTTAAATTCGTTTGCAGACTGATTTCTGTGCGCTCATTATCTATAATGTTGTGACGGAAAAAGGACGGCTGTGTGACAATCCGGTGACATCGCATTTTTTGAGCCGTGCCGATTTCTACCAGCATGCACCCGGCGGATATGTCGATCAGATACTATAACCCTCTCCAATTTACCCTCACCCATTTTTTAGACCATCTAACACACTACCGGGACGCAAATAAAGCTTGTCACAGAATCGTAACAATCCCGTCATCTGATTGTAATGAGCCCTCTGCATTATTCTTCCAGTTGATGAGCGAATGTTCCCGAATAGAACAATCTTCAGGACAAAAAATGAATTTGAATCATAAGAAAGTCGGCGGCTTCACATTGATTGAACTGCTGGTGGTCATCGCCATCATCGCCATTCTGGCCGCGATGCTGCTGCCCGCCCTGGCCAAGGCCAAGGAAAAGGCCAACCGGATCGTCTGCATGAGCAACCTCAAACAATGGGGTCTAGCCAACTCGATGTATGTGGATGACAACAGCCAGGTATATCCGTGGCCAAGATACCAAGTGACTTCAGTCTTACAACAGGACAACCCGCAGTGGGGTGATGTCATTACGTTCAGGGATTTAGGCCAGGGGAATGATGTCTGGTTCAACTGCCTGCCTTCCTATGTCGCCGGCAAGCCTTTGTATAACTGGGCGATCGATCCAACCGGTTTTGCCAACACCAAATCCATCTTCACCTGTCCGACGGCCACCGCCCAGGGCATCAAATCTGCGGATATTCCCTCAACTCATGGATATATGCAGGCGTCTGCCCGCCCGCTGTTCAATTTTGCCATGAATTCAAAATCCTTGGCCAACGAGGCGGCCACCGCAATCCTTAAATCCCCGATGATCGTCAATCCTTCAGCCTTCGTGATTTTTTCCGATGTCCGCAACCGCTCCGATGACAACCCGTTTTATGGCAGCGCGGCAAACCAAATTGACCTTGCCACGCCGCACTGCTACACAACACGATTTTCCGCGCGGCACAACGGCGGCGGCGACATCACCTTCTCCGACAGTCATGTGGGCTATTTCAAATACACCTACGTCGTCAACACCTCTGGCAAAGACCCCGGCAATCCCGACATCAACTGGGATTGCAGCGGCATAATCGTTCCCTGATTTTTTTACGCATTAAAAATGTCCGCTCTCGGTTTGGGAGTCATCTGGTTCCAATCCTGTCATCGCTAGCCGTCGCCATCACACCGCTGTATTATTTGCGGCCATCGCCAACAACGGTATAACCCTCTTCAACACGACTAAATCTATTTTTAATGTCCTTCAACGATAATAGATCTAGGCTGTGGTTGTCCGCCTGTCTCGCCTTGGCTTCGGCAAAAGGCAGATGTGTTGAAATTTTGGAATGTGGCGTTGCCGGTTTCAAGCCGGATTGGCCGAGAGCCAGAACCGGATGTCTGTGGCCTGCGGATTGTGCGGGTCGAGTTCCAGCACCTTCAAATAATACCGCCGCGCCCGCGCCGGGTCGTGCAACTGCTGCGCATAAAGATTTCCCAGCGCCAGTTGCGCGCGGACTTCGCTGGGGTTGGCCGCCACGACCTTCTCCAATTCATCCACCGCGTCCAGCGCGTAACCCGCCGCCTTGAGCGCGAGCGCGAAATTGTAACGCGCGTCCACCGAATCCGGTTGGATGGCCAGCGCCGTTTCATAGGCTGACAGCGACGCGGAAAAATTCCGCAGCCGGTAGGCCAGCACGCCGTAATTATATTGCGCCTCGAACCAGCCCGCATCCGTTTCCGTCGCCCGCCGATACCATTCCAGCGCATCCGTCCAGCGCGAATCCTGCTCGAACTCCTGCGCCCTGGTGAACGCGCCCGAAGCCGCCCGGCGGTCACCCGCCTTTGGCTTGCGCGGCGACAAATACAGATAACGTGGAAACGTCGGCGCGGCAGGCTGGACAAGTTGAACTGGTTTTGATTCCGCCGATGACTTTGTTTGGACCGGCAGCGACAACGGTAGCGTCGAATCCACCGGCACGGCTGAATTCAATGGCGGCAACGGCGTGACGCCATTTTGAAAATATTTTTCCACCGGCCTCCCGGTCGGCGGCAACGACTGTGAAGTCACCGGCGACTCCGCGGCAATCAGGGCGTTGCCCGGCATCGTGACAATCACCGGCTCCGGCTGGACCCTGACTACTTGTGTGGGCGTGGGTGACGCCATGCGCGGCGGCAGATTTGGAATCGTCCGTGGAACGGTCAATTGTGTTTTCGTTGGCGCGGTCGTGCGGGCAATGGTCTGCGATTTCGACTCGCTCGCCACCGGCGGCGGCGCGGCAACCGGCTGACTTTGGACGACTGACGTCGCGGCCGCAACGCTCGCCGGCTGCTCCAGACGATTGGCGATTTCGTTCACGGCGTTCCAATTCGCCGGGTGTGGTGTCAACGCCAGATAGGCGCGATAATTTTTCAGCGCAAGTCTGTTGTCGTGCAAATCTTGTTGGGCGACCGTCGCCAGATTCAAAAGTGCAGGCGCGTAATCAGGATGGTATTGAACGGCGGCGGCAAAAAATTGCGACGCCTCACGGGAACGTCCACGCTCCACGCACGCGAGGCCGAGGCCGTTCAATGCCTCGGCATTGTTCGGATTCAAGTCCCGCGCGGTGCTGAAACTTTTTTCCGCCGCCAGAAAATCGCCGACGTGCAATTGCGCCGAGCCGAGCTTGAGCCAGCCTTCCGGCTCGTTGCGACGCTGCAGCGTGTAGGTGGTGAACTCCGTGACCGCCGCGTCGGGCTTGTTCTGCTCCAGCCAGAGCAAGCCGAGGTTGTAATGCGCCTCCACCAAATCGCGATCAAGCGTGACGGCGCGTTGATAAGCGGCCGCCGCATCCGCCGGCTGCCCGGCGCGCTGGCACGCGACGCCGAGATAATTCCACGCCTGCGCGTCCGCCGGCAGAAGCGTCGTGGCCGTTTTGAATTCTGCGACGGCGGCGGCATAATCATCGCGCTCCAGAAGTTTTTTGCCCTTGAACAGCGCGCGCGGCCCGGGCGGTGTGCAGCCGGTGATGAAAAGGGCTAATGTCAGAAAAATAATTGCGCCGCAACGAATGCGATTTTTTTTGGCCAGCATCGGCAATGTTGGTAGCATCCGCGCCTTAAAGTGTCAAGAAACGCACAGATTCAGCCCGTCAAAATGTTTCGCCGCCTCGCTGCGACCGGTGCGATTTGTCTGGCTGCCTGGCAAATCCACGCCGCCGATTTATCGTCGGATCGCAACGCCCGCGTGCAGGTTGTCAGCATCGAAAATTCCGCCGCCGTTTCCGATTTTAAACCCAACGCCGAGGTTGTCCAAACGATGGTGAACTGCGGCCTCACGAATCTCACCGGCAAAACCACCGTCGTCGAAGCGTGTCGCAGCCTTGTTTCCACGCAGGATGTCATCGGCATCAAGGTTTTTTCCGAGGCGGGAATGTTGAGCGGCACCCGCCCCGCCGTGGTTGCCGCCGTGATTCACGACTTGCTCGCCGCCGGCGTGCCATCGCAACACATTATCATTTGGGACAAACACGTTTACGATTTGCGCGCCGCCGGATTTTTCGATCTCGCCGCGCAACTCGATGTGCGCGTGGCCGGCAGCGTGGAGGCCGGCTACGACCCGACAAATTTTTACCTGCCCGACACCGTCGTCATCGGCAACCTGGTCTGGGGCGATTCGGAATTCGGCAAAACGAACGAAGGCGCCGGGCGAAAATCTTTTGTCACCAAAATCGTCAGCCAGCAGATCACGAAAATTATCAGCATCGCGCCGTTACTCAACCAGGAGGACATCGGTGTCTGCGGCCAGCTTTACAGCCTCGCGCTCGGCAGCGTGGACAATACCCGGCGCTTTGAAGCCGATCCCGACCGGCTCGCCGTCGCCGTGCCGGAAATTTACGCCCTGCCCATTCTCGGCGACCGCGTCGTGCTGAACATCACCGACGCGCTCATCGGCCAATACGAAGGCGGCTCGCGCGGCCTGCTGCATTATTCATCCGTGCCAAACCAGCTTTGGTTCAGCCGTGATCCCGTCGCGCTCGACACGCTGGCCATCAAGGAACTCGACCGTGAACGCCGCGCAGCCGGCGCGACACAACTCAAACCCCGGCTGGAACTTTACGCCAACGCCAACCTGCTCCAGCTTGGCGAGAACAACCTCGAAAAAATCCACGTCGGAAAAATTCGCCAGACTGTCGCGCCATGAAATGCCAGGCCCACCAAACTGAAGCCATCGCCGTGTGCGCCTATTGCGGACGCGCGTTGTGCGCTGACTGCGCCAAACCGAGCGTCACGCAGCGCATGGTCTGCTCCGACCATTGCGCCGCCTCCCTCACGAGCGACGACCGGGCGATGGAATTGGTTTTGCAGAAGAGCCTGCAAAGCGCGCGGGCCAGCGCTTTTTACTCTTATCTTTGCGGCGGACTTTCCGCAGCGGCTGCGGTCGGCGCGTATTTTTGTCTGCCGTCACCGTTCCTGATTTATTTTACGGCGGGTTGCAGTGTCGTCTTCATCGCCTCGGGAATCTGGTTTGGCCGGATTGCCAAAAAACAAAATCCGTGAAAACGAAAAATATCGAACACACGGTTCTCATCCGCGCAACGCCGCAGGAAATTTACGACGGATTGATGAATGAAAAGAAACATGCACAGTTCACCGGCGATACGGCGAAGATTCGCGCGAAGGCCGGCGCGGCGTTCAGTTGTTACGGCGGTTACATCACCGGCATCACGCTGGAACTGAAGCCGGGCAAACGCATCGTGCAGGCGTGGCGGACGCAAGGCTGGCCGGAGGGACATTATTCCATCGTGACGTTTGCGCTTGCCAAAAAATCCGGCGGCAGGACGCAACTGTGTTTCACACAAGTCGGCGTTCCGGCGAATGATTACGCGAAAAAATACCACGGCTGGCGCGAACATTACTGGCAACCACTCAAGCGATTTTTGGAAAAATAATGGCCTGCTCTTCAACCCGCCAGCCAATGCAACCAGTGGCTAGGGCTGCGCGATGGTGAGATAAGCGGTCACGCCGTTTTGCATGACTGGCTGATAGTATGTTCCATCGGCCTGATAACAAGTCGTTCCGTTGATGACGACCGGGGTCGCATCGGGCGGAAGCAGGGTTACGGTCACTCCCATCGGCGCAGCCACGACAACGTAGCTGCCGTCCGGTTGCTGAATATAGAAGGCACCGGCCGCATAATAATAAACAGTGTCGCCCATGGTCACCGTTTCTGCGCCCGGCGGCAATTCGGAAATAACCGCATCCACCGGCGGAGCGACAGTCACATAGCCCGATGGCCCGTCATCATAAAAAACGCCTTCAAAGTAAAAAAAAGGATGTCCCCGGACGCCGATGCGAAGATAGCCGTCCGGCAAATTGTCAATCCGCATGCCGGCATGAAAATCGGACCAGAAAAAGGATTGTCTACGGTCTTCGTCAACGTCCATCCGCTGGCGATCTGCTACGACGGCACGCGTGCGATCCACCGACATGGGTGCTGGCTGAACACGTTCCACAATGTGTGTTTGCTCCCGCACCACTGGATTGACTGCCTGACGCAGTTCAGGAACGCGAACCACTCCCGGCTGCGGGCGCGGCGCGGACGGCCGCGCCGGGGCGCTGCGGTTGTTTCCTTGAAGGCTGCTCCAGCCGGCGTGGAGATGTGGGCAAAACGCGCCAACGGCCAGCAACGTGAATGACAAAGTGATGCGATTAAGGGTATGAAGTTTCATAGGCGCGGTTATTTCGTGTTGCCGTCACTTTGTTCGTCCGTTCGCATTTCAATTTTTGTCGCTCCCGTGGGCCGCTCAAATACAAAATTGGAATCGGCAATGCGGTCGGTAGTATTCCAGCGCGTGATCAGCGCCGTGAATTCCGGCACGCCGGGATCATTTTTGTAGGTGATGACAAATTTCCGGATAAACGGCTGCGGTCCGTCTTCAATCCAGATCTGCCAGTCCACATTCTCCTGTGTGAACGCGAGGTGATGACAAGGAACGCCCAGCACCGGCGAGATTCCATAATACCTGTTCCCCTGCACTTTGGCCGTGGCATTCCGGTAAGGGTCGCTCACCGCCAGATCAATCAGTGGCAGATCAATGCCCTGATCGTGCGCCACATCCACGGTTTTATCCAGCGTGGCGGGCATGGCGTTGGTGCTATACCAATTATGTTTCCGATCCAGAATCGTCAGCGTTTTGCCGTCATACCAGAAACCGCGTGCGGAAAGGGGCGAACTGATTTCCAGCCGCAGACCATCCGGTCGCTTGACATCCATCGTTACCGTGCGGCTGAACTGGATTTTTTGTCCCGCATCGTCCACATGCTCCCGCCAGATCTCTCCGCTGAAGCTGAAGGCGGGCGTCTGCGCAAGAAAATCACAAGCCGAGCGCAACACCCTGTCCGCGCGCTGGGAAATATTGGTTTGCTCCTGTGCAGTGGCGCACCCCGCGCCCAGCAGCAGGCCGCAGCCGATGTATAATAAACGTCTCATGAATTTATTTTATCAAAATCGAATCCTGATTTCCACTGCAAACCAAACAAAGGCTTGCAGCAAATTACAAACCTCGCCGGGAGCACAAATGGTTAATGTCCCAATACTGGGTCGCGCCGCAATAAAAAGCAAACCCGCAAAATAAATTTCTTCTCCGCGCTGGGGAAGGTGGCTGAAAGCCGGATGAAGTGTCTTCGATTTGAGGATCCGCCGTTGAGATCCGCTTCACTACCGCTCCGTTTCGCAATCGTAATTCACCAGAGACAGTCCCGGACTTTGCGCCAGTTCGAAAACTGTCCTACGGGATTGGGGGTAATCTGAATGAAGCGGTTTTAGTGTTACTGCTGTCATGGCCGATCAAATAGTAATTCTTTGCCGACTTGCGTGGGACAAATTTTCATTTAATCTGCGCGCATGAATTACCGCACTCTTGGACGAACGGGCTGGAAAGTTTCAGAAATTAGTTTTGGCGCGTGGGCCATCGGCGGTGCCTGGGGCAAGGTTGACGATCAGGAATCACTCGCCGCGCTCCATGCCGCGCTCGACGGCGGCGTGAATTTTTTTGAAACGGCGGACGTTTATGGCGACGGCCGCAGCGAACGGCTCCTCGCCAGATTGAAAAAGGAACGGACGGAAAATTTTTACATCGCCACAAAGGCCGGTCGCCGGTTGCCGCAGCAGACGCCGGAAGGTTACAGCCGCAAAAACCTCACGTTGTTCATCGAACGCAGTTTGAAAAATCTGGACACGGACGCGCTCGACCTGCTGCAACTGCATTGTCCGCCGACCCCGGTTTATTACATGCCGGAGGTCTTTGACATCCTCGACGACCTAGTGAAAACCGGCAAGCTGCGGCATTACGGCGTGAGCGTGGAGAAAGTTGAGGAAGCGCTGAAAGCGATTGAATTCCCGAACGTGCAATCGGTGCAAATCATTTTCAACATTTTCCGGCAGCGTCCGAGCGAATTGTTTTTTATCGAAGCACAGAAACGTAAAGTTGGCATCCTCGCGCGCGTGCCGCTGGCTTCGGGATTATTGTCGGGCAAAATCACGCGAGTGAGCAAGTTCGCGAAGGATGACCACCGGAACTTCAACCGTCACGGCCGGGCGTTTGATCACGGCGAAACTTTTTCCGGCGTGGATTTTGAAACCGGTTTGCGCGCAGTGGGGGAATTGAAATTGCTCGCTCCCAAAAACGCGCCGCTGGCGCAACTGGCCTTGCGCTGGATTCTGGAATTTCCCGCGGTGACGTGCGCGATTCCCGGCGCAAAACGTCCGTCGCAGGTCGCGGAAAATATCGCAGCGTCGGACTTGAAACCGTTGTCACCGGCGGCGATGAAACGGATCAAGGCGATATACGACGCACGCATCAAGCCGCTGGTGCATCATTGCTGGTAAATCAACACCTTGCCCCGCGGCGGCCTTTGCGCTAGGTTGCGCGCATATGGAAAATTCATTTTCTTCGCCCGGCGCACCGCCGCAGTTGACAACACCGCCACCAATCATCACGCCACCACCACCGGCCAAGCCGCGCCGGAGCTGGGGTTGGATGATTGCCTCCATCATTCTGATCGTGTTGCTGGGGTTCAGCCTGCTGGGAAATCTGACCCTGTTTGTTTCGCACGCGATAGGCGGCGGTTTTGATCACGGCTTTAAAAACAGCACGGCGCGCGAAGTTGGACCGAAGCTGGACGAGTGCATCCTTGAGGACAACGGTGCGCACAACAAAATCGCCGTCATCACCGTGGACGGCATCATCACCGATCACAGCGCCGACCAGTCGGGCAACAACATGGTGGACGTGATTCAAGCGCAACTCGACCGCGCGAAGGACGACAAGCGCGTCAAAGCCGTCATTCTGAAAATAGATTCGCCCGGCGGCGAAGTGATGGCCTCGGACGAAATCAACAAGGCGATTGAAAAATTTCAGGATGAATCCAGAAAACCCGTGGTTTGTTCAATGGGCAGTCTCGCCGCATCGGGCGGTTATTATATTTCCGCGCCGTGCCGTTGGATTGTCGCGAACGACCTGACCATCACCGGCAGCATCGGCGTCATCATGCACGGCGTGAATTATCGCGGGTTGATGGACAAGATCGGCATCGCGCCGATGACGTTCAAGAGCGGCAAGTTCAAGGATATGTTGAGTCCCGACCGCAGCACGAACGACATTCCTCCGGAAGAACGCGCGATGGTACAGGCGTTGATTGACGAGACGTTCCAGAAATTCAAGGGTGTCGTGCGCACGGGTCGCGCGCAAGCACATGAGATAAACAAGGCCGAAGGCCGGCCGCTCGCGCTCGACTGGGAAAATTACGCCGACGGCCGCGTGCTGTCCGGCTCGCAGGCGTTCACGCTGGGTTTCGTGGATCAAGTCGGCGATTTCGACGACGCCGTGGATCGTGCGGAAAGAATCGCGCACATGCCTGACGCCAATCTGATTGAATACCGCGAGCGCTATGATATTTCAGATTTTCTTTCCATGTTCGGCCAGAGCAGTTCGGCGCACGACATCAAGCTCGACCTCGGCGTGGATATTCCGAAGCTGCGCGCGGGCTGCATGTATTTTCTTTATCAGGCGCCTGAAAATTAAATGAAGGGCGTCACCGTCATCGCGCATCCGCTCGTGCAGCACAACCTCACGCGGTTGCGCGACCAGCGGACGCAGCCGCAGGAATTCCGCCGCCTGCTCGGTGAAATCGCCGCGCTCATGCTTTACGAGGCGACGCGCTCGTTCGCCGTCAAAAAAATCCATGTGCAAACGCCGCTCGCACGAACCAATGGCTCTCAACTCGAGCGCGAAGTCGTCCTTGTTCCTGTTTTACGCGCGGGCTTGGGAATGTTGGATTCCATCTTGCAACTCATTCCCCACGCGCGCGTCGGCTTCATCGGTTTGAAGCGCGAGGAAACGACTTTGCGCGCGATGTTTTATCACAAAAGCCTGCCGAAAAATCTCGGCGACTTTGAAACCGTCCTGATTGACCCGATGCTCGCGACCGGCGGGAGTGCCGTCGCTGCGATTGATTTGCTCGTTGAACAAGGCGCGAAACATATTCGCCTCGTGAATCTCGTGGCCGCGCCCGAAGGCATCGGCACTGTGCAAAAAAAATATCCACGCGTCCCGATCTTCACCGCCGCCGTTGATAAAAAATTGAACGAACGCGGTTACATCGTCCCGGGCCTCGGCGACGCGGGCGACCGCTTGTTTGGGACTTGAACAGTTGCATCGTGAACCGTTAAATCGTTGCATCGTTTGACCGGTCCACAATGTAACGATTCAACGACTCACAACTTAACATGTCAGACACTCTACTCATCGTCGCCGACAGCGAGCGCGACGCGAACATGCTTTACGCCACCGGCCTGTTCGTGCCCGACCCGTTTATTTATCTCAACTTCAGCCGCCGCCCGCTCATCGTCTTGAGCGATCTGGAAATTGACCGCGCGCGCAAGCAGGCATCGCACTGCCGCGTCGCGTCGTTAAGCGCGTATCAACAGAAGCTCCGGCGCACCGGCGTCAAATCGCCGCGTTTCGCCCACGTCATCCGCGAAATTTTACGCGAAAATAAAATCCGGCGCGCCAGCGTGCCGGACAATTTTCCACTGGGTCTTGCGCGCGAGTTGAAAAAACTCGGAATCAAACTAAAACCGCGCACCGATTTTTTCCCGAAACGCGAAATCAAGTCCGCCGACGAAGTCCGAAAAATCTCCGCCGCGCTGGTGATGGCCGAAGTCGGCATGGCCGAGGGAATGCAGGCGCTGCGGCTCTCGAAAATTGACCGGCGGCGGCAGTTGATTTATCATGGCGTGCCACTGACATCCGAACGGCTGCGCGCGGTGATTGATTGCGCAATTTTGCAGGCGTGCGGTCTGGCGGCAAATACCATCGTCGCCGGCGGCAAACAAGGTTGCGACCCGCACGAGCGCGGCTGCGGACGGCTGCGCGCAAACGAGCCGATCATCATTGATATTTTTCCGCGCTCGCAAAAAACCGGCTATTTTGGCGACATCACGCGCACGGTCGTGCGCGGACACGCGAGTGAAGCCGTGCGGAAACTTTACGACACCGTTTTGCACGGGCAAAAAATCGCGCTGCAAAAAGTCCGCGCCGGAACTTCGACTGCGGGAATCCATCAATGCGTTCAGCAATTTTTCACGCAGCGGGGTTACCAGACCGGCAGGCGCAACGGGCGGATGGAGGGATTTTTTCACGGCACCGGACACGGACTCGGCTTGGAGATTCACGAATCACCGCGCATGGGTACGACTTCCACGGGCAGCTTGAAAACCGGACAGGTCGTGACCGTTGAGCCGGGACTTTATTATCCGGAAATCGGCGGCGTGCGGCTGGAAGACGTCGCGCTCGTCACGACCAACGGCGCGCGCAATCTGACGCGGTTTGAGAAGGTGCTGGAGATTTGATCAACTGCGAACTATACGAACCACGCGAAAGAGTTTTGACACAAATTCCACGAATTATCACTAATCGTGAACGGCAATTGGGAGTCTCGGATAAAATTCGTTTGAATTGGTGAAATTCGTGTCTCAATAAACCAAAACCAGCACCGCCGCGTCCTGCGCCGACTTCACCACCTCCCCAAACGATTCATCCTTCGTGTTCTGTGATTTAAGTTTCGCCGAAACCTCCGGCACCGACTCCAGAAAGCTCAAGAGCAGGCTGCTCTTGACCGCGTAATTCACATTCTCCGGCAACGCCCCGCTCGCCGCCAGCGCCACCGCCGCATCCAGCTTGGCCGACACGATGCCGATCACGTTGCCCCGCTCATCCACCAGCGCCCCGCCCGAATTGCCCGGCTGCACCGGCACGCTGATTTGAAAATAGCGCGGGTCATCCCCCGCGCCCGACAGCGACGCGATTTCCCCCTTGGCCAGCTTGGG